>Ga0209880_1000015_pt1 | contig 29505 bp, 42 predicted proteins | sample PersoiDNA2013191_FD_185803 | JGI IMG/M metagenome (GOLD analysis project Ga0209880, IMG submission 185803) | Permafrost soil microbial communities from the Arctic, to analyse light accelerated degradation of dissolved organic matter (DOM) -... | ecosystem: Environmental > Terrestrial > Soil >... | reverse complement strand
CATTGGTTATCCCTATAATTCCACATTGAAGAGCCATCAGTAATCCGGATTAATTGATTAGGCAGCAAATTTATCATAATTATGGGGATAATTCAATATACCCCCTAAATCCCCCAAATGGGGGACTTTAAGTAACTTCATGATTAAAAAGCCCCCCATTTGGGGGGTTGGGGGGTTGAAAATTTGGGTGGTTGGGGGTTGAAAGGAGAAAGGTATTCTCCCCCGATACAGTAGAAAATCCTTATTTTTCTTGGATTTTTACTTTTTTATTTATCAGTCAGGAATTCTATCTTTAAACCTTTACTTGTTTATTCCATCAAAGAAGAAAATCTAATAGAAATTGACTATTAATAGTGCTGACAATAACATTTCTGGATTATTAAAGACAGATCTGAATAAAGGCTTCCGGCTTCTAGTTGAGAAATACAGCCAGAAACTCTATTGGCATATCCGAAGGATGGTAATCCTTCATGAAGATGCTGATGATGCACTTCAGAACACATTTATCAATGTATGGAAAAGCATAGGGAATTTCAGAAGTGAGAGTTCGCTTTATACATGGCTCTATACCATAGCAACCAACGAAGCGCTTGCATTAATTAACAAAAGAAAAAGAAATGCCGCAGTTTCAATCGATGATCTGGGAAGCTATTTTGCAAATTCTCAGGAAGGCAGTACATGGTTCGACGGTGATGAGGCACAATTGAAACTCCAGAATGCTATTCTTCAACTTCCTGAAAAACAGCGTATTGTTTTTAATCTGAAATATTTCGATGCAATGCCTTATGAAGAGATGAGCAAAGTACTGAAGACTTCAGAGGGTGCCCTGAAAGCATCTTATCACCACGCAGTGAAGAAAATTGAAAAAATAATACTCCATGATTAAACCTTTCTTATTCATAAATATCTAAGTGTATAATGAAAAAGTTTATTAACATACCGGATAACAATCCCTTTAAAGTACCTGATAACTACTTTGAAGAGGTAAACAGAAGAATAATTTCTGCCACTTCAGTTACTGACCAGGAAGTCAGAAAGGTAAGTAAACATAACAAATTCAGGACCATTTTTCTTATAGCAGCTACTTTTGCAGGGTTTATACTTATCAGTTATACTGCATTAAAACTTTTAACCCCGGTTAAAATTAATTCTCAGGTATCAGAAGTTCTATATAATGTGAACCCTGATTCATACATAAATGATATTGACATTTCATCACTTGAGGAAGACGCCTCATCACTTGTGCTTTCTGAAGAAGGATCAGGGGTAACCAAAACAGATATAATAGATTATCTTTTGCTTGATAATATAGAAATAAATGATATTTATGAACAACTATAAATTTAAAGCCATGAAAAGAATTGTTATTTTTTTAATGATAATGTTGATCTTTCCGGTTATAAAGTCAACAGCACAGATTACAAATCTGGAAAAACTGAATAATTATAAAATCGGATTCTTTACCAAAAAACTGAATTTAACTTCAGAGGAGGCAGAAAAATTCTGGCCGGTATATAATGAATATCAGAGTCAGAAGAAACTTATACAATTGGAAAAACTAAAACTCAACAGGAATTTTAATCAAAACGAAAGTTCGCTGAATGACAGTCAACTTGAAGAAATGGGAGATAAATTTGTTGATTGTATTGTCCGTGAGTCAACCCTCGCAGTTGCATTTCACAAAAAACTTAAGGGGGTGATGTCTCCTGCAAAAGTGATCATTTATTACCAGGCAGAAAATCAGTATAAGCTCCAACTCCTTAATGAGTTACAAACAGCCAGACAACAACAGAAAGGAAGACCAGGACGTAAATTCTAAGCTTTTGTCTGGTTCTACAACAGTCGTTGCCAGTTAAAGTTCCTCAGGAAGTTTATAGATTTTTGAATCTCGGAATACATAACCTTATCATCATTAATAAAAGGTACAGTTTCCCGGAACGATTTTACAACATCTTCCAATACCGCAGATGATCTGAGTGGTCTTCTGAATTCCAGGGCCTGGATTGCAGTAAATAGTTCAATTGCCAGGATTTTTTCGAGATTTTCTGCAACGCGTAACAGTTTTGTTGCTCCATTTGCACCCATGCTTACATGATCTTCCTGTTCATTTGATGAAGGTATAGAATCTACTGATGATGGGGTACAAAGCTGTTTGTTCTGACTAACAATCGAAGCTGCAGTATATTGAGGTATCATAAAACCGCTATTCAATCCCGGATTAGCCACGAGGAATTCCGGAAGATCTCGCTGACCAGCTATCAACCTGTAAACCCTTCTCTCTGAAATACTTCCCAACTCAGCAAGAGCAATAGCAAGATAGTCGAAGATCAGGGCAAGTGGCTGACCATGAAAATTTCCTCCGGATACAATCAGATCTTCATCCGGGAATATTGTCGGGTTATCAGTTACTGAATTGATCTCTGTAAGAATTACTGATTTTGAATAGGTTATAGCATCCTTGCTTGCTCCATGTACCTGTGGAATACAACGGAATGAGTAAGGATCCTGCACATGAGCTTTCTTACGCGTAATCAACCGGCTCCCCTTCAACATTTCTCTGAACGCCTTCGCAGTTGCAATCTGTCCTTTATGAGGTCTGATTTGATGCACACACTCGAAAAACGGATCAAGTCTGCCATCGTATGCTTCAAGAGAAATTGCTGAAGTGATGTCTGCTATTGCAGATAATTTCTCAGCCAGAGTGATAATATACACCCCGTAAGAACTCATGAATTGTGTTCCATTCAGAAGCGCAAGACCCTCCTTTGATTTCAATTCTACCGGAGACCAGCCAAATTTATTAAGGATTACACTTGCTTCTGATATCTTCCCTTTGTAAATCACTTCACCCATCCCCAGCAGGGGAAGGACAAGATGTGCCAGTGGGGCCAGATCACCTGATGCTCCAAGAGAACCCTGCTCATATACTACCGGGCAGATACCCTCGTTGAAAAAATCTATCAGCCTCTGAATTGTAGCAATCTGCACACCGGATTTTCCCAGACTCAGAGCATGAATTTTCAGAAGAAGCATAAGTCTCACAATATCCTCTCTTACAATAGGTCCTACGCCACAAGCATGCGACATAACCAGGTTTTCCTGGAGTTTATTTAGCTGATCACTGCTGATTGTTTTATTATGAAGCGAGCCAAACCCGGTAGTGATCCCATAAATAGGTGATGTATTATTCTCCAGCTTATGGTCGAGATAGTTTCTGCAAAGAGTTATTAAATTTACAGATTCCTCCGAGAGAGATAGTTTGGCTTTTTTATCAAGGATTTCCCGGATCGTTTCAATTTTCAGCTCTTCAGGGGATATCTTAAAATTCATTATTCAATTGATTTAAAGATAAAAGACAAAAGTCACAAGATAAAAGTAATCCCACGCTTCATTTTGAAGAACTAAGATACTCACTTACAAATGAACTGAGATCAATCAGAGGTATGTTTTTCTGTTCTCCGGAGGACATGATTTTGATTGTAATGGTATTATTACTTATCTCATCTTCACCAGCCATAATTATATAAGGGATCTTTTTTGAATCGGCATAAGAGATCTGTCTTTTAAGTTTCTGTGCATCCGGGTACAATTCACTGAATACATTAAAGCTGTGTAATGAATCAAGAATTTTACGTGCATACAACGATTCTTTTTCCCCAAAATTAACTACAAGTACTTCCGTTGAAGAAACTGTTATCTCATTAAAAAGATTTAACTGGTTCAGAACATCATATATTCTGTCGGCCCCGAAAGAAATGCCAACCCCTGACACACCCTCCATTCCAAAAACCCCTGTAAGATTATCATAACGACCTCCCCCACAAATACTTCCGATACTCACATCCTTTGACTTTACCTCAATTATTGCTCCTGTATAATAATTTAAACCTCGTGCAAGGGTAAGATCAAGTTCAATGTCACAACTTAATACACTGCTCTCAATATATGCAAAAAGAGTCTGTAATTCTGTTATTCCTTTCATTCCCACTTCAGAGAGTGACAATAATTTACCGAGACTGGCAATTTTATCGGAGGTATTTCCTGTTAATTGCAGGAATGGCTGCAGATTTGATATTGCCTCATTTGACAAACCCTTGCTGATCAATTCAGAATTAACATTCGTGATACCGATCTTATCAATTTTGTCTATTGCTACAGTAATATCAATAATCCTGTCAGATTCACCGATATAGGCTGCAATTCCTGCAAGTACCTTCCGGTTGTTTATTTTTATTACTGTTGAAATTCCAAGTTTTTTAAAGATATCATCAATGATTCTTATCAGCTCATACTCATTTAATAATGAATCACTTCCAATAACATCAACATCGCATTGAAAAAACTCACGGTACCTCCCTTTTTGTGGTCTGTCGGCCCTCCAGACTGGCTGTATCTGATATCTTTTGAATGGAAAGACAATTTCATCGCGATGTTGCACCACGTAACGCGCAAATGGAACTGTAAGATCATATCTTAACCCTTTTTCGCAAATCCTGGCGGATAGCTTACCATATTCCCGTTTCCCCAATTCATCATCGCTGACTGAAGACAAGTAATCGCCTGAATTAAGGATCCTGAAAAGAAGTTTATCTCCCTCCTCCCCATACTTACCAAGCAGGGTAGTAAGATTTTCGATTGCCGGAGTCTCAATAGGCTGATAGCCATATAATCTGAATACATGTTTTATGGATTCAAAAATATATTCGCGTTTCAGCATCTCCGATGTTGAGAAATCTCTTGTTCCTTTCGGTATGGATGGTTTTGAGGACATGATAACCTAATAAAAGATAAAAGACAAAAGTATAAAGACAAAAAATAAAAGTAAAAAGATAAAAGTAAAAAGGCAAAAGTATAAAAGATATGGAGAATCTGAAATGTACGAGGTTCAGGGAGCAAGGTGCCCTGTAGTCCACTTCTTGTCCTGTGCTCTGTGCCCTGCGCTCTGAACTTTTAGTATTTTCCCGGAACAAAGGTTTGTTCCGCAACCGGTGGCCTGACATAAGCCACATCGTGTTTCAATGGAGGAAGTTTCAATGGTTTGGGAGTAAGATCTTCATAAGGAATGAGATCAAGAAGATGGTCTATACAATTGAGCCTTGCTCTTTTTTTATCATCTGCATGCACAACATACCATGGTGATTGCTTAGTATCTGTATAAGAGAACATCTTATCTTTAGCCATAGAATACTCAACCCATTTATCGCGGGATTCGATATCCATCGGACTGATCTTCCATCGTTTTGTCGGGTCCTTTATTCTATCCTGGAACCGTTTTTCCTGTTCATGATCACTAACAGAAAACCAATATTTAAGAAGAATTGTACCTGATCTGATCAGCATCTTTTCGAATTCCGGGCATGATCTGAGGAACTCCTCGTACTCATCATTAGTACAGTAACCCATAACCTGTTCAACAACAGTTCTGTTATACCAGCTTCTGTCAAAAAGAACAATTTCGCCTCCGGCCGGCAACTCGGAAACATATCTTTGAAAATACCATTGAGATTTTTCTTTTTCAGTAGGTATCCCGAGAGCAACAATTCTGCATATTCTTGGATTCAGGCAACCTGCAATGGTTTTAATTACCCCGCCTTTCCCGGCAGCATCCCTGCCTTCAAATACAACAACAACCTTTAGTTTATTCGCTTTTACCCATTCCTGCAGTTTTACCAGCTCAATCTCAAGCTTCATAAGCAACTTATCGTATTCCTTGCGATGGAGTTTTTTCTTCTTTTCCTGTTCTATGTCATGATAAAAATCGTCATTCTCAGCAACTATTGCTTTGACTGATTTCTTTTCTACTTTATGTGTCATGACATGAGGTATTAAATGAAACAAAAAATTATCAAAAAATTATTGTATAAATGGTATCACAAGAGGGTACCTGAAGAGCTCTCCCTTTGGCGCTTTAATGCTGGCAATAATTATAAAGACAACTTTGAGAGTTCCCAGCAATATAATAATTGGAATCCCTATAATGATGAAACATAAAGGAATTGCGAGGACCATATAAAGCAACATTGATAACTGGAAGTTAAGAGATGCCTTCCCGTTTACATTTACCCATGATGATTCATCTCTTCTGGATAACCAGCAAATCAGAGGGCCGATAACTCCTCCGAACGGGAAAAAGAAACCGGCAAAAGCTGAAAGATGACATAGCATCGACCAATTTCTTTCTGTTTCTGATAATACTCTGTTCTCTTCCATGACATTTAAGTATTTATTAAAAAGACGGATCTGGTTTCAAAATGTTGCATGCTATCTTTCATGCCATGCCAGTCGCCTTATTCTCAGAGGTATTATTCAACTGGTAAATACAAAGGATTCTTTTCATTGAATTTCCGTATATACACAAACATAAGTTCTTTCTTCTTTTTTCTGGACAGTTGAACATACTCCTCGTATAATTGATTATCCTTCATGAGAAGAAGTTCAGTATTTTCAACATCAAACTCCAGTACTTTTCCACTCTCAAAATCGATCAGATACTGTTTTAATTCATTTCGTGTCATATTAGATTGCCTGTATGGCGAATAATAAGAGCCATAAGGACTATAATAATTACTATAGCCATAAGGAGAATAGTAAGGATCGTAATATCCGTACGGAGAGTTGTAAGAACGTGAATCATAAGTAGTTATATCCGCTACAAAGTGACAGATATTACCAACGAATGTAATCCTGTTGAAGTTATCCTGAATCTCAATATACAACACTCCATTACGTGAATATCCCCAAAGGCTGTTTTTAGCAATTTCCTGCCTGACACCCATATTGTCGTAGAAATAGATTTTATCCCCTTCAAGGATTTTCTTAAAGAATTCTCTGTCGTTGTAATCTATTGAGGTCAGTAACTTTGATTTGGGGATGGGACTATTCAGTTTAACCTGGTCAAAATTGATGTAAATTCCATCATTGAACCTGAATTCCGGAGTGTATTTTACCATTCCTTCTTTCTCTTGTCCGTACAACCGGAGAAACGGTATCCCCTGGGAAAATAAGCTAATCAAAAAAAATATCCTTAATACTTTCAACATAGCATTCGTAGTTATTCCTTTTCTGTTCAAATTTCGTACCGGAAGCACAAATTTAACGTTTTCCTTCAAAGGTTGTTAATTTCGGTTAATGTATATTTATTACTTATTTTGTGTAAATTTACATAACCTCAAAATTATGGTTTATGGTCAGTGAAACTGAAAACAGTGTTAAGAGTAATGGAATTATTAAGTCAAGTGAGGAAATCTTCGAAAAAAAAAGGAAGACCATTGAAACATACTCAATTATTATACTTCTCATCCTTATATCGGCTGTACTTTTAATCTCTTTTAATCAGAAACTCCTGGCAGGATGCCTGATAATTGCAGGTGCAAGTCTGGGTGTAATTATTGTCAGAAAAGCTTCGGAACTTAATAAAGAGTTTAAAGAATCTTTAAATGAGTTTTCCTCTTTGAACGAAAGAAAAGATGATGTCATAATCGATTTCTCCCACAGAATAAGAGAACCATTGAATAATCTGGTTATTATCTCTGATATGCTTATGGAATCTGGTCTTCAGAAAAAACAAAAAGAGTTACTGGAAACCTTTATTGCTTCAACCAATAACATGGTTACTATTGTTAATGAGTTAACTATGCAGTCGGCAGGCAACCTGAGTTACGAGCATAGAAAAGCTATAAAATTCAACTTATTATCTACTATTCAGAACACAATTGAGCTCTATAGCCTTAAAGATAAAGCCAACATCGATTTTATTTTAAACAAAAAGGAATTCAGTGATTTTGAATGCTTTGGTGACCCAATAATTCTCAAACAGATATTTCTTGATATTTTCAATACCATTGAGATTCAATCATCAGAAAGAGTTATTAAGGTTACAATAAACCTGAAAAAAACGAAAGAAACAGGAGCTGAAAGCATTATTGATTTGAGAATACAGACTGATAATCCTATTGTTCTGATTAATGATAAAGGTGTTGAGAAAAGTCTGGCTGCCAGATTCATCTCATCAGGAAGAGGCACATTCGGTCAGGAGATTGGTACAAATTCCACAGTTTTGAACATTTTTCTACCTTATGCTAATCCTGTTACTGAAATAAAACAGAACATTGCTTCTCAAAAGATTGAAGAGTTAATACAGAAGGACAAAATTCATAAAGATCTTAAGGACCTCAAAATACTCCTCGTTGAGGATAATCTGATAAACCAGAAGATAACTTTGCTTACTCTCAAGCCTCTGGTTTATAGCATTGATACTGCTTCAAATGGAAAGGAAGCTCTTGACAGGTTCGGAACCACCAACTTTGATCTGATTCTTATGGATATTCAGATGCCAGTGATGAGCGGACTCGTTGCTGCTGAGAAGATAAGAGCCCTTGAAGCAACAACTAAATCACATGTGCCTATAATAGCGATTACAGCTAATGCCATGATTGGTGATAAAGAGAAATGCCTTTCGGCAGGTATTGATGATTATATCAGCAAACCTTTTCAACCGGCTGCACTGATTGAAAAGATAAAAAAAATTATTTAGTTTTAGAAATTAAGGGTCTGAACCCTATTACCATCATATCATCGACCTGTTCATTCAAACCCATCCAGGTTTTAATATTTTCCTCAAGTATAGCTTTCTGATCATTAACAGGGAAACTGTGAATAGTCAATAACAAGTACCTGAAACGTCTGTACATGAATTTTTTATTTTCGGATCCACCGAACTGATCTACATAACCATCAGAGAAGATATAGAATATGTCGTTATCTAAAAGGTCAATTTCATGATCAGTATAAGGTTGCCCTTCCGGATTCATACCAATGATAATCTTATCTGCCATTATCTCGACAATACTACCATCGCGAATAAGATAAAGCGGCAAAAACGCTCCCGCGTACTCCACCTTTTTTCTTTTTCTGTCGATGATGCAGAGCCCGATGTCCATGCCATCCCTTATGATTGTTCCAATGTTTTTTTCTCTGCTGAAGGTTTTTTCCAACCCTATGTTCATAACTGCAAGGATCTTCGATGGAATCTCAATGTTATCTTCATTGATGGTCTTTTCTATGATTTTCAGCCCAATCATCGACATCAGAGCTCCGGGTACACCATGACCAGTACAATCAGCTGCTACTACAAAAACTTTATCTCCCTTTTCACCAATCCAGTAAAAATCTCCACTTACAATATCTTTAGGTTTGAAAAATATGAAAGAGTCCTCAAAGTGTTTTCTGAAATAGGTTTCGGATGGCAGGAGAGCTTCCTGTATTCTTTGTGCATATATCAGACTATCAGTAATGTTTTTATCTTTTAATTCTAATTCGACTTTCTGCAATTCAATGAGCTCAAGAGCCTGCTCTTTTTCCCTGAGTAATTTTCTGGTTTTTACAAGCGTCCTCGTCTGGATCATAACCAGTATAAAGATAAAAGAGATAAACAGTGCACCAAAGAGAATAAAACGGAAAGGAGAAACAGGAGAATCCGTTATGCCACCTGTCATTACATCGTCAACAGCTATTAAACGATTAATAATATATATGTGAAAAAATATAGAATACAAGAGTCCCATCCGATAATACAAAAATAGATTAATTATCCGAATTTTATCTTCAGACTTTTAAAAATACGTCCCGGCTAATCAATGATTATTTCATCTGTTCCTCGCCGGCATAATCGTATGTATCTGGCTGATGGAGAATTAATAAACTCCCCTATTCCGAGAGAATCCCATTTCTGATCTATTGTTGAAATAGTTTCACTTCCGGAACAAACTACATTCGGCCATTTTCTGGGAAATCCACCTTTTCTATAGGCTTTTATTGTGCCATCAAATGAAACAGATTGCGGGGAAAGAAATTCATGATCCCGTTGGGGATCAGTGTTGGCAAGAAGTTGCCAGACTACCATATACAAATCAGTAACATCAACACTATGATCAACAATAAGAATCAACCTGAAGATTCTCTCAGTATCATTTATCCTGAACATATTTCTGGCCTTTTCAATAACATCAGCATCCTCTGAGGGGTTCACTGAGATTATGATAACAGGATTATCATCTGCTAAAAGACTGATGTTATAATTACTGACGATATTTTTATCTATGAAATCAACATTTATCTTATCAACATCCGTCTTATCTGATTTTGATATTTTGTCTCTCCCGGAGTTTTCTTCAATAAGTTTAATTGTGGCATCAACACCCACTTTCCCACCAAATGAAAAGTTATCTGATGAATGATCGAGAACATCAAGTGGGCCATGACTGAATAGCAGGTCTTTACTGAAATCAACATTAGAAAAAACATGAGCTAGCAGTCCCTTATAATTCCTGATATTGATATCTCCGCTAACTACAATCATATACTTTGTAAACATCATTTGGCCTGCTCCTGACAATGAACTTAAAACCTTCATCCCCTGACCAGGATAACTCTTTTTAATCTTTACAATTACCAGGTTATGGGCTATACCGGCATCTGGCATATGAAAATCTTCAATTTCAGGCTGCAGGGTCATTCTTACAGGTGAGAGGAACAATCTTTCCGTAGCCTTAGCTATCCAGGCATCTTCCTGTGGAGGTATACCAACAATTGTTGCAGGATAAATTGCTTTATTTGAATGTGTTATACATGTAACATGAAATTTAGGATACCAGTCAGCAAGGGAATAGAACCCGGTATGGTCGCCAAACGGACCTTCCCATACAAGATCTTCAGCCGGATCAACAAATCCTTCGAGAATTATATCAGCATCTTCCGGTACATACAGATCATTGGTGATGCACTGTACCATATTTACCTTGTTTTTCCTGAGAAACCCTGCAAGTATATATTCATTGATATTTTCAGGCAGAGGAGCAGTTGCTGCATACGTATAAACCGGATCACCTCCAAGAGCAACAGAGACCGGCATTTTTTTACCTGTTAGTTTCCAGGCTTCAAAATGGTTGGCACCTGTTTTATGCCGTTGCCAGTGCATTGCTGTGGTGTTTTTGTCAAGAATCTGCATCCTGTACATTCCCACATTTGTACTTCCTGTCTCCGGGTGACGTGTATGTACCATAGGAAGTGTAATAAAACGACCTCCATCGTGCGGCCAGCATTTCAAAACAGGAAGAATACCAAGGTCGGGGCTCCTGTGAATTTGCTGTTGGCATTTACCCTTTCTTTTAATACGGGAAGGAAGAAGGCCTGCCAGTTTAAAGAGATCCGGCAGTGTAGATAGTTTCTGAAAAAACGATTCCTTACCGGATGATATATTTTTATATAAATTTTCTATTTCCATTCCGGCATCGTCGAGGTTATTCCTTCCGATTGCCATTGACATCCTCAAGTCTGATCCGAATGCATTTATTAGCACCGGGAAGATGGTTCCCGTGTTTTCAAACAACAGTGCCTTTCCGCCTGATTTGGTTACTCTGTCGGTTATTTCAGTGATTTCGAGAACCGGATCAATAAATTGTTTTATCCGAATGAGTTCATCTTTCTTCTCGAGTGCAGTAATAAAATCTGTTAATCCTGAGTAACTCATAACTGGTTTTTATGATATCCAAAGATATTCAATAAGCCAACATGAGTTACATAAATCAACCCCCTAAATTGGGGCTGGGCTATAAAACAATAATGGGAACTCATCGCAAGGATTAGTTCCCATTCAACGTTTACAACCAAGGCTGTTAACGATGCCAGATTACTGTTATTATGACCGGCTGCGTCATTGGGTACAAGACCCTTTTCTTCAGCCCTGAGCTTTCGGGTTTTGCCTGTTACAACAGAACCTTCCTGCTGTCCTTTCTCCCGCCTAAACGGAATTCCGGGACTAAGTGTCATTCAGGCGCCGGTGCATATTTCCCGAAGGATATTGCATCAGTTTTCAGACAACCATGGGCCGAAGCCCTTCGTTTTCTTTGCCCTGTGACTCAATCATTGAAAGATCGTTTCCGGTTTTCGCTGACTTACTGAACATTTTGAACGCTAAGTTCCTTTTGTTCAGACTTCGGCTCTCATGGTGTGCAGACCCGAAGGTCTGGATGAAGCGGATCATGTTTCATTTAAGTAACCCTTTCCGTTTCCACATCATTTGAGCAGTCTTTTATCGCTCACCTGATAGAATCAAATTTACACCATATATAATGAAAAACAATACAATTATAGTCGTTGTTATGAACCCGATTTCAACAGAAACAACAGATTATTGTTAATAACGTCCGGAAGTGAGATCGGATGCTGAGAAGGTTATTTCAATTTATTTCTTATATCCATATACGGCAAGATTGCCAAGAGTCTCTTCAATCCTCAATAATTGATTGTACTTAGCTATCCTGTCGGTCCTGCTGGCTGATCCGGTTTTGATCTGTCCCGAATTAGTTGCCACAGCAATATCTGCAATGGTAGTATCTTCTGTTTCGCCTGAACGGTGTGAAGTAACTGTTGTATAACCTGCCCTATGAGCCATCTCAATAGCATTGAGTGTTTCAGTAAGAGTTCCAATCTGGTTCACTTTTATAAGAATTGAGTTGGCACAACCCATTTCAATTCCTTTTTTCAGATAGTCAACATTGGTTACAAAAACATCGTCACCAACTATCTGGCATTTTTTCCCGATTCTGTCGGTGAGCATTTTCCATCCGTCCCAGTCGCCTTCAGCCATACCATCTTCTACTGAATCGATTGGATATTTAGATACGAGCTGTTCAATATAATCAACTTGTTCTTTTGAAGTTTTTCTTGCACCTTTTGGACCTTCAAATTTTGAGTAGTTATATAGACCATCTTTATAAAATTCTGAAGCTGCGCAGTCGAGACCAATTGTAAGATCGCTACCCGGTTTGTAACCAGCGGCACTAATTGCTTTTATAATTGTTTCAAGAACATCTTCTGTACCCTCAAGTTTGGGGGCAAAACCTCCTTCATCACCCACTGCAGTGCTTAATCCGCGCTCTTTAAGAACCTTTTTCAATGAATGGAATACTTCAGTACCCATACGTAATCCTTCACTGAATGAGGGAGCTCCGATTGGTCTGATCATGAATTCCTGGAAAGCAATAGGAGCATCTGAATGCGATCCTCCGTTAATGATATTCATCATTGGAATAGGCAGGGTAACTGCATTGGGGCCGCCAATATAACGAAACAATGGAAGTCCATGATAAGAAGCAGCTGCTTTGGCAACTGCCAGAGAGACGCCAAGTATCGCGTTGGCTCCAAGACTGCTTTTTGTTTTTGTACCGTCGAGGTCAATCATTTTCTTATCTATCCCTGACTGGTCAGTAACATCCATTCCGATTATTTCCCCGGCAATTACGTTATTAACATTATGTACAGCCTTCAGAACACCTTTACCCATATAACGAGTCTTATCGCCATCTCTGAGTTCCAGCGCTTCGTTTTCTCCGGTTGATGCGCCTGATGGTACTGCCGCCCTTCCAAAATAACCACTTTGTGTCGTTACATCAACTTCAATTGTTGGATTGCCGCGGGAATCAAGTATCTCACGAGCATGAATACTAACTATCTGACCCATAGAATTTTATTTTTTTATTAAACAATTATGCAATATACAAAAAAAGGGATTAAGTCTTTATTAACTCATCCCTTTTTGATTTAATATTTTCTTAACATTTTATTTTTCCTCTGGAACTGATTCACCGGCAGCTTCTTCAGCTTTTGCAACGGGTTTCTCAGACTTTTCTGCCTTTACTTTAGGAGCTTTTGTTTCGACAACAGTTTCTTCTTTTTTCTTTGTAGCTCTTCTTCTTCTTGTTGTTTTCGTTTTTGCAGCTTCTCCTCCGAGCATAGCTTCATTGTAATCAACAAGCTCCATGATGCACATATCTGCATTGTCTCCTATCCGGTTGCCTATCTTTAATATACGCGTATATCCACCTGGACGCTCAGCAACTTTTGGTGATACTTCTCTGAATAATTCAGCTACAGCAGTCTTATCTTTCAGATAGCCGAATACCACTCTTCTTGAGTGTGTTGAATCTTCCTTGGATTTAGTAATAAGTGGTTCCACAAAAGTACGAAGTGCTTTAGCTTTGGCTGTTGTTGTAGTAATCCTTTTATGAAGGATAAGTGAAGTTGCCATGTTCGAAAGCATTGCCTTCCTGTGTGAACTTGTTCTTCCTAAATGGTTAATAACTCTTGAATGTCGCATTTCTCTATTTCCTTAACCAGTTTTCAAATTAATCTTTTTCCAATTTATATTTGCTTACATCCATACCAAAAGAGAGGCTCATGGATTCGAGCAATTCATCAAGTTCGGTGAGTGATTTCTTCCCGAAGTTTCTGAATTTAAGAAGGTCGTTCTTATTAAACTTCACCAGGTCGCCCAGCGTCTCAACTTCTGCAGCTTTCAGGCAGTTAAGCGCTCTGACAGAGAGATCCAGATCGACCAGCTTTGTCTTGAGTAACTGTCTCATGTGCAGTACTTCCTCATCAAACTCCTCGTTTGCCATCTTATCATCCGAATCGAGAGTGATTTTCTCATCGGAGAAGAGCATAAAGTGATAAATGAGAATTTTTGCTGCTTCTTTAAGAGCATCTTTCGGATGAATTGATCCATCTGTTTCGATCTCGAAAAGAAGTTTCTCATAGTCAGTTTTTTGTTCGACACGATAGTTTTCGACAGCATATTTTACGTTCCTTATAGGAGTAAAAATAGCATCAATAGCGATAAGTCCAAATTCACTATCAACCGGTTCGTTTTCGTCTGCAGGTACATATCCTCTACCTTTATTAATGGTAAATTCAATTTGCAGTTTAACATCCGGTTCCATTCTGAAGATAACAAACTCAGGGTTTAATACCTCGAACCCGTTCAGAGAATTATTAAGGTTACCGGCCTTAAAAACATCCTGACCACTTACTTTTATTGTAACTTTCTCATGATCAACATCTTCAACCGTTCTTTTAAAGCGAACCTGTTTAAGGTTCAGAATTATTTCGGTCACGTCCTCCATTACACCGGTTATGGTTGAGAACTCATGGTCAATGCCCTCGATCTTAACCGTTGTTATGGCAAAACCCTCTAGAGAAGAGAGAAGAATTCTTCTTAGTGCATTGCCGACAGTAATACCATAGCCAGGTTCAAGCGGACGGAATTCGAATTTTCCGTGTTTTTCGTCCGCTTCCAGCATTATTACTTTATCCGGCTTCTGGAATGATAAAATGGCCATAGAATTTTTCTTAATATTATTACTTAGAATATAATTCAACTATAAGTTGTTCCTTGATGTTTTCAGGAATATCAGTACGTTCAGGTACGTTCATAAATTTACCTGCCATTTGCGTGTCATCCCACTCCAGCCATGAAAGTTTTGAATACTTTTTGGTTGTCAGTGAATCAACAATCGTCTCAAGAGATTTTGATTTCTCACGGACTCCGATAATATCACCGGGTTTAAGCTGAAATGATGGAATGTTTACTACAGTTCCATTAACAGTTATGTGTCTGTGAGAAACGAGCTGGCGTGCGCTTGCCCTTGTAGGAGCAACACCCAGGCGGTAGACTACGTTATCGAGACGCGATTCGAGAAGCTGAAGTAGTACTGCACCAGTAACTCCTTTACTTTTTGAGGCTTTCTCAAAAGTATTCCGGAATTGACGCTCAAGCATACCATAAGTATATTTTGCTTTTTGCTTTTCCCTGAGCTGAACACCATATTCTGAAGTCTTCTTCCTCTTTTTGTTCATTCCGTGCTGTCCGGGAGGAAAATTTTTCCTCTCCATGTGCTTGTCGGGACCGAATATCGGTTCACCGAATTTTCTTGCTATTCTTGTTCTTGGGCCAGTATATCTTGCCATTGTGCTATTTAATTTATAACTTACAAATAATCAATTATATAACTTTTTATACTCGTCTTCTTCCGGGAGCACGGCAACCGTTATGAGGCATTGGTGTTACGTCAACAATTTCAGTAACTTCTATACCCGTGTTGCTTATTGATCTGATTGCTGATTCGCGACCTGAACCCGGACCTTTTACGTATACTTTCACTTTTCTTAATCCGAGATCATAAGCCACTTTACCACACTCCTCAGATGCCATCTGGGCAGCATAAGGTGTATTTTTTTTGGATCCTTTGAATCCCATCTTACCTGCCGATGCCCATGAGATAACCTGACCGGAATTATTGGTCAGGGTCACAATAATATTATTGAATGATGAATGAACATGTGCCTGGCCTGAAGGTTCAACCTTAACGACCCTCTTTTTTAATGCTCCAGTCTTCTTTGCCATAATCTATTTATTTAGTAGCTTTTTTCTTATTTGCAACTGTTTTCTTTCTCCCTTTTCGGGTTCTGGCGTTGTTCTTAGTGCTCTGTCCTCTAACAGGAAGACCAATTCTGTGACGAACACCACGATAGCAACCAATATCCATAAGCCTTTTTATGTTCATTTGTGTTTCTGAGCGGAGTTCCCCCTCAAGCTTATAGTTATCGTTCAGAATTCTACGGATAGTATTGATCTGATCATCGGTCCAGTCCTGGACCTTTGCATTCCTGTCAACACCAGCCTCATCGAGTACTTTTTGTGCAATGCTCCTGCCTACTCCGTAGATGTAAGTCAAGCCAACTTCGCCTCTTTTATTTCTTGGTAAATCTACACCAACAATACGTGCCATATAAAACTTTTCTTAAATGAGTTGCAAAATTAGTTAAAATTATCCCTGTCTCTGTTTGAACTTGGGATTTTTCTTATTAATAACGTAAATGCGACCTTTTCTCCTGACTATTTTACAGTCAGCGCTGCGCTTTTTTACAGATGCTCTTACTTTCATTACCTTTATATTTCTTATTTATATCTGAATGTTATTCTTCCTTTTGTTAAATCATACGGTGACATTTCAACTTTTACCTTATCGCCTGGCAAGATCTTAATATAGTGCATTCTCATCTTTCCCGAAATATGCGCAGTTATAACGTGTCCGTTTTCGAGTTCCACCCTAAACATTGCATTTGACAGGGCTTCGATGATAGTACCGTCTTGCTCAATTGATGGTTGTTTAGCCATACATTACATTTTATTTAAAACTTCTTCGATAAATTCAAAAGATGTTAATACCTCTGCTTTTCCTTTGTCTACAGCAACGGCATATTCAAAATGTGCCGAAGGCTTACCATCAGCCGTTTTTATGGTCCATCCGTCTCTCATCTGTATCGTCTCTTTTTTCCCGGCATTGATCATGGGTTCAATACATATTACAAGTCCTTTTTCCATCTTTGGTCCTGTTCCCTTCTTACCCCAGTTAGCAACTTCAGGCTGCTCATGCAGTTTCCTTCCAAGCCCATGCCCAACAAGTTCCCTTACTACGGTATAACCTCCGCCTTCTGCTTTTGTCTGAACCGCAGAAGATATGTCTCCGACTCTGTTTCCGGCTATTGCCTCCTTAACCCCTTCCTCCAGAGATGCCCTTGTATAATCGAGCAGTCGTCTTACTTCCTTCGATATTTCACCGACTGGAAAAGTAAAAGCACTGTCGCCATACCATCCTTTTAATATCACCCCACAATCAACTGATATTATATCACCCTCTTTAAGAATATAACCGGACGGAATACCATGAACCACTTCGTCGTTGACAGATGTACAGAGTGTATTCGGAAACCCGCCATATCCCTTGAAAGCCGGAGTTGCTCCATTATCGCGGATAAACGATTCGGCTATACTATCGAGATAAAGAGTAGTAATCCCGGGTTTTATTATTGAAGCAATCTCCCCAAGTGTTCTCGACACCAGCATATTGCTCTCTTTTAACAACCCGACCTCTTCATCAGTCTTTAAATACAACATCAAAGAACGCTAAACTAATTATATCGATGTAACAGATCCGGCTCTTCCTTTAACACGACCTGTTTTCATCAGGCCATCGTAATGACGCATAAGCAAATGACTTTCAATCTGCTGAAGGGTATCAAGAACAACCCCGACGAGAATGAGAAGAGATGTGCCTCCATAGAACTGAGCAAACTGTGACGTTACACCCGCTTTCACTGCAAGTGAGGGCATAATCGCAACTATCGCCAGAAAAATTGAACCGGGAAATGTAATCCTGGACATTATTGTATCGAGAAATTCCACTGTTCTCCTGCCTGGTTTAATGCCCGGTATAAATCCTCCGTTTTTCTTCATATCTTCTGCCATTTGCACAGGATTGATCGTAATTGCAGTATAAAAATAAGTAAAGACGATTATGAAAATTGCAGTTACCAGGTTATACCAGAAACCGTACATATTCGAGAATGCTACAACAAAGCCTGAACCTGAATTCGTGTAACCTGCAATGATCATAGGAAGCATCATAATAGCCTGGGCAAAGATGATAGGCATTACTCCTGCAGCATTTACTTTAAGTGGTATGTACTGCCGAACGCCGCCATATTGTTTATTACCAACAATTCTTCTGGCATACTGGACAGGAACACGGCGTGTACCCTGAACCAGAAGTATAACACCCAGAACAACAACAAACAAGAACAGAACCTCAACAATAAGAGCAATTGCTCCTCCTGCACCATTCATCCTTGTACCTGCTTCAAAAACAAAATTTGCAGGCATCCTTGCAACGATTCCAATCATAATAATGAGAGAAATTCCATTTCCTATACCCTTGTCAGTTATCTTTTCTCCAAGCCACATTACGAACATTGTACCAGCAGTAAGAATTATTACAGATGATACCTGGAAAAAGGTACCACTAAGAATAAATGCAGACGCAGGTAGTGTATGGGTCAGGTTTACCAGATAAGTGGGAGCCTGAAGAACAAGAACTGCTATAGTAAGATACCTTGTGTACTGATTCATTTTACGTCTTCCGCTTTCACCCTCTTTCTGCAGTTTCTGGAAATAGGGGAAAACTATACCCAGCAACTGCACCACAATTGAAGCTGAGATGTAAGGCATAATTCCAAGTGCAAAAATAGAAGCCTGAGAAAAAGCTCCTCCCGAAAACATATCAAGCAGTCCCATTAAACCTGAATTGGTCTGATGTTTTAAATTAGCCAATTGTGACGGGTCAATTCCCGGAAGGGTAACATATTTACCCAGTCTGTATAATAAAATGATTCCAAAAGTATAGAATAGTCTTGCCCGAAGATCTTCTATCTTAAAGATATTTTTTATAGTCTGAATCAGTCTCATGAAATTACAGTATTACAGCGGTTCCCTTTTTAGCTTCAATTGCTTCTACAGCTGATTTGCTGAATGCATGAGCATGAACTTCAAGTTTTTTTTCAAGAGTTCCTTTTCCAAGGATTTTTACCAAAGCATTTTTGGAAACCAGTCCGGCCATTACCAGTGTTTCAAAATCAATTTTCTCAATATTATGTGTTTCCGCGAGGTTTTGAAGAGTACTGATGTTTATACCCTTATATTCTTTGCGGTTAATATTTTTGAATCCGTATTTTGGGACACGTCTCTGAAGTGGCATCTGACCGCCTTCAAATCCGATTTTCCTGCTATAGCCTGACCTGGATTTAGCACCTTTATGTCCTCTTGTTGATGTACCCCCTTTACCGGAGCCTTGCCCGCGACCTAGACGTTTACTACTTTTTGTTGATCCTTTTGCAGGTCTTAAGTTACTCAAATCCATAACTTTATCTTGTAATATGGTTAATATCTTAAATATTTTCAACTTTAACCAGGTGTCTCACCTTCACTACCATTCCCAATATCTGAGGAGTAGCTTCATGCTCAACACTATGATTCAATTTGCGGATTCCCAGAGCTTCGAGAGTTCTTTTCTGTCTTTCAGGTTTTCCGTTTTTACTTTTCACCTGGGTGATACGAATTTTTGCCATCGTAATGTTCTTTTCTAACCGTTAAAAACTTTGTCCATTGAGACACCTCTGTGTTCAGCCACCGTGAAGGCATCTCTCATTTCGAGCAGAGCTGCAAATGTTGCTTTCACAAGGTTGTGTGGATTCGAAGAGCCTTTTGATTTTGCAAGAACGTTCTTCACGCCAACACTTTCCAGAACTGCGCGCATAGCGCCACCTGCCTTAACACCGGTACCATCGGAAGCCGGTTTGATAAAAACTTTGGCGCCTCCGAATTTAGCAATCTGCTCGTGAGGTATTGTACCATTAATAACCGGTACTTTTATCAGATTCTTTTTTGCATCTTCGATACCTTTAGCAATAGCTGTTGTTACTTCACTGGCTTTACCCAGTCCGTGTCCGACTATCCCATCTTCATTTCCAACAACAACTATTGCTGAAAAACTGAATGTACGTCCCCCTTTTGTAACCTTGGTTACTCTCTGGATGCTAACGAGTCTATCCTTAAGTTCGAGATCGCTGGTTTTAACTTTTCTTATACCGTTTCCCATAATTCATTAGAATTTTAATCCGCCTTCGCGGGCTGCATCAGCCAATGATTTTACTCTGCCATGATATTTATATCCACTTCTGTCGAAAACGACTTTCTCAATACCTTTTTCTTTACATTTGGTGGCGAGAAGCTTTCCTACAAGTTTAGCCTGTTCAATTTTCTTAATACCTGATTGGGCTGCAATCTCTTTTTCTTTAGAGCAGGCCGACAGAAGTGTAACTCCGCTCAGGTCGTCAACAACCTGAACATAGATCTGTTTATTGCTACGATACACTGCAAGCCTTGGTGTTTCGGCAGTACCGTTTATTTTTTTACGGATCCTCATTTTGATCCTTGTTCTTCTTTCCAACTTAGTTAAGGCCATGATTTTTTACTTTTACCAGATTAAACACTAGCAGATTTTCCAGCCTTCCTTCTGAGCTGTTCTCCAACAAACTTAATTCCTTTTCCTTTATAGGGTTCAGGCGGACGGAGAGATCTGATTTTTGCTGCAACATGCCCGATAAGTTGCTTGTCGATACATGTAAGGGTAATGATTGGATTCGCCCTTCTTTCAGTTTTAGTCTCGACTTTAACTTCATCCGGGAGTTGAAGAATTACTTCATGCGAAAAACCAAGGCTCATCTCAAGGTTCTGTCCTTTTGCTTCAGCACGGTAACCTACTCCGACAAGTTCAAGTTCTTTCTTGTATCCTTCCGAAACGCCAACAACCATATTGTGAATAAGTGCACGGAAAAGGCCATGCAACGACTTATGATTCTTTGATTCTGAAGGTCTCGATAATATGACTTCGTTCCCCACCACCTCAACCTTAAGGTCTTTGTCGACCGGCTGAGCCAACTCTCCCAAGGGGCCTTTCACACTAACCACATTGGTGTCACTGATACTGACAGTAACGCCCTTAGGCAGGTTTACAGGTAATTTTCCTATTCGTGACATTAAGCTATCCTCCTAAATTTAGTAAACATAACATAATACTTCACCACCGATTTTCTCTTTTTTCGCCTCTTTGTCGGTCATTAAACCTTTGGAGGTAGAAATGATTGCAATACCCAGTCCATTCAGAACCCTTGGCATTTCATCAACTCCGATATATTGACGGAGACCCGGACGGCTTACTCGTTGTATTTTTTTTATTGCAGGTTTCTTGCTCTTGGAATTATACTTAAGAGCAATTTTCAATATATCCTGCGGTCCTTCACCATCAATAACCTTATAGCTGAGGATAAATCCTTTTTCGAACAGAATTCTGGCAACCTCTTTCTTAAGATTGGATGCTGGTGCCTCCACGACCTTATGACCGGCCATAATGGCGTTCCTTATTCTGGTCAGTAAATCTGCAATTGGATCAGTCATCTTCTATTATTTAATATAGTTTATAATTATTCACAAATTACCAGCTGGCTTTTTTTACACCCGGGATAAGACCAAATGATGCCATCTCCCTGAAAGTTATCCTGCTTACTCCAAATTGTCTCATATATCCTCTTGAACGGCCCGTTAATTTACAACGGTTATGCATTCTGTTAGGATTAGAATTTCTGGGCAGACGGCTTAGTCCAACATAATCGCCGGCAGCTTTGAGCAATGCTCTTTTTGCAGCATATTTCTGGGTCAGTCTTGCGCGTTTTACTTCGCGGGCTATCATTGATTCTTTAGCCATATAACTAGTTTTTAATATTTTTAAAGGGTAAACCAAAGCGCTTTAGAAGAGCCAATGCTTCTTCATCTGAATGCGCCGATGTAACGAAAGTTATCTGTAGTCCCATGATCTTTGCTATTTTATCAAGATCGATCTCAGGAAAAATGATCTGCTCGGTAATTCCAAGCGTGTAATTACCACGTCCATCGAGTTTGGAATTGATACCCTTAAAGTCGCGGATACGTGGAAGAGCAACAGATATAAGTCTTTCAAGAAATTCAAACATCCTGTCTCTGCGTAATGTCACCATTATACCGATAGGCATATTTTTTCTCAGTTTAAAGTTCGATATATCTTTTGTTGAGTTAGTCTGAATAGCTTTCTGACCAGCAATATCCGACATTTCTTTAACACCGAATTCAAGTAGTTTCTTATCGGCTATAGCCTGTCCTACTCCCTGGTTGATAACAATCTTTTGCAACTTGGGGACCTGCATTACGGTCTTGTATCCGAATTCCTTCATCAATGCAGTGACGATCTCGTCTCTATACTTGGTTTGTAGCGCAGGTATGTACATTACTTGATCTCCTCTCCTGATTTTTTTGAATAACGCACTAATTTATCTTTCTCATTAAGTTTCTTCCCAATACGTGTAGGTTTGCCGCTTGTTGGATCAATAAGCATCAGATTTGAGATATGAACCGGAGCTTCTTTTTTTATAATACCACCCTGTGGCGCTTTAGTGTTCGGTTTGGTATGTTTTGATACCAGGTTTACACTCTCTACAATAGCTCTGCTTTTCTCTCTGTCGACTTCCAGAACACGGCCTTTCTGACCTCTTGATTCACCGGTTATCACCATAACCGTGTCTCCCTTTTTTATATGTATTTTCTTCTGCATCGTTGTGTATTTAAATATATTACAACACTTCAGGTGCCAATGAAACAATCTTCATATACTTGTCGCGTAATTCCCGGGCAACCGGGCCGAAGATGCGCGTTCCGCGTACTTCGTTAACATTGTTAAGAAGAACAACAGCGTTATCATCGAAACGAATATAAGAACCATCGGGACGACGAATCTCTTTTTTTGTTCTGACAACAACTGCTTTACTCACTGTACCTTTTTTTGCCTCACCTGAAGGAAGTGCTGATTTCACACTCACGACAATTTTATCACCTACGGTAGCATATCTTTTTTTGCTACCACCTAGTACCCTGATGCACAAAACTTCTTTTGCACCTGAGTTATCGGCTACGGTCAATCTGCTTTCCTGTTGTATCATGATTACTTAGCTCTTTCGATTATTTCTATTAATCTCCAGGTTTTATTTTTACTCAGAGGCCTGGTCTCCGATATGCGTACGGTGTCGCCAATATTGCATGAATTAGCTTCATCGTGTGCCATCAGTTTTTTACTTCTGTTAATAAACTTGCCATAAATAGGATGTTTCACTTTCCTTTTTATGACTACTACGATAGACTTGTCCATTTTAGTACTGACAACTACACCTATACGTTCTTTTCTAAGATTCCTTTCCATTGCTGATCTAGCTATTAGATTTCTTATTTAACTCTCTTGTACGCATTTCGGTATGCAGACGTGCAATCGTAAGTTTTAATTCTTTAACCTTTTGAGGGTTATCAAGAGGAGTGATTGCATGGTTAAGCTTCATTCGAACGAGGAGGGTTTTCTCTGTATCGATTCTTTCGAGAAGATCCGGAGTGCTTAATTCCTTTATTTCTGAAGTTTTCATTTCTGTTTAAAGTATTATTCCTGTACGTAATCGCGTCTTACAATAAATTTTGTTGTGATCGGAAGTTTCTGAGCTCCTAAACGAAGAGCTTCTTTAGCAACTTCGTAGGGTACACCTTCAGCTTCAAGCAGTATCCTGCCCGGGGTTACCGGAACAACAAAACCCTCTGGTGCTCCTTTTCCTTTACCCATACGTACCTCAGCAGGTTTCTTTGTAATAGGTTTATCAGGAAAAATTCTTATCCACAACTGACCTTCACGTTTCATGTGGCGTGTAACGGCCTGTCGAGCTGCTTCGATCTGCCTTCCCGTGATCCAGCTCTCCTGAAGTGCTTTGATACCAAATGATCCGAATGCCAGCTGGTTGCCTCTTTGTGCATTACCTTTCATTCTTCCCTTCTGGGCTCTCCTGAATTTGGTCCTTTTCGGTTGTAACATTGCTCAAATATTGTTATAAAATTATATACTACTAAGTCTCTTATTTTTTTGTTTTCCTTTTCAGGCTCTTGCTCTTGGCATTTCTTGCACCGATATTAGGACTCAGATCTCTCTTACCGAATACTTCACCATTACAGATCCATACTTTTACGCCGAGTAATCCAACCTTTGTATGCGCTTCAGCTAAAGCATAATCGATGTCAGCTCTCAAAGTATGAAGCGGAATACGACCCTCCTTATATGATTCACTTCTGGCCATTTCAGCACCACCAAGCCGGCCAGAGATCATAATTTTTACTCCTTCAGCTCCCATACGCATTGTCGAAGCGATTGACATCTTGATTGCGCGGCGGTAAGAAATTTTTCCTTCAAGTTGTCGCGCAATATTGTTTGCAACTATATTAGCATCCAATTCGGGACGTTTAACTTCAAAGATGTTTATCTGGACTTCCTTCTTAGTGATCTTCTTGAGTTCTTCCTTCAGTTTGTCAACTTCCTGTCCACCTTTTCCGATGATTATACCCGGACGAGCCGTATTAACTGTCACAGTAATAAGCTTCAGTGTTCTTTCAATAATAATCTTGGAAAGGCTGGCTTTTGCAAGCCTGGCGTTAAGATATTCCCTGATCTTTGAATCTTCAACCAGTTTACCGGAAAAATCTTTTCCACCATACCAGTTTGAATCCCATCCTTTTATTATGCCTAATCTGTTACCTATCGGATTTACTTTTTGTCCCATCTGTTCTAATTTGATGTTTTTTCAACTTCGTTAATCTTACTGTCAAGCACGAGGGTGACATGGTTTGATCTTTTTCTTACCCTGTAAGCCCTTCCCTGAGGTGCTGTCTGAAGTCTTTTCAATGCACGTCCTCCATCAACATGAACAAGTTTTACGTAAAGGTTGCTTTCTTCGACTCTTACGCCTTCATTCTTTGCCTGCCAGTTGGCAATTGCTGAAAGGAGAAGTTTTTCCATCCTGCGCGATGCCTCCTGCGAACTGAACTTGAGGACATCAAGCGCTTTGTTTACGTCCAGTCCGCTAATCAGATCGGTTACCAATCTCATCTTACGCGGAGAGGTAGGACAGTTTCTGAGTATCGCCTGATACCTGCTCTTGGCGGCCGCTTTTTTCAGGTCAGCTGTATTTCTTTTTCTTGCACCCATTTCTAAATGTTTTTCAATGTTTACATTACTTATTTATTACCAGAGTGACCTCTGAAAGTACGTGTAGGTGAGAATTCTCCCAGCTTATGGCCTACCATATTCTCGGTAATGTAAACGGGGATAAACTTGTTCCCGTTATGAACTGCTATAGTATGTCCGACAAAATCTGGCGAGATAACTGATCTTCTTGACCATGTCTTAATCACCGATTTCTTTTGTCCTTCATTCATTTCAAGAACTCTCTTGCCGAGTTTAAAATCTATGAAAGGGCCTTTTTTAATTGATCTGCTCATAATATATCAGCTATTTTTTCCTTCTTTCAACAATAAATTTTGCAGAGTATTTCTTCTTGTCTCTGGTTTTGAAACCTTTTGCAGGAATGCCTTTGCGCGACCTTGGATGTCCGCCTGAAGCTCTTCCTTCACCACCACCCATTGGGTGATCAACCGGGTTCATAACCACACCTCTTACTCTTGGACGGCGTCCCTGCCAGCGTGAGCGGCCTGCCTTACCAGATCTCTCGAGATTATGGTCAGGATTAGAGACTGTACCGATTGTTGCGCGGCAGGTAGTAAGGATCAATCTTGTTTCCCCGGAAGGTAACTTAATTGTAGCATATTTCCCATCGCGGGCAGACAACTGAGCATAAGTTCCGGCGCTGCGGGCGATTGCTCCTCCTTTGCCAGGTTTAAGCTCTATGTTATGAATGATAGTACCCATTGGTATATCACTAAGAAACATAGTATTTCCGATTTCCGGGGCAGCCTCTTTTCCAGACAATAATGTCTGTCCGACCTGAAGCCCTACTGGTGCAACTATATATCTTTTCTCACCATCTTTATATACAACAAGAGCAATTCTCGAGGTACGATTAGGATCGTATTCGATTGTTTTAACTGTTGCCGGCATGCCATCTTTTTCCCTTAGGAAATCGATAACTCTGTACATCTTTTTGTGACCGCCGCCAAGATATCTCATTGTCATTTTGCCGTCGACGTTCCTTCCTCCTGAATTTTTATGCGGCCGAAGTAAGGATTTCTCAGGTGTAGCGCTTGTGATAGTATCAAAAGTGCCTGCGATTTTGTGTCGTTGACCTGGTGTTACAGGTTTGATTTTTCTGACTGCCATATTGGTTATTAAATATTGCTATAGAAATCAATTTTATTCCCTTCTGCAAGAGTAACAATAGCCTTCTTGGTAGCTGATGTTTTTCCTGTAAGAAGTCCCGATTTCGTATTTCGGGATTTTATTTTCCCTCCATAACGCATCGTATTTACCGCATCAACTGTAACACTGTACAATTCCTGAACGGCATTTTTTATTTGTAACTTATTTGCGGATCTGGCAACGAGAAAACCATAGCGATTAAATTTATCACCCTGGCTTGTCATCTTTTCCGTTACAATCGGTTTAAGCAAAATATTCATCACTCAAAGTTTTCTAGTTTTCAAATGTTGCCTGCAAAACGTCAACTGCGCTCTCTACAAGTATCAATGTTGACGCCCTCATAATCTTGTAAGTACTTAATTCACTGGCTATTATAACTTCAACCCCTGGTACATTTCGGGATGACAAATATATATTATTATTTTGTTCTGGTAAAACAAATACTGATTTTTTATTTACAATATTCAGGTTATTTCCCATTTTGATGATTTCCTTTGTTTTAGGTGACTCAAAAGAGAAGTCTTCCAGTATAATAATATTATTTGTTGATGCTTTATATGAAAGTGCTGATCTTCTGGCTAATTGTTTGACTTTCTTATTAAGCTTGAAGCCATAAAACCTTGGTTTAGGACCGAATACCCGGCCTCCACCACGAAAGAGTGGATTCCTTATGTTCCCTGCACGCGCAGTACCGGTTCCTTTTTGCTTTTTAATCTTCCTTGTACTACCTGCTACTTCTCCACGTTCTTTGGCTTTGTGAGTACCCTGTCTTTGATTAGCAAGGAACTGTTTTGTATCCAGATAAATAGCATGGTCGTTAGGTTCAATACCGAAAATTGCGTCGTTAAGATCGACTTTTCTTCCGGTCTCCTTGCCACTAGTATTAACAATAGCTAATTCCATTATTTTGTAATTATTACGTAACCACCTTTTGGACCCGGGACTGATCCTTTAACAATTATTATATCATTCTCAGCCATAAGCTTTACAACTTTCAGGCTTTGTGACATCACTTTATTTCCTCCCATTCGGCCCCCCATTCTCATACCAGGTAATACTCTTGAAGGGAATGATGAAGCGCCGAGTGAACCAGGGTGCCGGAGCCTATCGCTCTGTCCGTGAGATGTTCCTCCAACGCCGCTGAAGCCGTGACGTTTTACAACGCCCTGGAATCCTTTTCCTATTGACCAGCCTCTTACATCAACTATGCTGTCGGGTCTGAAAAGTTCTGCCGTAAGCACGTCTCCCTCTTTACACTGATCTACTCCAAAGCCCGTAAATTCAATGACTTTTCTTTTAGGCGTTGTGTTAGCCTTCTTGAAATGTCCCATTTCGGCTTTAGTAGTGTGTTTTTCTTTTTTATCGTCGAATCCAAGTTGCACAGCAAAATAGCCATCCCTATCCACGGTTTTAACCTGTGTAACAACACATGGACCGGCTTGCAGAACCGTACATGGAATATTCTTTCCATCTTCATCAAAGATGGAGGTCATTCCTACTTTTTTACCAATTAATCCCTGCATTTCTTTATTACTTTACTGGTTTCACACTTTAATTTCTACCTCTACGCCACTTGGAAGCTCAAGTTTCATCAGTGCATCGATGGTTTTCGGTGTTGAGCTGTAAATGTCGAGCAATCTTTTGTACGATGAGAGCTCGAACTGTTCTCTTGCTTTCTTATTAACAAAGGGTGAACGAAGTACTGTAAAAATCTTTTTGTGGGTTGGAAGCGGAATTGGTCCGCTGACGACTGCACCGGTAGATTTTACTGTTTTTACGATCTTCTCGGCAGATTTATCTACCAGGTTATGATCATAAGATTTCAGTTTAATACGAATTTTCTGACTCATCTTTTAAAGAATTTTTCCTTTTGTAATTTCTACAATTCTGTTTGATATTTCCACAGGTACCTTGTCATAATGCGAGAACTCCATTGTTGAAGTTGCTCTTCCTGAGGTAAGAGTCCGAAGTACTGTAACATAACCGAATTTTTCGGCCAGAGGTACTTTTGCTTTAACGACTCTTGCGCCTGCTTTCGATTCCATACCTTCCACTCTGCCTCTTCTCCTGTTAAAATCGCCGATAACGTCGCCAACATATTCTTCAGGAGTAACTACTTCTGTCGACATAATTGGTTCAAGAATTACAGGACTGCATTTCCCTGCAAATTTCCTGAAAGCCTGTTTTGCAGCAATTTCAAATGCGAGAGCATCAGAGTCAACCGGATGATAAGAACCGTCTTTGAGTACAACTTTGAGGTTGTCGAGCGGGAAACCGGCAAGTGGTCCATTGGACATCGATTCGCGGAATCCTTTTTCAACCGACGGAATATACTCCTTCGGAATATGTCCGCCTTTAACCTCATTTACAAATTGAAGACCTCTTACATTTTCATCTGCAGGACCTAAATCAAAAGTCATATCAGCAAATTTACCACGGCCCCCGGTCTGTTTTTTAAATACTTCACGGAATTCAGCAGTAGTTGTAAGGGCCTCTTTGTATGCAACCTGGGGTGCTCCCTGATTACATTCAACTTTAAACTCCCTCTTAAGACGGTCAATTAGGATTTCCAGATGAAGCTCACCCATACCATGAATGATTGTCTGTCCGCTATCGGGATCAGTCCTGACCTGGAAAGTAGGATCTTCCTCAGCAAGTTTATAAAGTGCAACTGATAATTTATCAACATCAGCCTGTGTTTTAGGCTCAATTGCAACTCCGATAACCGGCTCCGGAAAGTCCATTGATTCAAGTAAGATCGGTTTGTTAATGGCACATAATGTGTCGCCGGTTCTGATATCTTTAAAACCAACACCTGCACAAATATCACCTGCCGAAATACTTTCTTTTGGATTCTGTTTGTTGGCATGCATCTGGAAGAGACGGTTTATACGTTCCCTTTTCCCTGTACGTACATTCAATACTGTATCGCCTGCTTTGAGTGTACCTGAATAAATACGCAGGAAAGCCAGACGGCCCACAAACGGATCTGTAGCAATTTTAAATG
>Ga0209880_1000014_pt1 | contig 29962 bp, 25 predicted proteins | sample PersoiDNA2013191_FD_185803 | JGI IMG/M metagenome (GOLD analysis project Ga0209880, IMG submission 185803) | Permafrost soil microbial communities from the Arctic, to analyse light accelerated degradation of dissolved organic matter (DOM) -... | ecosystem: Environmental > Terrestrial > Soil >... | reverse complement strand
CAGGTCCGTGACGCGGTGGTGAGAGTGGCGACTCCAGACGCTCGCGGCGCACGTTCTGGACGCACGGGATCGGCAGGCGCGATCGCGGCGCGGGCGAGGCCGGCCGGGAGCGGCGCAGCGGCGGAGGCGGGAGCCGGCTGCAGGCGTCGCCAATTGGCGCGGCGGTCAACCCTTGGGTGACGGCGAGGCTACTCGCCGCTTCGGCGCCGAGCCTCCGCCTTCGCATCGAGCCGGGCCCGGTGGAGCTCGCGGAGGCGTGACTCGGCGCCGGCCTCGGTAGGCTCCCAGAACCGTCGACCCGCGACGCCGCGTGGCAGGTATGCCTGGTCGACAGCGGCGTCCGCTGCGTCGTGCGGATTCCGATAGGTCTTCGCGGCCGGGCGGAGATGCCCCGGGACCGGGCGCGGGCCGTGCGCGCGCAGCTCGTCGCGGGCGGCGAAGAAGGCCCGGCCCGCGGCCGCGGACTTGGGCGATGCGGCGAGAAAGACGGCGGTTTGCGCGAGCGCGTAGAGGCCCTCGTCGTTCGTTTCGGCGCCGATCTTCTCGACCGCCGTGAGGGCCGCCACGGCAAGCGGCAGCCCGGCCGGCTCCGCGTTCCCGACGTCCTCCGACGCCGAGATGACGAGCCGGCGGGCGAGGTAGCGGGGATCCTCGCCGGACTCGAGGGCCGTGGCAAGCCACCAGAGCGCTGCATCCGGGTCCGAGCCCCGGATGCTCTTGATGAGCGCGCTGATGACGCCCGAGCGGTCGTAGCCGAGCATCGGTGATTGGGCTGCCCGCGCGATGTCGGCGGGCTCGACGAGGACGGGGCGGGCAACGGGCCGGGCGACGGGCCGGACGAGGGGGCCGGGCCCGCCGTCCGAGGGCTGACCTCCGGGGGCTCCAACTGCCTCATCGCCGGAGGCCTCGCCCGCGGCGTCCTTGGCCTCGGCGTCCGCCGCCGCGTCGACCGCTCGCCGCTCGGCGAGCAGGGCGGCCGTCTCGAGGAGCCCGAGCATGCGTCGCGCATCACCCGACGCATACCCGATCAGCTGCCGCTCCGCGGTCTCGTCGAGCGCGTATGCGCCGGCCAGGCCGAGCGCCGGGTCGGCGAGCGCGCGCGCCGCGATCGTCGCGAGGTCCGTCTCGCCGAGCGGCTGGAGCCGGAAGACGCGGAGCCGCGAGAGGAGCGGCGGGGTGATCCCGCCGGCGATCGGTGGCTCCGTCGTCGCGCCCACCAGCACGATCGTGCCGGCCTCCACGTGCGGGAGGAGCGAGTCCTGCTGGGCCTTGCTGTAGCGGTGGACCTCGTCGAGGAACACGACGGTCGTGCGACCCTCCAGGGCCGCCGCGCTCCGGGCATCTTCGACCACGCCACGGAGCGTCGCGACACCGTCGGTCGTCGAGTTGAGGGCGGCGAATCGGGCCCCGATCGCCTCGGCGAGCAGCCGGCCGATGGTCGTCTTGCCGGACCCGGGCGGGCCCCACAGGATGCAGGAGGGGAGCCGGCCACCCTCGACGAGGCGACGCAGCGCCGCGCCCGGGCCGAGGAGGGCATCCTGGCCGACGACCTCGTCCAGGGAGTGCGGCCGCATCCGGTCGGCAAGCGGCCGCAACCGATCCGGGGGGACGAACAGGGGTGCCGGGGCCGTTCCGGCGGCGCGGCGGGCCACGTGCAGCTGCTCCCGGGGCCGTCGGTCAGGCGACGGGGCGTCGGGTCAGGCGACCCGGCCGATCCCGGCGATCTGCGAGACGAAGAACGCGGCGAAAAGGATCGCGAAGATGCCGATGAAGACGATCGCGATGCGCCGCAAGTCGCGCTGGACGTAGGTGTACTCGTCGGCGGCGACGACCGCGAGCGTGCTGACAGCCCGGCTGCGTCCACGGGCCGGCACCTCGACCGCCCCGCTTCGACGGCGATCGCGACTTCGCGCGAGCGACGCGTTTGCCCGGCGCTCCTCGTCGACGATGCGCGCCTCGATATCGGCCGCGCGGGCCAACTCCTCGTCGGTAAGCGTGCCGGTCGGGCGCTGCGGCACAGGAGCCGGGGACGTCGCGGCGGTCGGGCGTCCGGTCATGCTCTTGGTGGGCGGCCGCTGGCCCGGTCGCGTGCTGCCGCGCTGGCGCTTCGCCATGCTGAGGTGAGCCTCCTGGATCTTTCCGGCCACCGGTGCCGGGCGTGCTCAGACGCGTGGTCGGACCGGGGCGCGTGCGCATCCGCCGACGCTGAAGGATAGCACCGGCGGCGGCGGTGCTCCGGCGCGTGTCGGCGGCGAATGGGGTCCCGGGCGAGCGAGCCCTGCTAGACTCGCGGCAGCCCCACCGGAGGACCCGTGAGCGACCTCAACGCGCTCGTCAGCGCCAATATCGGCCCGATCGTCGGCCTGCTCGTGGTCGTCCTGGCGATCCTCGCGTGGGTGCTCGTGATCGTCGCGCGGCGCGCGCGGCGGCTCGAGGCACAGCTCGCGGCACTCACGCGCGGCGACGACGGCGAGAGCCTGGCCGACATCCTCGAAGCGCATGTCGACAAGGTGTACGCCGTCGCGCGCCGCCAGGACGAGCTCGACGGCCGCGCCGCGGTACTCGAGGAGCGCGCCCGCCACACGCTGCAGGGCATCAGCCTGGTCCGCTTCAACAACTTCGATGACACCGGTGGGAACCAGAGCTTTGCGCTCGCCCTGGCAGACCCGGAGGCGAACGGCCTGGTCCTCTCCAGCCTGCACGCTCGGAATCAGACCCGCGTCTACGGCAAGGCCGTGGCCCGTGGCGTCGCAGAGGGCGCGCTCTCCGCGGAGGAGAGCGAGGCGCTGCGCGAGGCAACGGACCGGGCGCTCGGGCGCTGACGGAGGGCGCGTGAAGCCCCGCCCGGGCGCGGGCTCGCTGCCCACGGCCGAGGGCCGGTGATGGCCCGCGCGGTTGGGATTGCGACCGGCGGGAATGCGCCGCGCCCGACAAGGCGGCGCCGCGAGCCGGCGCCGCTCGAGCAGATCCCCGTCTGGCTGGAGCACGTCGTCACCCCGCGGCCGGCCGCGGGGCCGGCCGTCGCGGCGGGCGTGGAAGCGCTCCTGGCGAACCTCAACGCGCAGCAGCGCCGTGCCGTTACGCACGGCGAGGGGCCGCTCCTTGTCGTCGCTGGCGCGGGGACTGGCAAGACCCAGGTCGTGACCCGGCGGATCGCGTGGCTGATCGCCACGAAACGCGCGAAGCCGTCCGAGATCCTCGCCCTCACCTTCACCGACAAGGCGGCCGAGGAAATGCAGCTGCGCGTCGATCAGCTGGTGCCGTACGGCTACACGGACACGCTGGTCGCCACCTTCCACGCGTTCGGGGACCGGGTGATCCGCGAGCACGCGCTGGAGCTGGGGCTCCCGCCCGAGCCGCGGGTCCTGTCGCGGCCCGAGACGGTGATCTTCCTGCGCGAGCGGCTCTTCCGGCTGGAGCTGGACGCCTATCGGCCCCTGGGCGACCCCACGAAGTTCCTGGCCGCGCTGGCCGCGCTCTTCAGCCGCCTGAAGGACGAGGACATCGCACCGGAGGAGTACCGCGCTCACGCGGCGGCTCTCACGATCGCCGCGGAGACGGACGGCGACACACCGGGCAGGGCTGCACTGCGCGACGAGGCGCGTCGCCACCTGGAGCTGTCCGCCGCATACGGGCGCTACCAGGAGCTGCTGGGCGAGGCCGGCGCGATCGACTTCGGCGACCAGGTGCGCCTCGCGCTCACGCTCCTGCGCGAGCACCCCGCCGCTCGCCGCGGGCTCCAGGCGCGCTTCCGGTACGTGCTGGTCGACGAGTTCCAGGACGTGAACCGTGCCCAGGCGCAGTTGGTGGCGCTCATCGCGGAGCCGCACCGCAACGTCACCGTGGTGGGCGACGACGACCAGTCGATCTACCGGTTCCGCGGCGCCGCCACCGGCGCGATCGTCGACTTCCTGGGCCACTTCCAGCGTGCCCGAATGGTGGTGATGCGGCGGAACTACCGGTCGCGGGCGCCGATCCTGGACGCGTCGTACCGGCTGATTCGATTCAACGACCCGGACCGGCTGGAAGTCCAGCGCGGCATCGCCAAGCGGCTGGTGCCGCACCGCCGGGGAATCGGGCCCGCGCCAGTCCGCCAGATCGCCTTCACGACCGGGACGGACGAGGCGGACTGGGTCGCGGCCGAGATCCAGCGGCGGATCCGTGCCGGCGCCCCGCCGCGGGACCACGCGGTGCTGGTCCGGGCAAACGCGGACGCGGACGCGATCCTGCGCTCCCTGAACGTCGCCGGCATCCCGTGGCGCTTCTCGGGCGTCTCGGGGCTCTACAGCCGCCCCGAAGTGCGGCTGCTCCTCGCCTTCCTGCGGGCCATCGCAAACCCGCACAGCTCCGTGGACGTGTTCGCGCTCGCGGCATCCAGGCTCTACGGGTTCCCCGGCGATGACCTCGCAGCGCTGACGAACCGCGCGCGGCGAACGAACCGGAGCCTCCGCGAGACGCTCGAGGAGCTCGAGCGCCAGCCGGGCCTCCTCCGCCTGCTCCCCGAGACCCGGACGTCGCTGGCTCGGCTGATCGCCGACCTGCGTCGCTACAGCGAGCTCGCGAACCGGCGCCCGGCTGGCGAAGTCCTCTACGAGTTCCTCAAGGGTTCCGGTTCACTTCGACGCCTCGCGGAGGCCGGCACGCCGGCCGCGGAGGAGGCGCTGAGCAACGTGGCGCGCTTCTTCGAGATCATCCGGGCCCAGTCCGACCTTCTCGCCGACGACCGGGCCGTCTTCCTGGCGCCGCACTTGCAGACGCTCATCGAGGCCGGTGACGACCCGGCAACGGCGGACCTGGACCCCGACGCGGACGCGGTCGCCGTGGTCACGATCCACAAGGCAAAGGGCCTGGAGTGGCCGGTCGTCTTCCTGGTCGGGCTGGTGGACGGCCGATTCCCGGCCCGGGGCCGGCGCGAGCAGCTCGCGGTGCCCGACGCGCTCCTCCGCGGGACGTTTCCCACCGGTGATGCGCAGGTCCAGGAGGAGCGGCGACTGTTCTACGTGGGCATGACCCGTGCCCGCGACGAGCTGGTGCTGACTCACGCGCTTGACTACGGCGGGAAACGCACGCGGCGCGTCTCCCCGTTCGTGCTGGAGGCGCTCGACCTGCCGGCTGGCGCCGCGCCCGCGACACGCCCTTCGAACCCGCTGGAGCGCCTGGGCTCCTTCGAGTCGCCGGCTGTCGCCGAGCCGGCTCCCGCGAACGCGCGGGCGACGGAGCCGCTGGTCCTCAGCTTCCACCAGGTCGACGCCTACCTGGCATGCCCGCTCCGGTACAAATACGCCCACGTGTTGCGCGTGCCGACGGCGCCGCATCACGCGATCGTCTACGGGTCCGCGCTGCACCTCGCGGTCCAGCAGTTTCACAAGCGCCACGCGCGCGGCGTGGTGATGAGCGAGGCCGAGCTGATCGCCGCGTTCGAGCAGGCGTGGACCACGGAGGGTTTCGTCTCCCGCGAGCACGAGGAGGCGCGCCTGGAGGCCGGCCGCGTCGCGCTTCGGCGGTTCCGGCGCGCCCAGCTGGAGCCGGGGGCGGTGATCCCGGCCTACGTCGAGCGGGAGTTCGCCTTCATGCTGGACGGGGACCGGGTCCGTGGCCGGATGGACCGCGTCGACCTCATCCCGCTGGGGGCGTCGGCCGGCGACGGTGGTCCCCACGGGTCCGATGTCGCCGCGGCGGTGGCGGACGCCGCCGACGTGGTCGAGCCGGCGCTGCCGCTCCTGCGCGAGCGAGTCGTGATCACCGACTACAAGAGCTCGGACGTGCGCGATCCCGCGAAGGCGCGCGAGCGAGCGCGCGAGTCGCTCCAGCTCACGATCTACGCGATGGCCTGGCAGGCCGAGACCGGGCGCCTGCCGGATGCCGTGGCGCTCCACTTCCTCGATTCCGGGCTGGTCGGGACGGCCGAGGTCGACGCGGCCCGGGTTGAGCGCGGCCTGGCCGACATCCGCGAGGCAGCATCCGGGATCCGGGCCGGCCGGTTCGAGGCCCGACCGTCGTACATGGCCTGCTCGTGGTGCGCCTTCCGCGATATCTGCCCGTCGAGCGTGGCACGCTGACCGCACGGTCGCGCGGCCACGGTGGCGAGGCCCGACCGTCGTCGGTCGCCACGAATCGGTCCGCCGCGTCCGCCCGCCACCGGCCCTGTCGCACATCGCGCCTCATCAGTCGCGAGGGAGGCTAGACTCCCGGACGTGGAGGCACGCGACCGACTGGCCAACCTCGGGATCTTCGGGGCGGCGGCCGTCTCGTGGGTGCTCGTGGCACTCCTCGTCCTGACACGCGACCCGCGTGAGGATCCCGCCGCGGGGTTCGTTGGGGCGGCGCTCATGGGCCTCGCGATCGGCCTGACCACCGTTCCGCTTTTCTGGCTGGCGGCATTCGGCCGCCACCGCCGCATCTCCTATCGCGGCGACTGGGGCCGCGCCGCACGCCGCGGCCTGTGGGTCGGGCTCGTGGTGGGGCTGTTCGTGGCCCTTCGCCTCCAGGGAATCCTGAGCCTGCCCATCGCAGTCTTCGTGATCGTGCTCGTCGTCTTCGCCGAGCTCACGCTCTCCATCGAGCGCTGAGCCGCCCTCGTCGCATCCCAAGGTGGAGGTCAGCATGCCAGCCCCGTCCGACCTGAAGGCCCGTGCCACGGCCGCCATCGAGGCGAACCGGGACGAGATCCTGGCGCTTTCGCGCGCGATCCATGCCGACCCGGAGCCCGCCTTCGAGGAGCATCGCGCCGCCGCGCGCGTCGCCGCGGCGATCGCCGGCCACGGGTACGCGGTGGAGCACCCGGCCGGTCGGCTCGCCACCGCCGTCCGCGGCCGGCTCACCGGCGGCCTTGGGCAGGACGGGCCGCGCATCGGCGTCCTCGCCGAGTACGACGCGCTGCCGGGCCTTGGCCACGGCTGCGGCCACAACACGATGGCGGCGTCCGGCGTGGGTGCCGCGATCGCCCTGGCGGCCGTGCGCGACTCATTCGCGGGCGAGATCGTCTTCCTCGGCACGCCGGCCGAGGAACGCGGCAGCGGGAAGCAGTTCATGCTCGACGACGGGCTCTTCGAGGGGCTCGACGCGGCGCTCCTCTTCCACCCGGCCGACCGTGACATGGTCAACTGCATGCTCCTCGCGAGCGAGGACGTGGACGTCACGTTCGTGGGCAAGGCGGCGCATGCGGCCAGCGAGCCGTGGGAGGGCAAGAACGCGCTCGACGCGGTGGTCCTGCTGTTCCAGGGGATCGGGCTCTGGCGCCAGCAGGTGCCGCAGCACGCCCGGGTCCACGGCATCATCCTGGAGGGCGGCTCCGCGGCGAACATCATCCCGGACCGGGCAACCGCGCGGTTCATGATCCGGAGCACCGACCAGGCCTACTTCGAGTCGATGCGCGAGCGCTTCCGGGCCCTCGTGGACGGCGCCGCGATGATGGCCGACGTGAAGGGCGAGCTGGTCTTCTCGGGCGGGTCGACGACGATGAAGGACAGCCTGACGCTGGCGGGGCTCTGGCGTGCCAACATGGAGGCGAAGGGGCTCGCCGACGAGGGCGTGGACTCGGAGCACATCGGCAGCTCTGACATGGGGAACGTGTCCCTCGTGCTCCCCACGATCCACCCGTCCCTCGCGATCTGCGACCAGGGCGTGCCCTGGCACTCCATCGAGTCGCGCGACGCCGCGGCGACGCCCCGGGCGGAGACGACGACCCTCGTCGCGGCATCGCTCGTCGCCGAGACGGCCCTGGACCTGCTTGCCGATCCCTCCCTCGTCACGGCGGCCTGGCGGGAGTTCCGCGGCGAGGGGTAGGAGCCGGACGTTCGGCGCGCTATCATCCGCGGGCGCCCCGCTGGACGGTGGACCCGAACCGGCGGCGCGGACACCGACGGCCCTGCGTCCCCATCGCACGCCTTCGCCGGCGTTCCCACGACGCTCGCGGCCCGAGAGGAGCCTCGCGTGACCGACGCGAACGATCCAGTCGACGTCGCGCCGGACTACGCCCACGCCAATGGCTGGGACCGTGAGTACGAGGCATTCGGCGCCTTCGACGTGCCGACGGAGGTGACCGCGATGGCGACCAACCGGTGCGCCATGGAAGCGATCGCCGCCCTCGCAGCCAGGCAGGCCGCCGGGACACCGGTCCGCTTCGCCGGCCGCGGGACGCGATCGGCGTGACCCACGTGGCCCAGACACCCGAACCGGAGCAGCTCCCGGACGCGCTCGCGCGCCTCTACGACCTGGACCTGCTGGACGATCCCGGGGACCTGGACCTCTGGCTCGCGCTGGCCGAGAAGACCGGGGGCCCGATCCTGGAGCTGATGGCCGGGACCGGCCGTCTCGCGGTCCCGCTCGCCGAGGCGGGGTTCGCGGTCACCGCCGTGGACCTGGACCCGTCGATGCTCCGGCGAGCCGCGCTCCGCGCGGCCGCTGCCGACGAGGAAGTTGAGCAGCGCCTTGAGCTCGTGCTCGGCGACGTCGTAGGCCTGGAGCTGCCCGCCGCTGGTACCTTTCGGCTCGCCTTCGTGGCCCTCAACTCGATGTTGCTCCTTCGCTCGCGCGACGCCCAGCGGGCCGCGTGGACGGCGCTCGCCTCGCACCTCGCCCCGGGCGGCCTGGCTGCCATCGACGCCTGGCTGCCCGAGGCTGCGGACCTCGCCCGGTACGACGGCCGGCTCCACCTCGAGTACCTGCGGCGAGACCCGGAGCGCGGCGCGTGGGTCACGAAGACGGCCGCGGCGCAGCACGATGGCGCAACGGGAACGGTCGCCCTCACGACGTTCTTCGACGAGGGCGAACCGGGCCAGCCGCCCGTCCGGTGGTTTCGCCGCGACGTCGTTCGCCTGACCTCCGCCGACGAGCAACGGGTCCTTGCCGAGTCCGTGGGCCTCGACGTGGAGCTCATCGCCGGCGGCTACGACCTGGAGCCACTCGGCCCGCACGACGACCGCCTGATCCTCCTGGCGCGCAGGCCCGGTTCCGCCGCCTGAGTCTGGTATCGTCGGCGTCGATGTCCGGACCCCCAAGCCAGATCCGCCTCCTCCTGGTGGAGGATGTGCCGCAGGTGGCCCAGTACGTCCGCGGCCTCCTCAACGCCCAGCAGACCATCAGGCTGATCGACGTCGTGACCGACGGCGGCCGAGCGGCGGCGCAGGTCCAGCAGCTGCGCCCCGACGTCATCATTGTCGACTGGCTGCTCCAGGGGCGCACGAAAGGCGCCCGCGTCGTGGAGGTCCTCCGCGACGGCGGGCTGCACATCCCCGTGATCGCGCTCACCGTCCCCCAGAGCCCGGTCGAGCCCGACCCGGCCGCGGGGATCGCCGCGGTCATCTCCATGCCGTTCTCCGGCTTCGAGCTGGTCAACGTCGTCAACGCGGTCCACCAGGCGGCCGCGAGCGCCGACGGGACGAGCCGGTCGCGCGTGGTCGCGGTCTTCGCGCCGAAGGGCGGCGTCGGGAAGACGACCATCTCGTTCAACCTTGCGGTCGCGATCGCCGTGCAGGGCCAGCGCACCTGTCTCGTGGACGCGTGCCTCCAGTTCGGCGATCTCCGCTCGCTCCTCAAGGTGCCCGGTAACGCCCCGTCGATCCTGGACCTGCCCACGGACAGGATCGGCGAGTCGGACCTGGCGGACGTGCTCTGGCGCGACCCCTCCGGAATCGACATTCTCCTGGCGCCGCCGCGCGTCGAGCTCGCCGAGATGGTGAGCGTCCGCGACATCGACAAGGTCGTGTCGCTGCTGCGTCGTGTCTACGAGGTCGTAGTGATCGATATGCCGCCTGCCCTCGGGGACGTCTCACTCGCGATCCTCGACGCCACCGACACGATCCTCGAGATCGTCACGTACGACTCCACGACCATCCGCAACACGCTCGCCGTCGCCGACGCGTTTCGGGCGATCGGCTATCCGGCCGGCAAGATCCGGTACCTTGTGAACCGGGCGGATTCGGCCGGCGGGATCGCGCCCGACGACCTGACCCGCGCCCTCGGCCGGGCGCCCGACCACGCGATCGTCTCGGACGGCAAGCTCGTGATGCAGTCCAACAACGAGGGCGTGCCGTTCGTGCTCGCGAGCCCGGACGCCCAGATCAGCCGCGACGTCGCGAAGGTCGCCTCGGCGCTCCTCGAGGCGCCGGCGCCGGCCGCCGCCCGCCGCTGAGCCAATGTCCGATCCGCGCCCCATCGGCATCTTCGATTCCGGCGTCGGCGGGTTGACCGTCCTCCGCGAGATCCTCCGCCGATCGCCCCAGGAGAGCCTGACCTACCTGGGTGACAACGCCCGGGCGCCGTACGGGACACGGCCGGACGCCGAGGTGCGCCGCTTCTCGATCGAATGCCTCGATCGCCTGGTGGACCAGGACGTCAAGGCGCTCGTCGTCGCCTGCAACACGTCCACGGCAGTGGCGCTGGGCGAGTATCGCCGCCGCTACGACATCCCGGTCCTCGGGGTGATCCGGCCGGGTGCCCAGGCGGCGGCGCTCGCGACGCGGACCCGCCGGGTGGGCGTGATCGCCACGCCCGCCACGATCCGCTCGCATGCCTACTTCGACGCGATCAAGGAGGAGAACCCCGCGGTCGAGGTCTACGAGCATGCGACGCCGACCCTCGTGCCGCTCGTCGAGGCGGGCGTGCTGGCCGGCGAGGCGGCCATGGCGGCGGTGGCGGAGGCGCTGGGGCCGCTGCTTGGCCGGCGCGACGAGCGCGGCGAGTTCATCCACCCGCTGCCGGCGTCGGCGAAGGTCGACACGCTGCTCCTCGGGTGCACGCACTACCCGCTCCTGCGGCCGATCATCCAGGCGGCGGTGGGGGAAGGGGTGGCGATCGTCGACAGCGCGACCGCGACGGCCGGGGCACTCGCCGAGCTGCTCTCGGTCAACGGTCTCGAGGCACCGGGGACCACGCGCGGGACGGCCGCGGACGCCGGTCGCGCCGGCCACGACGCGCCCACCGAGCGGGCCTCATCGCCCACGCGCCGCCTGCTGACAACCGGGGACCTGGAAGTGTTCCAGGCCCTGGCCAGCCGCCTCTTCGGTGCCGACTTCCCGTCCGCCGAGTGGGTCTCGGTCGGCGCGGACGCAGCCTGAGGCCGTGGCAATGGCGGCGCGGCGGAGCGGAGCGGAGCACTCGACGGGACGGCCGTCGGGCGGCACCTGGCAGGCCGGCTTCGTCGTGGGCGCGGCGCTCGGCGCCGCCGTGACCGTGCTGGGTCGTCGGGCAGAGGACCAGGCGCGCGCCGGCCTCGTGGACTGGCGCGCGGTCGCGCGACTCGCCGAAACGCGTCTTCGACGCGCCCCGGGCCGACTCAGCGGCCCCGAGATCGCCGCCACCGAGCCGGCGTACGCGGCGGCCATGAAGCGCGTCGTCCCGGCGCTGGAGGAAGCGCTCGGCACGCCGCTTCCGGGGATCGTGGACCGCGTCGCGGTCGTCGACCGCGCGGGCTGGGTCGAGGCGAACCTCGTCACGTTCGCGGAACTCTTCGGGAAGCTGGAGGGCGGGCTCCTCGACCAGCTGGTCCCGCAGGGTGCCGGCCTGCTCAAGGCGTCGATGGCGCTCGCGAACCGCTGGGTCACCACCCGCCAGCTCGGGTTCCTGCTCGGCTTCATGGGCCAGCGCGTGCTGGGCCAGTACGACCTGGCGCTCCTCTCGGCCGAGGCAGAGCCCGGTCAGCTGCTCTTCGTGGAGGAGAACATCCGGGCCACCGCGGCCTCGCTGGGCGTCGACGTGGCGCCGTTCCGGACCTGGATCGCGCTCCACGAGACCACCCACGCCTTCGAGTTCGAGGCGCACCCGTGGCTGCGGCCGTACCTGGCGGAGCGCCTGGAGCGACAGCTCAGCGCGTTCACGCGGAGCACCTCGTCGCTGGGCGGAGACGCGGCCCGGGCCGTGGGGCGGGCGCTCCGCGGCGGCGACGGCCACTGGCTGGAGCGCCTCATGTCCGACGAGCAGCGGGCGCTCTTTCGCGAGACGCAGGCGGTGATGAGCCTCCTGGAAGGGTTCGGTGACTTCGTGATGGATGCGGTCGGCAGGGACCTGGTGCCCGGTGTCGAGACGATCTCGGCCCGGTTCCATGCCCGGCGGGCCTCGCGGACGCCGATGGAGCGGGCAATCCTCCGGGTCACCGGCCTGGACCTCAAGATGGAGCAGTACGCGCGCGGCGAGCGGTTCGTCGCCGGGATCGAACGGATCGGCGGTCCCGTGGCCCTTCGCCGGCTCTGGGAAGGACCGGAGACGCTGCCGCGCGACGACGAGCTCGATCACCCCGAGCGCTGGGCTCGGCGCGTTCTCGGGACGGTCGCGTGACCGGCCAGCGATCCGCCTCCAACCCGGGGCCGGGGAGTGGCCCGGGCGGCGTGCCCCGTGCGATTGCCCTCTCGCCGATCCTGTCGGCGCGCTACCGACCGGAGGACCTTGCCCGGATCACCGCGGCAGCGCCGGGCGCGCGGCTGGTCATGCTCTCCCACGAGGGGTTGGCCGACGGACCGGTCGACGACGTCGAGGTCCTGCTCCACGGGTTCCTGGCGGCCGACGCATACGAGCGGCTCCTGGTGCGCGCGCCGTCGCTGCGCTGGGTCCACTCGGCCGCGGCGGGCGTGGAGCGACTCCTCACCCCGGCGGCACGTGCGCGCGGGCTCTCCATCACGAACGCGCGCGGCGTCTTCAGCCGCCCCATCGCGGAATACGTCCTGATGATGGTGCTGGCCGTGAGCCGCCGCCTCCCGCAGCTCCTGGAGCTCCAGGCGGAGCGCACCTGGCAGCCGTTGGAAGGGCGTGAGCTCCGGGACGTCACCCTCGGGATCGTCGGGTTCGGGAACATTGGAAGGGCGGTGGTGGAGCTCGCGGCGCCGTTCGGGCCACGGGTGATCGCGATGCGCCGCGACCCGGCGCCGCGGCCGGACGAGCCGCCGCTTCCCCCCGGGGTGGAGCTCCGCGGTCCGGGAGCCTTCGGCGACCTGCTGGCGGCCTCGGACTTCGTGGTCCTGACCCTGCCGCTGACCGTCGAGACCGAGGACCTCATCGACGATCGGGCCCTGGCGCTCATGAAGCGAACGGCGTGGCTGGTCAACGTGGCGCGGGGCCGCCTGATCGTGGAACAGGCCCTGCTGCGCGCCCTCCGCGAGGGCCGGCTCGGGGGCGCCGTGCTGGACGCGTTCCGCGACGAGCCTCTCCCGCCGACCTCGCCGTTCTACGACCTCGCGAACGTCATCCTCACGCCGCACACGTCGTGGTCCAGCGCCCGGGTCCTCGACCGCAGCGTGGAGCTCTTCGCAGACAATCTCCAGCGCTTCGCAGCCGGGGAGCCGCTCCGCAACAGCGTGGACGCCCGGGCCGGATACTGACGGCATGCAGATCGCCATCGTTGGGCTTGCCGGGTCGGGCAAGACAACCGTATTCAACACGCTGACCCGGGGCAACGTCCAGACCGGCGGGTTTGGCGGAATGGAGCTCCACGTCGGCGTCGTCAAGGTGCCGGATCCGCGGCTGGATCGGCTGGCGGAGATCTTTCATCCGAAGAAGATCGTCCACGCGGACGTCACGTACGTTGACCTGCCGGCGCCGCCCGCCTCCTCGGAGGGCCGGGTGGGCACCGAGGAGTTGCCGGCGGAGCACCTCGCCCGGCTTCGCGACGCCGACGCGCTGCTTCACGTGGTCCGCGCCTGGGACGACCCGGCGCTGCCACATCCGGCCGGCTCGGTGGACGCGTGGCGGGACCTGGAGCAGCTGGATCTCGAGTTCGTGCTTGCGGACCTGGCCGTCGTGGACCGCCGCCTCGAGCGGCTGCGGGGCGCCGGGCGTCACGGACCGCCCGCGGAGCGCGAGGCGAACGAGCGCGAGGCGGTGCTCCTGGACCGGCTCCGGGCGCGGCTCGTGGAGGGCCACCCGATTCGCGACGAAGCCCTCGAGGTGGAGGAGGAGAAGAACCTGCGCGGCTTCCGGTTCCTGACCCAGAAGCCCGTCCTGATCCTGCTCAACGTCGGCGAAGGCGACCTGGCGGCGGCGCCCGGCCGGGTGGCCGAGATGGCTTCTCGCTATCCGCACCGCCACGCGCTGATCGATGCTCTCTCGGCACGGATCGAGATGGAGCTCGGCCAGCTGGACCCGGAGGAGGCCGCCGTCTTCGGCGCGGAGCTTGGCATCGCCGAGTCCTCGCTCGATCGCGTGATCGGGCTCTCGTACCGGCTCCTTGGGCTCATCTCGTTCCTGACCGCCGGGCCCGACGAGGTCCGGGCCTGGCCGATCCCGGATGGCTCCACCGCGGTCGATGCGGCGGCTGCCATCCACACGGACCTCGCGAAGGGCTTCATCCGGGCCGAGACCGTGCTATACGAGGACCTCGTGGTCCTGGGGGCCATGGCGGAGGCCCGCCGGCACGGCAAGCTGCGGTCGGAGGGCAAGACGTACCGCGTCCGGGATGGTGACGTCCTCGAGATCCTCTTCTCGAAATGACCGGCCGCCCGGACACCGGCGACGGCCGCCTTCCCGGCGTGGGGCCGGGTGGGCCCGAGGTCGTGGTCGTCGGCTCCGCGAGCCGCGACCTCGCCGCCGACGACCCGCGCGGCTGGCGGCTGGGCGGTGGCGTCACTTACAACGCGCTCACCAGCGCGCGCCTCGGATTGCGGACGGCCGCGGTCATCGGCCTGGGCCCCCAGGCATTCGAGTCGCACGAGCTGGAGTTGCTGGCAGCGGCAGGCGTGGACCTGCTCCGCGTCCGCCTGCCGCTCGGCCCCGTCTTCCGGAATGTCGATTCGCCGGGGGGCCGGATCCAGACCTGCCTGGAGCCGGGCCGCCCGCTGCCCCATGTCGCGATGCCGGTCGCCTGGCGGGCCGCTCGCGCCTGGATCCTCGCGCCCGTCGCGGGAGAGCTGGACGATGCCTGGGCGGACCCGATCCCCGCGGATGCGTTCGTGGCGCTGGGGTGGCAGGGATTGCTCCGGACGCTGCGGGCCGGCACGCGCGTGGAGCGCCGGGCGCCGGCCCCCGGGCGTCTCGTGCGGCGGGCTGACGTGGTCGGGCTCAGCGAGCACGACGTGGAGCCGGGGACGTCGCCGGAAGACCTCGCCCCGTTGCTGCACCCGGGCGCGTGGCTCGTCTTCACGCACGGCGTCGCCGGCGGGCGGCTCGCCGAGGTGACGGCGGGCGGTCACGGGAGGGTCGTGCACTACCCGGCGGTCGAGACCGCGGGCGAGGTGGACGCCACCGGCGCCGGCGACACGTTCCTCGCCGCGCTCGTGGCGAGCGTCGTGCACACGACCCCGGACGCGGTGCGCGACGAGGCCGGGCATCGTGCGGCGGCCGGTGCGATCGGGCCCATGCCGGACGTCCGCTTCGCGGCGGCGGCCGCGTCATTCACGGTGGAGGGGCCCGGCCTGGAGACCGTGCCGGATCGCGCCGCCGTCCTTCGTCGGCTTGCCGGCCCGACGGGTCAGCCGTTCGCGGAGCCGCCGTCCTCGTCGACGTAGTCGGCGAAGGCGCTCCGGTAGTCAGCGTTCGACAGGCCGAGGGCGCTGAACTCGTCCTCCGTCGCGATCAGGAAGTTGTCCTCCTCGTCGGTTGACACGTTGACCGCCGCCGTGATCCGCGCATCGGAGATGAAGAGGAAGGCGTGGTTGCGCTCGAGCTCCACCGCGATCGCCTCGATCAGCGTGTCCTCTTCGTGATGGCCCTGGAGCTGCTTGCGGAGCCCCTGGACAAGCTCGAAGAAGTCATCCGCGGGCATCTCCTCCTCGCGGCCGAGGAGCACGTCAGAGTAGAGCTCGTCGTCGCCCTCGTGGAGCTCGTAGAAGTGCACCGCGTCTCCTTTGCCTGCGTTGAGCCCGGATTCTAGCGGGCGACGGGCCGTGGCCCGACCGGCGTCCCGGCAGCGAGGTGCGCCAGGGCCTCGAGCGTCCGATCGACCTCCGCCGCGGTGGAGTAGTGAACAAGGCCAAGCCGGAGGACGCCTCCGTGCTCGTAGGTGCCCAGCCGCTCGATAAGCCCGCGCGCGTAGAAGTCGCCGTCCCAGGTGAAGATGCCCGCCCGGCCGAGCTCCGCCGCGGCGTCGGCGGGCGAGATCCCGTCGAGCGTGACGGCGAAGGTGGGCGTCCGCTCGTCGGTCCTGGCCCGATCCGCGATTCCCCAGACGTGCACGCCCGGGATCGCAGCGAGGCCGTCCAGCATCCGGCCGCCGAGCGAGCGCTCGTAGCCGGCGATCGTGCGCATCGCCGCCACCAGCTCGCCGCGAGCCTCGCCGGAGTCCGCGCCGTCCGCTCCGTCGCCGTACGTCCGGCCCAGGTCGCGGAGATAGTCGACCGCGGCGAGCGTCCCGGCGAACGCCTCGAAGGACGGCGTCCCCGTCTCGTAGCGATCGTGGGCGGGCCGGACCTTGTACGCGGGAAGGCGATCGAGGACGGCGGCCTTCCCGTAGAGCGCCCCGAGGTGCGGCCCGAACCACTTGTAGACCGAGCAGACGAGGAAGTCCGTGTCCAGGGCGCGGACGTCGATCGAGCCATGGGGCGCGAAGTGGACCGCGTCCACGAACGTGAGCGCCCCCGCCGCGTGGGCGCGCCGGACGATCTCGTCGACGGGGTTGATCGTTCCCAGCGCGTTCGACGCGTACCCGAATGCGACGAGCCGCGTGCGAGGGCCGAGGGCTGCGTCGAGCGAATCGAGATCGAGGGTGCCGTCCTCCGGGTGGATGTCGACGGTTCGGACCACGAGGCCGTGGTCCGCGGCGACCGCCCGCCACGGGGAGACGTTCGCCTCGTGGTCGAGCGTCGTGACCACGATCTCGTCGCCGGCCGCAAAGCTTGCGGCGATGGAACGGCTGAGATGGAACGTCAGGGTGGTCATGTTGTAGCCGAACTTGACTTCGTCCGGGTCGGCCGCGCCCAGGAAGGTCGCGACCGCGGCGTGGGCCGCGCCAGCCAGCGCGTCGGTCGCCCGGCTCGTGACGAAGGCGCCGCCGCTGTTCGCGTTCATCGTGCGGTAGTAGCCGGCCACTGCGTCGATCACCCGCTCCGGGACCTGCGTCCCGCCCGGACCGTCGAGGAAGGCGACCGGGGTGCCGTCCTGTTCCCTGCGCAGTGCCGGGAACTGGGCACGGATCGCGGCGACGTCGAAGGGGGGCATGCGGGCTCCTGGATACGGCGGGATCGCCGTCGAGCCTATCATCGGGGACCAGCGCGCTCGTCGTCAGGGGCGGGCGCCGTCCCCGGCGCGACGAAGCCGCGCCCCGAGCCGCCGGCGGCGACGGGCAAGGGCGGGCTCGAGGCCTGGGTCGGGCATCCCGAGGAGCCGGGAACGCTCCGTGGCGCGTTCCGCGGCAGCGGTCGCGGCCAGGGCTCCGACGTGATCCGCGAGGGCGTGTTCCCGGACCTTGGCGACCTCCACCCAGGCGTGGGCGGCACCGGGCCCACCCGCGGCCGCGATCGCCTCCCAGGCGGCGGCCGCGTCGGCGGGGCGCCCGAGGCGGCGGAGCGTCCGGGCACGCTCGGCCCGGATCCGCTCGCGGGAGACGGTGATGGCGGGGGACGCGACACCGTACGGCCACGCCTCCGACCCGGGGGCCGGCGGCCGCCAACCGGCGTCCGCCTCGTCGAGACAGTCCAGCGCCGCGTCGTGGCGCCGCTCCCGCGTGTAACCGCGGGCGAGCGCCACGAGATCGCCGGCCGGCGCCAGTCGGCGCCGATCCGGGTCCGCGTAGCGCCGGTCGAGGTGGACGAGCAGCCGCCCGAGCGACCGCACGTCCTCCGCGTTGTGGGTGACGACCGGGGCGAGGGGCGCCGCGCTCCCGCCGTGGACGAAGGCGAGGTATCGCTCCGGGATCTCCCAGCCACCCACGTCGCCGTCCCGCCGCACGCCGAGCAGCTCGCGCTCGACGGTGACGAGGCGTGCGTCGCCCAGGCGGTGCCGGAAGAGCCGCCGAACATGCGGGAGGAGGTCCAGCATCCCGGCGTGCACGGGCGCCGCCCGGCGGATGAGCCGGTAGCGCGTCACGAGGAGCGGCCAGTCGAAGCCGCGGCCGTTGTAGGTCACCAGCCACGCGTCGGGCGGGATCGCCGCGTCGACCGCCGCGAGGAGGGCAGGCTCGTCGCCGTGGTCCGGGCAGAGGAGCTGGACCTGCCGGAAGCGATCTCCCTCCCACCAGCCCAGGCCGACGAGGAACGCGAGCGTCCCGGCGGCCGTGCTCAGCCCGGTCGTCTCCGTGTCGAGGCAGACGAGTCGCGCGTCGGCCGGTGGCTGGCCCGGCAGCGAAGCCAGGCGTGGGCGCTCCAGCGGCAACGCGATGGTCTCCGGTTCGACGCGAACCACGTGGCCGGCCGACCCGTCGAGCGCCTCGCCGCCGACCGCGGCGGCGAGGCGCTCCGCCTGGGCCGCGCCCCATTTGCGGCCCGGGGACGCAACGTTGTCGCGCCGCGGTGCCGGGTGCGGCGCCCGGGCCGCTCGAAGCGCGGCGAGACGGCGCTGGAGGAGCGCGGTGTCGCTCATCGCGCGACCGGGACCGTGGTGCGGACCGCGGTGGCTGCGCCGCCGGTCCGGTGCCGGGCGGACGCATCCCTGTCACGCGCACCCCCGGCCCGGGCCGCGCCGAGCGCGGCGAGCAGCCGGAGGACCAGGCTCTTCGCATTCACCTCGGCGTCGCCGCCGGGTGGCCGCGGGCCCGTGCAGGACGGGCAGCCGCTCTCGCAGCCGCACGCCGCGACGAGCTCCGCGGCGCCACCGACCAGCTCCGCGTGGCGTTCCCAGAGCCGCTCCGCCAGCCCCACTCCGCCCGGCACCGCCTCGTAGAGGTAGATGGTGGGCGCCTCCGCGTGTGGAGAGCGGACCTGGGCCACGAGACCCAGGTCGCGGGGATCCACCATCAGGAGGACGCTCGCGACGGTCTGGAGCGCGCGCCCGGTCCCGGCGAGCGCGACGTCGAGGTCCGCCCGGCGCCAGCCGGCAGCCGCGCCGTCCAGGCTGGCCCAGTAGGCCGTGGTCTGGAGCTCCAGCTCGGGAAGGTGGATCTTGCCCCAGCCGAGGTTCTCGTTCGTGACGAACTTGAGCTTCTTGTAGATCGTGGCGCGGCTCGCCACCATCACCTCGCCGTGGCGACGTTGGCCACCGGGGGCCTCCGCCTGGGCGAAGACGTCGAGTGGCTTCAGCGTGACCGCGAGCTCGGCCTGCGTGTAGTGATCCACGTCGACGCGCCGGACGTACGCCTTGCGCTCGTCCCAGTCGAGCCGGTCGACGTGGAACTGGGCCGACTCGTGGAGGTAGATCGCGCCTTCGTGGACCTGGGTCTGGGCGGAGAAGAGATCCAGCTCGCCGATCACATTCGGCCGGTCCGGCGTCGTGTCGATGATGACGACGTTCTCCTCGGCAGCCGTGCGCAGGGAGATCGACGAGGCGGGGAAGTTGTCCGGCGAGGCCCAGTACCAGCGGCCGTCGTCGCCGGCATGCACGTGGCCGTCCTCGCCCAGGAAGGCGAGGAGATCGTCCGCCGGTCCTGGACCGAAGACCTCTCCCGGCGAGAACGGCAGCTCGAACGCGGCCGCCTTGAGGTGGGCGAGCAGGACGTGGAGGTTGTCCGGGTCCACCCGCGCCTCCTCCGGCGGACGGTCGAGCAGGAACTCCGGGTGGTGGACCACGTACTGGTCCACCGGTGCGGACGAAGCGACGAGGACCGCCACGCTTGCGTCCTGCCGCCGCCCGGCCCGCCCGATCTGCTGCCATGTTGCGGCGATCGACCCGGGGTAGCCGGCCAGGACGGCCACGTCGAGGCGGCCGATGTCCACGCCCAGCTCCAGCGCGTTCGTGCTCACGACGCCGAGGATGTCCCCGTTGCGCAGGCCCTCCTCGATCGCGCGGCGCTCGGTGGGCAGGTACCCGCCGCGATAGCCACGGACCCTCGCCCGGGGTCCGCCATGCTCCCGGAGCGCCTCGCGGAGCCCCGTCAGGATCAGCTCCACGCCCGTGCGCGATCGCCCGAAGACGATCGTCTGGCGGCCAGCTCGCAGGAACGGCAGGGCCCAGCGCTGGGCGAGGGTGAGCGCGGAGCCGCGTGCGCCCGACGGCGCATCGATGACCGGGGGGTCCACGAAAAGGACGTGACGCTCGCCCGCAGGCGCGCCGTTCCGGTCCACGACGAGCGGTGCCCGGCCCGTGAGGCGGGTAGCCAGCTCGCCCGGGTTTGCGATCGTGGCCGAGCAGGTGACGATCACGGGGTTTGAGCCGTAATGGCGGCAGATGCGGAGGAGCCGCCGGAGCACGTTGCCGACGTGGCTTCCGAACAGCCCGCGGTACAGGTGCAGCTCGTCCACGACGATGACCTGGACCTGCTCGAAGAGCTGGAACCACTTTGTGTGGTGGGGAAGGATCGCGGCGTGGAGCATGTCCGGGTTGGTCACCACGACCTGGCCGGCCTCACGGATCGAGGAGCGGATCGGCCCGGGCGTGTCGCCGTCGTAGGTCGCCGTGGAGACCGCCAGGCCGGCCGCGGCGGCGAGGGCACGGAATGCGGCGACCTGGTCCTGGCCGAGGGCCTTCGTCGGGAAGAGCCAGAGCGCCCGCGCCGACGGGTCCTCGGCGAGCGCCTGGAGGACCGGCAGCTCGTAGCAGAGGCTCTTGCCGGACGCGGTGGGCGTCACGACGCATACGTCGCGACCGGATCGCACGGCGGCGAGCGCTTCCGCCTGGTGGGTGTAGAGGGCCTCGATGCCCTGCTGCGCGAGAGCGCCCCGGATTCGCGGATCCACCCAGACCGGAAGTGGCACCGTGTCCGCGTCCCGGGCCGGCAAGAGGGCATGGTGAACGACGCCGCGGGCCAGGGACGGCTCCTCGAGCAAACGTGCGAGCACAGCGTCGGCGGGAGCGGCCGCGTACGTGCGCATCGTTGCGCCTCCCGTTGTATTCGAACAGATGAGCGGTATGGCGGCAGTCTAGCACCCAGATCCGGGCGCCCGGCGGATCGTCCACGTGGTCCGTGCCAGCTTGTCCGGCACGCCACGCGGTTTGACACGCTAGCTGCGCGCAGCTACCATCCGGCCATGCCGCCCAAGCCGCCCAAGCCGCCGTCGAGCGTGGCCGTACCAGAGGCCATCGAGGAGGCGGGGAGCGCATCGTCGCCGAGTGCCGGTGCGTCGCCCGTGTCGCTGGCCGGGCTGGGGATCGCGGGGCTCTCGCGCCATCGCGTCGGCTGGGCGGCCACGGCGTTCGTCACGATCTGGGTCGTCATCAGCTTCGCTGGCCAGGCGTCCGAGGCCGCGCGTGCCGCCGAGCGCGCGGTCCAGGAGCAAGCGACGAACGAGGCCCTGGTCGCCCACGTGGCGGCGCTCCGCGACGAGCTGAACCTCGTCCAGACGCAGCGCTGGATCCTCCAGCAGGCGCGCGGCTACGGGCTGGGTTCGAAGTCCGAGCGTCCCTTCGAGATCGCCGCCGGCGCCCCGTCGATCGCGCCGGACGCGCCCGGCTCGCCGGCTCGCCGGCTGGGCACCGAGAAGCAACAGCAGACTCCGCTGGAGAGTTGGCTCGTCGCCCTGTTCGGGTCAGCGAGCGCCACCGGCCAGTGACGCCCGGCGGCGACGGACAGTCGTCGGCGAGTGACGACGGGGGCGCGAGGACGGCGTCCACGCATCCGCGCAGGCGTTTGCATGAAGGCCTCGTGACCGGTCCACGCGCGCGTTTCGTCCGCGTTCAGAGACCGCGGAATCCCGTCTTGACGGCAGCACTGGGGGGCGCGCAAGATGCGGTGCAATCGATTGCACGGCTCGCACGGGGAACCGCTGGGCGCGGAGGCGAGAGGGCCGGCGGCTCGAGCGGTGGATCGCGGATAGCGGGGACTGGGGGAATCGGACAGGCCGCGCCCGGCGGGTGCGGCCAGCATGGAGGCGACGATGGGTTCGGAGGCGGCTGGCGCGCGCCGGCTGACGGGCGCCCAGATCCTGGTCGAGTACCTGGTCCGCCAGGGCGTCCCCTACGCGGTGGGTATCCCCGGCCATGGGTGCTGGAACGTGACCGACGTGCTCCTTGATCACGCCGACCAGGTGCAGACCATCCAGGTCATGCACGAGCAGTCCGCGGTCCACGTCGCCGACAGCTACTACCGGGTCACGGGCCGCCCGCTCCTGGCATTCACGAGCATCGGCCCGGGGCAGACCAACACGGTGGTCGGCATGGCGACGGCCTATGCCGACTCGACCGCGGTGATGCTCATGACGGGATCCGCCCACACGTACATGCGCGGCCACGGGCTCTTCCAGGAGGTGGAGCGCCGCCACGTCGCCGACAACCCGCGGATCTTCGAGCCGGTCGTCAAGGAGTGGTGGCAGCCGTCGCGCGTGGACGAGCTTCCGTTCGTCCTGCACCGGGCCTGGAACCAGATGCTCTCCGGGCGCCCGGGGCCGGTCCTGCTGGACCTGCCGATGGACGTCCAGGCGGACGCGGCCGATGTCGTGATCCCGGACCCGGAATCTCGTGAGGCCCGCCACGGCCCCCGCGCCGCGGGGCAGGATGTCGAGCGCGCGGCGGCCCTGCTCCGCGCGGCAACGCGGCCGGTCATCGTGGCCGGCGGCGGCGTCATGCTGGCGGGCGCCTGGGCGGAGCTGACCGTGCTCGCGGAGCGCCTTGGCGCCCCGGTCGTCACGACGTGGCAGGGCAAGGGGGCCATCGACGAGACCCATGAGCTGAATGCCTGGAGCATCGGGGACACGGCCTCCACATCCGGCAACGAGCTCGCGGCGTCCGCCGATGTGCTCCTGGCCGTTGGGTGCCGGTTCACCGACTGGTCGGCGAGCTCGTGGCGCAAGGGCGTCACGTTCTCGATCCCGCCCGGCAAGCTGATCCACCTCGATATCGACCCGCGCGAGATCGGCAAGAACTATCCCGTCGAGGTTGGACTCCTCGGTGACGCGAAGGCGACCCTGGAGGACCTGCTCGAGGCGCTGGGCCCGGCGACCGCCGGCCACTACCGCAGCACCGCCTACTTCGAGGAGATCCAGGCGAAGAAGGCGGCCTGGGAGGAGCTCAAGCGCAGGAAGGAACGCTCGAGCCTGGTGCCCATGACCCAGGCCCGGGCGATCTTCGAGATCCAGCGGGCGACCCAGCCCGACGCCGTCGTCGTGACCGGGGCCGGGCTGCCCCAGAGCATCGTCAAGCAGAACTGGGTGACCCGTGCCCCGCGGACGCACATCACGTCGGGCGGCTTCAGCACGATGGGCTTCACCGTCCCCGGCGCGATCGGCGCCAAGCTCGGCCGACCCGACCGCCAGGTGATCGGGATCGCAGGCGACGGCGACTTTCTGCAGACGGTCCAGGAGCTTGCCGCCGCGGAGCTCCTGGACCTCCCGGTCGTCTTCGTGGTGCTCAACAACAGCGGCTGGATGAGCATCAAGGGCGGCCAGCGCAGCTTCTTCGGCCGCACGGCAAAGACCGACTTCCTGCGTCCCGACGGCTCCCTCTACTCGCCCGACTACCGCGCGATCGGCGAGGCATTCGGGCTCCACGCGGAGCAGGTGGACCACCCCGATGCAGTCCGCCCGGCCGTGGAGCGCGCCCTCGCCCACGGTGGGCCCGCCCTCGTGGCCGTGAACGTTGGCCGGGAGGCGGAGCACGCCCTCGACAAGACCGGGTGGTGGGATGCCCCGGTCCCGGAGTTCCATCCCGAGCAATACGCGAGCCAGCTCGCGGGCCGCGCAGAGGAGCAGCAGCGATGACGGGCGCACGAACCATTGAGCCGGCCGCACTCGTCGGCCGCCGCGCCATCCCGCGCGCGAAGCTCGGGATCGTCCACATCCTCTGGGCGAACGACGACCTGCCGGAGCTGACCCCGCCGATCGAGCCGCTCCAGATCCTCGACGAGATCGCCCGGCTCGGCTTCGAGGGCACCCAGCTCGCCGGATCGTTCCCGCGCGGCGCGGCCCTCGACGAGGCCCTTGCGGCACGCGCCCTGCGCATCGCCGAGGTCTACGCGTGCATCGAGTGCGACGCGGACGGCCCGGTGGCGGGCGCCCTGGAGTTCGGTCGGGCGAAGCTCGCCGAGCTGCATGCCGCCCACGGCGACACGCTGGTGGCGGCGCTGCCTGTAGGCCCGGCCCGCGCCCCGTGGGGCGGGCGCGCCGACGGTCCGGACGTCCCGAGGATGACTGACGAGGGGTTCCGCCGCCTGGCGGTGCTCCTGGAGACACTCGGCCGCGAGGCTTCCGACCTCGGCCACCCGCTCGCGTTCCACAACCACGTCGGCACGTACGTCGAGACACCGGCCGAAGTCGAGAAGCTCTTCTCGATGAGCGACCCGGCGGTCGTCGGGTCGTGCCTCGACGTCGGCCACTACCTCCTCGGCGGCGGCGACCCCGTCGCCGGGCTGACCCGCTACGGCGACCGCGTGAAGCACGTCCACCTCAAGGACGTGGACCCGACCGTGAAGGCCGCGATGGCCACGGGTGAGGTCGACGGCTTCCTGGCTGGCCTCCGGGGCCGTGTCTTCTGCGAATCCGGCCGCGGGCTGCTCGATGTTCGCGGCGTGCTGCGGACGCTCGACGGGATGGACTACGCAGGCTGGGTGATGGTCGAGCAGGACACGACCTGGCGTCCGCCGTCCGAGAGCGCCGCGATGAGCCGCGCGGTCGTGGACCTGATTCTCCGCGAGCTGGCCGGGTAGGCTTGGTCACCATGACGACCGCTGCCGCTTCCGGCGATGTGCTGCTCCGCATGTCGGGGATCACCAAGCGGTTCCCCGGGGTCGTGGCGCTCGACGACGTGCGGCTGGAGGTCCGCGCCGGCGAAGTGCTCGTGCTCCTCGGCGAGAACGGCGCGGGCAAGAGCACGCTGATGAAGATCCTCGGCGGCGCATACCACGCGGACGCCGGGAAGATCGAGCTCAAGGGTCGCGAGGTGAAGATCAACTCGCCTCGCGATGCCCTTGACCTCGGGATCGCGGTGATCTACCAGGAGTTCAACCTGGTTTCCCAGCTCTCGGTCATGGAGAACGTCTTCATGGGCCGCGAGCCTCGGATCCCGGGGCGGCCGGGCGTCATCGACTGGGCCCGGATGCGCCGCGAGACGTCGGCCATCCTGAAGGAGCTGGACCTGCCGATCGATCCCGGCCACCAGGTCGGGAAGCTGGGCGTGGCCCAGCAGCAGATGGTCGAGATCGCCCGGTCCGTCAGCGCCAACGCAGACATCGTCGTGATGGATGAGCCGACCTCCGCGCTCACGAATCACGAGATCATCCAGCTCTTTCGGGTCGTGAAGCAGCTCCAGGCGCGAGGCGCGGGTGTGATCTACATCAGCCACCGCCTCGAGGAGGTTCCGCAGGTCGGCACGACCGTCACCGTCCTGCGCGATGGCCACTACGTCGACACGGTTCCTGCCAGCCTGCCGATCGCCGACTTCATCCGGTTGATGGTCGGCCGCGACCTGACCAAGCAGTACCCGAAGACGCTGGTCGAACCCGGCGCGGAGGTGCTCCGGGTGGAGCACCTCGAACGCCGCGGCGTCCTCAACGACGCGAGCTTCGCCGTGCGGGCAGGCGAGATCCTCGGGATCGCCGGCCTCGTCGGGGCGGGCCGCACGGAGCTCGTGCGGGCCATCTTCGGCGCCGACCACCTGGACGCCGGCCGAATCTTCGTCGACGGGAAGGAGGTTGGGGTCCACCACCCGGTTGACGCGATCCGGGCCGGGATCGGGCTGCTGCCCGAGGACCGCAAGACGCAGGGCCTCGTGCTCCTCCTGTCGATCGCGGAGAACATCAGCATGGCGTCGCCGGGCGACGTCTCGCGGCACGGGTTCCTCGATCTCGGCAAGGTCGCGGCCCGCGCCCGCGGGTTTGTCGAGTCGCTGCGCATCCGGACGCCGTCGGTCCACCGGCCCGCCCGCTCCCTGTCGGGCGGAACGCAGCAGAAGGTCGTCCTTGCGAAGTGGCTGGCGTCGCGCTCTCGAGTCCTGATCTTCGACGAGCCGACGCGGGGAATCGACGTGGGGGCGAAGGTGGAGGTCTACCAGCTGATGACGAGCCTGGTGCAGCAGGGCGCCGCCATCGTCATGGTCTCGAGCGAGCTACCGGAGGTCCTGGGCATGAGCGACCGGGTCCTCGTCATGCGCGGCGGCAGCATCGTCGCCGAGCTGGCGGGCGACGAGATGAACCAGGAGCGGATCCTGGCCGCGGCGATGGGGCAGGAACATGTCATCGCAGCCTGAGCCCGCGGCCGTCGCCGCCCAGGACGAAGAGCGCCGCAACTGGACCGAGGTCGCCTTCCGGCTGGGAGCCCTCCTCGGCCTGATCCTGCTCGTCGCCATCTTCGCGTTCTCGTCGCCGTCGTTCCTGACCACGGGCAACCTGGCGGGGATTGCCCGCCAGACATCGGTGAACGCGCTGCTCGCGCTGGGAATGCTCGTCGTCATCCTGACCGGGGGCATCGACCTGTCCGTCGGCGCCGTGCTCGCGCTTGCCATGTGCATCCTGGCGATGGTCATCACGAAGGCGGGCCTCGACCAGTCGATCGGGATGCTCGCGGCCCTCCTGGTGGGCGCCGCGCTGGGTGTGGGCAACGGCCTGCTCCTGACCCGGCTCCACCTGCCCCATCCCTTCATCAGCACCCTCGGCATGATGAACATCGCGCGCGGGGCAGCCCTCGTGATCACCGGTGGGGCCTCGATTTCGGCGCTCGGCGGCGGGATCGTCAAGTTCATCGGGAACGATGAAATCCGGCTTGGCTCGGGTGACGGGGTCGTCTCGATCCCGATCATGCTCTTCGTCGTCGTCCTCGCCTACGTCGGGTTCTACTTCTTCCTGAATCGGACGGTCGTCGGGCGTCACATCTACGCAACCGGCGGCAACCCCGAGGCGGCGCGACTCTCCGGGGTGCCCGTGGACCGGATCCTGGTCCTCGTCTACACGATCTCCGGACTCATGGCCGGCCTCGCTGCAGTCGTCCTCGCCGGGCGAACGGACTCGGGGTACCCGAACGCTGGGCTCGGCTTCGAGCTCGATGCGATCAGCGCCTGCATCATCGGCGGCACCAGCTTCTTCGGCGGGGTGGGTACGGTGAGTGGGACCCTCATCGGGGCCCTCATCATGGGGGTCCTGCGGAATGGCCTGAACATCATGAGCGTCGACACGAACTGGCAGACCGTGGTCATCGGCGCCGTGATCATCGCGGCCGTGTACGTCGACGTTCTCCGGCGGCGCGCCGGGCAGTCCCGGTGACATCCCGCTGAAGTCGGGTGCCCGTCGTCGGCCGGGCACGCTGGAGAGGAGGTTCGCCCCAGGATCGCCGCGCGCGAGCGCACCGATACGAGCACGGAGCTGGCTTCTCAGCTCCCCAGAGGAGGATCACGCGTGAAGTCCAAGCGCACACTGGCCGCGAGCGTCGCCGCACTCGGCCTGCTCCTGGCGGCCTGTTCATCGAGCGCGACGACGGCCCCATCGGGCTCCGCCGCCTCGCCCGCGGCGAGCACGGGCGGCGCCGCCGGTGCGGCCGCCTGCCAGGGCAAGACGATCGCGGTGATCGTCAAAGCCGGCACCAGCACCTACTGGAAGACGGTCGGCTCCGGCGTCGATGACGCCAAGGCCGAGTTCCCAGGCTGCACGATCACGTTCGAAGGTCCGGACGCCGAGACGAACGTCACGGCCCAGATCGCCGAGGTCGAGTCCGCCGTCGCCAAGAAGGTTGCGGCGATCGTGATCGCCGTGACGGGCGCCGACCAGGTGCTGCCCTCGCTCCAGAAGGCGGCCGACGCAGGGATCCCGATCATCCTGATCGACACGAACAAGGAATTCGCTCCCAAGAAGGCGTTCGTCGGGACCGACAACACCGCGGGTGGCAAGGCGGCCGGCGACTACTTCGTCAAGACGGTCGGCGTCAAGGCCGGCGACAAGGTCCTGATCATCCGTGGTCAGGCGGGCGACGCCGTCCACAACCTGCGCGAGCAGGGCGCGTCCGACGTGCTCAAGGCGGCCGGCGCCACGGTCATCGTCCAGCCTGCCGACTCCGACCGGGCCAAGGGTCAGTCGGTGATGGAGAACGTGCTGCAGGCCAACCCGGATCTGAAGGCTGTCTTTGCCACGAACGATGAGATGGCCCTCGGCGCCCTCAAGGCCGCCCAGCAGGCCAACAAGACGATCCCGATCATCGGGTTCGATGCCAACCCGGATGCCCTCGCCTCGGTCGCGGCAGGCGGGCTCACCGGCTCCATCGCGCAGTTCCCCAAGAAGATCGGCCAGATGGGCGTCGAGACCGCGGTCAAGGTCATCGCCGGCGAGACGGTCGATGCCAGCGTGAACACGGGCGTTGAGCTCGTCACGAAGGACAACGTCGCCAACTTCAAGTAGGCCCCTCGCGTCGTTTCCGGGCGCGCGGCCCCCGCCGGCCGCGCGCCCACTCTCTTCCGCACACCCAGCACGCCCAAGGAGGCACGTCCGTGTCCGCCACAATCCGCGTCGGCCTGATCGGGCTGGGCTGGCTCGGAGCGCGCCATGCCCGCCACATCGCCGCTGGCCGCCGCGGGACTCGCGCGGTCCTGGCAAGCTCCGGCGAGCGCAGCCGCGCCGTCGCCGTCGAGATCGGCGCGCCCTGGACGGCCGACTGGACCGCTGTCGTCGACGACCCCTCGGTGGACGTGGTCGTCGCGGCCGTCAACGCCCGCACGCACCCAGCCATCATCGAGGCCTGCGCGTCGGCCGGGAAGCCGCTCTTCGTCGAGAAGATGATTGCCCTCGACGTACCGGACGGCGTGCGCGCCCTCGCGGCCGCAAAGCGTGCCGGGATCCTTGTCCAGGTCGGTTTCCAGCGTCGCAGCGACCCCGCGTACCTCCGGGCTCGCGCCGCCATCGAGACCGGCGAGATTGGCATGCCGATTGCCGCCTTCAGCTGCACGCGAGATCCGCGCGGGATCACGAGCGTGAGCGTCGATTCGGGCGGCCTGCTGATGGACCTGATGGGCCACGACTACGACACCTGTCGTTGGCTGATCGGGGACGAGCCGGTTTCCGTCTACGCCGAGGCCCGCTGCATGGTCCAGCCCGAGCTCAAGGCGCAGGGCGACTTCGATCATGCCCGCGTCCTCGTCTCGTTCGCCGGGGGCGCGAGCGGGCTCGCCGAGGCCAGCCGCTTCGCCCGCTACGGCTACGACATCCGCGGGGAGGTGGAGGGGTCTCTCGGCGAGGTCGAGATTCTGGGCGCAGAGACCGTCCCGTTCGTCGTCCGGACGGAGACAACCGCCCGTTCCGAGGTCACGCCGCGCCTCCGCGAAGACTGGTTCTGGAATCGCTTCCAGGAGGCGTTCGGGCGCGAGCTGGACACGTTCATCGACGCCGTCCGGGGGACGGCGCAGCCGGCCGCCACGCTTGACGACGGGCTCGCTGCTCTCCGTATCGCTGCCGCCGCCATCCGGTCGGTCGAGGAAGGCCGGCCCATCCTGCTGGAGGAACTGCCATGAGCCCCGCCCCCGGTACCCGTCCCGCCCCGCTCGCCGTCGCGGTCCTGGGGGCAGGCCGGATCGGCCGCAAGCACGCCGAGACGCTGGCCCACCGAGTGGAGAACTGCCGCGTCCCGTGGATCGTCGAGCCGCTCGAGGACGTTGGACGCGCCTGTGCCGCCGACTTCGGTGCCAAGTGGACGCCCGACCCGGCCCGGGCCATCGCCGACCCGGCGGTCGACGCGGTCCTCATCGCGACGCCAACGAACACGCATGCTGACCTGATCGAGCTGGCCGTCTCGTATGGCAAGCCGATCCTGTGCGAGAAGCCCATCGACCTGACCATGGAGCGGACCCTGGCCGCGATCGGCGCGGCCGAGAAGGCCGGCGTGCCGCTCCAGATCGGGTTCCAGCGCCGCTACGACCCGTCGTACGTGCGCGCCCGGACCATGATCGAGGAGGGCGCGGTCGGCAACGTTGAGCTCGTCACGGCCACCAGCCGCGATCCCCAGCCGGCGCCGCTCTCCTACCTGGCGGTCTCGGGCGGCATCTTCCGCGACTGCTCGATCCATGACTTCGATCTCGTGCGCTACCTGACCGGCCACGAGTTCGTGGAGGT
>Ga0209880_1000013_pt1 | contig 30171 bp, 26 predicted proteins | sample PersoiDNA2013191_FD_185803 | JGI IMG/M metagenome (GOLD analysis project Ga0209880, IMG submission 185803) | Permafrost soil microbial communities from the Arctic, to analyse light accelerated degradation of dissolved organic matter (DOM) -... | ecosystem: Environmental > Terrestrial > Soil >... | reverse complement strand
AAATCCTGATTCTATTAATCTGATAAATTATAAATCCTCACACCTCACCCCTCATGCCTCACACCTCATTCCTTAATCCCATATTTTGTATCTCTTAATATTTTTTTTGGTTATTCCGGAGGCATCTGGAATGAAATAATAAGATGCAAACCCCTTCGAATATCCTGGTGCTGATAAAACAATCGCTTCTTTTTTTATTGATTTCTTTTTAGGATCTTCCAGGAATTGATTATCGGGTGTATTAGCCTGCTTTCTATACTTTTCAATCGTCAATCGTGCCATCAGATAACTTATTGTAGATTCTGCTCCCTGGTTGAGGTTCACATGAGTTTCTTCCAATCCATCATAACAGCCACCTGTACATGGATTATAAATTATCTGATGTAAGCGGTTGTTTCCCAAAAACCAGTTAAACGCGGTTTCCATTTTTATAAGGTATTCTTCATCAAAAAATGCATCATAAAATTTACTTAATGTCATAATTGTATAGGCAACATCAATCGGTTGCTCACCAAAATGGCCGGCTACCTTACCCTTTTGCAGCCAGTTCCTATTTGATATTACTTCTATCCCGTTTTCATTAAAAGTTTTCGACAACAGGAAACGAAGCGAGGTTATGGCGATTTCTTTGTAAATTGTATCTCCTGATAACAACCAGGCATATAGCAAGGCTTCAGGTAAGATGCTGTTTGCATAAGTAAGATAACCCTCAAACCATTGCCATTTTTCGTTTGATTCATGTTTGTACATCTCAACCAATCTATTTGCCAGCGTTCTTATAAGGTCAAGGTTTTCTGACGATTTTATGGTTATGTAATAATAATACAACCCCTTTATAGAGAAGGCCATTGCCCGCGTGGAATGTATCGTTTCAATATGAGGAATTCCTTTTTTAATGATTGCTAAAGCCTCTGAACTGGTTTTCGCGGGAAGCAAATGTTTCTTAGAGATTAAATAACCAAGGGACCAGACAGCCCTTCCATTCGCATCATCAAGATTTGCAGCTTTATTTTGACCGGTAAATTTATTTTCAATATCCAGATAGTTTAAAAAGTCACCTGCAGGTTGCTGACAAAGTTTAATAAAACTGAGATATTTATTTATGTACCAGATACTTTTGGTATCGCGGGTTAAGATGAAATGCATACATAGAGCTACCGCGGCTCTGGCGTTATCATCCAGTGTGTACCCTGTACAGAGATCAGGCTGATTGATTTTTGAAAACTGAATGATCCCTGTATCGGTTGTCATTTGTTCTATATGGTCCAGATTAATGGGCGGGAGATTATATTGTAATGCAATTTTATCGCGAGCTATTTTTTTGAATAGTATAGTATGTTCAACAGCAGAATTTTCCCAGGATGTGGGAACAATTTTCTGTAAGGTATTTATTCTGATATTTCCTCTTAATTGAGTATCATTCAGTAACCGGATAACTCCATCAGCTAATTGTTTTGAGTCCCGAAAATCAATAATAATTCCTGTATCTTCAGTCAGTAGTTCCTTCGCATGAGGAATAGGAGTTGATATGATTGGACAGCCACAACTCATTGCATAGGCAAAAGTACCGCTTACAGCCTGGTTAGGATCGTTAGTGGTAAAAAGGTAAATATCTGTAAGCTGCAAATATTCAAGCAAATCCGTTAATGTTAAATAGGTATTAATAAATTTAACATGTTGTGTTAAATTATATTGAATTACCATTGTTTCAAGACTTATCCGGTATTTTTCACCTTCCTCCTTTAAAACTTCAGGATGGGTTTTGCCTATGACGAGAAATAATACATCCGGATTAGTTTTTACTATAGCAGGTAATGCTTTTAATGTAGTTTCGATACTCTTTCCCGAACTCAGTAAGCCGAACGTTGTAAGTATTTTCCGTCCTTTGAATCTGTATTTTTTTTTCAAAAATTCTTTGCTTAAGTGAGGTACCAAATGAGTGCCATGGGCTATCACTGATATTTTTTCTTTTGGCAATCCATAATCGATAATTAATATCCCGGCCGAATTATGAGTCATCACGATGATAGCTTCACATGCTGCTGCAATACTATTTATGTTAGATTTCAACTGTAGATCAGGATAAGGCAGCACAGTATGGAAAACAATAATAACAGGTTTTGTAAGTAAGTTTAAAAGTTGAAGAAACGCCTGTTCCTGTTTTTTAAAAAAGCCAAACTCATGCTGGATCAGGACAATTCTGATTCGATGGTCTTTATTAATCTGCAAGGCCAGTCTTTCGTATCTTTCAGCTAATGATGTCTTAAGAGTATACTTTACTTCCTCTGGATATTGAAAATCTGCATCTCCTGATTCCAGAGCACAGACTTTTATAGAAAAAGAATTGCTGAATTTATTATTAAGCGCTTTTATCAAATCCTGAGAATAGGTAGCGATACCGCATTCCCTGGGTGGATATGATGTAATAATCAATATTTCAGCCGGGTCATTGATTTTAGCTATCAGTGGTTTTTGTTTACTCATTAGCGGACTCACCGCGGGATATTCTGATTTTTCAAAGCTAAACAACCCTTCGCGATCATAAGATTCCACAATATTTTGCTTTGGGCCAGTTTTATTTTTCATCTTTTGAACTATAAGTTAATAATTCGGCCACCAACTCATGTAAATTCACTGAAGCGCAAGCTATCAGCGTATCGGCAGCTCCATAATAAATAAATAAAGTATCACCAAACACGGCAGTTCCGGTTGGGAATACCACATTATTTACTTCTCCTTTTAATTCCCAATCATATTGAGGTGAGAAAAGAGCATAAGGTAATCTTGCAATTTCTTTTACAGGGTCATCTAAATCCAGTAAAGCAGCACAGGCGGAATAAACGTGATCCGGACCAATATGTTCCACTCCATGGTAAATCAACAGCCAGCCATGTTCTGTTTCGATAGGAGGACATCCACTGCCAATATAGCTTGACTCATGGGCATGAACCGGATCGAGTACAATATGCTCCTGCAGATTAAGAAAATAATCATCCCAGAACTCTTTCGTGAGATCCTTTAAACTTTTTACCGATACAATTTGAATTCCAGGCCTTATCCTGTGCAGAAATACAAGATTGCCGTCAATTCTCCTGGGAAAGAATACTACATTTTTATCCCACAGCATCATCTTTTTTTCGGGATCTGCTGCATGAAAGTAAAATTTATGATTAAGGTAATAGTTCTCATTTACCTTTCCGGCAGATTCAGCAAGAAATACAAATTCCGCATAAGTAATAGGAGGTACAATGATCCTTCGGTCTTTAAATTTTTTCAGATTTTTTGAGATAGCCAAAGACCCCCGTGCATTTATCCCATCGTATCCTGTATATGTCAAATAATAAAGGTCATCTATCTTCACAATACGTGCATCTTCGACGCCATGGGATTCATATTCACATTCAGGAACAAGAATAGGTTTATCCCATCTTTCAACCACGGTTAAAGGGCCATCAAGTTTACAATAACCAATACTTGAATAGTTTCCTTGTTGTACTGCCCTGTAAAAAACATGAACACTGTCACCTTCGCGTATCACTGCAGGATTCAGCACGCCTTCATTCTCAAACTCGAGCTGGGTTTTCTCTAGTAATATACCTTCTTTTTTTACACCTATCATGGTTTATATTGTCCTTTTATTATATAAAATTCACACCTGGACTTATCAGCCAAGTGCAGTTTACATGTTTCACTGTGCAAAGGTGAGGAACTAAAGCGCCATGAGTGTTACAGAACTTTAGGAAAAAGTTACATGATTCACATATATCAATCCAGTGATATTCCCAGACTGTATTTGAAATAACAAAAAATAGTTTTGGAACCGGGAGAAAGCAGAAAAGGGTTACTCTAGAGTGATATGGATTTTGTATTCGCTATATACCATTCTAAGGTTTTTTCTAATTTCTGAGTATGAAAGATTGTGGCAATAACCTTCTGTAAACTTATAAAAGCAGTTTCACTCTTAACAATATAATCATAAGCATTATGACGCATACAGTTTATAGCCACCTCAATTTTATCCTGTGAGGATAACATCACTACCGGAATATTGGGATTGATTGCTTTTATTTTATCTAAGGTGTGTATTCCATTCATTGCAAATTTATCAACACTGTCGAGATGATAATCCAGGATGATCAGATCTGGATTATGTGACAAGTTCTCTACACAAAGTTCTCCCGTCGCGAATGTTTCAAGTTTAAAATCGGGATATTGGAGAAATTCAATTTCCACTAATTTTAAATACATTGCATCGTCTTCTACTATAAAAAGCGTTCTTTTATAATTGGAATTCATCATTTAGTATTTTTAATCAGGTTAAACTCTTCCTCCAATTCATCGCATGCTCTATTACAAACATTTTCAATCTGTATAACCAAGTCGTGTATTTTATCTGTCTGTTTCCGGGTGCTGGCATATTCCTGAATTTTTTTTGCCATATTTTCGAAATCAGCGCTTATTCCCACAATTGAAAACGAGGGGATCATTTTATGTACTGTTGTGTATAATAAATTCCAGTCTTTAGAGAGTAAGCTTTGGTTCATAATTTTGATTAAAGCTGGAGTTTGTTCCAGATAAAGGGAAATCATCTCCATCATTAAGGAAGGATCGGACTTTGTACGCTGTTTTAAAAAATTCAGGTTAGTGCATTTTAACTTTATACTTTCATCGTTTAAGATTTCTGTATTTTCGTTTAAAACTATTGTTTTCTTTACAAACCCGACTATTTTACTATACAATAATCTTTCGTCTACGGGCTTGGCAATGTAATCATTCATACCAACAGCCTTACATTTTGCTAAATCTACGGTGGTTACATCAGCTGTCAGGGCAATTATGGGGATAACAGAATTCATCGTGTTCCTTATGTATTCAGTAGCTTCAAACCCATTCATTTCAGGCATCTGCAAGTCCATCAAAATAATATCGTAAGATTTGGCATGAAGCTTTTCGATAGCTATTTTCCCATTGGCAGCAATATCGCATTCAAATCCGAAATCATCCAGGAGTGTTCTCATTAATAATTGGTTGAGTGCAATATCTTCTACAATCAGCACTTTTACGTTTGTGATTTCAGTATCTAATTCAACTATTTCAGGTTCTATTTCAGCATCCGCTTTCGTTTGCTTAAAAGTCAAAATAAAACTAAAAGTGGAACCCTCGCCAATTTTACTTTTCACAGAAATGCTTCCACCCTGATGTTCCACTAATTGTTTGACAATGGCAAGTCCTAATCCTGTGCCACCGTACAGTCTGGCAGTACCGCTGGAAGCCTGCTGAAAGTTTTCAAAAATCTTATCTATTTTATCTACTGCTATTCCGATTCCTGTATCTGAAATGGAAAATTGAATTTTTACTTTCTCTTCATCTTCACTCAGCAATTGAATGCTGACCATAATTTTCCCTTTTGACGTAAATTTGACTGAATTGCTTACAAGATTTAGAATGATCTGGTGCAAGCGCACAGGATCGCCAATAAGTACCTCAGGAATCTTTTCATCATATTTTTTAACCAATATTAAATTCTTTTCCTGAATTTTTGTCTCAAACAAATGAAGCATTGCGGATATTGATAACGACATTTTGAAAGGAATCTGCTCAAATGTTATTTTACCGGCATCTACTTTTGCCAGGTCGAGAATGTCGTTAATGAGTACGATTAAAGAGTCGCCACTAATTTTAATGGCTGTTAGATATTCTTTTTGTTTTGCAGACAAATCTGTTTTCATTAACACTTTTGTAAATCCGATAATCGCATTCATAGGAGTGCGGATTTCATGGCTCATATTTGACAGGAACTGTTGTTTCGCCTTCACTGCATTTTCTGCTATCAGAGTGGCGTTTTCGGCTTTTATTTTTGCCTCCTCAGCTAATTCAGTTGCCAGTTCGGCAAATACAATCGCTTCTGTCAATTCAGTAGCAATTCTTTTTTGGTCGGTAATATCTCTGGCCACGACAACTGCGCCAAGTACATTTCCTCTGTCATCCTTATAAACTGATCCATTGAATAATACATCGGTAAGCTTGCCATCCTTATGCCGAAGCGTAAGTGGAGAATCGGCTACAGAGCCATTTGCAAAAACTTCCTGATAAACTTCACGGGCTTTTTGCGGCTCGGTGAAATAATCAAAAAAGTCGGTATCTGTAAGTTTTTCGCGATTTATCCCCATAATATTAGCTGTTGCCTGATTCATATCAGTGATCTTACCTTTGGGGCTGATAGTAACCAATGGATCCAGACTTGCTTCAATCAGACTCAGAGAATATTGTGAAGCTAATTTTAATGAATAGCTGATTTTTTCAAGTTCTTTATTTGCAACTGCCCGTTTTTCTTTTTCTTCGTTTTGATATACAAGTTCTTTGTCAGCAATGATTAACTCAGCTGCCCGTTTTTCTTTTTCTTCGTTTTGATATACAAGTTCTTTGTCAGCAATGATTAACTCAGCTGCCCGTTTTTCTTTTTCTTCAGTTTGATAAATAAGCTCTTTATCAGCAATGATTAATTCTGCTGCCCGTTTTTCTTTTTCATCGTTTTGATAAATAAGCTCTTTGTCAGCAATGATTAATTCTGCTGCCCGTTTTTCTTTTTCTTCGTTTTGAAATACAAGTTCTTTGTTTGCAAGAATTAATTCTGCTGCCCGTTTTTCTTTTTCTTCGTTTTGAAATACAAGTTCCTTATTAGCAAGGATTAACTCAGCTGCCCGTTTTTCTTTTTCTTCGTTTTGGAAAGCAAGTTCTTTGTTTGCAAGAATTAATTCTGCTGCCCGTTTTTCTTTTTCATCGTTTTGAAAAGCAAGTTCTGTATTCGCTATACTTAACTCAGCTGCCCGTTTTTCTTTTTCATCGTTTTGAAAAGCAAGTTCTTTGTTTGCTATAATTAACTCTGCTGCCCGTTTTTCTTTTTCATCGTTTTGAAAAGCAAGTTCTTTGTTTGCCACTCTTAATTCAGTTGCCCATTTTTGCTCTGCAGTGTCTCTGGCCACCAATACAGCACCAAGCACTTTGCCACTCTCATCTTTATAAACAGATCCATTGAATAACACGTCGGTAAGCCTACCGTTTTTATGGCGAAATGTAAGCGGAGAATCGGTAACAAATCCTTTTGCGAATACTTCCTGGTAAACCTCAAACGCTTTTTGTGGTTCCGTGAAATAATCAAAGAAATTTGTGCCAATAAGTTTTTTACGTTTAATACCTGTTATGTCCACTTTTGCCTGATTCATATCAGTAATTATGCCTTCAGTATTGAAAACAATCAATGGGTCAAGACTTGCTTCTATTAAACTGCTGGCATATAGAGATTCATGTAACTTTATTCTTTCCATTTTATTTTAAAATTACGCTTTATAAAAGTTGATTGATTCAGTTTTTTCAATCTTAATTGCCAATTTCATCAATCGGTTTTCGTCTTTTATATTTTAGATTTTTGAAATGTGATGGAGTGAGTCCCGTTATTTTTTTAAATTGAGTGGATAAGTGAGCTACGCTGCTGTAGTGCAACTTCCAGGCTATTTCTGTAAGGGTAAGTTCATGATAAATAATCAGTTCTTTTACACGTTCTATTTTATGAGAAATGATGAATTTTTCGATGGTAGTTCCTTGAACTTCAGAAAATAAGTTAGCCAGATAAGTATAGTCGTAATCTAATTTTTCGCTTAAATAGTCAGAAAAATTAACTTTAGGTAATTCATCTGTATAATGAATCATCTCTATTATTACATTTTTTATCCTTTCAATGAGAACTGCTTTCTTGTCATCCATCAGCTCCAGTCCTGATCTTTGCAATGCAATTCTTATTTGCTCCCGCTGATCTGATGTGATATTTTCCATAATATCTACGACTCCCATATCAACGAGGATGAAATGCAGGCCGAGTTTTTTCAATTCTTCTTTCACCAGCATTTTGCATCGCATGCTGACCATATATTTGATAAAGATCTTCAAAATGTAAATTGGTTTAGATTATATTGAGAAAAATTACTCCTTCAATAAAAGTTACATCAATTTCAGACAAAACTTCATTTTTTAAAATTAGTTATTTATATCTGATTTTTTTGAAATCTTTTTTATTTTTAATATTGAGGGCATAGTATCGCCTAACAAGAATCCCCACGGCTTTAAGGGTTCTATATTGTCGCACATGAGTTTAACAATGGCAAGTAATGGCATGGAAAGAAACATACCAGGTATACCCCATAAAACATTTCCGGCAAGTACCACTATTATAGAAAATAGTGCATTGATTTTTACTTTTGAGGCAACAATGTAGGGAACGATATAATTATTGTCTATCAGCTGAATGATATAATAGGCTACAATAACATAAAAGGCGTACCATGGTGTTGATTTGGTAACCAGCGCAACCATCATAGGCAATGCTACTGCAACGATTCCACCAATATACGGTATAACGTTAAGCAATGCTGCAAGAATTCCAAGAATGACAGCGTATTCAATGCCCAGTATCAAAAGAGCTGCAGTATTCATTATTGCCATCATTCCTGCTTCAATAGCCAGTCCTACAAGATAGTGTTGAATAACAGTTTTGATCTGGGTAACTATTTCTTTCACCTTACTCTGGTGGTTCGATCCAACAAGCCTTTGGATAGATTCGAGTAACAGAGGCTGATAAAATAATATCATAAAGATATAAAATGGAATTAAGAGCAGTATTACTAATCCATTGCCAAGGACGACGAGTGTTTGTCCGATTGCAGCGGTACTGGTGTTGATTAATTCACCCTGTGCTTTTGTAATCCATTCATGGATCTTTTGTGGGTCCTTATCGAAATAATCTGCAGCATCAGTAATGGTTTGGTTAAGTAAGGTGGTAAATTTTTCAACGAGTAGCGGCCATGAATCGCTGAACCGGCTTGCCTGCGAAAATAAAACAGCACCAAATGCGGCAATGACGAAAAAGGTAATTAACAGGGTAATTGTAATTGCAATTACCCTGTTAATTTTTAGCCTTACAAAAAAATTTACGACAGGGTGTAGTACTATTGCTAAGATTAAAGAGAAAACGATAGGAATAATAATGCTTTTAGCGATGTACATTATTGCTAATAAGGCAATAAAGCCCACTAAAAAGATAGTCACCTTTACATAAAAAGGTAATTTTAATTCTTCACCTGACACAGCTTTAAGAGTTCATTTCTTTTTTGTGAAAAAAATGTTGAAATATGGCCTGGCCGATGGATTTAATTATTTCAGAATTTTGAGCAACAATGTTTGTTACCCCAAACTGAAGGATAGAACCAATAAGTTTCCTAATCAGATTACCAGATGTTCCCACAAATATTTTTTTAGAAAGGAACCCGCCGGCTAAACCCATAGCTGTACCTGAAATGTTATCGATCAGATAAGGTGATGAAGAGATCTCCTTCAATGTATGCATTAGAAGATTGACAGGCTTTAAGCTTTCATAAGTAAGATAGAATTGATCTTTCAATAACTGGCCTTTTATAGCTTGTTCCGCTTCCAATAATTGAATTGCATCTTTAAGCCCGGGTTTGGAGGTTATGTTTTGCATATATTCTTATTTAAGCATCAGTTTGATGAAATAATTTCCAACAAGCTTCTTGATCCATTTATGCATAAAGAAATGAATGACAATACCTGCAAGAATATAAAAGGCAGCTACCACAAAAAATCCGTAGAATATTTTGCCAAGGATATCGCCCAACCATAAAGCTAATCCCAGATTTAAAAAAAGCATGAATGTTACAATAAGTACAAAGACAATTGAGTTCGGTACCAAAGAAGATACAATATCGGTTGACTTGTCAAGAGTTTTTAGCTTAACTAACTCAAAACTTGTTTTCCCAAAATCAGTAGCTTTTTCCAGCAGCGATTCAAGTAATTTGGTATTATCTTCCATATCCTGAGTCTTGATAAAGTTGTACGGCCAGCAGCATTATCAGTTATGTGGACCCTTTTTAATGCTATCTGAGATTGTTAAAAGGAATACTGTTTCTTCCTGCGTTGTGAGACGATATTTTATGTTTTCATGGAGTGTCATCAACTGGCCTTCATTAAGGGTCAAAATGTCCTTCCTGATATGAAATCTAAGCCTGCCTTCAATTATCTGAAATGTGATTGACTCATTTGATTGAAAAGACTTTATTTCTGTTCCTACATGCACTGCAGTTAGGATAATCTGTTTTTCGGGACTTTTTAAAAGAATCAATGCATTAAGTTCCCCTTTTGCCCAGGTATTACTTTGCTTCATAGTTGCAATTAATGAGGGCAAATTAAATCCTAACAATGTACAATCAGAGGATTTGTAATCTTTTGCATGAGGAATGATCTCATTTAATGATTCCAGTACCATGATTAATGTTTTTATTCCGTGTTTAATTTTTAAACCAGAATGATATCATTTCAGCGGGTTGCCGCTTTTACCTCTTTTTTAACTTCTGAAACTTTAGTTTTTGCTTGTTCGGTAAGATCAGAAACTTCTTCCTTTACCTCATTAAATTTGTCTGAAATGTTGTCAAGAATTTCATCAAACTTTTCTTTTAATCCTTCCGCAAAATCTTCTCCCTTTTTAGAGATCTTTTTACGGGTATTCGTACCTTTTTCAGGGGCAAATAATATCCCTAAGAATGCACCGGCAGCAACACCGGCCAATACGCCTAGTAACACTTTTCCTGAGCTCATAATTTTATTTATTAATTATTATTTTCAAAACGATGATTCTATAGAATTTTTCTTCCTTGTATGATCCTGAGTATTATTGCAATAAGTGCAATAACCAGGAGTATATGTATAATTCCTCCGGCACTGTATCCGATAAATCCAATTGCCCAGGCAATAATCAAAATTACTGCGACGACATAAAGTAAATTTCCCATGATTTTGATTTTAATTGTTTATAATAAAATAACAATCAATAAAATAATGAGAACAAGCGCACCGACTGAAATATAACCGTAACCATGGTGATGCCTTGTGGTTATTTCAACCTGTTTATTTTTCTTATTGTTTGAACTCAATGTTGTCTTATCTACAGTGTTTAGTCCGTCCATTCTTTTGAGCATGGATCTGACTTCAACTGATTCAACAGGTTCCGGCGCTTTTGTAACCGTTAAAGATGAAGGTTTCTCAGTAGTTGCAGCAACTGACTGAAGCGGTAGAAACGTAAATGATAAGCATGTTGCCAATAAACAGTAGATAATTTTTTTCATTGTGTTTGAATTTAATATTAGTTTACTCAAAATGATATTATACTTTTTTCTAATATGATTTTTAGTGTGCTATTCGTAATCGCTGAATTACTCTCAATTTGTGAGCAAATCATTTCATTGACAAAGTTAGACTCCTCCGTTCCCTTAACAGTTACATAATTTTTGGAATATGTTACATCATTCACGTATGTGGATAATAACCAAAAGAGGATACTATCGCCTCGGGAGGTGAGGGACCGGTGATTAGTTCAGGAAACAAGCAATATTAATTACAGGTTTCCGAGAGAAATCCGTTTTTTATTCTTAAGATTTTTAAAGTGAGATGGTGTCAGCCCGGTCATTTTTTTAAACTGGTTTGACAGATGAGATACACTGCTGTAATGCAGTTTCCAGGCAATTTCGGTAAGATTGAGCTCATCATATACGAGAAGTTCTTTTACCTTTTCTATTTTATTAGCCAGGTAAAACTGCTCAATTGTAGTTCCTTTAACTTCGGAAAAAAGATTGGAAAGGTATGTGTAATTATGATTGAGTTTTTCGCTCAGATAATCGGAAAGGTTTATTTTAATTTGTACATCACTATAATGGATCAGCTCAATAATTATGGTTTTAATTTTCTCAACCAGTATTAAATTATTATCATCAATCAGTTCAAGACCGGTCAATTTCAGGGCGTCACTCAGATTGTCTAATTGATTTTTTGAAATTTTGTCTATTATTTCAACTTCACCCAATTCAACTCTGGTATTATTAATTCCAAGTTTATCAAGTTCGGATTGAACTACCATCTTGCACCTGACGCAGACCATATTTTTAATATACAGTTTCAATTATTCTTTTTTTCTGGTTTTATTATCTTTAAGAAACAAATATACAATTTTTTATTAGCGGGAAGATGAAAATTAATCTTTTGCAATAAAACTTTATTTTTGATAATAGTATTTCTGGCACTTTCACAAATTGATCGTACAAGCGCTGGTATTAAATACCATAGCGTGTCATAAATGCATCAATAAACTTTTCACAACAAGAAAACCCATGTTCAACCTGCATTGGTAAAAATTTCTTACTTTTAATCTTTCAATATCAAAAACCTAACCTTTAATAATGTCTGATAACAATAAAATTGAAACAACCCTCTGGAAAACAGCCGATAAGTTACGTAACAAAATGTATGCCGCAGAGTACAAGAATATTGATTTTAAGGATGCGGTTGATGATGGGGAGGCTTTTGAAGAAAAGATGAAAAAACTGACTTTTGAGCTTAATGAACAGTTTGAAAAGTCTAATGAACTGCAAATCAAGATAAAAGAAAATCTCTCTAAGATTAAAATTAATATCTGAAGAAATGTCCAGATTTAAAATAACGATAACAAATGCAACTACCAATGGCAACAAAAAAGATTGCACCTTCCAGAATGTCTGCAGCAAAGACAATATTTGCCACTTTTCAAATTCTTAAAGATGAAGGAGGTCAATTGGCAGGTAGACAAGTAATTGAAAGGATAAGGAATACAATTAAGTTTACCGATTGGGAAAGAGAGATCTTAGAAAAATCAGGATATGTCAGATGGGAAGCAATTCTTCATTTTTATACAGTGGATTGTAATAAAGCTGGTTTCTTATTAAAAAAGAAGGGAATCTGGTACCTTACTGAGGAGGGTGAAAAAGCTATAGCACTTGGACCAGAAAAACTACTTGTTACAGTTTCAACGGCTTATAGGCACTGGGTTGCGGATAATAAAATTGAAAAAGGAAAAGAAGTGGAAATAGTCGAACCTACTGAAGTAAATGATTTTGAAGTAAACAGCACACAAACACAGAAAGCAAATATTGATTTACTTGAAGAGCAAGCAATTTCAGGGATAAAAGAATTCATTAAAAGTAAGAATGCATATGAATTCCAAGATATGGTAGCCGCTCTTTTAAGAGCAATGAATTACCACACACCTTTTATCTCTCCAAAAGGCAAAGACGGTGGTCTTGATATTGTTGCGACTAATGATCCTTTAGGGGCAACATCCCCTAGGCTTAAAGTACAGGTAAAGCACAGACCAGAATATAGCGTTCCGGTTGATGACATTAGAAGTTTAACAGGTTTGTTAAATAAAGATGGAGATGTTGGAGTATTTGTTACATCTGGATACTTTACCTCAGAAGCCGAGCGCTGCGCCAGAGAAAGTCATCGCCACATTAAATTATTGGATATTGATAGCTTTATTGGGCTCTGGCAAGAGCTCTACCTAAAACTTTCAGATGAAGATAAAAATATGCTTCCTTTACACCCAATATATTTTTTAGGCAGTAATGAATAGAAAAAGATTTGACGTTTTGTGTTAATAATTGACTGCCTCTTATAAATATTTTGTCTTTTTTAAACATTAGTGTAAACGGTAAATAACAATGCGAGATTTCGGTAAATAAGGATGCAAGTATTCGGTAAATAAGAATGCAAGTTACCGCTCTTCGTTAAGCTCCCTTTCAAAAGAAAAGTTGGAGGTTTAATAAAAAATAACCCCGCAGCGAGGCCCCCGGAAATCCGGGGGTTTTACTTTTAAAAATGACTTTGACTTTAAACAATGTAACTTTTTTATAATTGTTTCGTAAACATGAAGCATTGAACCAGTTACCATTTAAAAAATTAAAGCAAATTGAAAACAATTAAATTAATCCCAATTAGCGTTTACTGTTTTTTACGATGTAAATTACTGGAGTGTAGAATCTCTACAATATATGAAAGAATAGATAAACTACAAGATTTGAGTTTATACTTTCAAAGTAGATTCGATAAAGATAGGTCTGATAAGATTAACAATAAGATTGAATATCTCTCTAAAAGGAAAATGGACTTAGTGGCTATTGTTTAATAAAACGGAGATTAACCCCTGGAGAAATCCGGGGATTTTGCTTTGCCTTAAAGTCTCAAGACAGCTACTTTCAGCATTCACACCCGAATAAACTGATAACTATTGATCAATGGTCAATTTACACTGGCAATCCGCTAAGGGAAATATGATTATTTATGGCAATCCGTCTTAAGAATATTGACCTATTGGCTAAAGTTGATATCTACTTATCCTTTGAGGCAAATAGTAGCTTAAATCCTCAGCGAACAGACAGGTATGCAGGGAGTCAATATATCTTTAACAGGGTGTGTTATTTTTAAGGGAAATGAAAATAGTTCAACCCACCCGCCATATAAAAGCATTCCTTTTGATACCAAGGAATAAAAAGCTAAAGACAAACAGAGAAGGACGTTAAAGTTAGATACCGTCAAGGGTAAGTGAATGATGCTATTAATATATATATGTCAGTGCAGGTAAAGTATATACCTCTAATCTGTTTCTGTTTCTGCCTTTGCTTTGTTTTAAGGATAGGATTAAGGCCACAGTTTAAAGCCCTAAATCAATCAGTTATCATACCCGTTGGTACAATGGTTGCACATACAGGCTCGTTATCAATGGTTAATGCACTAATAGACAGCGCATCAATATTTTTATATTGAGGTCGGTGGCGGATTATTTGCATGATCCGTTTTTGGGGAACCTTCCAACAAAATCCCTGCTGCCTCCGGCAGCTACGGTCTTTTTTGTTTTAACCTCTCAGACCGACAAGTCGGCTTCGTGTTAAAACAAAAAATCCCTCGCACTTCGTGCTCAAGGGATTTTGTTGAGGTCGGTGGCGGATTCGAACCGCCGTAAACGGTTTTGCAGACCGCTACCTAGCCACTCGGTTAACCGACCGTAAGTTTCGGGTGCAAAAATAATAAATTTTGTGTTATTTGTTGCTTTTGACCCAATACACCTGCATATTTTCTCCACCAGCCCGCCATCACCTTCCTATAAACAATAAGGCTGGAAGAGCTATTCTATTTATTTTCAATAATTTGAGCTATAGGCTCATCTATTATTTCATTTAAAGAAGCAATAACTGTTTTTATATAATTAAGTTCTTCATTTTGTTTGATATTACTGCTCAAAGCCTGAGCAGCCTGTAGAAATATGCAAAACGGAATATTTCTTACTGAAGATAAACAGCAGACAAAATGATATTTTCATATTCCTAATTGTTTTAGGGTATATAGGTTCGTCCCATGTATTTGCAACTAAGATATGTAAATAATGTAACTTATTTCAAAAATTATGTAACAGCCCGGGTAACAAAGGGGCATATCTTTGTATAAGAAATAAATTTAGAGATACAGTTTAATTCTGGAGTAATGAAATTCATTTCTAATATAACATCATAAATTAAATAAACTTACAGTTATGGGAAATCTACTTTATGTCGTTGCAGTTATCCTCATTATCGGCTGGGCAATCGGATTTTTTGCCTACAGCGCCGGAGGCATAATACATATTCTTCTTGTTATTGCAGTTATTGCAATATTATTCAGAATTATTTCTGGCAGAAAAATACTGGATTGATAATCCGGTTATTTTATAAAATAAATCATTTTAAATCACTTAATTAATAAAATCAAAATTATGAAAAAATTCATTTTTTGTTTTATGGCAACAATTTTGTCATTAACCTTCCTTCCTGTTCAGTCATTTGCTGCTATTAAAGAAGATCCTTCCTCTTTACCAGTTACAAAACCGCCTGAAACTACGGAATCAGCAGAAGCTAAAGCTTTGATGCTGAGATTAGACGAAATTAAAGCGATGGATATGTCAAAATTGAAATCGACGGAAAAGAAAGATTTGCGTAAAGAAGTACGTTCAATAAAACGCGAGTTTAAAGCTATAAGTGGTGGCGTTTATATTTCAGCCGGATTATTAATTGTTATACTAATTATTCTTATTGTTTTATTATAATCTGTAACAAATAATAAATTGCAAAAAATCTGATTGTCGTAAAGGCAATCAGTTTTTTTTTGCTTCCTGTGTTAGTATGCGTCGGGTCAGAAAACTAAGATTTTGATTTGAAAGGATTTAATTTATCCAGCCGGAATATAAAACGGATTCTCTCTTTCAACGATCCCCTGATTACATTAATATTGTCAGAAACAATAAATGGGAAATAAACCTCAAAAAAGTCCCAGATACCTGCCTTTAAACCAGCTTCAAAGAATAGTGTTGATTTATTGATTGTGCCGAACCCATGATCATTAAGCAATAAATTAAAAAAGGGTTTTACCGGTATAATTGAGGCTTTCCCCGGAAGGCTGCTTATTAGAGTGATTGAAAAAAGCCATCGGCTGTATCCAAGACTGTCATTTATTGTGGAGACAAGCCCGCCTTCAGACAATGTCATCTGCCTGGAAAAGACGGTTTTCGGGAATTCGCTAAAACGATCAGGATACACTCCTTCATATAGATATTGTTCACGACCACTTCTGCCGCTTGCTGAAAATGCATAGAATGGGTCTGAAGCATTGTTTTTAAGCATTGTTCCTGCAAACACTCTGAATTCCAGGCCGTTTTTCTTTCCTATATAACTATACTTATAATTAAGCTCAACTGATGTTTTCTGATACGACTTCCCTGATTCAAAAGAGGCAGACAGATTGAATGGATTTATTATTCCTGTCCTTTCCATCTGGTATCCGAATTGAAGGTAAGAAAGCATCCTGGCCGGCGTGAACGATTCAATCTGCCTGAGATCGGATGCTGTTGTATAATTCCCAAAGACTTTCTGATTGACAGGATTGTTCGCAGTATTGGTTCTCAGATAAAAATCTAATCCGATCTTCGCTTTATGATAGGCCTGAGTTCCCGGTCCCCCGAACTGTTCTCCTTCGAGTGTAAGTGAGGCAAGTCTGATAAAATTATCATAAGGAATTTTGTTGAACGAAACCTTTCCATAACCTGTAAGCGCCTGGTTGCGGAAAGTATAAAACGGCATGACAAAATATTCAAAAGGTTTTGGTATGAGTGCCCCATTTTGCAAAGCTACACCGGCCATAAAGCCATCTGCACTTGTCCAGTTAACAGATGGGAAATAAATTAAATATCGATTATCAGGATCCTCAATAGTATATATGAGCTGGAATTTAACAGGATCAGCCTTTCGGAAAACACCTGATGTCCGGATGTTGTCATTAAGCCTGAACAATTCAGTCATCTTATGGTCAGGATCGATCCGGAACGTGGAAAAGTCCCCCGGTGGCAGGTCGATCCACTTACGGCCTTCAAAACCACCTTCCCATTTTTGTGAAATAATTGAATCTCCCTTTAATCCTGCAATTAACAATGGTGATCTTAATTCCCCAATATTTTTAACAAGCAATCTATGGTCCCTGATCTGAACAACCTTATAATCAAGTCTTTTGGTTGTACCTAGAAAATCATCAAAAAACCATGACAGATCCTTATCTGTATGAGTTTCAAAGATTATCCTGAGATCATCTGGATGCGGATGCTTACCTTCCCATGTACGGTAGTAAATATGCATTATTGAATCATATAGGGAATCTCCAAGATAAGCCCTGAGGTAGTTGAACCCCTGTGCGGCCTTACTGTAGATTATACTTGAGTAATTGCTGTAACTATATTCAGGAGCCGCAAGATTTATACTCTGTTCCAGGTTACCGCGGGCCCGAATAAGCCAATCGAGTTCCTGGATTCGTTGTACCGGCATTTTTAATATGTGGAAAAATGTTGCCATTTTCCTGTTTCTTAAACTTAATTCCCAAAGCTTCTTTCCGGGGTATCGTTCATTCATATATCTCGATTCATTTGCAGTTGCGATACTCTCATCCATAAATGGGAATCTTCGTTCGTCAGATCCTAATGCTGAATAGAACCAGCTATGGCAAATCTCATGGGCTATTACGTCATCGAGAAGGTAAGGATCGCCTGCCAGTCCAATTACTGTCAGCCCGGGATATTCCATTCCCGCACCCGAATTCAGAGCACTCTGAATTGCAGTAAAGTTGTTATAAGGATAGTCGCCGTTCCATTTTGAAAAATACCATAAAGCATTATTTATGTATGAAACAGCTTTCTTCCAGAGATATGCTTCCTGGTTTGTAAACATAGCCCAGGTGGTAACTTCCCTGCCTGATTCCGGGAGTCTGACTTTTCCTTTCAGTACATGAAATCTCTTATCGGCAAACCAAGCGAAATCATGAATATTATTCTCAGTATACCTTAACGTTTTCATCTGATTTGATGAGGGTGGAAAATCTCTCTCCAGGTAGTCTGGTATTTTTAACCAGGCGGTATCCGCAGACAGCTTATCAAGCCATTTCTTTTCCTCTCCATTTTGCAGGTTTCCTGTTGCACCAACTATATAATTATCAGGTAATGTGATGCTTACGTCAAAGCTACCATATTCTGAATAGAATTCACCCTGATCGAGGTAGGGCATCTGATGCCAGCCTGACCTGTCATAGACTGCCGGTTTGGGATACCACTGTGAGATCTGATAAGATTCACCGATATGACCCAACCGCGATGTAACACCTTTTGGAATCTTCAGATGAAATGGTGTGGTTATATTAATTGTATCGCCGGGATGAAGCGGTTTATTAAGCATAAGCTTGCAGATATCAGGAAACCCTGTAAGAAGATTCCATGTAATACTTTGACCTCCGGCTTCGAAATTCAAAGAATCTATATATCCTTTTAACCCGGGATCATTGAACAATTTTGACTTTCCTTCTCTGTTTAATATTTCTTTGGCTAATGCTGTATTATTGCCGGAATATGCATTTGGCCAGAGATGAAAATATAAAAATCCCAGAGTATCCGGAGAATTGTTAATGTACTCTACAGACTCAAATCCAATCAATTCATGGTTCGTGTCATTAAGAGTAACATGAATTTCATAATTTACCTGCTGTTGAAAATAATCCTGTGATGATGCTTCCAGAAATGGACAGACTATTCCGAGACTGAAGAGCAGATAGTTCCTTAAAAAATATTTAATATGGAGTATTTGGAGACTGATCAGAAGTGAACCTTTCATCAATGGGATTATAACCTTTCTTCAATATTTCGCAAAGTTACCCACCCTTTCGGAGATATCCAACTCTTTCTGATAAACCTTAATATCAAAACAATTAATCCGGCAACTAATCCGCATATCAGAATTGTTATCCATCCTGAAAGGAAAGAAGTTGCATAGACAAATCCAACTAGCAAAAACATAAGTATCATGTTGAGAATTGCTCTTAAAGAATTTGTTCCTTTCTGATGCATTTCACGAACCTGGGTAAAGGGCAATTCCATCTTCTGAAATATGATAGCAATTAATACAAGCAATACGTTTCCAAGACCGCTAAGGATTATCTGAGGAAAAACAGAGGATCCCCAGAGCAGGATTGAAGGAATTGTAATTAAAAGATAAATGGGAATAATAAACATAAACAGAATTGCTTTTACAGCACCGGTAAGTAAATGTCCGTGCTCTTTTAAAGGAAGAGCCTTGTAAATCCATGCTGCCTCAGGGGTATCTGTATAGGGGAGTTGGAGGATTGCAGTGCTCCCGGAAAACCCGCAAATAACAATGAAGAAGTATTTACTTAATTCCCCATTTTCCTGTAATGAGACAGCCAGATTGGTAAGGTCGGGCTTCAGAATTATAACGCCAAACACTATCATTATCCCGAAGAAAGGGTAAACCGACTGTTTAAACTTACGATCGCGGCTGGTTGTTGCCACAGCTAAATTCCATCCTGCCTTCTCAATCTCGGATATGCATAAGAATTTATTAATTCTGCTGGTTAATCTGGTGTTCAGGGTTCTTATGTTTTTTGGTGAAACAGTTTCCGATGAGCCATCTGCAAGGATATTTCCAAATCCCTTTGACATAGATCTTATAAGAAAGACGGCTCCTGTTATTGGTACAAATACAGCAAGAAATGAAAGCAACAAAAAGGGGGTTGTAACAGGCGTGAATAAACTCAACTTTACCAGAGCAGCTAACCAGGCCGGAGGGAAGAAATAAGTCCACCAGTGGACTGACATTGTAACATTCTTAAGAACAGCAGCATCTATTAACCGGGGTATAATCTGATAACTGCCGAAAATTATTATAGCAATTGCTATCTGTGCATAAGTAATAAGATCTTTAAACCGTTCACCATTTACTACTTTAGAGATCATGAGATAAATAAAAGTTGTAAATATTAATGTCATCCAGGTGCTTAGACCAATCGCGATAAAATAGATCAGTATTATTATCCCTTTATATTTAACAGCCACAATTATACCTGTAGCGAGCGAGAGAGCAAGAGCAATAAAACCAATGTAAAACTGAATATGCACAAGACGTAACAGGAGAAGAGTCCGGTTACTGATGGGACGGGGAAGCAGAATATAATTATCACGCTGATCGAACAATACTGTTGTAAATTCACTAATAACGGTCATAGTCAGTGAAACCATGATAACTGTAAAAAATATTGTTAGACTCAGAATCAAATCACCGACAGAGAAAGCGGCAACACCAAAAAGCAGTCCAATTAATGAGAATGTTAGTAACTGATAAAGTAAAGTACTTTTTTTACTGCCTGAGATCTGAAATCCGGTCGGGGAACTACGGAAATCCATCGTTAGTTTAGTACGTATAAGGATCTCGAATTGAGGATAATCAACTCCCAGCCATTGAATAGGAGTCTTAAAAAGTCTTACAAGGAAAAGAGCAACTTGTACCATGATTAATTCTTATGAGAGCCATTGAATAAATTTTCAGTATTAATCTCATTATCTTTCCGGCCTGTTAATTGAGCAAAAAGCATCTCAAGGGTGCCGGCTTTTTCTGTTTTCAGTTCTTCAAAGGTGCCATCAGCCACTACAATTCCATTATTTATCAGGATGATACGATCTGAAATCTTTTCAACAACATCCATAAGGTGTGAGCAGTAAAAGATGGTCTTTCCATCTTTTGCCAGCCGAATCAACAGGTCCTTAACGAGTATCACAGTGTTAGCATCCAGCCCCGACAGAGGCTCATCCAGAAAAATTATATCAGGATTATTGATTATTCCGGCCATGATCAGGATTTTTTGCTTCATTCCCTTAGAAAATGTATCCATTCGCTGATCAGAATGTTTTTCCATACCGAAAAATGAAAGCAAATTTCCAGCCCGTGATTCAAGTTTATCTTTATCAAGACCATATAATGTACCAATAAAACTCAGATACTCATTTGGTGTGAGCAGGTCATACAATGCACCCGTTTCGGGAACATAACCAATATGCTTTTTTATTTCCATACTTTCCGTTTTCAGATCTTTGCCAAAGATGGTTACTTCTCCTGCAAAGTCGGGCAGAATTCCGCATAAGATCTTGACAGTTGTACTTTTACCTGCACCGTTAGGACCAATATATCCAATTATCTGACCGGGATGGATAATGAGGTTAATGCCTTTTAGCACTTCATTTTTGTCATCCCCTTTACCATACGATTTCTTCAGGTTCCGAATGGTAATCTGTGAATTTTCCATAATGTAATCTTTAAAAACACTTAATATGAATATCGCAGGAATTATCCTGGCAGCAAGACCATTATCAAATTTATCAAATTAATTTAAATAAGCATCCGTTATCAGTAATAAAATCGAATCTCCGCTACTTGCATCGTTGTTAGCTGGTACAAAATATAAAATTTCAAATTAGGGATCTCCTTCTTTCATTATGGCACTCCCAAAAGTTTTGTCATTACGAGGCCAAATACAAATATTCATGACAGACTTTATATTATAAATCCAAACATCAGATAATGTTATACTTATGAAATATTGTCATTAGTAATGGAGAAGATTGAAAATTTGAAAATTTGAATAACTTTATCATTAAGATTTTTGCAGATTAAGAATTTATAAAATCACCCTTATGAAACATATTATTATTCTACTACTACTGGCCATAAATTGCACTACATTTTCACAGGTGTCTGAAAAATCAAAAGCCATTCAGGCCAATGTACTTCCCGTTCGTGGTTTTTGTATTGCGGCTCCGCAACCAAAGGACCTCGATGAATTCATTAAATTCATTGATGAGGAACTTGGACCAAGGTCGGTGAATACCCTTATTCTGAGGGTGGATTATAACTATCAGTATGAAAGCCATCCCGAACTGCGTGATTCAATAGCACTTTCAAAAAAGGATGTTAAAAGGCTGGTTGCAGTATGCAAAAAGAATAATATTCAGATTGTCCCACAGGTAAACCTTTTAGGACATCAGTCGTGGGCCGGAAAAACAGGAAATTTATTAAAGGTTTATCCACAGTTTGATGAGACACCAATGGTGAAGATGCCTGAGAAATATGTATGGCCCAATGCAGACGGACTATATTGCAAGAGCTATTGCCCCCTTCATCCTGATGTACACGGTATTGTATTTCAACTGGCAGATGAAATTTGCGATGTGTTTGAAGCTGAGGCATTCCATGCGGGTATGGATGAAGTCTTTTATATTGGGGAAGCACAATGTCCCCGTTGTTCCGGCAGAGATAAGGCAGAACTGTTTGCAGGGGAGGTGCGATCAATACGTGATCATCTGGCATTGAAAGGTCGTAAGCTGTGGATTTGGGGCGACCGTCTGCTCGACGGGAAAACAACAGGATTAGGAGAGTGGGAGGCAAGCTATAATAATACCTTCAGGGCAGTAGATATGATTCCGAAAGATGTGGTAATATGTGACTGGCATTATGAACGTCCTGATCAGACCCCGGTTTATTTTGTAATGAAAGGCCTGAGTGTTATAACCTGTCCATGGAGGAATCCGGGAAATGCAGTGCTTCAGGCGCAGGATATGGTCAGATTCAGAAAATCTGCCACACCTGAAATGAAAGATCGTTATTTGGGTATGGTACAAACAATATGGTCAGGCGCCGGACAATTTCTTGATAATTACTATGGCAGGAAACCGGAAAATTCAGAGAATACGCAGGTAATTTGTTTTAAAGCATTATTTACTGAGATTCAGAAAATGTCGGATAGTGTGTATTAGGTCTCATAAACCAAACCGATAGCTGAATTTAACAAGGAACACATTATGAGGAGTATTTTTACCTTTATTGAACAGATCGCCGATATTGTTGAAAAAATCCATCTGACCTGAATCGCTGTTATAACTTCTCGTCTGACTCCATACGAGGAAGACCGTTGATCCCGGACTATATTCCCATCTTACCACAAGGTTTGAGAGGAACTGCTTCACGTTGAAATCACTTTTCCCTATTGTGTAATCGGTTTTTCCATCAACGTTTTCATCAACATTATAATGATCTCCACTGAGGCTGATCTGACTCTGGGAATATGTCTGGAAACGATCCTGGTATGAATTTGCCATAGGTGTCATGATAAACTTATGATCGAAGTACTTACCTGTTGCAACAAATGGTTGTCCCCAGTACTGAAAAGTAAGATTTGGGCTAAGGTTCAGATTCACTCTGAAAGATGTACTTATGGTTTTCTGATTAATGCTTGCAAAAATATATCTGTTGATGCCATTAAAGTCTGTCTGTGTTACATATTGAAGTTCTGAGTAAGACTTATTGTATGACGGACTGACAGTAAAAAATATAAAATCAGATGGCTTGTAAGTTATGTCTACTTCAGTGTATAAATTATTTGAGCTGTTTTCGAACCCTTTTGATCCATTTGCAAAAACACTCAAGACCAGTTTCTTGCGATTATCTGTTGAGAAACCGATCCGTGAATTGAAGCTGCCTGGTAATTTCATCATTGGTCCGCCGCGCAGCATGTCAGTGGAAAGAGATGAAGTGTTTAGACTGCCTCCGGTCCATGCATTCCAGAAATTTTTCAGATTTATATTTGCATTCCATTCATAACCTCCGCCAACCCAGTTACCACCAAAATTATTAATGGCAAAAAAATCAGAATTAATATTAAAACTCTTGTAAAACCCTTTTGGATTAAATTGATTGTATCCACCCCAAAGGACAGAAAGAATCTGATCTGTTACCCGCATATAACCCAGGTCGTTGGTCTCAAATCCGGGTGTTTTCCATAATACTGCACCCATAAAATTCCAGTATCCGTTTTGTTTTACTATCTGCATTCTTCCTCCTGCTCCGGCAAGTGAAGTCCTGTTGGTATCCAGTAGAGCGTAATTTTTCCCAGGTCTCTGGAAATAATGTGCTGAAGATTCCTGTGTATTCGTCATTGCTTTTTTAGAACCCTCCACCAGGCTAAATGCTGTATTGAGGTTAAACATCCAGTTTTTATTCTTAAAGTATTGAGTAAAATCAATTCCTCCTGTATATGCAGCCTTATGCAAAACGTCTCTTACATCAGTATCAAGTTCCCTGTTTGTGCTGGTAAAAATCCCTCCGATTAATGTGTTGCCATTATTAATGTCTTTCTGAATCCTTCCCACAAAATAATTAGTAAGTGGTTCAACTGTTGCATACTTTCTTCCTCCTATGGTATCAATTTCCGCCTTTACCTGAGCAGTCATTGCTTCAACTATTCCAATCGAAAGTCCGTTTTTAGTCTTTCCGGTCAGTTTAGCTGCACCCAGAATATCAGTTCTGGAAGGTATATCAGCATACCATCCATCTTTCATATCAGGATATCCTTGTGGCCGGCGGCCTATCCTCCGGGAATAAAAGAGATTGTCATTTCCTACACCGCCGTCGCCAATGCCTAAGCCAAAGTTTGTGATATTGTTACCTTCTATAAAGAATGGACGCTTCTCACTTAAAAAGGTTTCATAAGCCGAAAGGTTTACCACAGACGGGTCAGCTTCAACCTGACCAAAATCGGGATTGATTGTCAGATCCATTGTCATATTATTTGTAATACCGATCTTGGCGTCTATACCGCCATTCAGTTTTGACAGCTTCCCTTTTGCCTGGAAAGGATTTTCCGGTACTGACTTAAAGGTTTCGGTTTTAGCAACTCCATAAGGTGTAATATCAAAAATTTTTCGTGGTTTAATTTGCTCCAGTCCTTTTAGTTCACCAAACAGATGAACCAACCCCGGAGCGTCTCTGGGAATATGCTGCCAGAAAGTTTGTTCGTTCTTCCTGTATAAAATTCTTGCCACATCAATACCCCAGACATCTGCTGAATTTTTATCGAACCTTACCTGGCTGAAAGGAATTTTCATCTCGGCAACCCAACCTTCCTTGTTGATTGAGGTTTTAACCCACCAGTTTGGATCCCATGATGAGTCTCCGTTTCCGTTGTCATTGGTAAACATCTGGTCATACTTAACACCTGAAGAGCTCACTCCAAACAGGAACCCGGTACGGAGGTCATGAAAACTATCGAAAATTATACCTACAAGGTCACCGTCAGTCTCATCTCGTCTTGTTAAGCGGTTTACAATACTATCAGGACTTGTATCATAAGCTTTAATTGCTACATATAGATTATTCTCATCGAATAATATCTTGAATTCGGTTCTTTGAGTTTCCGGTCTGCCGTTGTATGGTTGATTTTGAGTAAAGCCATCAGCCCATGTTCCGGATTGCCAGGATTCTTCATCGAGGATTCCGTCGATAACAGGTGGAATAGTTATCTGGGTTGCAGTATATTGTTTCTTTTCAGGATCCTGTCCAAAAATCACCGGAAGAAGCAAAAATATAAACTGTATAGTGATAATAATTCTTTTCATGCAGGGCTTTATCTTTACGGTTTCCAGAATAAGGACGTACAGAAAAGGATTTTGATGCAATTTTTTATTTTTTAAAAATTATTTAACTATCCCTAAATTCCTCCTTATTAATCCAACTTGAATACCTACTCGTAAAGCCGGATAAATTCATAAGTATTGCCAGTATGTTCAGGGAATTTCAGAAAGTCAGATTTTATAGTAACATATTATCCTCATCTTCAGGGTTATAGCCGGTATCTTCACGGAGTTTACCTTTTGAAGCAGCTACTGCCAGCCGGTCACAGACCTCATTTTCAGTATTATTGGCATGCCCTTTTATCCAAACAATCCTGACATTATGTTTCCGGTATATCTTAAGAAACCTGATCCAGAGGTCAGGGTTTTTTTTCTTTTTGAAAGCTTTTGATTCCCATTGGAATACCCATCCTTTTTCGACGGAATCTGCAACATATTTTGAGTCGGTGTAAACGGCTACATTGCTACGCGGTATTTTCAGGGCTTCCAATCCTGCAATAACTGCCATAAGTTCCATCCGGTTGTTTGTTGTAATCCTGAATCCTGCCGATTTTTCAAGCCTGTGTTTCCCCGATATAAGCACTACACCAAATCCTCCTGGACCCGGGTTTCCACTGGAAGCTCCGTCGGCATATATGGTGATTTCACCTGGCATGATGCAGAATAATCCCTGTATTGGTAACGAAAAGCTTTATGGCAATCGATAAAAGAATGACGCCAAAAACTTTTTTAAGGATTTGAAGTCCGCCAGCGCCTAGAATTTTTTCAAACAATGAAGTTAATCGTAAAACAAGATAAATTACTACCATGTTTAGAATAAGGGCGATAAAAATATTAATTGTTTGATATTCAGCTTTCAGAGAAAGAATTGTAGTAATTGATCCGGCCCCGGCGATTAACGGGAATGCTATTGGGAATATCGATCCTACGCCCTGCGAATCGGTTTTGAAGAGTTCGATGCCAAGAATCATTTCCATGGCTATCAAAAAAATGATAAAAGAACCGGCGATAGCAAAAGAAGATACATCTATACCGAAAATGCCAAGTAAAGGGTTCCCAATGAATAAAAAAGCCAGTAATATTAAGAAGGAGACAAGAGTGACTTTAGCTGCTTTAATCTCACCCGATTTGGCTTTAATATCAATGATTATAGGTATTGACCCTGGTATGTCAATTATTGCGAAAAGTACCATAAAAGCAGCAAGAATCTCTATCAGGCTAAAATGCATATTTCCAAGTTTGATGCAAAGATAATTAAATCCGCCTGTTTTTTGCGCCTTAACCCTCTGCATCTCCAATGAACTCACCCCACAGTGAAAAGGGGGTGAGTACATTGTAAATTTTACTGTACGATTGTCATCTCATCTACCAGATGTTTTGCACCGGCATAAACATCCATTATCCAGAGCACATATCGGATATCGACTACGATTGTCCTTTGCAGTTCCGGTTCATAAGCGATATCACCACTCATTGATTCCCAGTTGCCATCAAATGCCAATCCAATAAGTTCCCCGTTGCCATTCATCACCGGACTGCCGGAGTTACCTCCTGTAATATCATTTGTGGTCAGAAAGCAAACAGGCATATACCCTTTTGAAGATCCATATCTGCCATATTCTTTCTTATTATTCAGATCGATAAGTCTTTTTGGAAGGTCGAATTCATAATCACCTGGTTTGTACTTATCTACAACTCCCTGAAGGGTGGTGTAATACTTATAGGTAACCGCATCTCTTGGATCATAATCCTGGACAGTCCCGTACGATAGACGCATGGTTGAGTTTGCATCGGGATACTGTGTTTTTTCGGGAGCCATCTCCATCAAAGCAGCAATCCAGAGTCTCTTTCCTGAGACAAGTGACGCATCAAACTGGCTGGATCCTTTTGAAATTTCTCCTCCGGTCTTATAAATCGATGTGGTTGTTAGGTAAACAGGATCAGTTTCGAGTGTTTTAAGAACAGGCTTATTGAGGAATGCATTCAGTTTTGTCTCACTGGCAAATACTGATTTAGCGAACATATTATCAACGAACTTATCAATGTCCCCTTTAAATTTCTTATCAACAACATTGGTATAAAAATCGGGATGGAACTTAGCAGGTACGTCTGCCCTGTAAAGCTTCAGCATAGCTTTCATCGATTTATTATCTGTGGAAGGATTATAATCCTTATAAAAGTCACTGCTGTTAGCTTTCATCTGAGTGACAGCATCAGATATTTTCTGATTATCTTTTGATCTGAGTGCCGTGATCAATCCGGCAACCCCGCGGTTCAGACCGAAAAGTTCACAACCCTGTATGCATTCATTGAGATATTGAAGAGCATTGTAATATTCTGCTCTGCCTTCAATGGATGTTTTTATCATATTCAGAGCATCCCCGTATTTTGCTTTGCGCTCTGTAGTAGCTACTACCCATTTATTGAACTGGTTTTCAAGTTCTTCTTTTTTTGCTTTTACCTTTAATTTTTCAAGACTGCTTTTCTGGCCTATGGAATATTTCCAATAGTTTGAAGAGCCGGAATATTTTGCTGAATACTGAATATTTACCTTCTGGTCGGCCTGCATATCATTCATCCATATTGCCTGCTTTATACCGCGTATTTTAATCCTGTCGGGATGTACAATCTGAAGCTGTTCATTTATTTCGTATGAGGTCATATATCTGTTTGTCCTGCCCGGATATCCGAGGATCATGGCAAAGTCACCTTTGTTAAGATCTTTTATTGAAACCGGAAGAAAATGCTTGGGTTTCAGAGGAATATTTTCCTTTGCATAAGGAGCAGGTTTACCATCTGGTCCGGAATAAACCCGGAATACACTGAAATCACCTGTCTGACGCGGCCATTCCCAGTTGTCGGTATCGGAACCGAATTTACCTATGGATTGCGGTGGTGTCCCAACCAACCTGACATCAGTATATCTCTCATAAACAAGAAGATAAAAATAATTTCCACCATAAAAACTTCCAACCTGAACCCTGTAATTATTCCCTTCCCCTGCTTTTTTCTCAATAGCCTGTCTTGCATCACTGACTGTCGCGGTGCGATCTGTTTCACTCATACCCTGCTTTACATTTGCCAGGACCTGACTGGTTACATCTTCAATTCTGATCAGGAATGTCACCGAGAGATTTGGGTTTGACAATTCTTCTTCTTTCGACATTGCCCAGAACCCGTCGCGGAGATAGTCATGATCAACGCTGCTATGCGCCTGTATGGACCCATATCCGCAATGGTGATTTGTAAGGACCAGGCCTTGTGAGGAGACTATTTCTGCTGTACATCCGCCGCCAAAAATAACAACTGCATCTTTAACACAGACTTTATTTATACTGTAGATATCTTCGGCCGAGAGTTTCAGCCCCAGTGCAGTCATCTTACCCATGTTTAATTTTTCAATAAGTGGGAGCAGCCACATTCCTTCATCAGCTTTAGCTTTGAAGCCAAAACAAACGATAAGGATTACTAATATTGCAAAGAATTTTTTCATATAATATAACTTAAATCAGGTTGATTTTAAATTGACTGCTAAAGATAACTTTATAAATTAATAATGGGATATTCAAAATTCAAATTTCATTTGACTGTTGAAAAGAGTAAAAGATTTCCGATGGTAGGGTGTTATCCCATATCTCATAATAGCTGCCCTGTGAAAAGCAGTGGGATAGCCTTTATTCTTATTCCAGCCATATTCCGGGTACTCAAGATGTAATTTTTCCATGAACTCATCACGGAATGTCTTTGCAAGAACTGAGGCAGCCGCTATAGAGAAAAAAAGGCCATCACCTTTTATAATCGTTTCATATTTAATGTTCTTATATGGATAAAACCTGTTCCCGTCGATGAGCAGAAATTGTGGTACCTTTTCAAGTCCCTCAATTGCAATATGCATCGCTTTAATTGAAGCTCTCAGGATATTCATTTCATCAATTTCTGCATTATCAACAAATGCTACCTGCCAGGCAATAGCTGAATTAATTATTTCGTCTTTTAAAAGAGCTCTTTGTTTAGCTGAAAGTTTTTTGGAATCATTGAGAATGGGATGTTTATAGTTTTTTGGAAGAATAACTGCTGCCGCCACTACTGGTCCTGCCAGACAACCCCTGCCGGCTTCGTCGCAACCTGCTTCGATAAGATTATGATATAAGTATGATTTCAGCATTATTCGAAAAAATATCAAGCTGAGTGGCAGGTTTCGGGTAAGTTATTAACATATTTATCCACAGAAATTATTGCTTTTTCAAAAATACATTTATATTTGATCTTCCAGAATAAATTTAACATGATTAAGGTAACTAAGGTATTAATACTATTATTAATTTCTTTCTGGACTAAAGGCATTGCCCAGCAATTGTCGCACCAGGTATTAGTACCGGCAGCAGGCCTGGCGACTGCCGGAGTAATTAATTATTCACAGACTATCG
>Ga0209880_1000012_pt1 | contig 30283 bp, 27 predicted proteins | sample PersoiDNA2013191_FD_185803 | JGI IMG/M metagenome (GOLD analysis project Ga0209880, IMG submission 185803) | Permafrost soil microbial communities from the Arctic, to analyse light accelerated degradation of dissolved organic matter (DOM) -... | ecosystem: Environmental > Terrestrial > Soil >... | reverse complement strand
CTGTAAACCACATCCCGCAAACATCACATTTTAAATCAATGATAAGTTCAAGGATTGCGGGTAGAGGTTTACAGACCATTGCTGTTAGTTGAAAAGATTAAAGACTGGATGACAGAGTTCTCTTACATCTTGACAGTTTTAAAATCAATCCTAAACCTAATAAAGAGGACTTCATTTGGCATGAAGTGCCAAGAATGAAGTCTCACGTTGCTCTAAATCCGGGCACCTGGCCATATTCTATGCACTTACCACCGTTATTCGTGTTCCATCTGGCAGGACTGGGCAAAAACCATATAATAAAGCAATGCATTCAGAAATTTATCGACTTCGATAATCTTTGGAACAATTTTTGCTGTTAATTAATTAACATTCAAAACCTAACATTATGAAATCACCAGTTAGACTTATCATTTTGGCTTTAGTATTTGGATTAATTGGTTGTGAAAAACAGATATACAATCCTGCTGTTGATACATACATCAATCAATTAAAATCAAATTCTTATGAAGCTTTTGAATTGCCAGCATTTCAGCCTTCTGACATTCCTGCATTGCTAAACTACAGAAATGAAACGATGGTAATTACGAACTTTCCTCATAATGGAATCTCATCATTTCGGGGCCCGGAATGTAAGCTGGGAATGTACGTATTATGGACTATAGAATCAATAAGAGCAGTAGAAGTAAATAGCAAATATTTAATTGGCAGATTCCCATCCCAGAATCCTATTCTTGCTTTAAGGGCCTCAACTGAGCTAAAGTTAGTCTATGACAACAATTCTCAAAATGAAGCGGCAAAAGCATATTATCAATGGTGGCATGCTATTTACATCTTTAATGACAAAATGAAGTCAGATCCTCTTGCAGAAACTGATTATAGATGGCATTAGACCTACCGAGACAGTAAAATAAAAGCCTAAGCATTACACGGACGGTTTGGTTAAATGTCTTCGGCAGCCGGACAGCACATCAGTTTTTCCTTTAACCTTTTTCCTTTAACCTTGATTTCACTTTTATCTTTTTCCTTTCTTTGTCCACCGTAGCCTTGGCGAAGGCGGATTGTCTTTTGTCTTGATTAAACCTTTTCCCTTTAAGCTTTTTATCATCAGGACAGGATTACCGACTGGTATAAGGCGGGTTCCACAAATGCGTAAAGAACTTGCCGATAACAAATGTCAGATTTATACTTTATAAGGCGCAATTAAGCACCTTTTTGTGATCTCGTAGAGATTCTAACTCTCTGCTAAAAGAACAAATAATAAGAATCTTACCTAATAGCATTACAAAAAAATGATTTTTTGATACATTTACCGTATCAAAAAACAATGAATTTCACGATTTGGATGAAAAAGCACTCATATTGAGTTTACAGGAAGGTTGTGTCCCAGCCTTTAATACGATCTTTTCAATACATCATAAGCGTATCTACAACTTCTGTCGACATCTTTATCAATCTTCAGATGAGGCACAAGAAACTGTTCAAAGGGTATTTATAGCTCTCTGGGAACAACGTTTACAGGTTGATGAAAAGAAACCACTGGCATCCTATCTGTATACCATCGCAAGGTATATTGTTTACCAGGAGTTCAGGAAACAAGTTTATAAAAAGGCAGCATTCGACCATTTTATACTTAATTCAATCGATTTAAATGAGTCCACAATGGAAGAGGTCGTATACAATGAATTGCTTTCCTTTTTGAAATCAATAATAGAAACTCTACCTCCCCGACAACGTGAGATCTTTAAACTAAGCCGCTTTTCAGGCCTGACCTACCGGCAAATTGCAGAATATCTGGGTATCACAGAGAATACCGTTGATACACAAATCCGGAGAGCCCTTGCATTTGTACGGCATAAATACGAATATCATTATCAGTGAAACGGGCACCACAAATTCTTTTAAATCAAGCTCGATATGTTTTATTTAGTGAAACCAGGAATAATTAACAAATTATAATGTCATCATTTACAGCATGTTGTAATTTTATCTGATTATTCTTTCAATTTTTGTCACGGACAATCAGGCTCCATTACATATAAATATATTATGGAAAATAAGATGCAAATCGAAGAATTGATTAAGAAATTCCATCTGGGAACGATTTCAAATGAGGAGCTGACTTTTTTATTGAGTTGTCTGAAAGACAAAAAACCACAGCACGAAATATTGGTATTTTATCAAAATATGTGGGATAAGCCAGATGAGTTTAATAGTGATATTAATTCTGAAAAAATTTATAATCAGATAGCCAAAACAATTGGTATTTCACCAGATGAAACATCTTCGGAAATAAAAAAAGCAAAGGGGGCTATATATATACGTCAGTTCAGATTAGCACTGAAATACGCCGCTGTTTTTATTTTTGCTTTTGGACTTTCCTGGCTGGTTCATTTGCATTTTTCGAACAGAACAACAATTTCACCTGTCTCTGTTGCTGAACAGAACCAGACAATTGAAGTTCCTTACGGATCAAAATCTCGTGTTGTCCTCCCTGATGGTTCGGTTGTTAATCTTAATTCCGGATCAATTTTAAAATACTCAAGCTCAGATTTTAACTCCGATAGTCGTTCTGTTTTCTTAACAGGGGAAGGATATTTCAGCGTTACCAAAGATTCTGAACGGCCATTTTATGTTACCACACCTGGAATCAAGCTTAAGGTTTTGGGTACAACCTTTAATTTAAAAGCATATCCTGATGAGGAAACGGAAGAGGCCACTCTTGTTTCAGGGAAGGTCGAAATCTATGCCAGCTATGACAAAACAGAAATTGGGAAACCCATCGTGCTTAAGCCAAATCAAAAGGCTGTGTTTTTGAAATCCAATAAAAGAATACTACCGGTTGATTCAGCGATAATCAGTCAGACAATTTTTCCCGTTAAACTTCAAGCAGTCAAACTACAGCCTAAGTCTATAACTGAACAAACCATTTCCTGGAAGGAGAATCAACTGGTTTTTAATAATGAGCCATTCAGTAGTCTGGTTACCAGGATAGAACGTTGGTATAATGTAAAGATTCTGGTTAATTATCCGGAATTGAATTTAGCCAGGTTTACAGGAAAGTTTGACAAAGAAACACTTGAGCAGGTATTGAATGCTCTTGTAACAGTTACTCCATTTAATTACAATATAAAACAAAATCTGATCACCATATCAGAAAAATAGATATTTGAATCCGCCTAAACTGGTTGCCTATGAAATAAAAAAAGATAAATAAAAGGCGAAAGATGTTTGCAGCATCCTTCGCCGGGATAAATGATCTTCTTACTAAAATTTAAAATAACCATTTAACAAAACAAAGTTATGAAAAAAATCCGAATCTCTTTTCCGGATGGTAGATGTTTTTACCTAACTAAACTACTAATCTTCATGAAATTAACAACCTTCTTATTACTCATCAATTTTGTGGGTATTGCTGCTACCGGATATTCTCAGTCTGAAAAGGTTACCATTCAACTGAAGGATGCAACCATGAAAGATTTTTTTAATATAATCGAGAATCAAACCCAATACAAGTTTCTTTATCGTGATGATGCTGTTGAGAGCATCCGGATAAACCTTGATGAAGTCGATATGCCACTTGATAATGTGCTGTATGAAATATTCAAAGGCTCTGAGTTTGGTTATAAAATCCTGCCTAATAATTTGATTGCAATAGCCCCCAATGTACTTTTTCAACAAACAAAAGTATCAGGAACAGTTACCGATAAAAATGGAGATCCAATTACCGGTGCAAATGTTGTAATCACGGGAACCACCCACGGTACCTTTACTGATGCGACCGGTAAATATTCTATCGATGTTCCTCCCGGATCCAAGAGCCTCACATTCTCATTTATCGGGATGAAATCGCAGGAAATTCCTGTTGGTTTAAATAACACTATTAATGTAGTATTGGCAGATGAACTAATTGGGCTGGATGAAGTTGTAGTTACCGCACTAGGAATTAAACGAGAGGAGAAATCACTTGGTTATTCGGTTCAAAAAGTCTCTGGAGAGAGCCTCCAAAAGGTTTCGGGAATTGAGGCTGCTACATCTCTTACTGGTAAAGTAGCAGGGCTTTTGGTTAAGAACTCGACAGATTTTGGTGCTTCGCCAGTACTTACTATTCGGGGTGAGGATCCTCTTATAGTAATTGATGGTGTAGCCTATGCAAATAAGACTATTGGTGATATTTCCTCAGAAGACATAGAATCGATGAGTGTATTGAAGGGAGCAACTGCTTCAGCACTTTATGGCTATCGTGGAGCAAATGGTGCTATTTTAATTACAACTAAAAATGGAAGTAATAATGCATCGGGAATAACTGTGGATCTTACAACAAATACAATGTTTGCTGCGGGATTTTTAGCTATCCCTAAGACGCAAAGCGTCTATGGTCGTGGTGACAACAATACATATAATATAAATTCCACGAGTTCATGGGGAACGGCTATGGACGGAACTATTCGCACTCAATGGGATCCCTTTTTGAAGGATTACAGAGATTATCCATATCTGCCAGTGGGGAAAAACAACTTCCAGGATTTTTTAGTGCCAGGATATGTAACTAATAATAATTTAAATATTGGATATAAAAGTAATAATGCTTCACTTAGAAGTTCTTTTAACTGGACACAGAATAAAGGACAGTATCCTAATTCTGTACTTGATAAATATACATACGCTCTTGGAGGAGATATCAATATAGATAAATTTAAACTGAGTTCAAACGTAGCTTATTCTAGAAAAACATCTCCCAATTTGGGGTCAAATGGCTATACCTCATATGATCCAATGTATTCTTTGCTTATTTGGTCAAGTGCTGATTTTAATCTCAGGGATTACAAGAATAATTACTGGCTTATGAAAGACCAGACGCAAAATTATACTTATGATAAAAATGCAAGTATGAACAATCCCTATTTTGATCGTTATGAAAAAACTAATCAGATTTCGCGGGATATATTTAATGCTGATGTATCAATGAGTTATCAAGTAACAGATTGGTTAAAAGCCAGTATTCGTTCAGGACTTGATTTTTATACGGATAAAGGGGAAATAAGGACTTCGTGGGGCTCTTATCTAGCCACCGGGAATACAGCAGTCCCTGGGAATCTTTATACATGGAATGGTTATATGACAGGGGGCTATAATATAGGTCAAACACAAGGATTCAGTATTAATAATGACCTGCTGCTAACGGGTGACAAGTCATTTAATAAATTTAATGTAGAATATCTTGCTGGAGGGACAATCTTCTACAAACGGGATGATAATCTGAATGCTAATACAGTAGGTGGCATTTCTGTTCCTGCTTTTTTCTCACTGTCAGCATCGGTAGATCCTGCTTATGTGGGACAAAGTACATATGGCCAGATGGTAAATTCTATGTTTGGCCGTATAGCTGTCTCATGGAATAAACTGATATATTTAGAAGGGACAGGGCGTAATGACTGGAGTTCAACTTTGCCAGCTGATACCAAATCCTACTTTTATCCTTCTATTGCATCGAGCTTTGTGATTTCTGAACTTTTGCCTGGAACAAAAAACTGGCTTGATTTATTAAAGGTCAGAAGTTCCTGGACAGTATCAAAAACACCTCCAGGAATATATAATGTTAAAAGTGTTTTTACAATTAATAGTGGTACCTGGAATACTTTAAACGGGGCATCTGCTCCTTCCTCCCTATATCCTGCAGGTCTTATTCCAGCATCTGCAAATACATTTGAGGTAGGATTTCAAGGTGTGGTATTTAAAAACCGGTTAATGGTTGATCTATCTTACTATAATAAAAGAATGTATGACATGATCATAACAGGACCTCTGTCGCCATCTACAGGATATAGCGGTGTATTTACTAATACTAATGAACAAAGATCTCGTCGTGGCTGGGAACTGACAGTTAATGGCACGCCACTTAAAAATAATGATTGGCAACTGGATATAGGTCTAAACTTGTCTGCTTATGCGACTTACTATACAAAGTTAGACTCCTTATATTCAGGTAAAGATCCATGGGTTAAAGTAGGCAATCGCGCTGATGCTTTAGTAAGCAGAGATTTAGTAAAAGATCCAGCTACAGGAGAGCTTATATTCAATGGTGGAAGACTACAGTATAGCCAATATGATTCAAATTTTGGATGGACTGACCCGGATTTTGTCTGGGGTGTAAATACTACTATAAAATATAAAGCTTTTAGTCTGTTTCTATCTTTTGATGGTGTAGCCGGAGGGCTTATGAACACAAGAACTGAAAGTTATATGTGGCAATCAGGAGGGCATCCTAATTCTGTTACGCCGGAGAGGGCTCTGGACGTTGCTACGCCAGGGTCCCAAAACTTTCTTGGTAATGGTGTAAAAGTCGTATCAGGAACGGCAACTTATGATGCTTTTGGTAAAATTACCAGTGATAGCCGTGTTTATGCACCCAATGATGTATATACTACCTATGAACAATATATAATTGATTTGCACAGTAGTAGCGCCTGGGGAGGTAATGGAAGTCCTGCAGATACTTATTCCAAGACTTTTTTCAAACTGCGTGAGATGTCCTTAACATACAATATTCCGGGTAAATTATTACATGGAATAGCTAAGGCTGCATCAGTAAGTTTTATAGGACAAAATGTTCTGTTGTGGGCAAAAGATTTTAAATATTCTGATCCTGACGGAGGTGTTGAAGATTTTACAGACCCATCTGTAAGATATCTTGGGTGTAATATTAAAGTTACATTTTAATCAAACTTAATCAGACTTAAAAATGAAAAAGATAAAGTATATTTATTTTGCGATTATTTCTCTTACAATTGCGGGTTCATGCAGTAAATTTGAGAAAATAAATACGAACCCAAATTCAGCTACTACAGTTTCACCAGAAATGCTTGCTACTCAGGTATTGCAAAATTCATACAGGTTCTGGAATCCTAATTCGACTGATTTCTCTACAGGAAACTTATGGTGTAAGCATGTGGCAAGGCTTGAGACAAACCCTAACCCTTACCAATATTATTATTCTTATTGGCCATATGGTGATTTTGGTGGTCTTCAAGGGTTAACTAATACCAAACGAATGGTTGAATTTGCTAAAGGATCTCCATCCCAATCCTCTTTTGAGGGATTAGCATTGTATTTAAAGGCTTCTGCCGGTTTTTCAGAGACATTGAGTATGGGCGATATCCCTTATTCTGAGGCGGGCATGGCAGAAGAGGGCATAACCAGACCTAAGTATGATAAGCAGTCAGATGTTTTCGTGGAAGTGCTAAATGATTTTAAAGCCGCAGAGCAAAAATTTGCAGATGGAACAAATTTCGGCGATTGTGATATTATGTACAGTGGAGACGTTACCAAATGGCGTAAACTTTGTAATGCTATGCAATTAAAAGTTTTGCAGACGATCAGTAAAAAAATCACTCCAGAACAAAAAGCTCGCTTTGCAGAAATAGTATCTGCTGATAATTTAATGACCAGCAACGACGATAATTTTCAATTGGTATATAGTAATAACCTAAACGCATCTCACCCTTTTTATAACGGAGAAGGTAATAGGATATATCTTGGCGTTTCGAAATTGGTGGTTGACGCATTGAGAAATCTAAATGATCGCAGATTGTTCTATTTCGCAGAGCCGGCACAGGCTTTGATTAGTAGTGGCAAGCTTGAAACTGATTTTGCTGCTTATGAAGGCGCCCCTACAGAATTATCTGCTGATCAACTCGCTCTAAATAACCAGGCAGGCATGTACTCTTTAGTAAACAAACGCTATACATTACTCAGGGCTGGTGACCCTATGCTTGTATTTAGCTATGCAGAGCAATGTTTCATAATTGCTGAAGCGATAGAGGAAGGCTGGGTTACAGGAAACGCACAGGAATACTACAAGAACGGAGTAAAAGCGCAGCTTCAATATTATATGAACTTACCTTCTGCAGCCACGGGTGTCCATAATATGAATATTGATCAAACCTATATTGATAATTATTTTACCGGCGCTGCTGCCTATGCAACAACCGGAACCAAAGAAGATCGTTTACACCAGATATGGATACAAAAATGGCTTCTGGATTTCTTTACATCTCAGTTAAATTATCAAGATTTTCTTCGTACAGGGTATCCTCTTTTCCCTTTGGATCCGGCTACCAGTATGAATCCTGATGATAAATCAGTTTATCCAAAACGCTGGAAGTACCCAACAAGTGAACTGGTAGCAAACCCGGTAAATTATAAAAAGGCGGTTGATGAGCAGTATGGAGGATATGATGGGATTAATGAAGTTCCCTGGTGGTTACAATAATGGATAATATCACAATTGCATAAATAAAAATCTTTACAAATGCAGTTCTGAAAAGCTAAAATTAACTAGTAGGAGTCAGTGAATGGCTCCTACTTTTTTAAAATATTTGGTTAAAAATCATTAAAAGCAAAATAGATAAAAAATGGAAATAAACTTAGTTCTACAAATAGGTACACTACTATTTTTTACCTCAATAAATAGTATGTCAAACGCTCCCAAAAAACACGATAATGTAAAAGCAGATACTGCAACATGGAATTTAGTCTGGAACGATGAGTTTAACTATAACGGACTTCCTGACAGCACTAAATGGAACTATGAGGTAGGCGGAAATGGTTGGGGTAATAACGAGAAACAATATTATTTGAAAAAATCAATTGGAAATTCAACTGTGCAAAATGGGAAACTGCATATTCTTGCCAATAAACAAGAAATAGAAAATTCAAATTACACTTCAGCAAAACTTACTACCTATAGGAAATTTACACTTCAGTATGGGAAAATAGAAGTGATGGCTAAATTGCCGGCAGGTAAAGGTACTTGGCCTGCCATTTGGATGCTTCCCGAAAGCTATAAAAATGATACAGAAGCATGGCCTTTGTGTGGTGAAATTGATATTATGGAACATGTTGGCAAAGAGCCAGATATTATTCATACTTCTCTGCATTCAGAACTGTATAATCATATAAAAGGTACTCAGGTTACGTATTTCAGAAAACTTGACGATGTATTTAATACTTTCCATAAGTATGCTATTGAATGGTCTGAAAAGTCTATTAAGTTTTATATAGATGACAAGTTGTTTTTTGAATCATATAAAGGACAGGATGGCAGAGTTTCAACAAATGAAGAATGGCCATTTGATAAACCATATTATCTGATTCTAAATCTTGCAATTGGTGGAAATTGGGGTGGTGAAATTGATGATTCAATCTTCCCCGCCGAAATGCAAATAGACTTTGTAAGAATTTACAAAAAAAAGACTTGATAAACTTATTGCTAAAGAAATAATTTTGATTTGTTCCATAATATGTTTATATGTAAAATAGAAGTATAATAGTCACATTATCAATGACTTATAATTAATTGGAAGAATTAAGAAATGCTAATCAGGAAAATATTGCACCTATTATGTAAAATAGAGGTTATGCTTTACCAAGAAATAATGTTTCGGTAATGAGTGCCTATAGCTGGAAGTAATCAATTAAAAGAAATTGGATAGGCACAATTTAAAAAGTTATTTGAATTTTGCCCCCCAATAAGTCCCCCAAAACAACTAAAGCCACTGATAATCAGAGGTTTTAGTGAATAATTTGTGATCCCGGGGCGACTCGAACGCCCAACCAACAGAACCGGAATCTGTCATTCTATCCATTGAACTACGGGACCGGATCAATACCGCAAAAGTATAACCAAAAGCCCGGTTTTACAACTAAATAAGAAAAATTACCTCATCCACTCTCCTATTGAAACATCTCATCAATGTAATTTGCCAAAGATTTTCTATTTTTGCCCACTTATAAAGAAGAAGTACTTAGAGTGAACTAAAGTGAGCTAAAGTGCCTAAAGTTAAATTGAATAGAAAAAAATAAGATGGACTACAATTTCCACGAGATCGAAAAGAAATGGCAGAAGTACTGGGAAGACAATAAAACGTTCAAAACCCCTGAAGATTTAACAAATCCGAAAAAGTGCTATATTCTTGACATGTTCCCCTACCCGTCGGGTGCAGGGCTTCATGTGGGTCACCCTGAAGGATATACGGCCACAGATATATTCAGCAGATACAAGAGAATGAAAGGATTCAATGTCCTCCACCCTATGGGCTGGGATGCATTCGGTCTTCCTGCTGAACAGTATGCAATTCAAACCGGAACTCATCCATCAATCACTACAAAGAATAACTGTAATACCTTCAGAAGACAGATAAAAGAACTCGGACTAAGCTATGACTGGGATAAAGAGATAAACACCACGGATCCAAAATACTTTAAATGGACTCAATGGATCTTCATACGTCTGTATAATACATGGTTTGACGATAAGCTACAGAAAGGCAGACCAATTTCAGAGTTAAAAATTTCTGCAGAATTAAATGAGAATGAAAAAGTAAAATACATTGATTCAAAGAGATTAGCCTATTACGATAATGCACTGGTATGGTGGTGTCCAAGCTGCCGGACCGTCTGTGCAAATGAAGAAGTACTGAACGACGGTTTGCATGAAAAATGCGGTAACAGAGTTGAAAAGAAAAATCTTAAACAGTGGATGCTCCGTATTCCTCTTTATGCTGAAAGGCTATTGAAAGGTATTGATAAGCTCGACTGGCCTGCTGGTATCAAAGATATGCAGCGCAACTGGATTGGTCGTTCAACCGGTGCTGAAGTTGATTTTGAGATTGTGGGCCTTAATGTAAATCTGACCGTCTTTACAACAAGACCCGACACACTGTTTGGTGCAACTTATATGGTAATTGCACCGGAACATTCTTTTATCGACCTGATTACAACAAACGAATACAAGAATTCTGTTAACAATTATATTAAAGCCACATCACTTAAATCAGACCTTGACAGGACTGATCTGGCAAAAGATAAAACAGGGGTCTTCACAGGCAGATATGCTATCAATCCGGTAAATAAGAAACAGATACCCATCTGGGTAGCAGATTATGTATTGACAGGTTACGGGACCGGAGCAATTATGGCAGTGCCTGCTCACGATAACAGAGACTTCGAATTTGCTCAGAAATTCAATCTTCCGATAGTCTGCATCCAGGATCCTGATGTTACTGATCCTGAACAGAAAAAAAGGATTCTGTCAGGAAATGAGTGCTGGACCGAAGATGGGAAATACATTAACTCATCTGATAGATCAACAGGAATTAATCTTAACGGGCAAAATAAAGAAGCCGGAATTGTCCTGATAACAAAGTGGCTCGAATCTAAAAACCTGGGTACATCAAAAGTAAATTACAAAATTCGCGACTGGCTTTTCAGCAGACAGAGATACTGGGGCGAACCATTCCCTGTAATTCACTGGGAAGATGGAGAGGTTACCGTGATGAACGATAATGAACTCCCGCTGGAACTGCCTGAGCTTGAAAATTATCTTCCCGGCGAATCAGGCGAATCACCCCTTTCCAACTCGGAAGAATGGTTGAATATAACGGATAAAAACGGCCGTAAAGGTAGAAGAGAAACCAATACAATGCCTCAGTGGGCCGGATCGTGCTGGTATTATTTACGTTTCATTGACCCTAAGAATGACGAGTTGATTTTTAACAGGGAAAAAGAAAAATACTGGATGCCCGTTGATCTGTATATTGGTGGCGCTGAACATGCTGTCCTTCACCTCTTATATAGCCGCTTCTGGCATAAGGTATTGTTTGATCTGGGGATTGTATCTACTGACGAACCGTATCAGAGATTATTCAACCAGGGAATGATCCTTGCCTTTGCTTATGAGAGTGAATCGGGATCCAGAGTATCAGGCGACCTTGTTGAAGAACGTGAAGGTAAGTACTTTCATACAGAGACTGGTGCAGAACTGAGACAGATCACCGCCAAAATGTCAAAATCACTTAAGAATGTTGTAAATCCCGATGATGTTACATCAAAATACGGGGCTGACTCACTCAGGCTTTATGAGATGTTTATGGGTCCGCTTGATGTTACAAAACCATGGGATGAGAAAGGGGTAAAAGGAGTTTTCGGCTTTCTTGGAAGAACATTCAGGTTCTTGTCAAATCCGGTGAATATTTTCAACGGACAGGAAGATGCAGAAATTCTCAAAGGACTTCATTACACTATCAAAAAGGTTGAAGGGGATATTGAGAATCTCCGTTTTAATACGGGCATCTCTGCCATGATGATCTTTATTAATCTTGCAACGAAGAAGGGCAGGATTACATCTGATACTGCACTCACCTTCACAAAGATACTTTCTCCCTTCGCACCACATGCAGCTGAAGAATTATGGCAGATTCTGGGTAATACAAACTCTCTGTCCTATGAACCCTGGCCAGGCTTTAATGAGGAGTATCTGAAAGAGGATAATTTTAATTATCCGGTTTCGTTTAATGGTAAAATGAGGTTTAACATAGAATTGCCTGTAAGTTTAACCAAAGATGAGATCATAAAAATTGTACTGGCTGATGAAAGAGCACAAAAGTGGATTGGATCCACGAAACCTTCGAACATTATAGTAGTTCCTAATCGTATAGTTAACATAGTAATTAAAAACTTACCGGCAGGAATTGATGTTTTGTAAAAAAAATATTATAATAATATTTACACTCGTTTCTATTTTGGTATCCTGTACCCATTCAGAGAATACTAAATCTGAATCCTTTCCGATTGTGACAGATTCGATAGCCATTAAAGAAATTAACACTCCTGTTTTTATGTATGGGATTCCATCGGATTCATTTGACCTGGTACAAGGTCATATAAAACGTAATGGATTCCTTTCTGAAATTCTTCTCAAACATGGTATCAGGATGCAGGAGATTGATCGGGTATTAAAAAACTCGAAATCTGTTTTTGATGTAAGGAAAATCAGATCGGGGAACAATTATATACTTTTCTGCGACAGAGACAGTATTGCCCGGGCCAGGTACTTTGTTTATGAACATGACCCCACAACCTGTTATGTATTCAGCTTTAATGACTCTCTAAATATTACACCTTTCAGAAAAGAGATTAAAAGTGAGATTAAATATGCTTCCGGGACCATTGAAACTTCACTATGGAATGCCATGATTGACGGTGGTCTGCATCCTTCTTTAAACGTTAAACTGTCCGAAATTTTTGCATGGACAGTCGATTTTTTCGGATTGCAGAAAGGAGACAATTTTAAGGTTGTATATGAAGAGCTTTTCATTGATGGAAAATCGCTGGGTACAGATAAGATTTATGCGGCACAATTCAACAGGACAGGCTCCTCAATAACTGCAATACCGTTTATTCAGGATGGGAAAGATTCTTTTTTTGACATTGATGGTAATAGTCTCAGGAAAGCATTCCTGAAAGCTCCTTTGGTGTTTTCAAGGATCAGTTCCCATTTTTCATCAGCCAGAATGCATCCGATTCTAAGAATCATTCGTCCTCATTATGGTGTTGATTATGCCGCCCCAATCGGAACTCCTGCGCACGCAATTGGCGATGGAAGGATTATTTCAGCAACAAATGAAGATGGAGCAGGAAGGATGGTTAAAATACAGCATAATAGTGTTTATGCAACTGGTTATATGCATCTGAGCCGGTTTGGAGAAGGTATTTCAACTGGCAAATTTGTTAAACAGGGAGATATTATAGGTTATGTTGGCAGCAGTGGTCTCTCCACCGGACCCCATCTTGATTTCAGATTCTATAAGAACGGGTCACCGGTTGATCCACTGAGAGTAGAGGCGCCACCCGTTGAGCCAATTTCAGATGTAAACAAGAATAAATTTGAAAAGATCAAGACAGTGGTCTTAAGCCTCCTCGGGACCTTTAATTAAAAGATCAGGCAATTTTATTACCAGATCCTCAATAACTTTTGGATAATGCAGATATTCCAGGGCATGAACTTTTTCAGCCAGGGAACTTGTTGTGTCTGTAGGATCAACATTACAACGTGTCTGGAAAATTATATCTCCCTTGTCGTAGAATTTATTGACATAATGAATAGTAATTCCTGATTCTTTATCATGACTGGCTATCACAGCCTTTTGAACAGCCTCTCCATACATTCCTTTTCCGCCATAAGCCGGTAATAATGCAGGGTGAATATTTATAACCCGTCCGGCATACTGTTCAAGGATATTTTCGGGGACCAACCACAGGAAACCTGCCAGAACAATAAAATCTATTTTATATAGTAAAAGATAACGAAGCACTTTCCCAGTGATATAAAATTCTTTATGTTCGAAAAAAACAGTGCGTATATTATTCTCTTCAGCCCTTTTTAGAACCTGAGCCTGACGCTTATTTGATAAAACCAGACTTACTTTGGCAGTATTTTTGTTCGAAAAGTATTTAATTATGTTTTCAGCATTGGTACCGGAGCCGGAGGCTAAAATTGCTATGTTCCTCATATTTTGATAATTAGCATATTGGTCAACTATTTTTAATAATCCATTAAAGTAAGATTATTTTTCTAATTATCAACACATTAAACTGTTTCATAAATAAAAAAACATCAAAACTCTTGAAAAATATGGTACAAATATATTTCTTTGCATGGTTCAAAAATTAATATTAATTAAAATTTATTATTATGTCGGACATTGCCAAAAGAGTAAAGGAAATAATAGTTGATAAACTTGGAGTAGACGAATCAGAAGTTACTCCGGAAGCAAGTTTCACTAATGATTTAGGTGCAGACTCTCTCGATACTGTTGAGTTAATCATGGAGTTTGAGAAAGAATTCAATATAGGAATTCCCGACGATCAGGCAGAAACCATCGGTACAGTTGGTGATGCTATTAAGTACATTGAGGAAAATGCAAAATAAATTGCATTTTTAAAAACCCATTTATGAGAAGAGTTGTAGTAACAGGACTAGGAGCATTAACTCCTTTAGGTAATAATTTGCATGATTATTGGGAAGGATTAAAAAACGGTGTCAGCGGATCAGTATTGATTACTCGTTTTGATACTGAAAAGTTCAAAACTAAATTTGCATGCGAACTTAAGAACTACGACTCTGCAACGTATTTTGACAGAAAAGAAGCCAACAAACTGGATTTATATTCCCAGTATGCACTTGTTGCCACTGAGGAAGCAATAAAAGATTCGGGGTTAAACCTGGATACTGTAGATAAAGACAGAGTTGGCGTAATATGGGCTTCAGGTATCGGGGGAATAGAAACCTTTTTTCAGGCTATCAAAAGTTATGTCCTTGGAGATGGAACACCCCGATTCAGTCCGTTCTTTATTCCAAAAATGATCGGAGATATTGCAGCAGGTGCAATTTCTATAAAATATGGCTTCAGAGGACCAAACTTTGCAACTGTATCAGCATGTGCCTCTTCAACCAACTCGATAATTGATGCGATCAACTATATTCGTTGGGGGAAAGCAGATGTTTTCGTTTCAGGTGGGTCTGAAGCCACAATCAACGAACCCGGAATTGGTGGGTTCAATGCCTTGCAGGCGCTCTCCACAAATAATAATGAATTTCAAACAGCATCCCGGCCTTTCGATAAGACGCGCGATGGATTTGTTCTTGGGGAGGGTGCCGGTTCTCTGATCATCGAAGAGTATGAACATGCAAAAGCCAGGGGGGCAAGGATCTATGCTGAATTAATTGGCACCGGACTGACAGCTGATGCTTATCACATGACGGCTCCTCATCCGGAGGGTCTTGGCGCACGCAATGTAATGAAACTCGCAGTCGCTGATGCCAACCTGAAAGTTGAGGATATCGATTATATTAATGTGCATGGAACATCTACTCCTCTGGGAGATGTCTCTGAAACAAAAGCTATTGTAAGTGTTTTTGGGGAACACGCTTACAAACTTAATATCAGTTCTACAAAATCTATGACAGGGCACCTTCTTGGTGCTGCCGGCGCTATTGAAGCGATTGGTGTAATAATGTCTGTTGTTCATGATATCATTCCTCCAACCATAAATTACAAGGTTCCTGATCCGGAGATTGATCAGAAACTGAACTTAACTCTCAACAAAGCGCAGCACAGGAAAGTTAATATAGCCATCAGTAATACATTTGGATTTGGTGGTCATAATGCTTCTGTCATTATAAAAAAAGCTGAAGTTTAGTGTCGCTATTCCGGAGAAGATTAAATGGTACCTATTTATCGGATAAACGGGAATTCAGTTCCCGCTTAAAAAAGATTCTGGGCTTCAGTCCCGGAAACCTTGAATTGTATGAAATAGCGTTCATTCACCGTTCAGCAACCTTTATCCTTCCCAATGGTAAAAAAGTGAACAATGAAAGGCTTGAATATCTGGGAGATGCTGTACTTGATGCAATTCTTTCAGACTATCTCTTCGAAAAATTCCCCGACGCTAATGAAGGATTCCTGACAAAAATCCGGTCACGGATCGTTAATCGTGATGTACTAAATCTACTTGCTGTATCCATGGGGATTAATAAAATCCTCATTAGTAAAATAAGCTCATCTCATCTTACTAAAAACCTTTATGGGAACGCGTTCGAGGCACTTATAGGGTCAGTTTTTTTGGATAAAGGATTTAAAAAGACGAAAAAGCTTTTTATAAAAAATGTCCTCAATAAATATCTCGATCTGGATGTTATCGTTAAAACTGAATCAGATTACAAGAGTCTGGTTTTTGAGTGGGTACAAAAGCATAAGTCGAATCTTATATTTACATATAATGAAGAATACGATTTCATTCTGAAAAAGTCTGTCTTCTCAACAATATTGTTTATTGACAAGCAGGAATTCGGAGAAGGTCATGGCTCATCAAAAAAGGAAGCAGAACAGGAAGCAGCCAGTCAGGCATGGAAAAGACTAAAAGATAATTTCGCCAGTTAAGGATTTGAATCTCTTTTTTTCCTAACTTTATCAGTCTTAGCAAAGACAGATGAAAAGTACTCCAAAAGTCACACGGGTAAAACTCAATATTGAACAGAATAATGACTACATCCTGCTAGGACTCGTTTCTGCCGAACCTGATTACAAACTATCCCTCTCACTAAATAAAAAATTCGGAATCTCTCTTAAAAACATAGCTCCTCTCAGGCTCACAGAGAATGAAAAATCTGATATTACATTCAGCAGGTTTTCAAATAATGATGATCAAGCGCATCTGATGTTTAACCTGATCTCAAACCGTTCTGGTAAAATCTATCTTCTGAGTAAACTTAAAAATATTGACTATCTATTACAAATTCAGATATCTGAAAAAGAAGCTGATCTTAACAATATTACTTCAAGACTGAGGGAAGTAGACACTGTTACATTAGTTTTTAATATCGATATTAATACAATAAAGGATAAGAATTTACATTACCTAACCCAATAGAGTATGGAAAATTTGTATTATAATCTGTCAGAAGAGGAGTTTTCAAAAGGAAGAAAAATTCTTTTATGGGGTTTTGCGGCACTTTTTTTCTTTGCCGGACTATACATATTGGTTGCAAGTCTTGTTTTAGGGCAAAAAAGTATACCTGCCATCCTTTCAATAGCTCCCTTTGGAATCAGCCTGGTAGTATTCATCATAGCCGGTATTGCAACTTTTAAAGGAACAGATCTCTTCTTTTCGATTGATAAAGAAAAAATAGAGTACAAGTTTGGAATGATCAAGCCAGTGACACACTCCTTCAGTTGGATTGATATTAAAGAGCTTGTTATGCCTTCAAAACAGAAAAAGGTCAAGTTGGTTTTTAAAGACGGTACTTCATTTGTTATCAATCTTAACTGGATACAGAGAAAGAAATCGAGCTACATTAGAAAACATATTTACCACATGGCAAGAGAAAAGGATCTCAATGTCAAAAAGGTTTTAAACCTCTCAAAAATATCATGAATGTTTTATTAAAAAGATAACCCATTAAAAAAGAAGTGGGCCGCCATGATAGCGACCCACAGTTTTGATAACCCTAAAACTAACCTAACCTATGAAAAAAACCTCTATATCGTGAGAAACAAATATCGTGCCAAATCCTTAACAAATATATTACTCATTAACGGAATAAAAAAATATTTTTATCTAAATAGCTGAAAATTAACTATAATTTAATGAAATGTTAAATTAAGAAAAGTGCCTAAAGTGACTTGAATGCCTGGAGTACATGGAGTTAAGTTACCTCTTGGTTATTAATCATTTGTTAAAACTTTAGACACTTTAGGCACTTTAGGCACTCCACACTTCTTATACCTTTAGGCACTTTAGGCACTATAGGCACTCCACACTTCTTATACCTTTAGGCACTCTAGGCACTTTAGGCACTCCACACTTCTTATTGTTAAAGAAAGTTAAAGTATGTCAATATAAAATATATACAAGTACTTTTGCAATTGTATGAAGCGGATAACCATTGTATTACTGGCCATCTTTTTTTTTCTGGCTATCTCCGGTCTGATCCTTATACAATTATACTGGATCCGCAATGCAATTGCCATTACCGATCAACAATTCCGTTACCTGGCTAATAAAGCTCTTGAGTCTGTAGTGCTGGACCTTGAAGAAAAGGAATTAATCAAAAACATCGTCGAAGATATTGATCCTGCATCAACAGATTCAGTTACTGCAATAGTCCCTGCAAATTCTCCTCTGGCAAAAAAGCTGCATGGATATCAACCCAACTCCGCACTTCTTGAAATGTACGGCCTTAATAATCCAGGTGAACCGATAGCAATAACAAGCTCAGGTCATAAAATATTCATTACATCCGAAAATATCTCTCCCTTCCCAACTGATGAAACAACCGAACCTTCGCCACAGATAACAAATTCAGAAATAACAGGCAGGGTAACCAATAAAATAGTTTTCCTTGAGAAAATAATGGAGAAAATTCTTCGCAACACACCAGATATAAGAGAAAGAATTAACCCTGAAAAACTTAATGAGGAACTCCGGACCGCCCTTAATAATGTAGGAATATATCTCGATTTTGAATTTTCAATCCGGTCAGGTCGTTATGGAAGCATTTGGAAAACACCAGGATTTACAGACAAGCCAGGGACAAATAAGTTCATAATTCAGCTTTTCCCGAATGATCCTGTTCCAAGTCAGAATCAGATAGTATTATATTGTCTTCAGGAACAGCAATATAAGTTTGAGAAAATTGGAAATCTTGGGTTCATGTCGCTGCTTTTTACCCTTCTTTTACTTATACTTTCTTCAGGAACATTCGTTGTTATATTCCGTCAGAAAAAGATTTCTGAAATACGGAGCGATTTCATAAATAATATGACTCATGAGCTTAAAACGCCGATTTCAACTATTTCTCTCGCTTCTCAGATGATGGCCGATAAATCGATACCTGATAAGGATAAAAATATTGACAGCCTGGCAAAAGTTATTTCTGATGAGAGCATGAGACTAAAATTTCAGGTTGAAAAAGTACTTCAGATGGCTATTTTTGAAAGGATGAAAATGAAGCTCAACCTTATTGATATGGATGTTCATGTTATTATAGATAATGCTGTGGAAAATTATGCACTTCAGATCAGTACCCGGGCTGGCATTATCAATACCGACCTCCAGGCAACAAATTCTCATGTATTTATAGATGAAATTCATTTTTTAAACTCAATATCAAACCTTATTGATAATGCAATTAAATACTCAAAGGATAATCCTGATATAACAATCTCGACCCGGAACAATAAGAAAGGTATTCTGATAACCATTGAAGATAAAGGGATAGGCATTAATAAAGAAAACCTGAAACGGATTTTCGACAAGTTTTTCCGTGTCCATTCCGGAAATGTCCACAATGTAAAGGGGTTCGGCCTTGGCTTAAGCTATGTTAAGAAAATCATCGAAGAACATAACGGATCAATTAAGGCTGAAAGCCAGATGAACAAAGGGACAAAATTCACTCTGTTTCTTCCTCAAAACAAATTAAAAGGATACTCATTTAAAGAAAGGATGCTGACCGCTAAAAAATAACTTAACAGGGATCTTACCAGGATATCATGCTGGTATCAGACAGTCAAAACTAAAATCAGTACCATGAATAATATAAAAATACTTCTCGCAGAAGATGACAACAATCTGGGCATCTTATTAAGGAACTACCTATCTGCTAAAAATTATGAGACTGTACTGTTTATTAACGGTAGTCTGGCTCTTGAAGCATTCCCGTCAGGGTCGTTTAACCTTTGCATACTGGATATTATGATGCCTGAAATGGATGGGCTTACTCTTGCGAGAGAAATACGTCTCACAAATGCGGATATACCAATTATATTTCTGACGGCAAAAAGCCAGAAGGATGATATAATAGAAGGATTTAAATCAGGAGCTGATGATTACATTACAAAACCATTTTCAATGGAAGAGCTTCTGTACAGGATCGAAGCTATTCTTAGAAGAGTAAACTCCCCCGGGGTGAACAAAAAAGATGATTCCTATACTATTGGCGGATATTCTTTTGATCCGCTTAATCAAATTCTTGTTTACAAGGATCAGACGATAAAACTAACTACCAAGGAATCTGAGTTGCTTGAGTTGCTATGCCGTCACGGGAATGAGATACTGGAACGTAATTTTGCATTAAAGACCATCTGGATCGATGATAACTATTTTAATGCCAGAAGCATGGATGTTTATATTACCCGTTTGAGAAAATATCTCAGGCAAGATCCTTTGGTAAAAATATTGAATGTTCATGGGCGAGGGTACAAACTTATCAGCTGAGTTTTTTGCCTCTATTAGTCGAGTTTTAACACAGCAAGGAATGCCTGTTGTGGAACTTCTACATTCCCAACCTGCCTCATTCGTTTTTTACCTTTTTTCTGTTTCTCAAGAAGTTTCCTTTTCCGTGTAATATCACCTCCATAGCATTTTGCAGTCACATCTTTTCTGACTGCTTTCACTGTTTCACGGGAAATAATTTTCGCTCCGATAGCTGCCTGTATGGCGATATCAAACTGTTGACGTGGAATCAATTCTTTTAGTTTAACACACATCTTCCGCCCAAATTCGTACGCGTGCCCTCTATAAATAAGAGTTGAGAGAGCATCCACCATTTCCCCGTTTAAAAGGATATCAAGACGTACAAGATCAGCTTTTTGATAGTTTGTGTAATAATAATCAAAAGAGGCATACCCTTTAGATATACTCTTAAGTTTATCATAGAAATCGAAAACAATTTCAGCAAGTGGCATCTCAAAAGTCAGTTCCACCCTGTCGCGTGTAAGGTAGACCTGGTTCTTAAGAACTCCCCTTTTGTCAATACAAAGAGTCATTATGGAACCAACATATTCGGATAATGTGATTACCTGTGCAATAATATATGGTTCTTCAATTCGTTCCAGATGATTGACAGGAGGTAATCCCGAAGGGTTATGAACATCAATCTCTTCTCCCTTTGTTGTATAAGCTTTAAAAGAAACGTTCGGAACAGTTGTAATAACATCCATATTAAACTCCCTGTCAAGACGTTCCTGTATAATTTCCATATGGAGTAAACCAAGGAAGCCACACCTGAAACCAAATCCAAGAGCAGCTGAAGATTCAGGGATAAATGAGAGTGAAGCATCATTAAGCTGCAACTTCTCGATAGAGATTCTCAGATCTTCATAATCATCCGCATCAACAGGGTAAATTCCTGCGAAAACCATCGGTTTTACGTCCTCAAATCCGGATATTGCCTTTTCGCATGGGTTTTTTACGTGAGTAATGGTATCCCCGACTTTAACTTCTGCCGAGACTTTTACTCCTGTGATAATATACCCGACATCTCCCACTCCCATAATATCACGTGGGTCCAGCTTAAGTTTCAGAACACCTATTTCTTCAGCATTATATTCATGACCGGTATTTATAAATTTGACCTTTTCTCCCTTACGGATTGTTCCGTTCACAATTTTAATATATGCTATAATACCTCTGAATGAGTTAAAGATCGAATCAAAAATAAGGGCCTGTAATGGAGCATCAGGGTTTCCTGCCGGATGTGGTATCCGTATTACAATCTCACGTAGAATTTTTTCCACACCCAGACCAGTCTTTGCACTTGCTTCAATAATATCTTCCCTTTTACAGCCAACCAGATCAACAATCTGATCCTTTACCTCTTCAGGCATTGCACTGGCCATATCCATTTTGTTCAGTACAGGAATAATTTCAAGGTTATGTTCAAGAGCCATGTAGAGGTTCGAAATCGTCTGAGCCTGGATACCCTGTGTAGCATCGATAACAAGTAATGCGCCTTCGCAGGCTGCAATTGAACGGGATACTTCATAAGAAAAATCAACATGCCCCGGAGTATCAATCAGATTAAGAATATACTTTCCCCCGTCATGGAAATATTCCATCTGAATTGCATGACTTTTAATTGTAATACCTCTCTCTCTTTCAAGGTCCATGTCGTCGAGCACCTGGGCCTGGTATTCCCGTTCGGTAATAGTATTTGTTTTCTCAAGTAACCGGTCAGCCAGTGTACTCTTACCGTGATCAATATGAGCTATAATACAGAAATTCCGGATATTGTTCATCGAACGGACTTGCTTTTTATCAGGTGCAAATATATAAAATTATACAAATATGTAAGGTCCATAAATAAGTAGAGACAGGTCTGAGGCCTGTCTCTACAATTAAATATATGATAAATTTGAATCCTACATCATACCTGGCATCCCGCCACCCATTCCTTGTGGAGGGCCTGAAGGAGAATCTTCTTTTACCTCTACAATCACAGCTTCGGTAGTAAGGAACATACCGGCAACTGAAGCAGCGTTCTCAAGTGCAACGCGGACAACCTTCACAGGATCTATGACTCCTGCTACATATAGCTTTTCATAATTATCGGTTTGTGCATTGTATCCGTAATCTGCTTTCCCTGATTTTACATTCTGGGCAACGACTGCACCCTCCTTTCCTGAATTGATAGCAATCTGACGTAAAGGCTCTTCAATTGCACGTTTGACAATTTCGATTCCCGTTGTCTGATCTTCATTATCGCCTTTTAAGCCTTCGAGAGCACTTATTGCACGAATATAAGCAACACCACCACCCGGAACTATACCTTCTTCAATAGCAGCACGGGTTGCATGAAGTGAATCATCAACTCTGTCTTTCTTTTCTTTCATTTCAACTTCAGAAGAAGCACCGATATAAAGGACGGCAACACCACCGGCAAGTTTAGCAAGACGCTCCTGTAATTTTTCCTTATCATAATCAGAAGTTGTAGTTGTCATCTGTTGTCTGATCTGGGCTACACGTGCTTTGATCATTTCTTTGTCGCCTGCTCCGTTTACTATTGTTGTGTTTTCTTTGTTAATAGTAACTTTTTCTGCAGTACCAAGCATGTCCAGAGTAGTATGTTCAAGTTTAAGACCTTTCTCTTCAGAAATTACTGTTCCACCTGTAAGAATTGCAATATCTTCAAGCATTTCTTTTCTTCTGTCGCCAAATCCGGGAGCTTTAACTGCACAAACCCTAAGAGAACCGCGTAAACGGTTAACTACAAGAGTTGCAAGAGCCTCACCTTCAACATCTTCTGAGATAATCAAAAGAGGACGTCCTGACTGAGCAGTAGCTTCAAGAACGGGTAACATATCCTTCATTGTAGAAACCTTCTTGTCATAAATGAGAATGTATGGATTCTCAAGATCTGCTTCCATCTTCTCGGCATTGGTCACAAAATATGCGGAGATATATCCACGGTCGAATTGCATACCTTCAACAATTTCAACAGAGGTAGTAGTTCCTTTTGATTCTTCAACTGTAATAACACCTTCTTTATGAACTTTCCCCATAGCTTCAGCTATGAGTCTTCCTATCTCCTGATCATCATTAGCAGCAATTCTTGCCACCTGTTCAATTTTTTTCAGGTCATCACCAATTACTTTTGCCTGTGATTTAAGATGTGCTACAACTTTTTCAACCGCTTTGTCTATCCCTCTTTTAATATCCATAGGGTTTGCACCTGCTGTAATATTCTTCAGTCCGACATTGATAATCGACTGTGCAAGAACTGTAGCTGTGGTAGTTCCGTCACCAGCAATATCGCCGGTTTTTGATGCTACCTCTTTCACCATCTGAGCGCCCATGTTTTTATACGGGTCGGAAAGATCGATATCTTTTGCAACGGTTACTCCATCTTTCGTGATCTGAGGAGCTCCATATTTTTTCTCAAGGACTACATGACGACCTTTTGGTCCCAGGGTTACTTTAACTGCATCAGCAAGCTGATCAACACCTTCTTTAAGAAGAGCACGTGCATCAATATTGAATTTAATCTCTTTTGCCATATCATTATGATTTTTAAAAGTTTGCCAAATTAAGCTATAAAAAGGATATCTGTCTGTGAAACAAGAAGATAATCTTCACCATCAATAGTCAGTTCCTGTCCTGCATATTTTCCGTAAAGAACAACATCACCTTTCTTTACTTCCATCTCTTCATCTTTTTTTGCTACGCCAACAAGAATCACCTTACCCTGTCGTGGTTTTTCTTTTGCGGAATCAGGGATTATTATTCCACTTGCAGTTTTTTCTTCAGCTTCATTAGGTTTCACAAGAACCTTGCCTGCTAAAATTTTTCCTTTTAATTGTGCCATTTTATATAGTATTAAAGTTAAACATCAATTTCCGACTTCCTAGTTGATCATATTCCATGCCAAATTGAAAAAAATGTCAATTTGTGTTTACTCACAAAAAAAAAGTGCCAGTATGTGACAATCTGACACTCTTTATAAAGTATTTCATTCAGGTATACTATTTTCCTGGCTTATTCTGAGTGGCCGGAGGAGGAGTAGATGCAGGAGGAACAGCTGTCGGCAGTGTAGGAATTGCATTTGGATCAACTGTGTTTTTAATCTGTTCTTCAATTCTCGAACGCCCTGAAACTGAACCGCGTGGTATTGATGCAGTTGCGACAACACAAAGGATCAGGATTGCAGCAGCAAGCGTCCATGTAGACTTCTCAAGGAAATCAGAAGTTTTACGGATGCCCATCGACTGGCCAGCCGATGTAAAATTAGCAGCCAGTCCACCCCCCTTAGAATTCTGTACAAGTACAATCAATATCTGTAGTATGCAGGCAATAATAATTAATACTGAAACAAAAATATAAATTCCCATTTGCTCACTTTTTTATAAATTCTTTAACTTTTTCAATTTGAAACGCAAAGTAACTGCTTTTTTCCGGAAATTTCAAACTTAATTTTTCATATATATCTATTGCCTTGGAGTAATACCCCTGATTAACATAAATTTTTGCCAGGGTTTCAGTGACCAAACTGCCGGATTCCTCTATAAAAGGCTTGGAGATAACATCATTTGAAATGTATGTTTTATCTTTTTGAGGTTCGATCCTCGGATTTGAAACAATGAATTTATCTATTAGTTCGGACTGTAGCTGCTTTCTCGAATATTCCTCCATCTTATCCTGTATCCCGTCACTTGTTTCTTCAGACTGAAATATGATTTCATGATCTTCATCAAGATCAAGTTCCAAAAGATCAGAATATTCTGGAATTCGAAAGCCGGGATCCATAAAGACTACCTTATCTTCCGAGGGTATAGTATCTTCCTCGAGAAGAAATATAACTCCCGCCGGATCAGTATTATCAGGTTCTGTAGCTATCATTACTGACTGGCCGGGAGTCTGGTTGAGAGTATCAGGCTTTTCACCGGATCCTGTTTCGTCGGAGTTTTTTTCAATTTCATTTATCATGTACTCACTGTTCTTTGCTGATTCAATAACAGTTTGTTGAGTATCGATGACAATTTCTTCTTTTAGATCATTATCCTTTTTGATATCAATTTTATCAGTTTCGTAAGAAGGTTGGGGGTTAAGGAGCCAGTACAACACTTCCCGATCGCCGATATGAATTGCAGAATTTCTGAGCTGATTTTCAAATTTTACATCTGCATTGGTATGCAAACCCTTTAACAGCAATAAATGAGCACTCTGAAAATACGGGAATATATCAATCAGTTCATATACTTCACCGATCATAGTTCGGTTAACCGGCACAGTATTCTCAATCATATTTAGAAAGTCATTTCTGTTCATGCCGGTTACCAGTTAACGAAGGCCTGATTGAAAATATCTTCAACAAGCATTTCAACTATTTTATCTGAAAGATCCTTTTCAACAGCGCTAAGGTCGAGGTTGCTGTTGTAATCCTCATACCTCGAAAATGTCTGTTCGAAACTAAGGGCAGGATCAATCGCATTTGTGTATTTAACTTTAACCGAAATAGTAAACCTGTTTGTTGCAGCCTGTGCATCAGCGGCCACAGTGAGTGGGCGAGTGCTGTAATCGCTTATTTCTCCTTCAAAGTTTACATCACCGATAGAAGTAATGTATTTTAGATTTGTCTGAGCTTTACATTTATCTATAAGAGCATCCGTTAACGTCTGATTAAGTCCTGGCTGAACAACAGGTGCCCGGTTCTGAAAATATTGAATACTGAATGTCTTTGCCAAAGGAGAGATGCTTGCTCCTGTAAATGTATATTTTATGCTGCATCCATAAAACAGTGCAACTATTGCAATTAATATTAAACCTGAAAGCCTGTAAGAAGTAAATCTGAAAATACTTTTACGATTCAATTCCATATTCTTTTATCTTTCTGTATAGAGTCCGTTCTGATATTCCAAGTTCACCAGCTGCCATTTTCCTTTTACCATTATACTTTCCAAGAGCCTTCTTTATCATTTCCACTTCCTTGTCGGCCAGGGATAGCGATTCTTCAATTATCTCCTCAGTGTCCTGTATATTATTCATATCCATATGCGACGAGAAATCAACTGATGGAGTTTCAGTTTCATTATGATTATTGCTCTCTTCCTTTGCCTCCCGGAAAAGATTCTTAATAGTTCTCGAGTTTGTCTCCTGAAAAGGACCATCACTTTCTCCCCGCCTAATGAGATCAAAAACAAGTTTCTTCAGGTCATTCATATCACTTTTCATATCAAAAAGGATCTTATACAGTATTTCCCGTTCAGAAGAAAATGATTTGTCGTCATCCTTTTTAATAACGGCCGGGAGTTTAACCCCGCCATAGTCCGGAAGGTAATTGCGCAAGTTGATTGCAATAATTTCCCTTTCATTTTCAATTATTGATATCTGCTCTGTTATATTCTTAAGTTGCCTGACATTACCTGGCCATCCATAATTCAGAAGGATATTTTTAGCTTCAGAATCCAGTCTTATTGCGGGCATCCTGTACTTTTCAGCAAAATCAACTGCAAACTTTCTGAAGAGAAGAAAAATATCCTCACCTCTGTCTCTTAAGGCTGGTACCTTTATCGGGACCGTATTGAGCCTGTAAAAAAGATCCTCTCTGAATTTCCCATTATCTATCGCCCTTGGAACCTCAACATTGCTTGCAGCAATTACTCTTACATTCGTCTTCTGAACCTTCGATGACCCGACGCGTATAAATTCACCTGTTTCCAGCACTCTGAGAAGGCGAACCTGTGTTGATAGTGGTAATTCTGCCACTTCATCCAGAAAAATTGTGCCGCCGTCAGCAACTTCAAAATAACCTTTTCTGCTCTCTGATGCACCGGTAAAAGAGCCCTTTTCGTGTCCGAATAGTTCGGAATCTATAGTCCCTTCAGGTATTGCACCACAGTTCACAGCAATATATTGTCCGTGTTTCCTGGTACTGTAATTATGAATTACCTGAGGAAAAATCTCTTTCCCGGTTCCGCTTTCCCCTGTAATAAGTACCGATAGATCTGTCGGAGCTACCTGAACAGCAATGTCTATAGCTCTGTTTAGACCTTCAAAGTTGCCAATTATTCCAAACCTTTGTTTTATATTTTGCAGATCTTTCATTTCCAGTTTTACAATGGTGCGAATTTAACGTTTTTTTAAAACATTGGGAAATGCATTTTATGTAAATTCGCAACATGACAAAAGTTCCAATTCTTAAGTTTGCCGGAATTATACCTGCCAGATATGAATCCGCCCGGTTTCCTGGCAAGCCATTGGTCATGCTCGGAAACAAGCCAATGATACAAAGAGTTTACGACCAGGCCAGCAAAACACTCGAAATGGTTTGGGTTGCCACAGATGACAGAAGGATTTTTGATGCGGTATCAGAATTCGGAGGAAAAGCGATTATGACTTCTCCCGTTCACCTTAGCGGAACGGATCGCTGTGCAGAAGCTGTCATAAAGATAACTGCTGAAACGGGTAAAAAAATCGATGTTGTTATTAATATCCAGGGTGATGAACCATTTATTAAACCGGAACAGATCACTCTTTTAATGAAATGCTTCAGTGACGAATCTGTTGAGTTAGCAACACTGGTACGGAAAGTTGAGCCCGGAGAAGATATCTTCAATCCGAACCAGCCAAAGGTTATTTTAGACTCAAAAGGAGATGCAATTTATTTCAGCCGGGCCGCAATACCATATTTAAGGGATTTTGAAAAAAGTGATTGGTCAAAGAACCACAATTATTATAAGCATTTAGGACTTTATGCTTACAGGACTGAAACACTGAAAAAGATTACATTACTGTCGCGTAGTTCTCTTGAAATTTCCGAATCACTTGAACAGAACAGATGGATTGAAAATGGTTATCGGATCAGAACCGCGGTAACTACCTGGGAAAGCATAGGTATCGACACGCCGGATGATTTGGAAAGAGCAAAATTGCTCTTAAAACACTTTATTTAAAAATTTACTAACTTTAGCACAATATTTGATAGAGATAAGCAAATAATAATTTATGAAGAGAAGTCTACCCTTTATCTTCTTCTTAATTTTCACGTTAACCCTTCATGGTCAGAAGGATTCTATAAATGTAGCCGGAGCTATTGCTCAAAAAGATATTTCAAGAGAAACTAATAGTGCAATTGTTAGTATATATCCTGTACCCGTCAGGGATAACAGTTTTACTATTAAAACTGATAAGGATATCTCTTTTGTAAAGATTACAAATATCATCGGTCAGGATATTTTCAGATTCCAATATAATGATCCGCAGCAATTAATAAAGATCTTTCTCGAAAATCCCAAAAGAGGAATGTACCTGGTTACGATTATTTTCAGTGACGGGATCAGAGTAGTTAAAAAAATATTGGTGGAACAATCTGAATAAGTCAAATTTTATTCTTTTAGCCTTTTATTTATAATTTTCATTTAAGTTTTAATAAACAATACTCTTAAATGATTGTTTAAATCCTTATGGTATTGATCAATTGTCTAAATTATTATCTATGTATCTATGGAAGACGGGGTAAATGTGTTTTCAATTAAAGATCTCGAAAATTTTTCGGGTATAAAAGCGCATACAATCAGGATATGGGAGAAGAGGTACAAAATACTTGAGCCTGACAGAACCGACTCAAATATAAGAACTTACAGTGAAACAGAACTTAAAAAAATCCTTAATGTTGCATACCTTAACCGGAATGGACTGAAAATTTCCAAAATTGCCAGTCTGGACGAAGACGAACTTACCCAGCAGGTAATGACAGTCAGCAGTAAACAGGATGATCTTGATCAGAATTTCCAGCCGGGTAAAATTCTTATGTCCGCAATCAGATTCAATGAGTCATTATTCAAAGAAGCCCTTTCTCCATTCATAAAACACCAGGGTATAGAAAAAGCATATTCTCATTATCTCTACCCTCTGCTTGAAAAAGCCAGAATCCTCTGGCAAACAGGAAGTCTCTCAAGAGCCCAGGAACAATTTGTCAGAAATACCATTAAACAGATTATTATTATTGAAGATAACTTACTGAAGCCTGTTACAGGTAAAGCAAGCCCCACTGTTGCAATGATTAATACATCTGATAATCTGACAGATAATAATTTTCTTTTTTATAAATATGCCCTTAAGAAACGAGGATTTGATGTAATTTTCACAGGGGGTATACTTCCTGCCTCTGAAGTAGTTGAGATACATAAAATTAAACCGTTTGAATATCTTGTTGTAAATTCAAGTGCATTTGATTTTGCTGAAAAGAAAATAGGGTATTTCAACAGTATAGGGAAATCACTGATGATCAAAAAGATTATTCTTACCGATTCTCCGGAAGAATTTGAAACTAAAAAATCATACGAAAAGCTTTTAATAACCAGAGACCCGGCTAATTTTATTAAGGTAATAGAGTCTCTGCTTTGATTTGTCCATTTTTGTTCATTTTTGGAAAGTAACAGAGAAAATTTTACCAATAGCCTAATATCGAATCTGTTACATTTTTCTCATTTTGAGAAAATGATCCTCTTCCCTGGAAAAATCGATAGTTGGAATTTTATGTTTAAGATCGGAAATCTGCTTAAGTATCCGTTCGGCAAAATACATTCTCTTACTTTCGGAGTCTGTATTGAAACGATGATTTGCAGCTTTGGTTATTTTATTAGCTTCTTTCCAGATGTTTAAAGTATTA
>Ga0209880_1000010_pt1 | contig 31167 bp, 34 predicted proteins | sample PersoiDNA2013191_FD_185803 | JGI IMG/M metagenome (GOLD analysis project Ga0209880, IMG submission 185803) | Permafrost soil microbial communities from the Arctic, to analyse light accelerated degradation of dissolved organic matter (DOM) -... | ecosystem: Environmental > Terrestrial > Soil >... | reverse complement strand
TGGGGCAGGCGTTGCCCACCATGAGCCGCTAGGTTCGGGGTGTCGAAATCCGCAAAGGAGAGCAACGCCATGACGAACATTACCACGCCTTCATCGATCGCGCTGGTGCCGGGCCTTGAAGCGGCTTGGCAAGATGTGGACAGCTCGTTCGATCGCTTTTGTCTGGTGGCCGGGATTGGAGCCATGGAACAGGTGCTGCGCGAGGATGCGCAGCGTCTGACCGGCCCACGCCACGGCCGCGGCGGAGGCCGGGTTGGCCAGCGGTGGGGCATGACCAAGGGCAAGATAGGTTTCCACGGCGGCAATGTTGCAGTGCAGCGCCCGCGGGTGCGCAGCTATGACGGCCATGAGGTCGGGCTGCCGAGCTGGACGGCGGCCCAGGCCGAGGATTGGCTCGGCCGCTGGGCGATGAACCTGATGCTGATCAATGTGTCGACACGCAAGCTACGGCGCGCTGTACGGCTTCCTGAGGGCGATTTACCGGCCATTGTCGGGGATGGCACCTCGAAATCGGCGGCGTCGCGCCGGTTCGTGGCACTATCTGCCGATCGGCTTGCCGAGTGGATGAGTTTGGACCTGTCCAAGCTGGACCTATTGGTTATCCAGATCGACGGCCTGCACATCGGCGACGATCTGGTGCTAGTCGCCGCTCTCGGCATCGATGGGGACGGCCATAAGCACCCGCTCGGCCTGATCGAAGGGGCGACCGAGAATGCGGCCGTCGTGCAGGCGCTCATCGACAATCTGATCGAGCGCGGGCTCGACCCGAAGGTCTGCCGGCTGTTCATCATCGATGGCGCCAAGGCGCTGAGCAAAGTCATCCGCGCGACCTTCGGCCGGCATACGCCGATCCAGCGGTGTCAAATCCATAAGGCGCGCAACGTGATCGAGCGGCTGCCCAAACCGCTGCACGCATTGGTACGCCGGGCGCTCCGGCAGGCCTGGGAGTTCGACGATGCCGAGAAGGCCGAGCGGCTGTTGCGAAATCTCGCCCGCAGGCTTCAGCAGTAAGCACCTGGCGTCGCCGCCAGCATTCTCGAAGGGCTCGACGAGATGCTGACCGTCAACCGTCTCGGCCTGCCGGCCAAGCTCAGGCGCTCGCTCGCCTGCACCAACTCAATCGAGAACATGATGGGGACTGTGCGCCGCGTCTGTCGCAACGTGAAGCGATGGCGAAATGCTGCCATGGCGCTGCGCTGGACCGCTGCCGGCATGATGGAGGCAGCCAAAGGCTTCCGTCGTCTGAAAGCGTACAAGCACTTGCCCGCACTCAGAGCAGCGCTGATTGCCCATCAGGCCAAGTTCACGACGAGAAACAAGCTTGAGGAAAATCTACAAGCCGCATAGCCTCATCAACCGGCAACGCTCGCCGCGCCGAGTTCAACAAAATGAGGGACATTCCCTCGATATTGCCTAAGCTGACGGCAGAGCGTTCGCCCCTTATGTCGTCAGGCGGAGTGCTGCAATGATGTATGCACTGTGGGAGCTCGCGGTTCCGCTGGTGGCGCTCGTTCCGCTCGCCATGGCGCAGGCCGCCTCCGTTGAGCCGGTGGCGGTGTTCGATTTCGAGTTGATCGACACCAGCCTCGACGGCGAGATGAATGGGCCGCGCGCCGACGAGCAGCAGCGCATCGTGCAAATCAGCAACGCGCTACGCCGGCGGCTCGCGGAGACCACAAAGTTCCGGGTGGTCGATATCGCCCCGGTGGACGCACAGGCGCATGCGGTGCATCTGCAGGAGTGCGGCGGCTGCGATGCCGATCTCGCCGCCAAAGTCGGCGCCAAACTGTCGATCGCCGGCACGGTGCAGAAAGTGTCGAACCTGATCCTGAATATGAACATTTACGTAAGGAACGTGGCGACCGGCGAATTGATTGCCGCGATGAGCGCAGATATGCGCGGCAACACCGACAAATCCTGGTCGCGCGCGCTCGACTTTCTGGTGCGCAACCGCCTGCTTCCGGCTCTCGATGGAGTGCACGAATGACAATGCTGCTGGCGAGCGTGACCGGGCCGGGGGAGGCGGAAATCGCCCTGGCCCATGGCGCCGACATTATCGATATGAAAGACCCGGCCAAGGGCGCCCTCGGCGCGCTCGAGCCGGCGGCGGTGCGGGCCGCAGTTGCCGCTATTGCCGGGCGGCGGCCGGCGAGCGCCGTCACCGGCGACCTGCCGATGCAGCCCGACATTATATATAGCGCCGTGGAGAACATGGCCGCGGCGGGGGTCGACTACGTCAAGGTCGGCCTGTTCCCCGGCGGCCGGCGGGAGGACTGCATCCGAGCACTGGCGCCGCTGGCGCGCAGGACCAAGATTGTCGGCGTGATGTTCGCCGACAGCGGGGCGGATGCGGGGCTGGTGCCGCTCATGGCCGAATGCGGCTTTGCCGGCGCCATGCTGGATACGGCCAACAAGAGCGGCGGCCGGCTGCTCGACCATGCCGACCTCGCGTCGCTCGGGGATTTCGCGCGCGCATGCCGCGCCCATGGGCTGCTGACCGGGCTGGCCGGATCGCTGGAAGCGCCGGACGTGCCGCGCCTGCTGCTGCTGGCGCCGGATTTTCTCGGTTTCAGGGGCGCGCTCTGCGCGGCGCACGACCGCAAGGCCGGGCTCGATCCCGCCGCCGTCAGCCTCATTCGCGCATTGATCCCGCCCGATATCCGCAGCGCCGCCGCCGAGCGCGCCGAACCGGGCAAGGCCGACTACCGGCTGCTGGCCGCGCGCGGCTATTCCGCGGATGCCGCCAAGGACGGTGAGACCGACCGCGTTTTCGTGCACGATCTCGTGCTGCCGGTGCGCATAGGAGTCTATGAGCACGAGCACGCGGCGGCGCAGAGCGTGCGCTTCAACGTCGACGCCGAGATCGCCCGCGCCGGCCAGCCGGCGCAGGACATGCGCGACGTGCTCTCCTACGACATCATGACCGACGGCATCCGCCTGATCGCCGCCAACGGCCACATTCCGTTGGTCGAGACGCTGGCCGAGCGGATCGCCGCTTTCGTGCTCGGCTATCCGCGGGTGCAGCGCGTGACGGTGAAGGTCGAGAAGCTCGACGTCGGTCCCGGCCGCGTCGGCGTCGAGATCAGGCGGCAGCGGCCGGCCGACGTCGCCAAGGTCTATCAGCTCTATCCCGCGGCGCGGTCGAGACCGGCGGAGTAGATGCGAGACCGCGACATCACCGTGGTCAAGCTCGGCGGCAGTCTTGCCGGTTCCGAGCACCTTATCCGTTGGCTGGACGCGCTTGCCACCTGCGGCGGCCGCGTCATCCTCGTGCCCGGCGGCGGCGCCTTCTCCGATGCGGTCCGCGCGGCGCAGGCGACAATGGGCTTCGACGATGCCGCGGCCCATGCCATGGCGCTGCTCGCTATGGAGCAATTCGGGCTGGCGCTGGCGAACTTGAGGCCGGGCTTTACCGTCGCGGCCTCCGCAGCGGCGATCCGCCGGGTGCTGCGCGACGGCAACGTGCCGGTCTGGGCGCCCGCCGCCATGGTGCTGCGGGCGTCGGACATCTCGCCAAGCTGGGACATCACCTCGGACAGCCTTGCCGCCTGGCTTGCCGGACGGTTCGGCGTGAGGCGGCTTGTGCTGGTCAAACACGGCGCGGCGCCCGACGGTCCGGTCTCGGCAGCCGATCTCGCCGCGCGCGGTGTAGTCGACCCGGCCTTTCCCCGGTTCCTGGCCGCCAGCGGTGCGCAAGCCTTTATCGTGGCTCCCGAGGCGCATGCGGCAGCGGGCGCCGCCATCCGCACCGGCGGGACGGTAGGCACCCGCATCGACTTGCAACAGCAGGACGCAACGGGCTTACATTCATCCCCATGGCCAAGGTTAAGACGCCGCGCTGGGGCTGGGCCCTGACAGGATCGGGACATTTCTTCAAGGAATGTCTCGCCCTCATCCGTGAGCTCGACGAGGTCGACCTGTTCGTCAGCCGCGCCGCGGCGGAAGTCATCCGCATGTACAAGCAGGACTTCCAATTGCCGAAGTCGGCGCGCATCTTCCGCGACACCACGGCGAGTGCACCGCCGGTCGGCGCCTTCTATTACGGCGTCTACCACACGCTGGTGCTGGGGCCGGCGACCTCGAACACCGTAGCGAAGTGCGTCGCCGGAATTTCCGACACGCTGGCGACCAATGTATTCGCGCAGGCCGGAAAATGCCGCGTGCCGTCGATCGTCTTTGCCTGCGACACCGCGCCGGAACTGGAAACCGAGGCACCGAAGGGCATCGTCAAGGTCTATCCGCGCCGCATCGATCTCGAGAACACCGGGCGGCTGAAAACTTTCGATGACGTTGCCGTGGTCGAGACGCTCGCCGAGCTCGGCGAGGCGCTCACCCGCCGCAAGCGCGAGCTCGCATGACCGAGCGCATCGCCTTTCTCACCGGCCATCTGGCGCAGCCGCGGCTGGAGAAGGTGCTCGCCGGCATGAAGAGCCCGGGCTTCGCCTGGTCGGTGATCAATGTCGGGGTCAAGGTCGCCGCGCTGATGACCGAGGCGATCATCGCGCGCCGCGTCCCGCGCCCGGTGGACGCGACCCGCATCATGGTGCCCGGGCGCTGCCGCGCCGACCTCGACCGGCTCAGCGCCGAATTCGGCATTCCGTTCGAGCGCGGGCCGGAGGAGCTGAAAGACCTGCCCGCTTATTTCGGCAAGGGCGGACGCGACCTCGATCTGTCGCGCCATGACATCCGCATCTTCGCGGAGATCGTCGATGCCTCCGCGCTCAGTGTCGCGGACATTCTTGTTCGCGCCCGCGCCATCCGCGCGGCCGGCGCCGACGTGATCGATCTCGGCTGTCTGCCCGACACGCCGTTTCCGCATTTGCAAGAGGCGGTGCGGGCGCTGAGTGGCGAAGGCTTTGCCCTCAGTGTCGATTCCGCCGACCCCGCGGAATTGCGCGCCGGCGCCGAGGCGGGCGCGCAATTCCTGCTCAGCCTGACCGAAAATACGCTTTCCATCGCCGCCGACACCGGCGCGACGCCGGTACTGGTGCCGGCGAGCCATGGCGATCTCGCCTCGCTGCTGCGCGCGATGGAGGCCGCCGACAAGCGCGGCATCAAACCGGTGCTCGATCCGATCCTCGATCCGATCCACTTCGGTTTCATGGCCTCGCTCGCGCGCTATGCCGAGCTGCGGCAACGGCTGCCGGAGGCGGACATTCTAATGGGCACCGGCAATCTCACCGAGCTGACCGATGCCGACAGCGGCGGCGTGACGGCGGCGCTGATCGGCATCTGCTCGGAGCTGCATATCCGCAACGTGCTGGTGGTGCAGGTGAGCCCGCATACCCGCCGCACTTTGCAGGAGCACGATGCGGCGCGGCGCATGATGTTCGCCGCGCGCGAGGACCATAGCCTGCCCAAGGATTATGGCGGCGCGCTCCTGCAACTGCACGACCGCAAGCCGTTCCCCAATAGCCCGGAAGAGATCGCCGCACTCGCCGCGCAGGTGCGCGACGGCAATTTCCGCATCGAGACGGCGGAGGATGGAATCCACGTCTATGCGCGCGGCATGCATCACGTCGCCAGTGATGCGTTCTCGCTGTTTCCCAAGCTCGGCGTCGAGAGCAACGGCCCGCATGCCTTCTATCTCGGCGCCGAGCTGGCGAAGGCCGAGATCGCCTGGCTGCTGGGTAAGCGTTATATGCAGGACGAGCCGCTCGACTGGGGCTGCGCCGTCGACCGCAAGCCGGAGGATATCACCAGGCTGCGCGCGGCCGGCCACACGCTGCGCGGCGCCGGAGAGCGCAGCGCGGAGGGCGACGATGAATGAGCGCGGGATGTGACCGATGCCGATGATCCGCGAGACCATCGTCATTACGACCGACAGCGAAGGCCGCGTGCACATCGCGCCGATCGGCCTCATCGCCGAGGACGACGATTGGATCATCGCCCCGTTCCGCCCTTCGACCACGCTCGACAATCTCATGGCGGTGCCGTTCGCGACGGCGAGCCATACCGACGATGTGCGCGTCTTCGCCGGCTGCCTGACCGGCCGGCGCGACTGGCCGACGGTGGTGTCGGAGGAGGTGCCGGTGCCGCGGCTGGCCGGCGCGCTCGCCCATGCCGAGCTGGCGGTGACCGGCATGACCGACGATCCGCAGCGGCCGCGCTTCCGCTGCTGCGTGGTGCGCCTCACCTCGCACGTGCCGTTTCAGGGCTTCAATCGCGCCAAGGCGGCGGTGCTTGAGGCCGCGATCCTGGTGAGCCGGCTCAAGATGCTGCCGCGCGAACGTATCGAGCGCGAGCTCAATTATCTCCAGAGCGCGGTCGACAAGACCGCCGGGCCACAGGAGTTCGAGGCCTGGACCTGGCTGATGGAGAAGGTCCGGTCGCATTTCGGCGGTTGAAGCCGGGCAATGCTTCCCATGGTACCGAGTGGCCCGCTTTTGCTTCACTGCGAAAACGCCCGGGCGGTGATTGTGGCGAAATACAACCGCACGCACCCACAAAAATCCGCAAGGACTTGGCACTGCCCGCTCGAAACTGGCGCGGCTCTTGCGTAGAGCAACGCACAACACGACGCGTCCGCATCGCCGGACGCGCGGCCTCGGGACCGCACGCCCCCAACTCGTCTTTTTGGAGCCGACAGTGACTGCCCTGATCCTGATCTGCTCGCTTGCCAACACGCCCGACCTCCGCGATTGCAGCCGCACGAATGCCATCGATGTCATAGTCATGCCGGTGTCGTTCGGGAATGCCGCGACCTGCTTCATGCACGGACAGGCTAACTCGCCTCGACTGACATCGGCCGCAACCTGGTCGAAAACGAGCGCGTCAAAGTGGTGTGCGTGCGCAAGGAGACCGCCTATTCCGGCGACACGGCGGTGGCGGCGAGGCCGGCGCCGAGCGTGCCGTGAGCGGTTGTTGCGTGTTGCGGAATTTCCTCCGCGCACGACCGCGGCCTTCGGCGATCACTGCGGCGGCCTCGGCTCGGGCGCGACGGACGCGAGCGGCAGTCCCGCCTTCTCCCAGCCGTCGGCGCCGTCCGGATACCAGATGACGTTGCTGTAACCGAGCGCGACGGCGCGCTTGGCGGCGTTCCAGGACATCCAGCACTCGCGCAGGCAATAGATCACCAGCGGCTTCGCGCGATCGCCGCCGGTCGCCTTGGTCAGGCTGGCGCGGAAGTAGGTCTCCATCGGCGGGGCGAGCGCGCCATAGCCGGTGTCGGGTAGCCAGAGGCTGCCGGGGATGTCGAGGCGCGGCTTGTCGCGCCAGATAGTGCCGGAGGGAAGGTTGGCCGGCTTTGGCGGACGCAGCAGCACGTCGACGAAGACCGCGCCGCCGCGCTTCCATAGCGCCTCGGCTTCGGCGGTCGTCACCACGCGCGCGCCGCGCAGCGTATCCGGCGTCGGCGACCGGTAGTCGTCGAGGCGGTAGTCAGCGGGCTCGGGCGGTGACAGTTCGTCGCCGCGGGCCGGTAAGCCGGCAAGCGCCGCCGCGAGCAGGGCGAGAACGGCGTGCCGCCGGCGCACGGCCCGGCTACTTCGCGCTCGCCGCCGGCGTGATGAGGTGATTGCTCTCATCCAGCAGCGGCACGCCGTAGCTCTGCAGCATCGCATTGATGAGCGGCTGCTTCTCCCGGATCAGCCGGTTCAGTTCGCGCTTCCATTCCTGGTCGGAGTAGCGCACTCCCATGCCGATGCGGTAGCTCATGCGCGGGCCATTGGTCTCCTTAAGCAGCGGCACCACCGTGACCGGCACACCCGCCTGCTTGGCGTAATGGCCGGCGAGCGGGCCCCACAGCGCGCCGGCATCGATGGTCCCGTCGGTGATGTCCTGCATCATCGCGGCGGCGGAGGAGTCGAAGCGGGTGTCGATGACGAGCGGATAAGGCTTCGCCTTGGCCATCAAGCCGTCGAGCACCAAGTTGGTGGCCGGCGGCGTACCGGCGATGACGCCGATATGTTTGTCCTTGAGGCGCGGGTCGGTGAGCGTGTCGACGCCGTCGAGGCCGTTTCCCGGCTTGTACACCAGCGTGTAGGCAGTGCGGTAATATGGGTTGGTCACCTGGACGATATCGTCGCCCTGCGGCATGCCCATGATGATGTCGCACTTGTAGACGGCGAGCGTCTGGCGCACGAAGCCGGGCGCGTTCGGATACCAGGTGAAGGAGATGCTCTTGCCCAGCTCCTTGGCGAGCATCTCGGCGATCTTGTTCTCGAAGCCTTCGCCTTCGGTGTTGGAGTAGGGCATGTTGCGCGGGTCGGCGCAGACCCTGAACACCTTCGGATCGACCAATTCGAACGGCGCTTCCGGGCGCGCGCCGCCTTGCGCAGGGCCGGGCGCGGGGATCCCTTGCGGCACGCCCTGCGCCAGCGCTGCGCTACGCGCCAGCACCAGCGTCGCCACCGCGCAAGCGGCGAGGGTGGCCAGCCATTTCGCAGCCTGGACTGTCACGATCGACCTCGTTCGTTCGATCGACCTCGTTCGTTGGAACGCGTCAGGCCGAGACCCATGCTCACTTATCTCCCATGCAGCCTGTTTCCGCATCTTCCGCGGCTTTGGATTTCTCCTCGTGCTTGACCGGCCGCCCCCGCGGGACGGCGTCGTTGGCGCGCGCCCGCAGATAGACGAAGATGTCGTCGAGATAACACATCACGTTCGGATTGGTGCCGAAGGCCGGCATCACGTTGTCCGACGCGGTGTTGACGTTCTTGCGGCCGTTCACCACCGTGTTGACGAAATCGGAATAGCTGATCGCCTTCAGCGAATCCTTCAGCGCCGGCGCGTTGCTCGAGCCTTTGCCGTCGGGGCCGTGGCAGACATGGCATTCCGAGTGATAGCGGCGGAAGCCGGAATAGGTGTACCAGTCCACAGTGCCGTCGCTGCCGACGTGATAGGTCGGATTGCCGTCCTTGTCGTAATATTTGCCGCCTTCGTCCTTGACTGACTTCGGATCGCCCGTGCCATCGGCGACCGCGCGGCCGATGCCGAAGGCAAACACCACCGCGACCAGCGTCGCGGCCACACAATCATGTCGTCTCACGGGATGTCCTTTTATTATTACCGTCGCGTTGCCCATGGTGCCGACAACGACCGAGCCAAACCCGGCGCATCAGCAAGTGATGCGCCGGGTCCGTTGCATTCGGTCACACCATCCGTGGGCTTCAGCTGCCCGGCAGTGCGAACACCGTGAGCTGGCCCCCGAGCGAAGTGTAGCTGCTCAGCGCGGCATAGCCGCCGACCGCACCGAGGCCCGCATGCGGATCGGTCAGACCCGCGGCGAGGCCGATGCCGGCCCAGCCGCCGACGCCCGAGAGAACGGCGACGTACTGCCTGCCACCATGCTCATAGGTCATCACGTCGCCGATGATGCCAGACGGGGTCTTGAACTTGTAGAGTTCCTTACCCGTCTTGGCGTCCACCGCCTTGAGATAGCCTTCCAGCGTTCCGTAGAAAACCACGCCGCCGGAGGTCGCGAGAGCTCCCGACCACACCGAGAACAGCTCTTTGTTCGACCAGACGATCTTACCCTTGCCGGCGTCCCAGGCAATGAAGTTGCCCATGTTCGTCTCACCCGGAGGCGGATACATCGACAGCGTCGCCCCGACATAGGGCTGGCCGGCGGTGTAGGACACGCGGAACGGCTCGTAATCCATGCAGACGTGGTTGGTCGGCACGTAGAACAGCTTGGTCTCCGGCGAATAGGCCGCCGGCTGCTCGTCCTTGGAGCCGAGCGCGGCCGGGCAGATGCCCTTGCTGTTGTGGTCTTCGCCGTTTTGCTCGGTCGAGTATTGCGAAACGACCAGCGGGCGTCCGTAGGTCTTGGAGTTCTTGTCCATGTCGACCTTGGTGGCCCAGTTCACCTTCGGATCGAACTTGTCGGCGACCAGCAGCGCGCCGGTGTCGCGATCGAGGGTGTAGCCGAAGCCGTTGCGGTCGAAGTGGACCAGCGCCTTGTGGTTGGTGCCGCCGACATTGACGTCGGCGAGGATCATCTCGTTGATGCCGTCATAGTCCCACTCGTCGTGGGGTGTCATCTGGTAGACCCACTTGGCCATGCCGGTGTCGGGATTGCGGGCGAAGATGGTCATCGACCACTTGTTGTCGCCCGGGCGCTGCTTGGGATTCCAAGTCGACGGGTTGCCGGAGCCGTAATAGACGAGATCCAACTGGGGATCATAAGAGATCCAGCCCCAGGTGCAGCCGCCGCCGATTTTCCACTGATCGCCTTGCCAGGTCTTGAGGCTGGAGTCCTTGCCGATCGGCTTGCCGTGCTCGGTGGTCTTCTGCGGGTCGACCAGGAGCTGATCGTCGGGGCCTTCCGAGAAGGCTTTCCACGCGACCTTGCCGGTGTTGACGTCGTAGGCGGTCATGCGGCACTGCACGCCGAATTCGCCGCCCGAGATGCCGACCAGGATCTTGTCCTTGACGACCAGCGGGGCCGACGTGCCGGTCTCGCCTTTCTTCGGATCGCCGTTCTTTTCCTGCCACAAGACCTTGCCCGTCTTGGCGTCGAGCGCGACCAGGGTGGTGTCGGCCTGATTGAGGAACAGCTTGCCGTCGGAGTAGGCGAGGCCGCGATTGACCGTATCGCAGCACATCACCGGGATGACGTCGGGATCCTGTCTCGGTTCGTATTTCCATAGAATCTTGCCGTCATTATTGAGGTCGAGCGCGTAAACGGGATTGGGGAAGGGGCCATGAACATACATGACGTCCCCGATCACCAATGGCGTGCCTTCGTGACCGCGCAGAACGCCAGTCGAGAACGTCCACGCCACCTGCAGCTTGCCAACATTGGCATCGGTGATCTGCTTGAGCTTCGAGAAGCGCGTATTCGCGTAGTCTCCTGCCGGCATCACCCAGTCCTTTGGGTTCTGCGACATTTTTTGCAACTGGTCGTTCGCGTTGGCGGTTGTAGCGGCGAGTACCGCTACGGCCCCGATGCAGCCTGTTAGCAGCAGATTGCGCATCCGTATCCTCCCTGCGACATGATCGCGGGTTGACCGGTACAACCGCACTTTTTACGTGCCGCGTATCGGCACCCGTACTTTGGGAAGAGTTTCCGGCAGCGTGTCACAGCGTGGCGTCGCGCCTGGGGCATGCTGATGCCCCGCCAAAGCCTACGAAAGAAACGTCAGCATTCCCGGTAAACTGACGCCCATGAAGCCGGAAACCATAATTTACTCTATGCACGTTTTTTTCCGAGCGCAACAAAAAATATATGATTAAAAACTTTGCACGACCTCACGAAACCGATGTTTGTGCAGTGCAGCGTGAAAAGGTGGGCAGAACACGCACATGGTTCCCATGGGATTCATCGGCGTTTGCAGCGTGAGTTGGAACAAACGTCGCATGCTCACGCGGAGCGCGGCTTTAGCGTTGATTTTGTTCGCCTGCATCGCATCGCCGGCTGCGGCACGCACGGAAGAAGACATTGCGCCGCTGGCGGTGAGCGAAGTCGCGCCCGGCGTTTTCGTTCATTTCGGCGCTATCGCGTTGATGAACCGAGAGAACGAAGGCGCCATCGCCAATGTTGGATTCGTCGTCGGTTCCGATTCGGTGGCGGTGATCGATGCCGGCGGCAGCGTGCGCGAGGGGCGTGAACTGCTGGCGGCTGTTCGTGCACATACGAACAAGCCGGTGCGCTATGTGATCAACACCCACATGCATCCCGATCATGTTTTCGGCAATGCAGCATTCGCCGGCGACGGTGTCGTCTTCGTCGGCCACAAGAATCTGCCGCGCGCCTTGGCCACGCACGGACGTTATTACCTCCAAAGCTTCCGGCCTTCGATGGGCGAGGCGTTGATGGCGGAGGTGACGATCGTTGCGCCGACGCAAGTGGTGTCGGACACACGCGACATCGACCTCGGCAAGCGCCGGCTCACGCTGACGGCGTGGCCGACGGCGCACAGCGACAACGATCTGACGGTGCTCGATCATCGCTCCGGCACGCTGTTTTCCGGTGATCTGCTGTTCGTGCGGCATGTGCCGGTGATTGACGGAAGCCTCAAGGGCTGGCTCAAGGTGCTGGACGAGCTTGCGCGCGTTCATGCTGAGCGCGTCGTGCCCGGGCACGGGCCGCTGGTGACGCAATGGCCGCAAGGGCTCGCCGACGAGCGGCGCTATTTCGAGCGCCTCGCCAGCGATGTGCGGGACGCCATCAAGCGCGGGGTGCCGATGGCGGCGGCGGTCAAGAACGCCTGCGCCTCGGAAAGTGATCGCTGGGAGCTGTTCAAGGCGTATAATGCGCGCAACGCCACGGCGGCTTTCGCCGAACTCGAATGGGAATGACGGAATCGCAGGAAGCGCTGATTGCCACGAGGAGGCCGGATCATGACGATGAATGCTCTGCGCATGGTTTGCATGTCTGCGACCGCCGCCGCGATGCTCGGCCTTTACAGCTTCGCCGGCGCGGCCGAGCCGACTATGGCCGACGATCCCTGGCCCATGCTGGCGCGCACGGTGTTCAAGGATCGCCCGCTGCTCGATGGCGGCGGCCTGATCTCGCTGGAGATGCCGTACCGGGCCGAGGACGCGGCGATCGTGCCGCTCACGGTGCGCTCAACCATCCCGGCGGGCGATTCCCGTCAGGTGAAGGCTGTCACCATCGTCATCGACGAGAATCCGTCGCCGGTCGCGGCGGCCTTCACTTTCGGCCGCAACGCCGCCGTCAGCGCGATCTCGACCCGCGTGCGGGTGAATTCCTACACCAATGTGCATGCGGTCGCCGAGCTGAGCGACGGTAAACTCTACATGGTGAAGACCTATGTGAAGGCGGCGGGCGGCTGCTCGGCGCCGGCGATCAAGGATGCGAGCGAAGCGAATGTGCATCTCGGCGAGATGCGGTTCCGGCAGTTCGGGCCGTCCGATCGCACACCGCCGGCTTCGTCGCGACGCGTGGCGCAGATCATGATCCGCCATCCAAACAATTCCGGGCTGCAGATGGACCAGATCACGCACCTCTACATTCCGGCCTTCTTCGTCGACGATCTGAAAATCTGGCAGGGCGATGAGCTGGTGCTGGTGATGGAAGGCGGCATCTCGATCTCGGAGAATCCGAGCATCCGCTTCACCTACGTGCCGAATGGCGCGGCCTCGTTCCGGGCGCAGGCGGCCGATACCGAGAAGCACGTGTTCAAGGGCGAATGGCCGGCCACGGGATCGGCGATGTGATATTCCGTCATTCCGGGTCGCCGCGAAGCGCGAACCCGGAATCCAGTTACAAGGTCGGTGCGTGGTTCTGGATTCCGGGTTCGCGGACTGAAGCCCGCGCCCCGGAATGACGCGTAAATATCAAAAACACCGCACCTCGGCTTCCGCCTGCGCGCGGCGCAGATTGTTGACCGCCGCTTTCACCGGCTCGGGTGAGCGGAACATGGCGCCGAAACGGCCTTCAACCTGCGAGAGGCTCAATACGGTCTGCGCCGCCACATAGCGCTCATAGGGCAGGATCGAGGCGATGACGTCGATCGAACAGGAGCACTGCCGCAGCGCCTGCTGGGTGTCGCCATTGGTCTTCATGCAGGCGAAGACGTAGTCGGCGCGCGCCTCGGTCGGGTAGTCGTTGAGTTCGGCCGCGGCCACGGAGCCGGTCGTCGCGGCAAACGCGACCAGCATCGCGCCGGCGCCTGGCAGCCATCCTCGCATTCGTATCGATCGCATCGCACCTCCTTCTCCGGCCGGAGCCGCCCATCCGCGAGATGATATGGCTTCGTCGGCCCAACTCAAGGGCACTGCCGACAGCGACGCAGCGGCCTCCCACGATCGGCCGGATTGTCAGCATGCGACGATTAAAACTAGTGGATCGACTCCAACGTTTGCTTCCCGACAGTGGCGAGGACGCGATCGGGATCGGCGGTCCAGACAAAGGATTTAGGGTGTGCATTGTTTTCCTCGACGAAGCATGTCCAGCGCGGATGGCTAGCGAGCCAGGCACGCACCTTCGGAGCTTGTGGGTAGCGTAGTTGTCGACGATGGCGTGGACCAGCTTGCCGGCCGGCACCTCGGCCTCGAAACTTACGGTCACTTTTCGGCCAAGTGTTGCCAAAATGTCAGAATCCGTCTGAAGCGTCGGATCCTGCGCGGGAGGCGGGCCGGCGCTCTCATGCAGCTTGAACTGTTTCGGCATAGGAATGGTCTGAAGGAATCAGACCACTAGGTTTGCGCGCCACAACGTGAACTAAATCGCGTATGAAGCTTTGATGCATCGCACCGGTTTCAGCGTCAGGCAGGACTATTTCATGTCGAATTCGCGCGTTCTTCTCCGCTGCTTGCGGCTATGCCTTGCCACTATTGTCTATCTGACCGCGACGGGGGCCTTCGCCGACACGATCCGGCTGGCGATCCAGAAGACCGGCACGGTCGCCTGGGAGCTCGATGTCGGGCGCGCGCACGGTCTCGACAAGCAGACGGGCCTCGATATCAAGGCGATAGAGCTCGCCAGCCCCGAGGCCGGCAAGATCGCGCTACGCGGCGGCTCCACCGATGTCATGGTCGCCGATTGGCTGTGGGTCTCGCGCGAACGCGATCTCGGCGCCAGGCTCGTGTTCTATCCCTATTCGACCGCGCTCGGCGCGGTGATGGTGAAGGCCGATTCCCCTATCCGCACGCTCGCCGATCTCAAGGGCAAGTCGCTTGCCGTGGCCGGCGGGCCGATCGACAAGAGCTGGCTCTTGCTCGCCGCGGCGGCGAAGCAGCAGGGTATCGATCTCAAGCAGCAGGCGACGATCGTCTATGGCGCGCCGGCGCTGCTCGCCGGCAAGATGCAGCAGGGCGAGATGGACGCGATGCTCAATTACTGGAATTTCTGCGCCCGCCTCGAGGCGCAGGGCTTCCGCCGCCTCGCCGACATCGAAGACCTGCTGCCGAAATTCGGGGTGAAGGGGAAGCTCTCGATGATCGGCTATGTGTTCGACGAGCAATGGGCGGCGGCGCATCGCGACACGGTGGCGCGCTTCCTCGATGTGACCGCCAAGGCCAAGCACATCCTGCTCACTTCCGATGTCGAATGGGAGCGCATCGCGCCGCTCACCGGGGCGCGCGACGCCGCCGCGCTTAAGGTCTACCGCGACCGCTACCGGCAGGGCATTCCGGACCGGCCGGTCGAAGCCGAGGAGGCCGACGCGCGCGTGCTCTATCGCGTGCTCGCCGGGCTCGGCGGCCCGGCGCTGGTGGGGCAGGGCAAGGAGCTCGCGCCCGGCACCTTCTATCGTCCGCGCGCGACGGAGTGAGCCGTTCATGCTGCGGCTCGCCTCGCTCGTCCTGTTCGTCGCGATCTGGTGGGTCGCGTCGCTGTTCGCCGGCGCGCAGATGCTGCCCGGACCGGAGAAAGTGCTCGCGACCATCGTCGCCGAAGCGCGCACGGGCGAGCTGTTCTTTCAGACCGGCGTCACACTCCTGCGCGTGTTTTTGGCCTTCACGCTTGCCATGGCCGCCGGCACCGCCATCGGGCTGCTGATGGGCCGGTTCAAGCTCGCCGACCGGCTCGGCGATCCGTGGCTGATCGTGCTGTTGAACCTGCCGGCGCTCGTCATCATCGTTCTCGCCTTCATCTGGGCCGGGCTCACCGAGATCGCGGCGGTGCTGGCTGTCGCCATCAACAAGCTGCCGAACGCGGTGGTGACGGTGCGCGAGGGCGCGCGCGCGCTCGACGCGAGCCTCGACGAGATGGCGCAGGTCTTTGCCCTGCCGCGCTGGAAGGCGCTGCGGCATGTCGTATTGCCGCAGCTTGCGCCCTATATCGCGGCGGCGGCGCGCTCCGGCCTGTCGCTGGTCTGGAAGATCGTGCTCATCGTCGAACTGCTCGGCCGGCCGAACGGCGTCGGCTTCGAGATCGGCATCGCCTTCCAATTGTTTGACGTGACGCGCATCCTTGCCTATGCGCTGACATTCGTTGTCGTCATTCTCGCGATCGAAACCCTCCTGGTGCAGCCCCTTGAACGACGCGCGTCCCGCTGGCGAACCCGGGCCTCTTAAGGTCCGCATCACGCGCAAGGCGTTCACCGCGGCGTCGGGAGGCCGGCTCGACATTTTGCGCGACCTTGCATTCACGCTGCGTCACAGCGAGGTGGGCGCGCTGGTCGGTCCGTCCGGCTGCGGCAAAACCACGACGCTGCGCATAATCGCCGGACTCGACCGCGATTTCGAAGGCACGGTTCTGCGGCCGCCCGCGGGCAGGCTCGGGATGGTGTTTCAGGAGCCGCGGCTGCTGCCGTGGCGCACGGTCGAGGACAATGTGCGGCTGGTGGCGCCCGATATCGTCGACGCCGAGTTGTCAAGGCTGTTCGCGGTGCTGGAGCTCTCAACGCATCGCGCGCATTTTCCGGGCGAGCTGTCGCTCGGGCTGGCGCGCCGCGTGGCGCTGGCGCGCGCCTTCGCGGTCGAACCGGACCTGCTGCTGCTCGACGAGCCGTTCGTGTCGCTGGACGAAGCGCTCGCCGCGCGCCTGCGCGAGCAACTGGTGAGCCTTGTGGAAAGCCGCGCCATGACGACGCTGCTAGTGACGCATGATCTGGAAGAGGCGGTGCGTCTGGCCGATCGCGTGTTCCTGCTGTCGGCGCGGCCCGCCCGTATCGTCGCCGAGATTCCGCTGGCGACGCCGCGGCGCGCCCGTTCCGACGGAGATATCGCCGCCATGATGGCGGACATCTCGACTCGCATCAACGGCGGCGGGCCGGCGGAATGACGCTCCTGATCTTCGATTGCGACGGCGTGCTGGTCGATTCCGAAATGATCGCACATGCGGCGATGGCGGAGCTGATGAGCGCGCTCAGCCGTCCGATGACCACGCAAGAGGCGCTCGGGATTTTCGCCGGCCGGCGCTTGCGGGACGCGCTGGCCGCGGCCGAGGCGCTGCTGTCGGCGCCGATCCCGCACGATGTCGGCGTTGCGGCCGGGCAGCGGCTGCTTGAGCGATTTCGCCGCGAGCTGAAGCCGGTCGAAGGCGTCAGGCAGGCGATCGAAGCGCTACCGTACGCGCGCTGCGTCGCGTCGTCCTCCACACCCGAGCGGCTTCGCGTTTCGCTCGACGTGACGGGCCTCGCGCCGCTGTTCGGCGATAACGTATTCAGCGCCGATCAGGTCGCCAACGGCAAACCGGCGGCCGATCTCTTTCTGTTCGCCGCGCGTTCGCTCGACGCACCGCCGGCCGATTGCATCGTCATCGAGGATTCCGCGCTCGGCATTACTGCGGCCCGCGCGGCCGGCATGGGTGCGATCGGCTTTGCCGGCGCAGGCCATGCCGATGCGCAACTGGCGGCGCAGCTTGCGGCAGCCGGAGCCGATACCGTGGTCCGCGCCATGGCCGATCTGCCGGCGGCCGTCGAGCGCCTCCGCGACAGGCTGTCCCCCAACGGCTGAATAGGCGTATCCTGCGGCATCGTGCGTCACGATGAAGCGGAGACGGAACATGCTGGGCAGACCGTTGGCCGTGCTGGCGCTCTGTGCCATCGCGCTTTCCGCGACGGCGCAGGACATGATGCGCTATCTCGACCTGACGTCGGCCGAGATGACGACGGCAGAGATGACGCGCAACGAAGTCGCCGCTCTCGCCGCCACGGCGACGCCGGATCGTCCGGCCGACTTCACCGGCAAGAAGCTGTCCGGGCTCGATCTGTCCGGGCTCGATCTTTCTCGCGCAATCTTCCGTGCGGCACGGCTGAACAAAACGAAGCTCGCCGACGCCAAGCTCGATAACGCGGTGCTAGACCAGGCCTGGCTGCTGGACGCCGATCTCAGCGGGGCCAGCCTCAAGCAGGCTCGCATGTTCGCGGCGCAGATGCTGCGTGCGAAGCTCGACGGCGCGGACCTCTCCGGGGCGCGCATCGCGGCCGATCTCACGGCTGCGAGCCTTGTCGGGGCGAAGCTCACCGGCGCCGATCTCGCCGCCGACATGAAGAACCAGTCCATGGGCCTCAACCATGCCGTGCTCAAGTCGGCGCGTCTCGACGGCGCCGATCTGCGCAGCGCCGATCTGTCGCGCGCCGACCTGCAATTCGCGTCGCTGAAAAAGGCCAACCTTTCCGGCGCCTCGCTGCGCGGCGCCGATCTCAGCGGCGCCGATCTCACCGGCGCGACCATTTCCGGCGCCGACTTCGAAGGCGCGGATGTCGCTTCGGCGCGGCTGGTCGCACCGGTCGGACTTGATGCGGCCCGCAATCTCGACAAGGCTGTGAACCGGGACCGGCTGCTGCGACAGTGATCGCCGGCTGGCAGGGAGGATTTGCATGCGAATAGTTCTGATCGTGGCCGCGATTCTTGCGCTGATGGCTACTGGCGCCATAGCCCAGAAAAGCAAGGGCACGCGCTTCTGGAACCTGACGCTCTACACTGTCACCAGTTTCCAGTTGTCGCCGGCAGGGAAGGACACTTGGGGCCCGGATCAGTGCAAGAACGATCGCGACGGGACCGTCGACCACGACGAACGCTTGCGCATCACCGGCGTCACGCCCGGCCGCTACGACGCCAAGCTCGTCGACAAGACCGGCCGCGTCTGCACCGTGCGCAATATCGAGGTGAAGGATGGCGCCGTGTTCACGATCGAGGAGAAGCAGCTCACGGATTGCCGGAAGTAATTTCTGACGAACCGAAACTCAACGCGCACTGCGCAAGGCCTGAAGCACCCTCAGCGCCGCGGCGTGTTCGGCGACGTCATGCACGCGGATGATGGCGGCGCCGGCGGCGATCGCGGCTAGATTTATCGTCACTGTGCCGATCAACGTTCCCTCGATGCCGTCGCCGGTGAGCGAGCCGAGGAAGCGCTTGCGCGACGCGCCGATCAGGATCGGCAGGGCGTAACCTTTCAGCTCTCCGAGGCGTGAGATCGCGTCGCGGTTCTGCCGGCTACTCTTGGCGAAGCCGATTCCGGGATCGAGGATGATGTGATTGCTCGGAATGCCGGCGCGCGCGGCGATCTCGAGCGAGCGGTCGAAGAAGCGCCGGATATCGGCGACGATGTCGATGGTTTCGTCCGTCTCCGTCCGATTGTGCATGACGACCACGGCGGCTTCCGCCTGCGCAACAGCTTCGGCCATGCCGGGGTCTTTTTGCAGCCCCCAGACGTCGTTGATGACGACGGCGCCGAGTTCGGCCGCCCGCGCGGCCACCGAGGCTTTTGTGGTATCGACCGACAGCGGCGCATCGAGGCTTTCTCCCAGCGCGGCCAGTACCGGCTCGAGACGGGCCATTTCCTCTGCTTGTGCGACCGGCGCGCCGCCGGGCCGCGTCGACTCTCCGCCGATATCGACGATGTCGCAGCCGTCGGCGACCATCTGCCGCGCGTGCGCCAGCGCCGCCTCGGCCGCCATGAAGCACCCGCCGTCGGAGAAGGAATCCGGCGTCACGTTGAGGATGCCCATGATCAGCGGGCGGAAACCGATGCGGTCGAGAAAACCGTCGCGTCTTGCGCGAAAGTCCGGCCGCATCAAGCAGCGTCTTTTCGGCCCGGATATTCACAATGCCAGCGCACGGCCGTCCACTTCGGGTGCTCCCCGATCCATTGCGCGATATAGGGCGGCGCCCCCATGGCGCATTGCCGCAACGACTGACCCGACGCGTATTGCAGATGCCGATCCTCACACAGCGTGGGATGAGTGACGGCACACACGGTGATCACCAGTTCGATGAAGCCCATGGCGATGTGCTCCGCGCAATTGGTTCATTTTCACTCACGATTCTACCCGCAATTTTACTCGCAAAACCTAAGTCTGACGACATAACCGGGCCTGACGGCGGTAGTTCAGGCCGGAGGACACAATATTTCCCCCTTGCCGATGACCGCCATGTCGCCGAGCAGGCGCCGCCACGGCCGCCGCAGCAGGGCGGCGAGATCGGGGCTGTGCGGCTTGACGAAAGCCGCCATCAGGGCATTGGCGACGAACTCGTGCACGCCGCATTCGGTGAAGGTCGGGGACAAGGCCTCGCAGCCGCCGGCCAGCACCAGCGTCCCGCGCGCCATGAGGTAGCCGGGGAGCGGCCCGGCGCGGCCGCGCACGATCAGGGTCCCGGCGATCATGCGGCTGCCGGCGTGAGCGCCGGCTTTGCCCTCGACGATGATGGTGCCGCGACGTAGCCGATCGCCGGCGCGCGTTCCGGCATCGCCGCGCACCACGACAACGCCGCCGCGCATGCCGGCCATCTCGCCGGAGAGCGGTCCGCCGAGCCGGTCGCCGGCAGCTCCGGCGATGACGATCGATCCGTCCTTCATGCCGGAGGCGGCCCAGGGACCGGCATTGCCAGCAATCTCGAGCCGGCCGCCGGTCATCAAGCGCCCGGCCTGGATACCGACGTCGCCTTCGACACGGATTTCGCCGCTGCTCATGCCGCAGCCGATGCGGTCGAAGCGTTCGCTGCCGCTTTCGAATTGGATTTGCGCCGGGTCTCCCATTTGCAGGCGAAAAACATCGCCGACACACACGCGCTCACGCGTGGTCTGCAGTTCGATGGCGGCAATATCCCCTTCCTTCATGCCGGCCAGCCGGTTCGGCACCAGTGGCGAAAGATCGAGCCGCTGAGCGGGCGTCGCGCGTAGGCTGAGCACGAGCGGCGTCATGGCAGCAGGTCCTTGAGATGGAAATGGTGCGGACCGAGCTTGCCGCCGTAGTTTCCCGCGCCGATGCGCAAGGCTCCCCGTTGCGGACCGAGCGCGAGCACCGCACCCATGCCGGCGCGCATGGCGGCGGCCACCGCCTCGGGCGTCAACCCGTCGATGACGATCTCTAGCACCGAGGCGATGTCCGGGCCGAGCGCGCTGTTCACTGCGCCTTTCAACGTCGGACAATAGGGATCGTTGGTCGAGGCGCTGGCGCCTTTGTATTTGGAGCCGACCTTGGAGCCGGAGCGCGCGATGCCGCCGGGGAAGGGCATGATTGCGTCCGGCACGGCCTGGATCCCCGCCACGGCGGCTTCGGCGGCCGCGAGCGTATTTTGCCGGCTCACGCCCATGATGATGATGTTGCCGCCGCCGACCGCCTTCTTGGTAAGGCCGGTGGTCGCCTCGCAGACGAATTCGCCGTCCATGACCGGGACGCGCCAGTAGCGCTTGTCGCCGTAACGCTTCGACACCTGCCAGCCGTCGCCGAAGAAGCGCAGGGCATTGCCGAGCTTGAGCTTCTCCTCACCGTCGAGCCCGGCGTAGCAGGCCGAGCCGGGGCTGGTGAGCACGCATTGACCGACGCGGTTCTGCAACTGTTTCTGCAACTCGCTGGTCGACACCGCGAACAGCAGCACGTGCACGCCCGGCCGGCCGTCCGGCGTCTCGTTGGCGGGAAGCTCGCGGTCGATGCTCGCCTCGCAGCCGCAGCCGATCACCGAGGTGGCGAAGCCCGTCATCGTCACCGCCGCCTGGCGCGCCCAGCCCGCGCTGTCCGCGGTTATGGTCAGCGCCGTCGCCCGCATGCCGAAGGCTTCGGCAAACGTATCGTCCACGCGGATGCCGTTGACGATCAGGTGTTGCATGGCACGCGTTCGAAAGGATCGGGGCGGCCGATCGCCGCCTCCGGCACGGACATGAAATCGGGCGACAGCCCGTAGCGTTGATCGTAGTAGTCGCGCATGCGGCGCGCGATGGCGCGCTCGGGCTCGGGCCGCACATTGAAGGCGCGGCCGAAGGACTGAGCGACCACCGCGCCATCGCGCACGACGAGCGCGCCGTTCTTGAACACCAGCGCCGCCTCGCGGAACATCTTCGCCTTGTCACCGTCGGGCGCATAGACGGCGATGTCCGCCACGGCGCCGGGCTTGAGATGCCCGCGGTCCTTGAGGCCCAGGAGCTTGGCCGGCGCCGCGCGGGTCATGGTGGCGATCTCGGGCAGCGTGTATTCGCGGGCGATCGACGGCAGCGTGGTCACATCCATCGCTTCCTTCGGCATCGTCGCCATCCATTGCGCCCGCAACTCGCGGTCCATGAGCAGCGCGAGTATGTCGGGGTAGGTCGTGAATGGCGCGCCGTTGGGATGGTCGGTGGTGAAGAACACGCGCCATGGGTCGTTGGTGAGCAGGAACAGTTCGAGCCCAACAGCCCATTGCACGGCATTGTGGAAATCGTTGGAGCGGTAGTCATAGGGCACGATGCCGGCGCCGTTGGAATCGCCGTCGAAGATCACGTATTTCTTCGGCCGCGCCTGCTTGCGCGCGTTGAACTGGCGCAGCACGTCGCAGGAGATGGTCACCGTCTGCCCGAACATCACCTGGCCGACGTCGATGGTCACGCTCTTGGCCGCGTTCACGGCTTCCGCAAGTCGCGCGGCGGCGGAGGAGAAGCCGCGCGGGCCTTCCTTGCCGTAGGAATAGAACTGCAGATGCGCGAGGTGCAGCGGCAGGCCTTCGGCCGCTTCGATGGTGGCGAGCGCCGTCTCGACATTGCCAGCAAGGCCGAGATTGTTGCAATGGACATGCAGCGGATGCGGCAGGCCGAGTTCATGCACGGCGTGCTGCAGCGCCTTGACGATGGCGCGCGAACTGATGCCATAGCCGGGCACCTCGTCGTCGAGCGAGAAGCTGCGAACGTTGTCTTTGAAGGCGGCGGCGCCGCCGGCATTGATCACCTTGATGCCAAGCCCGCGCGAGGTCGCGAGCGTCCAGGCGACGTAACCGCGCACCGCATCGGCGCTCTCGCGCTGGCGCAACAGGGTGAGCAGGAAATCGTCGTTGCCGAGCACGATCAGCGCCGCCTTGTCGATGATCGGAATGTCGGCGAGCTCGAGATGCGCCTGCAGCGCGTTGTGCGGCAGCACCGCCGGCTCGACCACGGTGGTGAAGCCCATGTTGGCATAGAGCCGGCCGGTCTCGCTCGTGTTCCACGCGCCCTTCGGCTGTGGCCGGTGTCCCGGGTGGGAGAGGTCGGTTGGGTAGCGCTGCTCCGGCAGCAGCAAGCGGCCCAGTGTCTCGTTGTTGCCGGCGATGTGGGAATGGATATCGATCGCGCCCGCCATCACGATTTTGCCGGTGACGTCATGGGTCTCGTTGGCGCTGCCGCCGGGCGGCGCCTCGACGATGCGGCCGTCGCGGATATAGACGTCGGCGATGGCGTCGCGGCCGTTCGCCGGATCGATCACGCGTCCGCCGGCGAGCCGGGTCAGCATGGGAGGGCTGCCGGCAGGGCCGCGGCGATCCTGCCAACGGCGTCCGCAACCGAGATCGTGTTCGCCGGATTGCGAGCGCTGACCGGTGCGAGCGTTCCGGTCGCCGCAAGGTGCTCGACGGCATCGTGGTCGATACCCGGACGGCCGACCGCGATGGCGACCTCCGGCGGCTGGGGAAAGCCGTCGGGCTGGGGCGCGAGCGCAATCAGTGGCACGTCGCGTGTCCACGACGGCGGCACCACGCGGCCGGCGGAAATCCAGAGTGCGCAGTCGGCTTCGCCGCTGTCGACCAGACGAACGGCATCGAAGCGCCAGGGATCGTGCTCCGGATAGCCGCGGCCGAAGCCGGTGCGCAATGGAAACCCGGTCATCCAGCCGCTGACCTGTTGCACGGCCGCGGCATTGTCGGGAGGCGCGAGCGGCAGCCCTGAAAAGCGCGTGGCCGCATTCAGGTCCTTCACCAGGCCGCACAGCATCTCGATGGTGAGGCCATCGTGCTCCGCCGACGACCACACGGCGACGCCGAAGTGCGCTTTCGCAAGCTCGGCGGCGAGCGCATCAAGCTCTTGCGCTTCAAGCGGTGTGTTGCCGGCGGGCCGTCCCGCGCAACGCGCGCGCAGCGCCGCGAGCACGACGGCCAAATCGGCGGGATCGTCGCCGATGATCAAGATCTTTTGATGCGCGTTCGCAGCCTTGGCCGCCGTTCCCGGGCAGAGCCAGACAATCCGCCGCGTGGCGTCGCCGCCGTCGGGCTTCGCGAACAGCCGCGCAGGCAGATCGGGCCAGCCCTCGATCAGTCCGGGACCGATGAGCAGCAGCAGATCGGCGCGCAGACGCGCTTCGTTCGGCGTGGTTATCATCATGCCGGCTTCACGCATGACGTCAAGGTCGCGCAGAAGTGCTTCGGAATGCATGTGGTCGATTGTCCCGCGCAGGCGTTCGGCCAGCGCGATGGCGGCGCGCGCGCCTGCGACATCGGTGCCGAGGCCTGCGACGACAGGCATCCGGCTCGTCCCAAGCAGTCTTGCGGCCTCCACGATCGCCGCTTGCAGCGTCACCGGATCGCCCCGAATCCAAGCTTCAGCCATGCCCGCTCCTTATCGCCCGGCGTGATCGGGTCGGGTGCCTGCTTGCCTCATGCATCGTCCGTTACTTGTCGTATTTGACGTAGGCGAAGCGCTGATCGTTCTGCGGTGTGCCCTCAAGCGCGCCGCCTTCCTTGGCGGGCTGCCACTGGATCACGTCCTCGATTTTCTTGGCCAGTTCGAAGTCCTTGTCGGTGATGCCCTTGGCCGCGTGATTCTGCAGGCGGACCTCGACCCAGGCATAGGAGGCGGTGATGTCCGGATGGTGCCAGGCCGCCTCGGCGAGATGGCCCACCGTATTGATCACCATCAGCGTGCCTTTCCAGCTGTTGGTACGGTACTTGCGGCGAATCCAGCCGTCTTCGAACCACCAGTGCGGCAGGTCCTTGGCCAGCCGCGCCTTGATCTCGTCCTCGCTGTAGGTGCGTTCCTTGATCGCTTCGGCCGTCATGATGCGGAAACCTTTCTCGCGCGCGGCGAAATCTCTTCCCGGTTGCCACGCAAGTCCAGGTGCCGCAGTCTAGTCCTGGATTTCGTAATTGAAATACCCCGTCCGTCATCGAGCCTCGGGAGTGAGCGGTTGAGCAGAGCCCCGAACAGCGTGACCGTCAGTGTTCCGGCCCGGCTGCATCTCGGGTTCCTGGACCTCAATGGCGGGCTCGGGCGCAGGTTCGGCAGCATCGGCGTTGCGATCAGCGGCCTGTGCACGCGCATCACGGTTTCGCGTGCAACGCACATGCAGGTCGGCGGTCCCGACAGCGCGCGCGCGCGCCTTTATGTCGAGCGCCTGCAAGAGTTTCTCGGCCTCGACGGCGCGTATCGCGTGCACATCGAGGAAGCGGTCCCCGGCCATGCCGGTCTCGGCTCGGGCACCCAACTCGCGCTCGCCCTTGCCGCCGGATTCCGCCGGCTGCACGGCTTGCCGCTCGACATCCGCGGCGATGCGGCGCGGCTCGGACGCGGCGGGCGCTCCGGCATCGGCATCGGCCTGTTCGATACCGGTGGCTTCGTCGTCGACGGCGGGCGCGGGCCGGCGACCGCGGCCGCGCCGATCATCAGCCGCATGCCCTTTCCGGACGCCTGGCGCATCGTGCTCATCCTCGATCCGGCGCGCACCGGCGTGCATGGCGATGACGAGAGCGCCGCCTTTGCCCGGCTGCCGGAGTTTCCGGCCGCGCAGGCCGCGCACATCTGCCGCCTTGTCCTCATGCAGGCGATGCCGGCGCTCGCCGAAGCCGATCTCGCCGGCTTTGCCGCGGCGATCAAGGAGATGCAGTCGCTGCTCGGCGCCTATTTTGCCCCGCTGCAAGGCGGCCATCCGTTCAGCAGCCCGGATGTTGCCGCAGCCCTCGACCTGCTCGAAGGCGAAGGCGCGCTCGGCCGCGGCCAGAGTTCTTGGGGCCCGACCGGCTTTGCCTTCGCAAGCTCGCGCGAGCAGGCGGACCGGCTGGTGGACTTCGCCCGCAAGCATCCGCGCTGCCGGGGCCTGGACATCCGCGTTTGCAAGGGGCTCAATCACGGCGCAGACATCTCCGCCGACGCGGCGATGACGAATTTGTGATCTCGCCGGGAGATCGTCATGACCGACAAGCATATCCTGCACATGCTGACGCCGCTCAAGCACATGAGCCCGTTCGACGTGAACATGGCGCTCGATGCGGGCTACGACGCCGTCGTCCCCTATACGCAAGTGACGCTCGCCGAGGTGCAAGGCCTCGTGCAGGACGCGATGTTCTCGCGCCCGCCGAAGACCGGCACCAAGACCGCCGTGTTCTTCGCCGGCAAGCAGGCGATCCCCGCGCTCGACATGCTGGAGGCCGCCAGGAAAGCGCTGGTGCCGCCGTTCGGCATTTCCTTCTTCGCCGATCCGGCCGGCTCCTTCACCACCGCGGCGGCGATGGTCGCCTGCGTCGAGAAGCTGCTGCGCGACAAGAAGAACCGCGCGTTAAAGGGCCTGCGCCTCGCCGTGTTCGGCGCCACCGGCGTGGTCGGCTTTTCCTCCGCCGTGATCGCCGCGCTGCAAGGCGCTGATGTGACGCTCGTCGGCTATGACGGCATCAAGCGCGTGAGCGAAGGCGCAAGTGAGATCAAGGCGCGGTTCGGCGTCGAGGTCGGCGCCGCCGACGGCAGCGGCGACACCAAGAAGGCCGGCATCCTGGCGACCACGGAAGTGGCGCTCTGCGCCGGGCGCGCCGGCGTGCAAATCCTGTCGTCCGCGCAGCTCGAAGCGGCCAAGGATCTGCTCATCGTCGCCGACGTCAATGCCGTGCCGCCCTCCGGAGTCGAAGGGCTGGACATGATGGCGAACGGCGCCGAGCTGACCGCGCACGGCACCCTGGGCGTCGGCCCGCTCGCCATCGGCAACATCAAGTACAAGACCGAGATCGGGCTGTTCCGGAAGATGATCGAGGCAAGCAAGCCGGTGTGCTTCGATTTCCGCGACGCCTTCGGGCTCGCGCGTGAGCTCAATGGATAGGAGCTCCCCGGTGCTGATCGCCGCCGCCTCGGGCCGAGCGCTGGCCGCCTCCGCGCGGCGCGCCGGCTTTATGCCGCTGGTCGCCGATGCCTTTGGCGATCAGGACACGCTTGCCGCGGCGGCCTGTCATGTCCGCGTCGATCTGCTCGACCGCCCGGTCGATGCCGGCAAGTTGATCGCCGCGCTTGACGCCTTGGCGCGTGCGCGCGATCCGGCCGGCATCGTCTGTGGCAGCGGCTTCGAGGATCGCGCCGATCTGCTGGCGCGTATCGCCCAGCGCTGGACGCTGCTCGGCAACGGCGCGGATACCGTGGCGCGCATCAAGGACCCGTCGGCCTTCGCCGCGCTTTGCCGCGCCGCCTCGATCCCGCACCCCGAGACCTCGCTCACGCCGCCCGCCGACCGCGCGGGCTGGCTCACCAAGCGCGCGGGCGGCGCCGGTGGACTGCATGTGCGGCCGGCCGACAACTCCTGTGGCGTCAAACCAGCGACCGACCCCCACCCCATCCCTCCCCCTTTCAGGGGGAGGGAAAAGTGGGCCGCATCCTCTTTCCTCCCCCTGAAAGGGGGAGGAATAAGGAGGGGGTCATCGACGGATCAGCCGAGATCATTCATCGACAGTCCTGAGTATTATTTCCAGCGCCGCGTCGCAGGCGAGCCGGTCTCCGCGCTCATGCTCGGCGACGGAAGTCGCGCTATGGTGCTGGGCTTCAGCGCGCAATGGTCTTCGCCGACGCCGCGGCATCCGTTCCGCTACGGCGGCGCCGTGCGCCCGGCCGCGCTCGACGAGAACATGAAGCAGGCGATGACCGCGGCACTGCAGCGGCTCGTTGCCCTGGTGCCGCTCGTCGGCGTGAACAGCGCCGACTTCCTGGTCGACGGCGACGCCTTCCACCTGCTTGAAGTCAATCCGCGGCCGGGCGCGAGTTTCGATCTGTTCGAGCCCGAAGCAAGCTCGCTGTTCGCGCTTCATCTCGACGCCTGCGCCGGCAAGCTGCCGCCGCAAGCGCCGGCCTTCGCGGACGCCATGGCCGGCGCCATCGTCTATGCCGAGCACGACATCGCCGCGGTGCCGGCGATCGACTGGCCGGAATGGACCGCCGATCGGCCGGTCGCCGGCAGCCGCATCAATGCCGGCGGTCCCTTGTGTTCGGTCTTCGCCCGTGCGGCCACTGCGCAAGAGGCGAAAGCTCTCGTCGGACGGCGCGTCGCGCAGGTCCCTGCGATGCTGGGCGCGAGGCTGCCATGACGGTCGCACCCGCTCTGAGCGTGAATGCCCGCGCCGAGGCGCTGATCGAGACGCTCAAGGCCGCGGCGACCGAGCTCAAGATCGAGGTCGTGCGCGGCGAGCGCGGCGAGACCCTGATCGACGCCGGCAACCGCGTGCCCGGCAGCATCGCCGCCGGCCTCGCGCTCGCCGAAATCTGCATGGGCGGCCTCGGCACAATTCAACTCACGTCGAGCGCGGCGACCCCGCGCTGGCCGTGGACGCTGCTCGTGCGTTCCGCCAATCCGGTGATCGCCTGCCTCGCCAGCCAATATGCCGGCTGGCGCCTCACGCACGGCGAGGGCAAGGCTGCGTTCTTCGCGCTCGGCTCCGGTCCGGCGCGCGCGCTCGCCCGCACCGAGCCGCTGTTCGAGACGCTGGCCTATCGCGACAGCGCGACAAGCGGCGCGCTGGTGATGGAAAGCCCGCATCCGCCGCCACCGCCGGTTGTCGACAAGGTGGCGCGGGCCTGCGCGCTGGAGCCCGCGCGGCTCACCTTCCTCTACGCGCCGACGCAGAGCCTTGCCGGCGCGACGCAGATCGTGGCGCGCGTGCTCGAAGTGGCGCTGCACAAGGCGCATGAATTGAAATTCCCGCTCGAACGCATCGTCGAGGGCATGGGGGCGGCGCCGTTCGCGCCGCCGCATCCCGATCTCATCACCGCCATGGGACGCACCAACGATGCCATCATCTATGCCGGCCGCGTGCATCTCATGGTGACCGGCCCGGCCGCCGAGGTCCGCGCGCTCGCCGAGCAATTGCCGAGCGAAGGCTCGCGCGATTACGGCCAGCCCTTCGCGGAGATCTTCAAGCGCTTCAAGGGCGACTTCTACGCCATCGATCCGATGCTGTTCAGCCCGGCCCAAGTGACGGTCACCGCGCTCGAAACCGGCGAGAGCTTCCACGCCGGCCATCTCAACCTGAACCTGCTCGATGCCTCGTTCGCCTGACTTCATCGCGCTGCGCCCGGCCGCGGCCGCCCCGGCGATCGCGCTCGTCACCGACACCGTCGACTGGCATGCGCGCGCGCTGGCCAAGGCCTTCGCCGCGCTCGGCGCGCGGCCGCGGGTGCTGATGCTGCCGGCCAGCCGCTTCGATACGGCGAGCGCGAACGGGCTGAGTCTGCCCGGCTTCGGCCCCGGCCTGCCGGATGCCGTGTTCGTGCGCACGCTGTCGGGCGGCAGCTTCGAAGCGGTGACGCTGCGCCTCGGCATCCTGCATGCGCTGTCCGAGATCGGCATTCCCGTGTGGAACAAGGCGCGCGCCATCGAGCGTTGCGTCGACAAGTCGATGACGAGCTTCCTGCTCGCGCGCGCGGGTCTGCCGACTCCGGAGACCTGGGCGACGGAATCGCGCGAACAGGCGGCGGAGATCGTGCGCGGCGAAGGCGCACCCCTGGTGCTCAAGCCGCTGTTCGGCTCGCAAGGGCGGGGCTTGCGGCTGATCCGCAACGCCGACGAGCTTCCTCAACCTGCCGACGTCGCCGGCGTCTACTATCTGCAGCGCTTCGTCGGGGTCGAACGCAACGGCTTCCATGATTTCCGCGTGCTGGTGTCGAACGCGCGCGTGATCGCCGCCATGATGCGGCATTCGTCTCACTGGATCACCAATGTGAAGCGCGGGGCTAAGCCGGTCGCCGCGGTCGCCGACAACATGATGAAGGACCTGGCCGTGGCCGCCGCCGCCGCGGTTGGCGCCGATTTTGCCGGCGTCGACATCATCCATGACGGCGACGGACGGCCGACCGTGCTCGAGGTGAACAGCATGCCGGCATGGTCGGGCTTGCAGCGCACCACGCCGGTCGACATCGCCGCCGTGCTTGCCGGCGATCTCGTTGCGGCTCTGGCCGCACGGACGCAGCGCGGAGCCGCGGTTTGATATCGAATGTCATTCCGGGGCGCCGCGCCGAGGCCCGCAGGGCGAAGGCGGGGCGAACCCGGAACCCAGAAACGACTGCCGAGTCTGCATCTGGATTCCGGGCTCCGGCCTTCGGCCGGCCCCGGAATGACGGAACGGATCAGCCGGAATCAGCATGAACCTGAGCTCACGATGAATTCTAGCGTCGCACGGCCGCAGCGGATCGCGCAGGCGTTCGCGCAGGCCTGCCGCGAAGAGCTCGATGCGCCGAAGCCCGGCAACGTGCATGTCTTCGCCGACGGCCATCGCATGACGGCCGCCGACTTCGAGCGCAGCGCAGAAGCCGCGGCGGGGCCGCTCGCAGCCGCGGGCGCGCGGGTGGGGCAGCGCATTCTCGGCGCCATCGAGGCGACAGATGCGGCCGTCGGCGCCAACACCAATCTCGGCATCGTCCTGCTCTGCGCCCCGCTCGCGGCCGCGGCCGAGACCCAGCCGCAGGATTTGCGTTCGTCGCTCGCTTGCGTGCTGCGGGCGCTCGATGTGGAAGACGCAGCACTCGCCTTCCGCGCCATCGTGCGCGCGTCACCGGGTGGGCTGGGACGCGCCGAGACGCACGACGTTTTTGCACCCGCCACGGTGAGCTTGCGCGACGCCATGGCGGAAGCGGCCGATCGCGATCGCATCGCACTGCAATATGTCACCGGATTCGCCGATGTGTTCGAGTTGGGCGAGCCATTGCTTGCCGCCGCGCTCGCCGCCTCGCCCGATCGGCGCTTGGCGACGCTGGCGACCTATCTCGGCTTCCTCGCGGCGTTTCCCGACAGCCACATCCTGCGCAAGCACGGCGCCGTCACCGCCGAACGGATTCGCCTCGCGGCTTCAACGCTGCAGGCGCGAACGCAGGCGGCGGGACGTCTCGACGACATTCTGCCCGAGCTTCTGTCCTGGGATGCGGAACTGAAACAAGCGGGCATCAATCCGGGAACCAGCGCCGACCTGACGGTGGCGACGCTTTTCGCGCATCGCCTTCGCGGCATCTTGCCGCCGACGCCCAACAGTGATTGACTTGCCGCTCGGAAGAAGCTTCTGCCGCTATCTGGCTAACCGGTCCGGCCATTCTGGTTCGGACGCTGTCAACAAGGATAGCCGTTCGGCCGTTCGGCCGGGCGCCAAACACGTGGCGGCCGGTGAAGGTTTTCATAATTTCCTTTGGGAGGACATGACGATGGCGAAAGTTACCGGACTATGCGTCGGAGAGTCACTGGTCGGCGAAGGCAACGAAGTCGCTCACATCGACCTCCTCATTGGGCCGCGCGGAAGCGCCGCCGAAACGGCGTTCGCTAATTGCTTGACCAACAACAAGGACGGGTTCACCTCGCTGCTGGCGTTGATCGCGCTGTTCGCGCTGCTGGGTGTTTTGATCGCCAGCATTTACCTCGAAATGATTGCCCG
>Ga0209880_1000009_pt1 | contig 31206 bp, 47 predicted proteins | sample PersoiDNA2013191_FD_185803 | JGI IMG/M metagenome (GOLD analysis project Ga0209880, IMG submission 185803) | Permafrost soil microbial communities from the Arctic, to analyse light accelerated degradation of dissolved organic matter (DOM) -... | ecosystem: Environmental > Terrestrial > Soil >... | reverse complement strand
CCCCGATCGCGGTCGAGATCGGGCAGCGCTTCGCGATCCGTGAGGGTGGCCGAACCGTCGGCGCCGGCGCGATCGTGAGCATCGTCGAGTAACCCGATGCCAAAGCAGCGGATCCGGATCCGCCTCAAGGCCTACGACCACCGCCTGCTTGACCAGTCGGCGGCCCAGATCGTCGAGACCGCCCAGCGGACCGGCGCCGACGTGGTCGGCCCCGTCCCGCTTCCGACGCGGATCGAGAAGTTCACCGTGCTCCGGTCGCCCTTCATCGACAAGGACAGCCGGGAGCAGTTCGAGATCCGCACACACAAGCGACTCGTCGACATCCTCGACCCGTCGGCCAAAACGGTCGACGCCCTGATGCGCCTCTCGCTCGCGGCGGGAGTCGACATCGAGATCAAGATGTGACGCCCGAATGAGCATTGGATTGATCGGCCGCAAGGTCGGCATGACCCAGGTCTTCCAGGCCGACGGCACCATGATCCCGGTGAGCGTCGTGGCCGTGGGGCCGAACACCGTGACGCGTCTCCGGACGCCGGAACGGGACGGCTACACCGCTGTGCAGCTCGGGATCGAGCCGTCGAAGAAGCTCAACAAGCCCGAAACCGGGCAGCTCAAGGAGCTTCCCAAGGTCGCGGTGATCCGCGAGTTTCGGCTCGAGGACATCGCGGAGTACACCGTCGGGCAGACGCTCGACGTCAACCTCTTCGCGGTCGGCGACATCATCCACGTCACCGGAACGTCGAAGGGCAAGGGCTTCGCGGGCAACATCAAGCGGAACAACTTTCACCGTGGCCCAAAGACGCACGGCTCCGACCACCATCGCGCGCCGGGCTCCATCGGCCCGGGCACGACGCCCGGCCGCGTCTACCGGGGCATGAAGATGGCGGGCCACATGGGTGACGACCGCGTCACCGTCAAGAAGCTGCGCGTCGTGCGCGTCGATTCCGAGCGCAACCTCCTCCTCGTGAAGGGGTCCGTGCCGGGGGCGCCGAACGCGCTTGTCCTCGTGAAGAAGGCCTGACGATGCCGCAGACCACGCTCTATGCCCGGACGGGCGAGGCGATCGGAACCGTGGAGCTCTCCGAGGAGCTCTTCGCCGCCCCGGTCAACGCGGCCGTCCTCCACCAGGTGGTGACCGCGCAGCTCGCCGGTCGCCGGCTTGGCACCAGCGACACGAAGACGCGCGGCGAGGTCGCCGGCGGCGGCAGGAAGCCGTATCGCCAGAAGGGGACCGGCCGGGCCCGCCAAGGCTCGCGCCGAGCGCCGCACTTCACCGGCGGCGGCGTCGTCTTCGGGCCGCACCCGCGCTCCTACGCCCAGCGCCTGCCGCGGAAGATGAAGCGCCTCGCGCTCCGTGGCGCACTTACCGCGAAGTTCGGCGGCGACGCGATCCGGGTCCTCGACGCCTTCGGGCTGGAGGCGATCCGGACGAAGGAGCTGCTGGGCGTCCTGGAGAACCTCAAGGTTGCCGGCCGGGTCCTGATCGTCTCGCCGGCTCGGGATGAGCGTCTCGATCTCTCGGCGCGGAACCTGCCGCGCGTGGCGGTCCTCCTTGCCGACTCGCTCAATGTCGTGGACCTGCTCAATGCGGACACGATCGTGATCGAGCAGCCGGCGCTCGCCCGCCTCGAGGAGGTGTACGCATGACGCTGACCGCCCACGACGTCATCGTCCGGCCGATCATCAGCGAGAAGTCGATGGACGAGTCCGGCCGCGGCAAGTACACGTTCGAAGTTCACGGCGACGCCACGAAGATCCAGGTCAAGGCGGCCGTCGAGGAGCTCTTCAAGGTCCAGGTCACGGCGGTCAACGTCCTCACGACGAAGGCCAAGGAGAAACGCCGCGGAACAAAGCGCGGCCGGATCACGGGCTGGACCACACCCTGGCGCAAGGCGATCGTGACGCTTGCCGCGGGCCAGAAGATCGAATTCTTCGAGGGGGTGTAGGGATGCCGCTCCGGAGCTACAAGCCCACCTCGGCCGGCCGACGGTTCATGACCCGCTCGACGTTCGAGGAGATCACCACCAAGGAGCCCTACAAGCCGCTGCTGGAGCCGAAGAAGCGCGGCTCGGGCCGGAACAACCAGGGCCGCCTCACCGTCCGCCATCGTGGCGGCGGCGAGAAGCAGCACTACCGGATCATCGACTTCAAGCGGGACAAGGTCGGGGTTCCGGCCAAGATCGCCACGGTCGAGTACGACCCGAACCGGTCGGCCCGGATCGGCCTCCTGCATTACCGGGATGGCGAGAAGCGCTACATGCTCCTGCCGCACGGCCTCAAGGTCGGCGACCTCGTGGTCGCCGGGCCCGACGCCGAGGCCCGGGTGGGGAACGCCCTGCCGCTGGCCAGCATCCCGCTGGGGACCACGATCCACAACATCGAGCTCGTGCCGGGCAAGGGTGGCCAGATCGTCCGCTCCGCGGGCGGTGCGGCGCAGCTCCTCGCCAAGGAGGGCGACTACGCCACCGTCCGACTCCCATCGGGCGAGATGCGTCGGGTGCCGCTGCGCTGCGTGGCGACGATCGGTCAGGTCTCCAACCTGGACCACGAGAACCAAAGCCTCGGGAAGGCCGGAAGGGCCCGCCACATGGGCCTTCGTCCGGAGACCCGGGGCGTCGCGATGACCCCACGTGACCATCCGCACGGCGGCGGCGAGGGCAAGTCCCCAACGGGCATGCCCCCGAAGACGCCGTGGGGGAAGCCGGCGATGGGGTACCGGACGCGGCGCGGGACGAAGGCGGATCGCCTGATCGTCCGGTCGCGGCACCGCAAGTCGTAGGAGGAGCAGAAGCATGTCGCGTTCGGTCAAGAAAGGACCGTTCGTCGAGGCGCGGCTCCTCGGCCGCGTCCAGGAGATGAACAAGAAGAACGAGCGGAAGATCGTCCGCACGTGGTCACGTGCATCGGTCGTCTTCCCGGACTTCATCGGGCACACGATCGCCGTCTACAACGGCCGTAAGCACGTGCCCGTCTACGTCACCGAGAACATGGTCGGTCATCGACTGGGCGAGTTCGCCCCGACCCGCACGTTCCGCGGGCACGACAAGAAGACCGACCGTTCCACGGCAATGCGGTAGGGGACGAGATCGTGCGCGTTTCTGCCACCGCCAAGTACCTCCGCGGGTCCACCCGCAAGGCAAACCTCGTCACGTCGGCGATCCGCGGGCGCCGGGTCGAGGACGCGAGCGCGATCCTGCGCTTCATGCCGCAGGGAGCCGCGCGCGACGTCGCTCGGGTCCTCGCAAGCGCGACCGCGAACGCCGAGAACAACCACAACCTCGCGGCCGAGGACCTCGTGATCGTGGAGGCCCACGCGAACGAGGGCCCCACCCTCAAGCGCTGGAAGCCGCGAGCCCAGGGACGGGCCTTCGCCATCCACAAGCCGATGACCCACATCACCATCGTCCTCGAAGAACGGGAGGCCTGACATGGGACACAAGGTCCACCCGTACGGCTTCCGCCTGGGGACGAGCCGCACCTGGTCCGCGAAGTGGTACGCCGACAAGGACTACGCCACGCTGCTCCAGGAAGACCTCGCCATGCGCAAGCTCATCGAGCGGCGCCTGGCCAACGCCAGCGTCGGCGGCGTCGAGATCGAGCGTGGCATCAACTACGTGACGGTGACGATCCACACGGCGAAGCCGGGCATCGTCATCGGCAAGGGCGGCGCGAACGTCGAGGTCCTCCGCAAGCAGATCGGCGACCTCACGAAGCCCCGCAAGGTGAAGCTCGAGATCAAGGAGATCCGCCAGCCGGAGCTCGACGCGTACCTCGTGGCCGCCAACGTGGCCCAGCAGCTGAGCCGCCGGATCGCCTTCCGCAAGGCCATGAAGCAGGCAATCCAGCGCACGATGAAGGCAGGCGCGAAGGGCGTGAAGGTCGCCGTCGCCGGCCGCCTGGGCGGCTCGGAGATGGCCCGACGCGAGTGGGACCGCGAGGGTCGCATTCCGCTCGGCACGCTCCGCGCCGACATCAGCTACGGCTACGTCCTCTCGCGGACCACGTACGGCACCATCGGCGTGAAGGTCTGGATCTACCGGGGCGACGTGCCCGACCAGCGGGTCCCGCGGCCGACGGCTGCCCAGGTGGCCGCGCCCGTCGCGGCCCAGGGGGCATGACGCCATGCTGATGCCCCGCCGCGTCAAGCATCGCAAGGTCATGCGCGGCCGGATGGCCGGGATGGCCAAGGGCGGCTCCGCCGTCTCCTTCGGGGAGTTCGGCCTGATCACCCTGGAGCCCGCCTGGATCACAAGCCGCCAGATCGAGGCTGCCCGACGCGCCATGACCCGTTCGGTGAAGCGCGGCGGCAAGATCTGGATTCGGATCTTCCCGGACAAGCCGGCCACCAAGAAGCCGGCGGAGACCCGGATGGGCTCCGGCAAGGGCGCCCCCGATCACTGGGTCGCCGTCGTGCGGCCCGGCCGAATCCTCTTCGAGATGGCCGGGGTGGACCGCGAGCAGGCCGTCGAGGCGATGCGCCTTGCCAGCCACAAGCTCCCGGTCGCCACGCGCTTCATCGTGAAGGAGGAGGAGAGCGCGTGATTGACATCGACAAGCTGCGCGCCCTGTCGGACGCGGAGCTGGACCAGGCGCTCAAGGACGCGAAGCGAGACCTCTGGCAGGCCCGCTTCGAGCTCGCCACGCGCCAGCTGAAGGACTACACCGCGATCTCCGGCACCCGCCGGACGATCGCCCGGATCCTCACCGTCCGCTACGAGCGCAAGCTCGTGGACAAGAGCGCGTAGGGGGCCGGGTATGGCAGGAGCAACAGACGTGCAGGGCAATCGGAAGACGAAGGTCGGGCGCGTCGTCAGCGACAAGATGGACAAGACGATCGTCGTCTCCGTCGAGCGCCTGACGCGCCATCCGCTCTACAAGCGGGTGATCCGGGCCTCCAGCAAGTTCGCGGCGCACGACGAGCTCAACGCGGCGCGCGTGGGCGACACCGTCCGCATCGAGGAGTCCCGACCGCTGTCGCGGACGAAGCGCTGGCGGCTCGTCGAGGTCATCTCTCGGACGGGTGAGGACCAGCCGTCCGAGCTCGTGGTCGAGGAGTCGGCCACGACCGAGGTGATCCACGCCGCAGCGCATCCGGGCAAGGCGCATGCCGGGGCCGGGGAGGGGACCGAGGCGTGATCCAGCAGCAGACCCGGCTCCGCGTTGCGGACAACACGGGCGCCCGCGTGATCCAGTGCATCCGGATCATGGGCCGCTCGCGCGCGACGACCGCGGAAGTCGGCGACGTCATTGTCGCCAGCGTCAAGCAGGCGATCCCGAACGCCGCAGTCAAGAAGGGCGACGTGGTGCGAGCCGTCGTGGTTCGCACGGCGAAGGAGTACGGCCGGCCGGATGGCAGCTACATCCGGTTTGACGAGAACGCGGCCGTCCTCATCAACAACCAGGGCAACCCGCGCGGCACGCGGATCTTCGGCCCCGTGGCGCGCGAGCTTCGCGATCGGAACTACATGAAGATCGTCTCGCTCGCGCCGGAGGTGCTCTGAGATGGCCCGTGCCGTCGCACCCCGCGTGACCAAGGTCCCCGAGATCCGCAAGGGTGACACGATCCTCGTGCTCGGCGGCAAGGATGCCGGCAAGCGGGGCACGGTGGAGCGCGTCGACCGGCCGCTGAAGCTGGGCACGCCGTACCGCGTGGTGGTCCAGGGGCTGAACATCGCGAAGCGGCACACGAAGCCGCGCCCGCGCATGAACCAGAACGATCGCGTGCCGCAGATGCAGCAGGGCGGCATCGTCGAGAAGCCGCTTCCGATGGCCGTGGGGAAGGTCATGTTGGTCTGCCCCCGCTGCGACCAGCCGACGCGCATCCGCCACCTCCTCCTGGAGAGCGGCACGCGCGTCCGAGCCTGCGGCCGTTGTGGCCAGCCGGTGGAGGTGAAGGGCGCGTGAGCAGCAACCTGAAGGGGCGCTACGCGACCGAGGTCGTCCCGGCGCTCACCAAGCAGTTCGCCTATACGAACCCGATGCAGGTGCCGCGACTCGAGAAGATCGTGGTCAACATCGGGCTCGGCGAGGCGCTCACGAACGCCAAGGCGCTCGACGCGGCCGTCGGCGACCTGGCCCTCATCACGGGCCAGAAGCCGATTGTCACGAAGGCAAAGCGCTCCATCGCCCAGTTCCGTCTCCGGACGGGCAACACCATCGGCGCCAAGGTGACCCTCCGCGGCGAGCGGATGTGGGACTTCATGGAGCGCCTCACTGTCCTGGCGCTCCCGCGCATCCGCGACTTCCGGGGCATCCCGGCCAAGTCGTTCGACGGGCGCGGCAACTACAGCCTCGGGATGCGCGAGCAGCTCGCGTTCCCCGAGATCGATTACGACAAGGTCGACCGTCTCCGCGGGCTGGAGATCAGCATCGTGACGACGGCGAAGACCGACGAGGAGTCCCGGAAACTTCTGGAGCTCCTCGGCATGCCCTTCGCCGGCTAGCGCGGGGAGGAGGACCATGGCCAAGAAATCGCTGATTGCCAAGGCGAAGCGAACGCCCAAGCACAAGGTGCAGGCCTACCACCGGTGCACGCTGTGTGGTCGGCCCCGAGCCTATATGCGCCGGTTTGCGCTCTGCCGCATCTGTTTCCGGGAACGCGCCCTCGCGGGCGAGGTCCCGGGCGTGACGAAGTCGAGCTGGTGAGCCGACGATGAACGTCTCCGATCCGATCGCGGACATGCTCACGCGTATCCGCAATGCGTCGCGCGCGCACCACCTCGAGGTGGTCGTGCCGACATCCCGGGTGAAGCTCGAGATCGCACGCATCCTCGTCGATGAGGGCTTCATCGCCTCCTTCAGCGAGGGCCGCGACGGGGTCCACCCCGTCATCACGCTCCACCTCAAGTACGTCGACGGCAAGGCATCGGTCGTGTCCGGGCTCAAGCGCATCAGCAAGCCCGGGCTCCGCGTCTACGCCCGCAAGACGGACATCCCCCGGGTCCTCGGCGGCCTGGGCATCGTCATCGTCAGCACCAGCCAGGGGATCATGACCGGCGCGCAGGCTCGCAAGGCCCAGCTCGGCGGCGAAGTCCTCGCGTACGTCTGGTAGGGAGGACGGCGATGTCGCGTATCGGCCGTCAGCCGATCCTCCTGCCCACGGGCGTCGAGATCAAGCTCGACGGCCCGGTCATCACCGTGACGGGCCCGAGGGGCACCCTGACCCGCTCCATCCCGGCCGCGATGACCGTGGAGACCGGGGAGGGCAGCCTCCTGGTGACCCGTCCATCGGACCTCAAGCAGCACAAGCAGCTCCATGGGCTGACCCGGACGCTCATCGCCAACATGGTCGAGGGCGTCACGAACGGCTACCGGAAGAGCCTCGAGATCACCGGCGTCGGCTACCGCGCCCAGAAGATCGGCGACAAGCTGCAGCTCAACCTCGGGTACAGCCATCCCGTCGAGATCGTTCCGCCGAACGGCATCAGCTTCGTGGTCGAGAGCCCGATCAAGCTGGCCGTCCTCGGCATCGACAAGGAGCTCGTCGGCCAGGTTGCCGCCCGCGTCCGGGCCACCCGGAAGCCGGAGCCATACAAGGGCAAGGGCGTCCGCTACTCGGGCGAGGTGATCCGCCGCAAGGCTGGCAAGGCCGGCAAGATCGGCGGAAAGAAGTAACGGAAGGACGACCACGATGACGAAGGCCGCCACGCGCGGCGCCGCCCGGCAGAAACGGCACGAGCGGATTCGCCTCCGACTGGAGGGGACGTCCGCGCGGCCGCGCCTGGCGGTCTTCCGCAGCCTCAACCACATCTATGCACAGGTGATCGACGACACCGCCGGTCGCACCCTCGCCGCCGCGTCCTCCCTGGAGCCGGAGCTCAAGGACGGGAAGCAGACGAAGGTCGACGAAGCGAAGGTCGTCGGACGCCTGGTCGCCGAGCGGGCCCGCACCGCCGGGGTCGCGCAGGTTGTCTTCGACCGAGCCGGGTATCGCTACCACGGCCGGGTCAAGACGCTCGCCGACGCCGCGCGGGAAGCCGGTCTCGACTTCTAAGGAGGAGAAGACCGCCAGTGGCCAGGATCGATCCCACCAAGCTCACGCTCGAAGAGCGTGTCGTCCAGATCAACCGCGTCGCCAAGGTCGTCAAGGGCGGGCGACGCTTCAGCTTCTCCGCGGTCGTCATCGTCGGTGACGGCCACGGCCACGTCGGCGCCGGGCTCGGCAAGGCCGGCGAGGTGCCCGAAGCCATCCGCAAGGGCGTCGAGGACGCGAAGAAGAACCTCATCCGAATCCCGACCGTGGGGACCACCATCACGCACGAGGTCCGCGCCGAGTTCGCGGCTGCCAGGGTGCTGCTCAAGCCCGCCTCGCAGGGGACGGGCGTCATCGCCGGCGGCTCCGTCCGCGCGGTAGTGGAGGCCGCCGGCATCCGCGACATCCTTTCGAAGGTCCACGGCTCCACGAACCCGGTGAACGTCGTTCGCGCCACGATCGAGGCCCTGCGCGGCCTCTCTTCCGCGGAGGAGATCTCCGCGCGTCGGGGCGTGCCCGTCCGGCTCTTCGTCGCCGGCCAGCCAGCCGCGGAGGCCGCAGATGGCCGGTAGGCTCCGCGTGACCCAGGTCAAGAGCACGATCAGCCACATCGCCCGCAACCGTGGGACGATCAAGGCGCTCGGGCTCCACCGGATCGGCGACACCGTCGTCGTTCCCGACAACGACGCGACGCGCGGCATGGTCCGCGCGGTCCGCTTCCTCGTCGAGGTGGAGGAGCTCCCCGAGACCGCGGCGGAGGAGACCCGATGAAGCTTCACGATCTGCGACCCGCCGCGGGCGCGCACACCGCGAAGACCCGTGTCGGCCGCGGCATCGCCGCCGGCAAGGGCAAGACGGCCGGCCGCGGCACGAAGGGGCAGAAGTCCCGCGCGGGCAGCTCCATCCCGGCCTGGTTCGAGGGCGGCCAGACCCCGATCCATATCCGGATTCCGAAGCTGCGCGGCTTCCGCAACATCAACCGGATCGAGTACGAGGTCGTCAACGTGGGCGCCATCAGCGCCGCGATCGAGCTCGGCCGGCTGCCAGAGGGCGACCTGCCCGGCGCTCCGAAACAGGCCACGCCCGCTCCGGTCACCGTGAACCAGGAGCTGCTCCGGATGGCCGGCCTCGTGCGCAGTCTCGACAAGCCGCTCAAGATCCTCGGCAGCGGTGACGTGAGCCAGCCGCTGTTCGTGGTCGCCGATGCGTTCACGAAGAGCGCCCGCGAGAAGATCGAGGGCGCCGGCGGGACGGTCCACGTGATCGAGATCCCGACGTCCCTGCTCGCCGCCATCGGCGTCGAGCCCGCGGCCGACGCGGACTGACGCGGCCCCGCCGTGTTCGACTCCCTCCTCAACGCGTTTCGGGCGCCGGACATCCGGCGCCGGATCCTCTTCGTCCTGGGGGTCCTGATCATCTTCCGGGCGCTCGCCCACGTGCCCGTCCCCGGCGCGGACCCGACGAAGCTCGCCCAGTTCTTCAAGGACAACGCGCTCTTCGGCCTGCTCGACCTGTTCTCGGGCGGCGGGCTGTCTCGGTTCTCCGTGGTAGGTCTGGGCGTCAACCCGTACATCAACGCGTCGATCATCATGCAGCTGATGACCGGCGTCGTCCCCGCCCTCACCGCGCTCCAGCGCGAGGGTGAGTACGGGCGCAACAAGATCAACCAGTACACCCGCTACCTCACCATCCCGCTCGCGATCCTCCAGAGCTACGGCTTCCTGGCCGTCCTCAACCAGGCGGGCGTCCTCAACACGCGCTTCGACCTCGCCTCGTTCGAGACGTTGACCCAGATTGTCACCCTGACGGCCGGCTCGATCCTGCTCATGTGGCTCGGCGAGCTCATCACGGAGAAGGGGATCGGCAACGGGATCAGCTTCATCATCTTCGCGGGCATCGTGGGTCGCGCGCCCCAGGCCATCGGAACCTTCATGGACTCGCCCAACATCGCGGCCCTTGCGATCTTCGCCGTCTTCGGCGTCGCCGCCATCGCCGCGATCGTCTTCATCACCGAGGGCCAGCGGCGGATCCCGATCCAGTACGCGAGCCGCGTCCGGGGTCGGCGGATGTACCAGGGCGGCACGACCTTCCTGCCGCTCCGGGTCAACCAGGCGGGCGTCATCCCGATCATCTTCGCGGTGAGCATCCTGCTCTTCCCCAGCCAGATTGCCGGCTACTTCGCCCAGAGCCAGGTGCCGCTCATCAAGGACATCGCGACGTTCTTCGTCAACACGTTCGGACCGTCGAACCTGGTCGTCTACGGGTCGCTCTACTTCCTCCTGACCGTCGGCTTCACGTACTTCTACACGGCATTCACGTTCAAACCGGACGAGACGGCGGAGCAGCTCAGGAAGAACGGTGGCTTCATCCCGGGCATTCGTCCGGGGCGCCCGACCCAGGATTACCTGGCCCGCGTGGTCAACCGGATCACGGTCGCCGGGGCGCTCTTCCTGGGCATCGTGGCGGTCTCGCCGTACCTGTTCCAGGCGTTCATCCCGGGTCTCGCCGGGCTCTCCCTCGGCGGCACCAGCATCCTCATCGCCGTCTCGGTCGTGGTCGAGACGATGAAGCAGCTGGAGGCCCAGCTCATGATGCGGAACTACGAGGGGTTCATCCGGTGAGCGCGGGCCGGGCCGCGGCGGGCGTGCCGCGATGAGGATCCTCGTCCTGCTCGGCGCCCCGGGCGCCGGGAAGGGGACCCAGGCCCACGTCCTCGCCCGCCACTTCGGGCTGCCCAGGGTGGCGACCGGCGATCTCTTCCGGGCCGCCGCCCGGGACGGCAGCCCGCTCGGGCTCGCGGCGCGTGGGTACATGGAGCGCGGCGAGCTCGTCCCCGACGAGATCACGGTTGGAATGCTGCTCGAGCGGCTGGATGCCCCGGACGCCGAGCGCGGGGTCATCCTCGACGGGTTCCCGCGCACCCGCGCCCAGGCGCAGGCCCTGGATCGGGCGCTCGCCGATCGCGGGACGGTCGTCGACGCGGCGCTCCTCGTGGACGTCCCCACGGGAGAGCTGCTCCAGCGCCTGACCGGGCGCTGGCTCTGCGGCGCTGCCGGCCACACGTATCACGAGACCGCGTACCCGCCCCGCGTGCCGGGCATCTGCGATATCGACGGCTCGGCGCTGATCCAGCGCGACGACGACCGGCCAGAGATCGTCCAGGCCCGGCTCGAGAAGCAGCTCGGCGCCCTTGCGGATGTCGTGGAGCACTACCGCGCCGCCGGCGTCCTCCAGGCGGTGGACGGTCGCCGTCCGATCGCTTCGGTCACGAGCGACCTCCTTGACGCGATCGAGCCGATCCCGTACTGGCGCACCAGCCCGTGATCACGCGCAGGTCCGCCGCGGAGATCGCCACCATGCGCAGGGCGGGACGCGTCGTGGCCGAAGTGCTGGGCCTGATCGAGGAAGAGCTCCGACCTGGCGTGTCCACGTCTCACCTGGACCGGATCGCGGAGGAGCACATCCGGAAGGCCGGCGGGACGCCGTCGTTCAAGGGCTACTACGGCTACCCGTCGTCGCTCTGCATCTCGATCGACCGCGAGGTGGTCCACGGGATCCCCGGCGACCGGACCATCGCGGACGGCCAGGTGGTCTCCATCGACGCGGGGGCGATCATCGACGGCTACCATGGCGACGCGGCACGGACGTTCATCGTCGGCGACGCGCCGCTCGAGGTTCGCGAGCTGGTCGCCACGACCCGGCGGGCGCTCGAGGCCGGGATCGCGGCCGCGATCCCCGGCAACCGGATCTGGGACATCTCCGCCGCGGTGGAGGACGTGGCCCTGCCACGGGGCTACGGCGTGGTCCGGCCCTACGTCGGGCACGGAATCGGCACCGCCATGCACGAGGAGCCGCAGGTCCCGAACTACCGCACGAAAACGAAGGGGATCGAGCTCGCGCCGGGCATCTGCCTGGCAATCGAGCCGATGTTCACCCTTGGCAGTGCCGACGTCGAGACGCTCGCCGACGGCTGGACGGTTGTCACCCGCGACGGTTCGGTCGCGGCCCATTTCGAGGACTCGGTCGCCGTCACCGAGGACGGCCCGGAGGTCCTCACCAGGCTATAGGCGGCCGGCGCCGGCGCTTGCCGGAATCGGCAGAAGTTGGTACGCTATGCGTTCGTGTGTCGGCTCCGGTCGACGCGCCACCGTGAGCAGGAACACCAGGGAGCACGTTGGGCAAGAAGGACGCGATTGAAGTCGAGGGAACTGTCCTCGAGCCGCTGCCGAACACGATGTTCGCCGTCGAGCTGGAGAATGGCCACCGCGTTCTTGCCCATATCAGCGGGAAGCTCCGGATGAACTTCATCCGGATCCTGCCGGGCGACCGGGTTCGCGTCGAGTTGTCCCCGTACGACCTCACCCGGGGTCGGATCACGTACCGGCTGAAGTAGCCGGCACCCAGAGCGAAGGAAGTCTGTTGAAAGTCCGCGCCTCGGTGAAGGCCCGTTGCGACAACTGCAAGGTGATCCGCCGCCACGGGACCGTGATGGTCATTTGCGCCAATCCAAAGCACAAGCAGCGGCAGGGCTGATCGAATGGCACGGATCGCCGGCATCGACATCCCGCGCGAGAAGCGCGTGGAAGTCGCCCTGACCTACATCTTCGGGATCGGGCTGCCCACCAGCCAGAAGATCCTCCAGCAGACGAACGTCAACCCCGACACCCGGGTCCGGGACCTCACCGAGGACCAGGTCACCCGGTTGCGCGAGCTGATCGATCGGCGGTTCAAGGTCGAGGGCGACCTCCGCCGCGAGGTGGCGCTGAACATCAAGCGCCTCATCGAGATCGGCTCCTACCGTGGGCTCCGCCACCGGCGGAACCTCCCGGTCCGGGGCCAGCGCACGAAGACCAACGCTCGCCAGCGTCGCGGACCGAAGAAGACGGTCGGCGCGCGGCGCAAGAAGTAAGAGGGACGAGCCGGACGTATGGCCGATCGCAAGCGCGCACCCAAGCAGCGCCGGCGGGAGCGTAAGAACGTGCCCGTCGGGCACGTGCACATCCAGGCGACCTTCAACAACACGATCGTCACGATCACGGACCTCAGCGGGGCCGTGATCAGCTGGGGATCGGCCGGGGTCGTCGGGTTCAAGGGCTCCCGGAAGAGCACGCCGTACGCCGCCGCGCTGTCCGCCGACTCCGCCGCCAAGAAGGCGATGGAGCACGGGATGCGCCAGGTGGAGGTCTACGTGAAGGGTCCCGGCGCGGGCCGGGAGCAGGCGATCCGCTCGCTCCAGACCGCCGGGCTCGAGGTGACCGCGATCACAGACGTGACGCCCATCCCGCACAACGGCTGCCGCCCGCCCAAGCGGCGCCGCGTGTAGCCGGGAGAAGCATCATGGCTCGATACACTGGTCCGGTCTGCCGGCTCTGCCGCCGCGAGGGCGCAAAGCTCTTCCTGAAGGGCTCGCGCTGCTATACCAAGAAGTGCTCCTTCGAACGGCGCCCGACGCCGCCCGGCCAGCACGGCGTCCGTCGCCGCAAGGTCGGCGACTATGGTCTCCAGCTTCGCGAGAAGCAGAAGGTCCGCCGCATCTACCGCGTCCTGGAGCGCCAGTTCCACAACTACTTCGAGCAGGCCGAGTCCCGCCCCGGCGTGACGGGCGAGAACCTCCTCCGGATCCTCGAGCTCCGGCTCGACAACGTCGTCTTCCGGCTTGGCATCGCGGCCTCGCGAGACCACGCGCGGCAGCTCGTGACCCACGGCCACTTCGCCGTCAACGGCCGCCCGACCAACGTCCCGTCGTTCCACTGCAAGCCCGGCGATCGGGTCGAGGTCCGTGCCTCGCGGCGTGAGCGAGAGCCGTTCAAGGCGGTCAGCGAGGCCCTTCGCTCGGGGCAGGTCCCCGAGTGGCTGACTCTCGACCCGGCCAACTTCATGGGCACGATCGTCGCTGCCCCGCGCCGCGACCAGATGCCGCTCGAGCTCAACGAGCAGCTCGTGGTCGAGTACTACTCGAGGTAGCCCCGCACCCATGATCGAACTCGATGCCACGACCCAGATCGAGCCCGTCGCCGAGCAGGGCTCGTACGCGAAGTACGAGGCCAGCCCGCTCCCCGCTGGCTACGGGGTAACCCTTGGGAACGCGCTTCGGCGCGTCCTGCTCTCCTCACTGGAGGGGGCGGCCGTCACCTCGATCCAGATCCGCGACGTCTTCCACGAGTTCACGACGATCCCGGGCGTCAAGGAGGACGTGACCCAGATCGTCCTGAACGTCAAGAAGCTGCGCCTGCGCAGCTTCGCCGCCCACCCGGTCCAGCTCAAGCTGGTCAAGTCCGGAGCCGGCCGCGTCACCGCGGCAGACATCGTCGAATCGGCCGACGTCGAGGTGATCAACCCCGACCTTGCGCTCATGACGCTCGACAGCGATGACGTGACGATCGAGATCGACCTCACCGTCGAGCGCGGCGTCGGCTACCTCGCGGCGGAGCGCCCGGAAGGCCTCCCGATCGGCGTCATCCCCGTCGATGCGATCTTCACGCCCGTCCGGAAGGTCAACTTCACGGTCGAGAACACCCGCGTCGGCCAGATGACCAACTACGACAAGCTCACGCTGGAGATCGAGACCGACGGGACCATCAGCCCGGAGGACGCTCTCGCCAAGTCGGCCGACATCCTCGTCCGGCAGTTCGCCCTGTTCGCCAACGTCGGCACGGCGGCGATCGCCGCGAGCCCCGCGGGTGGCGTGCCGCAGATCCCCGCGAACATGCTCGAGATGCCGATCGAGGAGCTCGACCTGCCGATGCGGGCCTACAACTCGCTGAAGCGCAACAACATCGTCAAGGTGGGCCAGCTCCTGCAGCTGACCGACGACGACCTGCTGCGGATGCGCAACTTCGGAAAGAAGTCGCTCGACGAGATGAAAGAGCGACTCCGGATGCGGGGCTTCCTCGTCCCCGAGACTGATCCGTCCGAGCTTGGCGGGGTGGACGACGACGGCGACGAGCCGTTCGCCGACGAGCCCGAGGAGGTCTGAGCGATGCGCCACCAGATCGGCGGTCGGAAGCTCGGTCGCCTGCAGGGCCCGCGGCTCGCGCTCTACCGGAACCTGATCGTGTCGGTCCTCCGCTACGAGAAGGTGATGACCACCGAGGCGAAGGCCAAGGAGATCCGCCCCCAGGTGGAGCGGATGATCACGCTCGCCAAGCGGGGTGACCTCGCCGCCCGACGAACCGTGGTGGCCGAGCTCCCGGACGAGCCCCTCGTCATCAAGAAGCTCTTCGATGAGATTGCCCCGAAATACGCCGAGCGGACATCCGGGTATACCCGGATCACCCATCTCGGCAACCGGAACGGTGACAGGGCCCCGATCGTCCAGATCGAGCTCCTCTGACCCACTCCAAGGTGCCCGAGAGGGCGCCCTCGTGCGGATGCGCGCACGGGTCGAATATGACGGCACGGACTTCGCCGGGTTCCAGCTCCAGCTGCGGGCCCGGACGGTCCAGGGAGAACTCGAAGCCGCGCTCGGCACCCTCTCCGGCGGTCGCCGGGTCCGGGTTGACGCGGCGGGACGCACCGACGCCGGGGTGCACGCAACGGGCCAGGTGATCGCATTCAGCTGGACCGGGCGGCTCACGGTGACGGAGCTCGGCAGGGCGCTCGACGCGCTGCTGCCGGCGGATGTCGCGGTTCGCGACCTCCGCCGGGCCCCGATCGGGTTTCGCCCTCGCTACGCGGCGCGGTACCGGGACTACCGCTACACCGTCTGGAACGGGCCGCGAAGCCCGCTCCGCGAGCGTTTCGCGCTCGGGGTGCGGGACCCGCTCGACACCGCCGCGATGGCGCGGGCCGGGTCGGTCCTCGTGGGCCGGCACGACTTCTCGGCATTCGGGGCGGTGGACCGCCAGCCGGTCCGGACCCTTTACGGGGTCTGGGTGCGGCGGGAAAGCCGCCTCGTGACGATAGATGTTCGCGGGGACGCCTTCCTGCGGCACATGGTCCGGCGGATCGTCGCGGCGCTCCTGCTGGTGGGCCGCGGGGAGGTCGAGGTATCGGCGGTGGCCGAGGCGCTCGCGTCGCGGCAGCCGGCCTTCCACGGGGCAGTCGCCCCGGCGAAGGGGCTGTGCCTGCGGCGGGTCGTCATGGGACGGGCCGCCAGGGAGATGAACGGAGACACATGATCGCGAAGACGTACACGCTCCGGGAGGCGGAGATCGAGCGACGCTGGTACGTCGTCGACGCGACGGACGAGACGCTCGGCCGGCTCGCGTCGCGGATCGCCCGCGCCCTCGTGGGCAAACACAAGCCGACCTACAGCCCCAACCTGGACGGCGGCGATCACGTGATCGTGCTCAATGCCGGCAAGGTCGCCGTCAGCCGCGACAAGCTGGATGCGAAGGTCTACGCCCGGCACAGCGGCTACCCGAAGGGGTACAAAGAGGAGACGCTCGGGCACCTGCTGGGACGTCGTCCCGAAGAGGCCGTCCGTCGCGCGGTGAAGGGGATGGTTCCCCACACGCGGCTGGGTGCGCAGCAGCTCCGCAAGCTCAAGATCTACGCTGGCGCGGATCACCCCCACCAGGCGCAGCGGCCGGAACCGCTGGCCTGACGAGGAGCATGCCCACATGACCATCCCGTCCTTCTTTCACGGGACCGGGCGCCGGAAGACCGCCGTCGCTCGTGTCCGCCTCATCCCCGGCGAGGGCGAGATCGTCGTCAACGGCCGATCGCTGGAGCAGCACTTCGGCAACGCCGTCCCGGAGGGCGAGCTGCGCCTGCCGTTCCGCGTGACCGGCACCGAGGGTCGCTTCAACGCCCTGATCAAGGTGGAGGGCGGCGGCGTGACCGGCCAGGCCGGCGCGATCCGCCACGGGATCGCCCGCGCCCTCCTGATGGTGGACCCGGACAGCAACCGCGTGCCGCTTCGGCAGGCCGGCCTCCTGACGCGCGACCCGCGGATGAAGGAGCGCAAAAAGTACGGCCTGAAGCGGGCCCGCAAGGCGCCGCAGTACACGAAGCGCTGAGTCGACGGTCGCCCGACCGGGCGCCCGCATTGTCTCCAGCAGCTCCGCGCGAGCGATGAGCGACGCTCTCTTCGACCGCTACCGGGAGGCACTCCGGGCCGGCCACGTGGCGGTCCTGCGTGGCAGGCTCGAGGATGCCGCGGCCTCGTATCGCGAGGCTGCCGCCCTCGCGAGCGATCGCGCCGTGCCGCGCACCGCGCTCGGCTCCGTCGAGCTCCGGCTCGGCCAGCCGGACCGGGCCCTCGCCAGCTTCGACGAGGCGCTCGCCCTGGCGCCCGCGGATGACGCCGCGCTCCTGGGCCGTGCCCAGGCGCTGGTAGTGCTCCAGCGGCCCGACGCCGCCGCCGCGACGTTCGATCTCCTCGCCGACGCGCGCCGAACGGCCGGGAAACGCTCGGATGCCTGCGACGCGCTCCGGCGCGCGCTGGAGATCCAGCCGACGGCGGGGCGCCGACAGCGCTACCAGGAGCTGACCGAAGAGCTCCGGCAGGCGGTCGGGGACGCCGAGGCCGAACGAGCGCTCGCCCGTGCGCTGCGATTTCTCGATGTCGATTCCGTCGACCCATCCCCCGCAGAAGCGCCACCCGACGAATCCTCCCACGGGGACGCTTCCGAGCCGGAGAATGGGGCCGACCCACCAGCGCAGCCCGCCCCCGCCGTCGAAGGCGACGCGCTCGTGCTCGCGGCCGAGGAGGCGGCGGCCCGCGGCGACGCACCCGGCGCGGTGGCCGCCGCGATGGCCGCGGCACGTGCATTCCGCGCCGCGGGGCATCCGGTCGCGGCGCTCGACGCCTGCGATCGCGGTCTCGAGTCGGGGCCGGACGACGTGGATCTCCACCTGCTGATCGCCGAGCTGGCATTCGAGCGCGGCGCGGTTGGGCCGGCCGGCGACACCTACCGCAACCTCCTGCGCCTCGTCGAGATCGATGGCGATGGTCCCGCTCGTGACCGCGTCCTCGCCGCCGCGAGGGCGGCGTTCCCGGACGACCCCCGGTTCACCCTGGCCTGACATCCCGCCGACTCTGCGCCGGTTCGCCGAGCAGCACCATGCGGACCGGGCAGCGAGACCGGGTTGGGCGGCCCGGGCTGGCACCGGTGCTACACTCACCCCACGATGTCGCAGCTCCTCGAGTCGCTGGTCGGACAGATCCGACCGATCACGCTCGCGGACATCGGGATCACGGCGCTCGTCATCTACTGGCTGTTCAGCCTGATCCGGGGCACGCGCGCGGTCCGTCTCGTGATCGGCGTCAGCGTCATCCTCGTGATCTACGCGGTCGCCCAGGCTGTGGGGTTGCGCCTCTTCACCCAGCTCCTCCAGGCGGGCGCAGTCGTCGGCCTCTTCGCACTCGTGGTGGTCTTCCAGCCCGAGCTCCGGCGCGCGCTCGATCGGATCGGGCGGGTCGGATCGTTCGCCTGGCTCGCCTCGCCCGCGGACCAGCGGCAGGCCGAGCAGATGGCCGCGGCGGTCGCGCGCGCGGCAACGCGCCTGGCGGGCGCACGATTCGGGGCACTCATCGTCGTGGAACGGGAGACGGGCCTCGAAGAGATCGCCGAGACGGGCGTGATGGTCCACGCCGATCTCTCCGCCGATCTGCTGGAGGCGATCTTCACGCCGCGTGGCGCGCTCCACGATGGCGCCGTGATCATTCGCGGCACGACCATCGTTGCCGCCGGAGCCGTCCTCCCGCTCGCCGAGACGACGCTCCAGGCGGAGCGCTTCGGCACGCGGCACCGGGCGGCGCTCGGGATCACGGAGCAGACGGACGCGCTCGTCGTCGTGGTCTCGGAGGAGTCTGGACAGGCGAGCGTCGTCGAGCGTGCGCGGATCCGCCGGAACCTCGACGAGCCACAGCTCGTGCGCGCGATCATGGCGGTGATGCTCCCGGAGCGTGCCGCCGGAGCTGCGCTCCGCGGGCGGTTTCCGTCGCGGACCGGCCGCGGACCGGTCGTGCTGGGGCCGGGAGCGCTCCGCCGCGCGGCGCTGGGCGACCGTGGGCGCGCGGTCCGCCGCGGCGACGAGCCCGAGCCCGCCGTGGCCGGCGAGGTGCGCGACGACGCGGACCCGGCGGCCGCCGGGGCGGGTCGCTGAGCATCGTGCGTCGGATCGTCGGCTTCGTCTTCCACAACTGGCCGCTCAAGCTCGCGGCGATCCTCCTCGCCACCCTCCTGTACGCGGGGCTCATCGTGTCCGCAAGCGCGGACACCTTCCCGGGACGAATCCCGATCCAGGTCCTCAACCAGCCGGGTAACGCCTTCATCATCGGCAACCTCGACGACGTCACGTCCATCCGGTACCTCGCCATCGGGACCAACCGGCCGACCGTCATCACGGCCAGCTTCACCGCGACCATCGACCTCGCCGGCGTCCCGGTGGCGGCCGGCTCGCCACCGGTGAGCGTGCCCGTCATCGTCCGCGCCACCGACCCGGGCAGCATCCAGGTGATCGACTTCAGCCCGTCGCGGATCCAGGTCCGGCTCGATCCCCTCACCAGCAAGGTGGTCCCCGTGCAGGTCGACCGCGGGACCGTCCCCGAGGGCCTTGACGTGCGCCAGCCGGTCGTCTCGCAGGAGAGCGTGACGGTCTCCGGCCCAGAATCCTCGGTGGTGCTCGTGGCCGCGGCGGAGGCGCGCGTCCGAATCCAGCCGTCAGGCATCGACGTCAACCAGGTCGTGGACCTCCTCGCCGTCGACGCGCGCGGCGACGTAGTCCCGACCGTCGAGCTGCTGCCCAGCTCGGTCCGGGTGACGATCCAGATCGGCAGCCAGCTCGCGACCCGAGCGCTTCCCGTCAACCCCGTCGTGGCGGGCAGCCCGGATGCCGGCGTGGTGGTCACGGGAATCACGGCCGCGCCGCAGCTCGTGACGGTCGAGGCCGAGTCGGCGGTGCTCGCCACGCTCGTGAAGATCGACACGCAACCGGTGTCGATCGCCGGCGCGACGGCCGACATCGTCGCCGACGTCAAGCTCGACCTCCCTCCCGGCGTCTCCGCTCTCGGGATCACCACTGCCCGGGTGACGGTGTCGCTCCGCCCGCAGCTCGGTACTCGGTCATTCCAGCTGGGGGTCGGGTTGCGCAACGCGGATCCGACAACTCGGTACGATCTGGGCGCCGGTCAGGTCGTGGTGACCGTCGGTGGCCCGGTCGCGGCGCTCAACGCGCTCGACGGGGCCTCGCTCGTAGCAACCGTTGACGTGGCGGGGCTGAGCCCGGGCAAGCACACCCTCGCGGCCGAGGTTCGATTGCCGACCGGCCTGACCGTCGTCGCAGGGTCACTCCCGGAGGTCATCGTCACCGTGACGCCCGCGCCCACCTTGTCGCCGTCGCCCGCGCCCACCTCGTCACCGACGCTCGGGCCAACCCCCTCCGTGGCGCCGTGACGATGGGACGACTGTTCGGCACCGACGGGATTCGCGGAGTCGCCAATGTGGACCTCCGGCCGACGGTGGCCTACGCGCTGGGGCGGGCCACTGCCCACGAGCTCGTGGGCGTGGGCGGGAGCCTGGTCGTGGGCCGTGACACGCGGCGGTCCGGGCAGATGTTCGTCGCCGCGATCGCGGCCGGGGCCGCCAGCCTCGGCGCGGACGTGCACGACGCGGGCGTGCTCCCCACCCCGGCGCTCGCGTACCTGGCGGGGACCGGGTCGTTCGCGGCCGGGATCATGGTCTCGGCCTCCCACAACCCGGCCGACGACAACGGACTCAAGGTTCTGGATGGCCGCGGCCTCAAGCTCGACGACGCGGAGGAGGATCGCCTCGAACAGCTCATCTGGCGGACCGAGGAGCTGGGCGGCCCGCGAAACGGCGGGATCGGGCGGATGGTCGAGGCGACGGCCCTCGTGGACCGCTACCGGGCCGATCGGCTACGCCTGGCCGCCGCGACGCAGTGCCGCCTCCATCTCGTGCTCGACTGCGCGAACGGCTCCGGTGGCGTGACGGCCCCGGAGATCCTCGTTGCGACGGGAGCCCGGGTTGACGTGCTCCACAACGATCCGGACGGGGAGAACATCAACGTTCGGTGCGGCGCCACCGCGCCCGCCGACCTGGCCGAACAGGTGGTCGCCCGGGGCGCTGACCTGGGCTTCGCGCTCGACGGCGACGCCGATCGCCTCGTGGTGGTCGACCGTCACGGGCAGGTCGTCGACGGCGACCAGCTGCTGGGGCTCTGCGCGCTCGATCGACTGGCCCGCGGCGCGCTCACCGGCGGGATCCTCGTCGTCACCGTCCTCTCGAACGGCGGCCTCGAAGCGGCCCTCGGCGGCGCGGGCGGGCAGGTCGTCCGGACGCCGGTCGGGGACAAGTACATCCTCGAGGGGATGCAGGTGACCGGCGCGAACCTCGGCGGCGAGAAGAGCGGCCACGTCATCGTCCGGGACCACACGACGTCGGGCGATGGGCTCGTGACCGCGCTCGAGGTCCTCGGGATCGTCCGCAGGACCGGCCGTCCGATCGACGAGCTGGCGGCCCAGGTGCCCCTCTTCCCCCAGGAGCAACGCACCATCCACGTTCGTCACAAGGAGCAGTGGGAGGCGGATCCCGAGCTTCGGCGCGCGATCGCCGCCGCGGAGGCCCGCCTCCCGATCGGCGGACGCATCCTCGTTCGACCGTCGGGCACCGAGCCCGCGCTGCGCGTCATGGTGGAGGGCCCGGACCCGGAAATGGTCGGCGCGCTCGCCGACGAGCTCGCGGCGCTGGCGGGCGACCGCCTAAACTAGCCCGGCGGCCATCGAGGTCCGGTTGGCGCAACGGAGGCACTCGACGGTATGTGCGGCATCGTTGGTTACACGGGACCCAGGGCGGCCGGACCAATCCTTCTCGAGGGGCTTCGGCGCCTCGAATACCGCGGCTACGACTCGGCCGGGATCGCGCTGGTCACCGAGTCCGGCGAGCTCTTCGTCGAGAAGCGGGCGGGCAAGCTGGCCAACCTCAGGACGGCGCTCCTCGACCGGACGCCGAACGCGGGGATCGGCCTCGCCCATACCCGGTGGGCGACCCACGGCCGCCCGAACGACCTCAACGCCCATCCGCACGTGGACTGCACGGGCACCATCACTGTCGTTCACAACGGGATCATCGAGAACTTCCGCGAGCTGCGCGACGGGCTGGAGTCGCGCGGGCACGTTCTCAGCTCGGAGACCGACACGGAGGCGCTGGCGCACCTCGTGGAGGAGGCGTACGCGGGCGACCTCGCGGACGCCGTCCGGGCCGCCCTGGCGCGGGTCCAGGGCGCCTACGCGGTGGCTGTCATGCACCGCGGCGAGCCGGACCGGCTCGTGGGGGCCAGGCAGAACGTGCCGCTCGTCGTGGGGCTCGGGGACGGCGAGGCGTTCATCGCCTCCGACGTCGCGGCGATCCTTGCTCACACGGACCGGGTGATCTTCCTCGAGGACGGCGACGTCGTCGACCTGCGCCCAACGGGCGCCACGATCACGGCCGTCGACGGGGCGCCGCTCGAGCGGCTCGTGACGCGGGTGGACTGGACTCCGGAGGCCGCCGAGAAGGGCGGCTTCGATCACTTCATGCTCAAGGAGATCCACGAGCAGCCGCAGGCGCTCCGGCAATGCCTTGCCGGGCGGCTCGGCCCCGACGGCACGGTCCGCACCGACGAGCTGGCGGGCGTGGCCGCGGCGCTGGCGGGCGTGGATCGCGTGGAGTTCGTGGCCTGCGGCAGTGCCTCCTATGCCGCCCTGGTCGGCGCAGCCGCGGTCCAGGAGTGGACCGGCCTGCCGGCGCGCGTGACCGTGGGGTCGGAGTTCCGCTACAGCCCGCCGCCGCTCGATGGCCGGACCCTCGTGATCGCCGTGACGCAGTCGGGCGAGACGGCCGACACGATCGCCCCGACCCGCTTCGCGCGCGAGCAGGGCTGCCCGATCATCGCGGTGACGAACACGGTCGGGTCGGCCATCACCCGCGAGGCCGACGCGGTCCTCTTCCTCCAGGCGGGCCCCGAGGTCGCGGTCGCCGCGTCGAAGACGTTCACCACCCAGGTCCTGACGCTGGTCCTTGTTGCGGCCCAGATCGCCCGGCTCCGCGGCACGCTCGATCCGGAGGTCGAGGCGGTGCTCGTCGGGAACCTGCGGGCGCTCCCCGACGCCGCCCAGCGCGCGCTCGACGCGGCCGGTGGGGTGGCCGAGATCGCCCGCCGGTACGTCAACTCCCGGGGCTTCATGTTTGTCGGGCGCGGCTACACGTACCCGACCGCGATGGAGGGCGCGCTGAAGCTCAAAGAGGTCAGCTACCTGCACGCGGAGGGCTATGCGGCAGGCGAGCTCAAGCACGGGCCGATCAGCCTGCTCGACGCCGAGTGTCCGCTGGTGGCGGTCGCGACGCGCTCCGCGGTCTACGACAAGCTGGTCAGCAACATCATGGAGGGCCGGGCCCGCGACGCGCGGGTGATCGCCGTGGCAACCGAGGGCGACGACCAGATCGCGCGGTTCGCCGACGACGTCATGTGGGTGCCGCCGACCCACGAGATGCTCGGGCCGATCCTCGCCATCATCCCCCTCCAGCTGTTCGCGTACCACGCCGCGGTCGCCCGCGGGACCGACGTGGACCAGCCGCGCAACCTCGCGAAGTCGGTCACGGTCGAGTAGCCCGTGGCCCCGCCGGTCCCGCGGGTCCCGGACGGGACCGCCGAGCTCGGGCTCGACATCATCCGCGTCGAGCGAATCGGCGATGCCATCGCGCGCTTCGGGGACCGCTTCATCCGGCGCGTGCTCACGCCGCGTGAGGCTGCCTATGTGCGCGGTCGCCCCGAGACATTCGCCGGTCGATGGGCCGCCAAGGAGGCGGTCAGCAAGGTGCTTGGGCTCGGCGTCCGGGGAATCGGCTGGCTCGACATCGAGATCGAGCGACTGCCGACCGGTCAGCCGGCGGTCCGTCTCCACGGGCGGGCGGCGGCTCGCGCGGATCAGCTCGGGCTGGCGCGGATCGCCGTCAGCATCACCCATGAGCGCGAGTACGCCCTCGCCATCGCGTTCGGGGTCCGCACCTCCGGCGGCCGCTACGTCTTCCCGCCGGACATCGACGAACGCCTCGGCGAGCGCGAGGCGGCGCTGCTCCGTCGGATGGAGCGCATCCGCGGGCTGGGCCGGGAGGCCGCGGCGCTCACCGCCGCAGCGGAGGAGGCAGGCGACGATGCATGAGCATCCCGTCCCGGCCGAGGCGGGCCGGCCCGACGCCGAGCGCCTCGACGACCGGAGCGCAGGCTTCCTGCTGCCGGAGCGGCCCGGCCGCGGCCACAAGGGAACGTTCGGCAAGCTGCTCGTCGTGGCGGGGTCACTCGACTACGCGGGTGCAGCCCTCCTGGTGTGCCAGGCGGCGGGCCGGGCCGGCGCGGGGCTCGTCACGCTCGCCGTGCCCGAGTCACTCCAGCCGCTCTTCGCGGCGAAGGTTGTCGAGGCGACAACGCTCGCGCTCGCCGAGGACGACGTCGAGGAGGTGGACCCGGAGCCGGCTTTGGCGCGGATCCTCGACCATGAGCACGATGCCCTCGTCGTCGGCCCCGGGCTGCGGCCGTCGCTCGCCTCCGCCGAGCTGATCCGCGGCATCCTCGCGGCCGGCGCCGGGGACGACGCCAGCCCGGCAGTCGTCGACGCGGAGGCCCTCCGGTCGCTCGCCGCCGAGGATGGCTGGTGGGAGGGCGTGGTCCGGCCGTGCGTGCTCACGCCGCACGCGGGCGAGTTCAGCCGCCTGCGGGCGGCCGGCGGGGTCGGGCCGGGGGCCGACGGGGACCTCGTCGGCGACGATGCTGCCCGGCTTGCCGCGGCCCGCCACGCGGCCCGCACCTGGGGCCACGTCGTGGTGCTCAAGGGAGCGCACACGGTGATCGCGGCCCCGGACGGATCGGCCGCCGTGGCGACGTTCGAGAACCCGGCCCTCGCCACGGGCGGCACGGGCGACGTCCTGGCGGGGACGATCGGCGGCCTGCTCGCCCAGGGCCTTGCCCCGTATTCGGCGGCGCGTCTCGGCGTCCATCTCCACGGCATGGCCGGCGAGGCCGTCCGGCATCGCGTCGGCGACGCCGGGCTCCTGGCGGGCGACCTGCCGTTCGAGATCGCCCGCGCGCGCCACCGGCTGACCGCCGACGCCGCGCGCCGCGCGGGCGCCGGCGCGCTCGGCTTCGGCCGGCCCGCCGGATGACCGACGAGCCGCTGCCCATCGAGGCGCGCCTCCGGGCCGCCGGGCTCCCGCCGCTGCCGCGCACGGCCTGGCTGGAGATCGACCTGGAGCGGCTCGCGGGGAACGTCCGGGCGATCCTGGCCGCACTCCCCACCGGCACGCTGGTCGAGGCCGTGGTCAAGGCGAACGGGTATGGCCACGGCGCGGTGCCGATCGCGCACGCTGCGCTGGCGGCCGGCGCGCACGGCCTCTGCGTCGCCACGCTCGACGAGGCCCTCGAGCTCCGCGCCGCCGGCTTGCGGGCGCCGATCCTCGTCCTCTTCCCGATCCTGCCGGACGGCGTCGTGGAGGCTGCTCGCGCCGGGATCGCGGTGGCGGCAGGCGACGTCGTGGTCTGGCCGCGTGGACTGGCCGCCTATGCCCGGGCGCGCCGGCGCGCCCGGGGACGCCTGGGCGACCTCGCGGTCCACGTCGGGATCGAGACCGGCCTGGGCCGCGACGGGCTGGCGCCGGACCAGGCAGTCGCCGCCGTGCGTGCGCTGGCGGACGTGCCCGGGGCCCACTTCGACGGGGCGTGGTCGCACCTGCAGGCGCCGGAGGACGCGGCCCGAACCGCCCGCCAGGTGGACCGCTTCCAGGCCGTGCTCGACGAGCTGGCCGCGGCCGGTTTGCCCGCCCCGCACCGCCACCTGCTGGCGTCGGGCGGTCTGCTTGCGGTCGAGCGGTACGTCGGCGGGGAACGTCCCGTCTTCGACGGCCTGCGGGTCGGGCTCGCGCTCTACGGGATCGCGCCGGAGGGGCTCCCAATCGGCGGGGCAGCGACCGGAATCCAGGCCGCGCTGCGGCCCGTCCTTTCGCTTCGCGCACGGCCGGTGCGGGTGGCGGAGCTGCCCATCGGCGAGGGCGTCGGGTACGGGCCAAGCTTCGTCACGGCCCGCGCCAGCCGGATCGCGACGCTCCCGCTGGGCTATGCCGACGGCTGGACCCGCTCGTTCGGGGGCCGCGCGACGGCCATTGTCCGCGGCCGCAGGGTGCCGCTCGTGGGGACGGTCGCGATGGACGCCGTGATGGCCGATGTCACCGACGTCCCCGGGCCGCCCGTCACGCCCGACGACGAGTTCGTCCTCCTCGGCGAGCAGGGCGGTGACCGGATCACCGCCGCGGAGCTGGCGCAGGAGCGCGCCACGATCAGCTGGGAGGTGGTCGCCGCGATGGCTGCACGCCTGCCCCGGGTGTACACTGCGCCGGCCGCGGCGGTCGGCATTCGCACGCTCACGCAGGACCGGGGGCCATGGCGGACATCGCGCTCTGGAATGGCGATATCTGTGACCTCGAGGTGGACGCGATCGTGAGCCCAGCCAGCACCAGCCTCTGGATGGCGACGGGAGTCGCGGGTGCGATCAAGCGCCGGGGTGGCGATGCGATCGAGTTCGCGGCCGTCCGCCAGGGGCCCGCCGGCCTGGGCGACGCGATCGTGACCGACGGCGGGTCGCTTGCCGCGCGCTGGGTCATCCACGCCGTCTCGCTCGACCAGGCGCGCCGCACCGACGCCGGGGCCATCGACCGCGCGGTCCGGAACGCGTTTGCCCGGGCCCGGGAGCTTGGCGCGGAGACGCTCGCCATCCCGGCGCTCGGGACCGGCGTGGGTGGGTTCCCGATCGCGGAGGCCGCCCGCGTCACCGTCGCGGCGGTGCGCGCCGAGCTTGCCCGCTCGCCGCAGGTGACCCGCGTGACGTTCGCCCTCCGCGGCGCCGTCCCATACGAGGCATTCCGGTCCGCGCTCGCGGCCGCGGTGGCACCGCCGGCCGGGACGCTCGCGTGACCTTCCCCTTCTTCCCCGGCGACGAACAGCGCGCTGCCCTCGTCGAAGAGGTTGCGCGCGAGATCCAGCTGCGCGGCATGACGGGACCCGCGGTCCTCTTCCTCCACGCGAGCATGCCGGACGGCGGGCTTGCCGGGAGCGCGATGACCTTCTTCGACCCGGTGCTGCGCCAGCTCTTCGGGGGCGGCAGCGCACCTGCGAGCGCGCTGCTGGCGGACGAGGCCGGAATCGAGCAGCTGATCGACCGACTCGAGGAGCTGGACGAGGAGTCGGTCTGGGACGCGTGAGCCACGTGGAGCCGGGGACAGCCGAGCCCCTCGTCGGTACCCGGCCCGCGTCCTCGCCGGCGGCCGTGCCTGCACCCTCCGCACGCGCGGTCGTGGCGCCCGCCCACGACCGTGAGACCGCCTTCTTCACGCTGGACCATGGGACCGCCACGCTCGCCGGTGCGCTAGTGGGGCGTGTCGACCGACGGTGGCGCCTGTTGGCGGCCACGGCGCTCCCCGCCGGCAGCAACCCGGACACGCTCCTCGGCCTGCTCGTGGATCGCCTCCGGTCGGCGGACCCGGCCCGTGCCGAGGCAATCGGGAGCCGCGCCGAGCCGCTCGCTGCCTGGCCTCGGCTTGTCGCGACGAGCGTGCCCGCCGCGACGCTTGCCGTGATCGCCGCCACCGAGCGGACGCGCGCCCGGCTGGAAGAGGCCGCCGTGGGGGCGGGCTGGAATGTCGTCGCCGGCAGTGCGGAGCGGACCGATCCGCTCGCGCTCACCCGGCTTGCGACTCGCCCGGGCGTTGTGGCGCTCCTCGTCGGGGTCGCGGATCCGCCCGACGCTGACGAGCGTGACCTTGCCGCGGAGCTCGCCGTCGCGGCGGCCGGAATCGCCGCCCGGCGGCCCGGCATGCGCGTCTTCCTGGCCGGCCCGGTCCCCGACGCTCCGCTGCTCGACGCGTGGCGAGCCCCGGTCATCGTCAGGCTCCCGGCACCGGCCGGCGCACCCGGCGAGCTGGCTGCCTCCACCCTGCGGGCGGCGCTGGCGGCCGCGCGCGGTGGCCCCGACGACAGCCGTTGCGCCCTGGCCGCCGCCGCCGGGTCGCTTGCCCGGGTTCTCGGGCTCCGGGTGGAGATCCTCGAGATCGGCGTCTCGGGTGCAGCGCGCGTGGTGGCCTCTCCGGGCCCCGCGGACGACGGCGGGATCGCCGCCTCGGTGCAGATCGTCGAGGTGCCCGATGCGGCGCTCTTCCGGATGGATCGCCCCGGCTCGGTCGACCGGATCGACTACTGGTTCACCCAGGGCCTGGACCGGGCGCGACTCCGCGACCGGCTCGCGGAGCTGGCCATCGCACCGTGGAGCGACCTCGACGCGGACGGCGCGCTCCTGCGGGGGGCCGCCCTCCGCGGGGCGGTGGAGCGTCTGCTCGCAGCCACCGACCCGGTGCTCGGGCACGGCGGCGTGGACCTCGTGATCGGCGCGGGCGGGGCGTGGTCGGCGGTCCCGGCGCCCGCCGCGGCCCACATCGTCGCCGACGTGGTCCGCCGTCCGGGCGCCGTGCAGGTGGCGATCGACCATGCGCGCCTCCTCGGCCCGATCGGGACGATCGCAGACGACGCGGGGCGGGACGCGCTCGTCGCCGGTCTCGGTGAGGACCTGCTCCTCCCGCTCGGGACCATCGTGACGCCCCGCGGCCTGCGGCCGAACCGGCCGGCCGGCCGCCTGGTCCTCGAGACCAGGGGTGCGCGATCCGAGGTCGAGCTGGTGGCCGGCGGCTTCACGCTCGTCGATCTGCCGCCGGGCGCGAGCGGCACGGCCGAGCTGGCCTTCCGCGGAACGCCCGAGCTCGGCCCGCGCGGCCGCCGCTTCAAGATCGCCGTCAGCGGCGGCCTGGCCGGGTTGCTGCTGGACCTCCGGGACATCCCGCTCCGGCTCCCGGAACGGCCCGATCGTCGCCGCGAGCTGCTGGGGACGTGGGAACGGGCCCTCTGGCCGGAGCGCGACGCGTGACTGGCTCGCTCGAACTCGTCCCCGCCCGGGCGCTCCTCGTGCCACGACCGCGCATCCGCCTCGAGCTGCAGCCCGGCGATCGCGTCACCGCGGTCGTCGGCGAAGCCGTCCATGTCGGCGAGGTGGTAGCGGAGCGGATCCGGGACCCCCGGCTGGTCGAGGCGGTCGTCCCGCGGGATGGCGCGGACCAGGGCATCCCGCTGCCCGGCACCTGGGTGCCCGCCGAACACGCGCTCGCCGGCCGCCACGCAGGCGCGCCGGCCGGCGAGCTCCTCTTCGAACATGGCGGACGGCGCCGCCTGGTCAGCGGCCCGCACCCGGACCGCCTCCACGCCCCGGCCGACGGCCGCGTCGTGGAGGTGGAGCCCGGGGTCGCGCTCGTGATGGAGATCGACGGTCCGGGGCTCGTCGCCACCGAGCTGCTCGGGGAGCCACACTGGGGCCGGCTCGTCCTCCTGCCCGAAGAGTCCGACCCGCGCCTCGCGCTGGACGTCGCCCTGGCCGGGGCGGTGGTGGTCCTGCCGGGCCGCGTCGACGCCGAGGCGCTCGCCCGCGCGCGGGCGATGGGAATCCGCGGCGCGGTGGTCGCATCGCTCGCCGAGCGCGACCGGCGCGACCTCGCCGCATCGGCGGCCCGCCAGCAGGCCGGCCTGCACCGCCTGGCACCCTTCGGGGTGCTCGTGCTGGGCGGGTACCTTCGTCGCGCATTCGCCTCGGCCGTCCGGTCCACGCTCGACGCAGCCTCGGGCGCCGTGGTCGGGCTGGTCGGCGACCCGCCGCTCCTTCTCCTCCCGGCGGACCGGCAGCTGCCGCTGCCGGAGCTGGACCAGATCGTCGTCCACGGCGGCCCCGAAGCAGGTCGGGAGGGCCGCTGGCTGGGGCCCGGCGGGATCCGTCGCGTCCGCGGTGGCATCACGGCCGAGACCGGGCTCGTCGCCCTCGACGACGGCCGGACGGTTGCGATCCCGATCGGAGAGCTGGAGCGGTTCGCCGTCCTCGTCGCCAACGGGTAGGCTCTGCGAATGCCCGCAACCCTGCCGGAGCTCCGGCTGCTCGCGCCCCACCCTGCCGCCACGCGCGCGTTCGGTGAGCGCCTGGGGATCGCCGCGGCGGCCGGGGACGTGATCGCGCTCATCGGGCCGCTCGGGGCCGGCAAGACGGAGCTCGCCCGGGGCATCGCCCGGGGCCTGGGGGTCGTCGGCCTCGTCAGCTCGCCGACGTTCATCCTCATCGCCGAGCACGAGGGGCGCCTGCCGCTGTTTCACCTCGACTGCTATCGCCTCGCCGGCGCCGAGGACGCGCTGGGCGCTGGGCTCCTCGACGAGCGACGCGCCGAGGGCGTCACGGTCGTCGAGTGGGCCGAGCGCCTCGGGACCGCGCTGCCGGCCGGCCGGCTGGAGATCCGGCTCGACGGGTCCGGTGACGACCCGCGGACGCTCGCCTGCCGGGCGACCGACGCCCGCCACGCCCGGCTGCTGGAGGCACTGACGTGACGGCGGCCGTCGCGAGCGGGCTCCTGCTGGCAATCGACACCGCGACATCCCGGGCCGTGCTCGCCATTGGGACCTCCGACGGAACGCTGCTCGCGGCCGACACGTGGCCGGCCGGCCATCGCCATGTCGAGGAGCTCCTCCCGCGCCTGGAAGCGCTCCTCGCCGGCTGCGGCTGGGATCGGCGGGCGCTCGCCGTCGCGGCGGGAATCGTCGTCGGGACCGGCCCAGGCGCGTTCACCGGGCTCCGGGTCGGCCTCGCCACGGCGAAGGCGCTCGCGGTTTCGTTCGGCCGGCCGCTGGTCGGGGTCGGGAGCGGCGCTGCACTCCTTGCCGCGGCCGGGGCGGCGGATCCCGCGACCGATCCACGGCACCTCGTGCTGCTCCTGCCCGCCGGCTCCGCCGACCGCTACCTCGTCACGACCACCGGGACTCGGCTGGCGACCGGCCCCGACCTGCCCGCGCTCCCGGTTGGCGCGGTGATGATCGCGGTGGACCTCGCGGGGCGTGCCCCGGATGCGGCGCTGGCGCGCGGTGAGGCTGCCACGGACGGGCTTCCCGGGGTCCTGCTGCAGCTCGGCGCCGCGCGGCTGGCCGTGGGCGACGTCGACGATCCGGCGCGCGTGGTGCCCGAGTATGTCTCGCTGCCGCGCGGCACGGCCGCCGACGCGGGGGAGGAGGCAGTGACCACGTGGTCGCCCGCCCGCCCGTAAGGCTCGTCATCGAGCCGATGACGTTCGAAGATCTGCCGGCGGTGCAGGAGATCGAGCGCGCAAGCTTCACGACGCCGTGGCCCGCCCACGCATACCAGGCGGAGCTGGAGACGAACAAGCTGGCCC
>Ga0209880_1000006_pt1 | contig 31729 bp, 27 predicted proteins | sample PersoiDNA2013191_FD_185803 | JGI IMG/M metagenome (GOLD analysis project Ga0209880, IMG submission 185803) | Permafrost soil microbial communities from the Arctic, to analyse light accelerated degradation of dissolved organic matter (DOM) -... | ecosystem: Environmental > Terrestrial > Soil >... | reverse complement strand
GCTGGTCAAACTTCTGGAATGCAGCAGCCGCTGGAAGAACAAGCACGGAACGTCGGGCGCCTCGCACCAGCTTCGCAACCGTTTCGCCTCCAAGCATTCGACCGAGAATTCCCCGGCCGTGCGTCCCGGCGACAATGAGATCGGCATCAAGTTCCTCGGCGCAGGCGAGGAGGGCTGGACCGGGTTTCCCATACAGAACCTTCTGATGGATCCGGCACTTGCTGCCCTGGTCCAGCCAACCCGTGACGCGCGTCAGTTGAGCGCCGACGTTTGCTTCGTGCTCTCTGAACCAAGGTTCGGGGATGTAGTCCTTCCGTTCCCACGGAACTACGTGCACCAGCGTTACAGTAGCGCCCGGGGCCGCGATCTCGAGCGCGAGCCGCGCCGCTTCAATACTCGACTCCCTGAAATCCATGGCGACCATGATGCGCTTGGGAAGCGCCCTGAGTTTGCTATCGACAGCCAGCACGGGTACATGGCTGACCCGGATCAGGCGGAGCGCGGTCTCGTTTCCAAAAAACCTCGCCGCCGCGCCGTGGCCGCCGAGCCCGACCAGCACGATTCGAGCGCGTGATTCCTTCGCCAGCGCCGCGATCGTCGTTGCCGGATCTCCAGATCGGACTTCGACGCTCCAGTTCTTGTCTCCGAGCCGATCAAGCTGCGCTTTTGCCTTGCTCTGCGCTTCCTGGTGCAGGCCGCGCTCATAGTCCATCACCAGCGAGCGGTCGACCGTTCCCCAGGGAATCGGAGCGTGATCCACCACCGTGAGAACTTTGACTTCGCGCTGGTTGCCGGGGGAGAGCAGACGGGCGAGCGCAATGGCCGCGTCTGATTGAGGCGTCCCGTCGGTCGCGATGAGCAGCGCCGTCGGGCGTCGGTGGACCGGACGCTCCGGCTCGGCGTTCAGTGTGGGTTCTGCGAGTGAATTGGACACGATCTCCTCCTTTTTTTTCGATTAGTCGGTTACGGCCTGTGCCGTGCCGGGCCCTATCACACGGAGCTTGTCTATCACACCGCGCGAGCCCTTGATGCTGCGGAGGCGGCGAACGAGATCATCACGAGTCCTTCGCGAATTCGCGACGCCCTCGACGCGGAGCCATCCATGCTCGGCCACGACCTTGATCCCCGGATCGGCGACGCGAGGTGGTAACCGCAGCTGTCTGACAGCTTCGCGCGCGATCTCCACGGGCGTGGGCTGCTGCTGCGAAGGAAAGACGGTCTCCAGCTCCTGTACCACTGCTTGCACGCCCGGCACGCTCAAAACAGCCGCTTCAACCGCACTTCGCTCGGTGCCATCCTCCGCGCTTCCCGTCAGCGCTATTACGCCATCGAAAGCGTCGATGTGAATCTTTGATCCGGGAGACAGAGAGACCTTTGCCAACGCGGTTTCCACCAGTTGGCGGAGAATTGCATCCGAATCGGCCTTACCGGTGTCGGCAGTGTTCCTCTCCGATCTGGAGAAGACTCTCTTCCCGCCCGTCGGTCCCGAAGCCCGGCCAGAGATCTCAGCGACCCGAATGCGAAAGAGCTGGTCGCGGAATGGGACCGGGTCCGAGTCGGTCATCGCGGACGGCACGAGCTCGCGGATCAGTGACACCGCCTTCGTGTGGGTGCGTCGATCCGACGGTGTGGTGCCGGGCTCGATCAGGTATAGTGGGCCGCTCGCGACCACGCTCCGCCATTCAAAGAGCTGAGTGTGCTCGTCGACTTCGAACGCAACGCGGCGGTTCCGAAGTATCTCCTCGAGCTTTCCCGCCGCGGCGGTTCGCCCGTAGATCCAGCCGCTCGCGTAGGCGTAGTGGATCGGAACGATCCTCACGCTGTCGTGCAACGAAAAAGCGATTCGTCCCACGCTGTTGCGGGCGAGAATCGCTTCACATGCCTTCCTGCCAAGCACGCTGAAGAGAGGTGCATCGTCAGCGGTGCGAGGAGGATTCAGAACTGCGGTGTCATTCAACATGGTAAGTCTCTCTAACGAAGAACCAATTTCCGAAAGTGGTGCAACTGCGTGACGCCGCGCTGTTCCTCAGCCGCGGTGCCTGCTAGTCAGTTGCTGTGGAGCGTTCCTATTGTGTGCCGCCATTGACTGCGGCGAGCTGCGCCAGAAGCTCGGGTCCGGCTTTCAGATTGAACTTCACCGTGATCTCATTCCCGACCTTGAGCCTGCCGAACATGAAGCTCGGCGGCTTGATGCCGAAGTCCGTCATGAGAATCTCCTGCTCCGCCTGTGCGGTAGCCTTCCCATCGCTCAGGCGCTCAGCATTGATCTTCATGTTGACGACTTTTTCCTGACCGGAAATCGTCAAGGTGCCGGTTGTCTTTGCAACGAACGCGGCGGGTGACGCGCTGCCATCGAGGATGTCATATCCTGACATCGTGTACTTGATGAGCGGGTTCTCGTCAGCCTTCAGCGTGCTGTACATGTTCTTATCCATCTGTCCATTGCCGCAGGTGAGCGTGCGCACGACGATGTTGACTTTCACACTCACGATTGGACGCGCAACCTTGGTGAGATCCTTCGTGTAACCGGGATCCACATCCACATAGGCGTTGATCTTGTTGGTCTTGCAGTGAAAGGCGTGAAGGGAAGAGGTCCCTTCGATGGTCAGCTCGCTGCCCGGATCGAGCCGGAGTCGAATGGCGCTCGCGCTTTGTGCTCCCGCCGTAGCGGCAACTGACATGAGCGCTGAAACAGTCAGTAAGGTCTTTCTCATCTTCGTAATCCCATAGTTCGTGAGATGCGGTTGCTTCGGTTACGCACTCAGGATACGAATAGTGGGCGACTCGAACTGTCGGACTTCACCTCAACTTTCGCGGGAATGTGACTGAACTTTCGGCGCGGAATCCCCTCCATTTTTGGGGGAAACCCCTACACGAATGAGCGCCTGAATCGAGCATCAAGCCACCACAGGGGAAACTCCGACAATAAATCAACCATTGGCTGACTGTTTCGCTGTGGCCTGACCCCGAACATTGAAGGGAGAGAGGTGCGAATCGCGCCTCGATGTTCAGCCGTTCGTACCGCGCGGAGGTCCTGTATGTACAAGATGATCATGGTCCCGACCGATGGGTCGGGGTTCGATCGCGAGGCGATTCGGGTGGCGCTGCGAGTCGCTGAGCGCAGTCAAGCAAAGGTCCGGCTCGTTCGCGTTCATTCCACCGGAGCGTTCTTTGGAATGGAGTCTTCCCCGGAAGCGGCTACGGTTTCGGTGGGGGTGCTGCAGCAGGAGCGGGACAGGATTCTGAGGGAGCTCTACGCCCTCGCCGCAGAATGCAGGAACACGAGCGATGCGAAAATCGGGTTGGCGCTCGAGGACGGACCCGTGCCCGACGCTTTGCAAGCATATGCCAGCCGTAACAAGGTGGATCTCATTGTCATAAGCAGTCACGGGCGCGGCGGCATAACGCGCCTGTCACTCGGCAGCGTGACGGATTCGCTCATTCGTCATACGACGATCCCAGTTCTGGTCGTCAAACCACACGCTAGCTACCTGAATCCAGAGGCCGGAGAGCCCTTCAGGCGCATCGTCGTTCCTCTCGACGGATCGAGTCTGGCAGAGCAGATTCTCCCCGAAGTCGTTGCCCTGGCGAAGGTCGAAGAGTCGGAGCTCACTCTTCTGCGCGTTCTGGTACCCCCAACTTCCTCACAAAAGAGGATCGCCGATAAGAAGATTCCTTGGTGGGACAAGGACATCGCCGCCGCGGAGGGCTATCTGTTCAGCATCGCGACAAAACTGCGCGAGGATGGTTTTCTCACGACCACTGAGGTTGTTATCAGTGAGAACATCGCTCAGGCGATTGCTGACTACGCCCGCAAGGTGAGAGCAGATCTCGTCGCAATCGCGACTCACGGACGTGGCGGCGTTTCTCGCGCTCTGCGAGGGAGTGTCGCGGACGTCGTAACGAGGACCTCGCCTACAGCGATGCTTGTGCTTCGGCCTGTCAGCGCCCTCGCCGAAGAAGAGCCGGCTAAAGAGGCCCGACTTCCCGACGGAATGCCCGTTATCGCGTGACGAAGGCCGCTCGACTAAACCGATCCCGCGATCTTGTCGTGCGCCAATCTGCGCGCGAGCATGCGCCCGATCAGCGCACAGGGGATGACGATAAGCACCGCGATAACTCTGTACCACGAGAAGCCTGTGCTCCAGAACTCGCGAACCAGTCCGAAACTGAAGAAAACCTGGAAGACTGCAAAGCCGCTGATCGTCTCGGACGTATTCTGGATTCGGGTGGCGACGTACGCGCCCACGATCACCGACGCACCCGTGAGGAGGAGCGCGAGTAGCGCCGCGGCGAACGTCGTGACGTAGTACTCTCCGCGGATCGCTGGCCCGGCGAGCAAGGCGTATCCCCATTCCCCCGCAAGAATCAACGCGCTTGCGACGAGACATCCCGAGAGCACTGCGGTGACAGTGCGCATGCGTTTACGCCTCCTTGAGGTTGGCCCAGAGTTGTCCGACGCCGGTGCAGTCGGGGTTCATACTCGCTCTCCTAGTCATTGCTCGCACACCTCTGTACTGGTTTCTCCGACCCATCTTCCAGTGCGCGCCGACAGACTATTCAGCGCCAACCTGCGAAGTTGCCTTCAAAGGCTGGCAGGACCACTCGCAATGGAGGGAAACATCATGAAAACGGACCTACAACTGCAGCGTGATGTGCTCGACGAGCTCAAGTTCGAGCCCAGCATCCGCGAGGCAGAAGTCGGAATCGCGGCCAAGGAAGGCGTCGTCACCTTGACCGGGTTTGTCGACAGCTACGCCGAAAAGTTCTCCGCGGAGCGCACCGCCGAGCGCGTGCGCGGCGTCAAGGCAGTCGCCGACGAGATCAAGGTGAAGCTGCCCGGAATGCATCAGCGCTCGGATACCGACATCGCTCACGCGGTGGTCAACGCGCTACGGTGGGACATCCAGGTCCCGGACGACCGCATCAAGGCCACTATCGAAGAGGGCTGGATCGCCCTTGAAGGCGAGGTCGAGTGGCAGTACCAGAAGTGGGCAGCGGAAGGAGCTGTGCGCAATCTGACCGGAGTCAAGGGCGTAACCAACCTCATCGCGGTGAAGCCAAGGACGACTTCTACGCACGAGGTGGGTCAGAAGATCAAGGACTCAATGCGCCGGCATGCAGAGCGTGATGCCGACCGAATCACGATCGAGGCGAAAGACGGCCGTGTAACCTTGCGGGGGACCGTCAGCTCGTTCGCCGAGCGGCAGGACGCGGAGCGTGCTGCATGGCAAGCTCCCGGAGTTACGAATGTCGATGACATGATCGCGGTCACTTATTGACCGGCGTTCAGGCGCACACGCAGCTGTGGCGGGAATCTCCGTCGATGCGTGTGCGCCGGGTCTCGCGAGTTGTGGAGGGGGTCTTATGAAGCGTTTTCTCAACCGCCGCGAAGCGGGAATCGAATTGGCGGAGAAGCTCGACCACTTTGCCGGAAGACAGGATGTCGTCGTCCTCGGGCTGGCGCGCGGGGGAGTTCCGGTCGCGTACGAAGTTGCGCGCGCCCTCAATGTGCCGCTTGACGTGTTCGTCGTGCGGAAGCTGGGCGCACCCGGGCACGAGGAGTTGGCCATCGGCGCCATCGCTACCGGGGGTATCCGCGTGCTGAACCAGGAAGCGATACACGCTCTCGGAATTACTTCGAGCGCGATCGAGCGGATAACGATGCTGGAACAGCAGGAGCTGGAACGCAGGGAGAAGATGTATCGTGACGACCGTCCTCCGGTGAACATCAAGGGCCGCACCGTGATTGTCGTGGATGATGGTCTCGCCACCGGGTCCACAATGCAAGCCGCGATTACCGCTCTGCGCAGACAGGGCCCGGCCTCGATCATCGTGGCAGCTCCGGTCGTCGCGCTCGAAACGTGCGAGCATCTACGGACCGTCGCGGACGGATGCGAGTATGTGCAGTCTCCCGAGCCCTTCTACGGAGTTGGGCTCTGGTACGAGGACTTCTCCCAAACCACCGACCGGGAAGTTCGATCGCTGCTCGCCGCTTCGGCACAGGATGCGCTCGAGCCGATTCCGTTCGCCATCCAACAGTACTGAGGAGACTCCATGTCACTGTCCATTGACCGGGATCTTTACCGCGACCTGCGAAAGGAAACACGCCCAATGACGGGCGACCGAGAGGATTTCGATCCGCTGCTCGCGCTCGTCGGCGACAGCCGCTTCGTCCTCATCGGCGAAGCCTCCCATGGAACGCACGAGTTCTACCGGATACGCGCCGAGATCACAAAACGACTCATTCGCGAGAAAGGCTTCTCGGCCGTCGCGGTGGAAGCGGACTGGCCAGACGCGTATCGCGTGAATCGTTATGTGCAAGGCAGGGGCGGCGACACGGACGCCTCGCAGGCGCTCGGTGGCTTCAAGCGCTTTCCGCAATGGATGTGGCGAAACGCGGACGTACTCGAGTTCATCGGCTGGCTTCGCGACCACAACGACGCGATGCAGATCGGACGACGAGTCGGCTTTTACGGGCTCGACCTCTACAGCCTGCACGCCTCGATGGAAGCGGTGCTGTCGTATCTTCGCGTGGTCGACCCGGAAGCGGCTCTCAGAGCTCAGAAAAGGTACGCCTGCTTCGAGCATTTCGGGGACAGTCCACAGGACTACGGTTACGCGGCGACGGTTGGCCTCGCTCCGTCGTGCGAGAATGAAGTAGTCGCTCAGCTCGTGGAGCTGCAAAAGTCGGCCGCCGACTATGCGACTCGCGATGGGAGACTGGCGGCAGACGATCTCTTCTTTGCTGAACAGAATGCGAGAATAGTTCTGAATGCCGAGCGCTACTATCGAGCGATGTTCGGAAACCGGGCTGCATCGTGGAATATGCGCGACCGGCACATGGCCGCGACGCTGGATGCTCTGATCGCGTTTCTGGAGTTCGACCGGCGGGCCCCGAAGATCGTAGTGTGGGCACACAACTCACACCTCGGGGATGCCAGCGCGACCGAGATGGCGGGCCGGGGCGAGCTGAATGTCGGTCAGCTGGTGCGGGAGCGATGGGGGCACAGTGCGCTCCTTGTGGGGTTCACCACGTACGCGGGCACCGTGACAGCGGCTTCAGATTGGGACATGCCGGCTGAGCGGAAAATCGTCCGTCCGGCTCTCGAAGGGAGTTACGAAGCTCTGTTCCACGACCTCGGCCTCCGAAACTTCTTCCTTGGTCTTCGTGGAACCAGTGAAGCCATCCTCGGCTTGAGGCAGCCGCGGCTGGAGCGGGCGATTGGCGTGATCTATCGCCCGGAGACGGAGCGAATGAGCCATTACTTTCGTGCGCGATTGCCGCACCAGTTCGACGCCATACTTCACTATGACGTGACTCGCGCCGTCGAGCCGCTGGAGCGGACAGGCCTGTGGGAGCGCGGTGAGCTCCCCGAAACCTATCCCTCGACGCTTTGACGGGGATCAAGAGGAGGATATGATGAAGACTGAAGAGGAAAGACGGGTGGAAGAGCGCGCTGTGCGGATACCAGTTGATGGGATAATCCTCGAAGCGGACCTTGCTCTCCCCGCAAATGCCACGGGTGTCGTGCTCTTCGCCCATGGCAGCGGCAGCAGCCGGTTCAGTCGGAGAAATCGGGCAGTAGCACGCAAGCTCCAGGATTCCGGCTTTGCGACCCTGCTTCTGGATCTTCTCACGGCCGAGGAGGAAAAGGCCGAGGTCCGCACGGGGCATTACCGATTCGACATCGAGATGCTTTCGCTGCGTCTCGCGGCCGCCACCAATTGGGTAGTCGCACAGCACGACCTCGACGGGCTGCCGCTCGGTTACTTTGGCGCGAGCACTGGAGCCGCGGCCGCCATCGTCGCAGCGGCCATGCTTCCCGACCTCGTGGGCGCAGTTGTTTCTCGAGGCGGAAGGGCTGACCTGGCGGGAAGTGCGTTGGAGGATTTGCGCGCGCCGACATTACTGATCGTGGGAGGACTCGACACCGTCGTGCTGGATCTCAATCACGAGGCGCTTCGAAGGCTCCGCTGCATAGGCCGGCTCGAGATCATTCCCCGCGCGGGCCATCTATTCGAGGAGAGCGGAGCGCTCGAGAAGGTTTCCGATCTGGCACGGGAATGGTTCACCGAGTATCTGGTCGAGCGACCCACACGAATGCCGCAGTACTCCGACGCGAGCTAGACGGAGAGGGAACAATGATAAATAAACTGGCAGTGGCGGGTATGAAGTGAAAAACACCAGGGTGGCACTATGATCTCGGCTTTCTGCTCGGTATCATCGCGATGCTCGGTGGCGGTGGATCACAGACTGGGCTCTGCACCTACTAGTAGTGATCGTCGTTTCAGACGCTTCGCCCTCGTCACTTCGCCCTCGTCACTTTCCATTGTCCGCCAGCAGAGACGTGTGCCAGCTCGTCGCTGATGGTGTTGTAAGTCCCCTCGATCGTGCGGCCGTCAATGAATGCGCCCTGGAACGTCGTCGTCACCCTGCACGCGCAACCGGGATCGGTGTAGGGATCGAGCAGTCCGACGACCTTGTTGCCTTCCTTGCGAACGAAGTGAATCCTGAGAAGCTGGCTCGCGGGAATGGCCAGGCTGCCGTTCACCATCGGCCGATAAGGGGTCACGATCGTGTTCTGCGATTCGCGCGCGACCATTTCGATTCGTCCAAACGCCGCAACCTCGCCGGCACGCAGAACGAAGGAGATATCTCCGGTCCTTCCAGTATCCTGGCTGCCATATTCGCCGGCCCAATTGCCCACGAGCGGGGCAAGGTCGAAGTCGTCGGCGATCACCTCGGTTTTGGGCGCCCACAGGGCGCACCCGAGAGCCAGCATGCTGGCACCGGCCGCGGCGATGACAAAAGTTGTCCGTTTCATGGTTCCTCCGAGTCTCCAGACTCTCAGCTACCCAAAGACGTACGTGCGACTCCCGATCTTGTGCTCAGCAACGGCCTTCGCTACGTCGGACGTGGTTACGATTCCGAGCAGGACATCTCCCTGCATCACCAGAACTCGATGGATTTGCTTTTCTCCCATGAGGATGGCCGCTTCGTCGACCAGACAATCAGGTGGGAGTGACTGGACTTTCCGAGTCATCACTTCATCGACGGTGACGTCCTCGAGGGGAGTCGTGCGTCCTCCCCGTCGCCTGAAGGTGAGTGACGGCGTCGTATCGTTGAGGTCTGCGAGAAGGGCAAGGATGTCGGTTGCCGAGAAGATTCCGACAACTTTTCCACGATCGACGACCGGTGCGCCGCTCACATGCCGTTCCGACAAGAGCTCCATAGCCTCGCGGATCGTCAAGTCGGGCGCGGCGCTGACCACGTCCCGCTTCATGATGTCTCTTAGCCTGAGCATCGGTCCTCCCTTAAGAGCGGCGAGAATGAATCGTTCCGAATGCCCCAACCGCCGACGGCCGCTTGGTGGTGGTGGCAGCGTTTGTTCAATAGTCTGATACGATTCCACTTCCGGAACGAGAAAGGAATGCCTGAAGTTGCGTGAGGATTCCCCGTATTCTCGGCGCAATGCGCGGAGCCGACCAAGGGGTGAGCGGAGCGCAGCTGCCGCCCGCTGTCCGTTCACGCGAGCAAGGAAAACCTGCAAGGAAATTCAGGGATTTGCTTACGCCAGAGAGGGCTTGCCCATGCTATTTTTCATTCGCGTTCACAGGGCGGAATTATGTGAACGGAGTTCTCCCCCGGGACGCCGGCGGAGGACAGCGCGATGGAAGTTCGAAGCCGTCGCACAGATTGTGAGGTTGCTGGACACAATCAAAGCTCCGGGATCACCGGAGCACCTGAGTCGCCCGTCCGACGAGGGTAAGGTTGTCGAGCCGACTGTGCGAAAGCACGGAAAAAAAACGAACCGGGATTGGCGACCGCCAGCAGAAGCGGAGCCTCCGCAAAGTGGGAAACCACAGAGCGGGGGCTCTAGTTTTATTGGCGCCTGACAGGAGACGAAATGAACAGGATGCGCGGGAAGTCAGCGGTCATAACCGGGGCTGCGCTCGGAATCGGACGTGCATGCGCCCTCAAACTCGCTGAGGAAGGCGCCGCTATCGCCGTTACCGATGTCGATGTCGCCAAGGGGTCACTCGTGGCCGAGGAGATCCGGGGTCGTGGGGGCGATGCGATCTTCATCGAGCACGACGTCGCCGATGAAGCAGGGTGGGATCACGTCATGAAGGTCGTAATCGAACGGTTCAAGAAACTCGACGTTCTCGTAAACAATGCCGGCGTCGCACTGGCCAAAGACGTCGAGCACACCACGCTCGAGGAGTGGCGGTGGCTCATGAGCATCAATCTCGAGGGCGTCTTTCTCGGGACGAAGCACGCAATCCAGACCATGAAGGCAAATGGAAGCGGCTCGATAGTGAATCTGTCCTCGATCGAAGGCCTGGTGGGCGATCCGAACCTGGCCGCGTACAACGCCAGCAAAGGGGGCGTGCGTCTTCTTACGAAATCAGCGGCACTCTATTGCGCCAAAGCGGGCTACAACGTTCGGGTCAATTCGGTGCACCCGGGCTATATCTGGACCCCAATGGTGGAGAACTATCTGAGAGCTCAGGGCGATGTCGCGCAAGGTCGCAAGCTGTTGGACAGTCTGCACCCAATCGGTCACGTCGGAGAACCCGATGACGTTGCCTATGGTGTGCTATACCTCGCATCGGACGAGGCGAAGTTCGTCACCGGAACGGAGCTGGTGATCGACGGTGGCTACACCGCTCAGTAGCTGTGAGCGGGCCTATTGCCGCCCGCTCTCGCCAGTAGTGCGCGTACCCCAGTTCAGACCGCGCGGCCGCGCCAGACTCGCGCCGAGGAGCGCACAGGGAATGACGAACAACACAGCGACGGTATCATACCACGCGGCCGAGGAGCGCCAGAACTCGGCCAGCATGCCCGCTCCAAGAATCAGCTCGAGGACGATGTAGGCGCTCACGGCACCACGAGTGTTGTGCAGGCGCGCGACCACGTAACCACCAAGAACGACCGAAGCGGCTGTCCAGAGAAACGTGATCAACACCACAATGGTGGCGCTGGAGGACTGTTCACGAAGAAAGGCATCACCTCCAAGCTGGACAGTGAGCCAATCGCCCGCGATCGCAAACAGACTGGCAACCAGCAACCCCAGCAATGCGGCGATCACCGTTTTCATCGGCTCGCGTCGACGCCTTACCGATTCCGCCATCGCATGCAATCGTTTCCGCATGATCCCCCCTCGCGTTGCTCGAGCGTCGCTTCCCTGATCCACTACTTACATTCTGGGCCAACTCAGCGTCGGAAACGAGAGAGGATTTCCTGAATTCCTGTGAGGATTTCTCGCAGAGCCTAAGGCGCGTGCCCGGTTTCGACTGTCCAGACCCAATCGCGAATCTCAGGAGGATCCTGCAGCTGGTCGCGCGAGTAGCGCACCGCGTCCGCGATCATCGTCTCCAGGCTCTTGATAGAATCCTCGCGTGCTGACTTGAGTGGTGACCGACGGATTGCCTCAGCCGCCAAATGAAACCGGCTCATGGCGTTCAGGATCACCATATCGAAGGGAGTAGTGGTTGTTCCCTGCTCATTGAAGCCACGCACGTGGAAACGGCCCGGATTTGAGCGATGATGAAGCATCTGATGAATCAGATGCTGATATCCGTGGAACGCAAAGATGACAGGCTTGTCGGCCGTAAATAGCCGATTGAAAGCATCGTCGTTCATGCCGTGGGGGTGATCCCCCGGTGAAAAGAGCGTCATGAGATCGATCACGTTAACAACCCGCACGCAAAGTTCCGGGGCGAGCCGCCTGAGCCACCACGCAGCCGCAACCGTCTCTAGGGTGGGTGTGTCGCCGGCGCACGCCAGCACCACGTCGGGATCGCGGCCCGCGGTCAGCTTCGGCTCCACGATGCTCTTTTCGTTTCCCGCCCAGCTCCACACCGATGCGCCGCGTGCGGCATGCTCGATGGCCTCTTCAATCGAGAGCCACTGGAGCTGCGGCTGCTTGTCTATCACCATCAGGTTGACGTAGTTGCGGCTGCGGAGGCAGTGGTCAGCGACGGCGAGGAGCGAGTTGGCGTCGGGCGGGAGGTAGATGCGCGCGACGCTGCCGCGCTTCGACATCACTACGTCAATCAGTCCGGGTCCCTGATGGCTGAAACCGTTGTGATCGTTGCGCCAGCACGTGGACGTGAGCAGGATGTTGAGCGAAGCAATTGGGCGGCGCCACTCGAGGTTCGTGGCTTCCTGCATCCACTTGGCGTGCTGGACCGTCTGCGACGCCGAGACCATGGCGAACGATTCGTAAGTCGCATACAGGCCGTGGCGGCCGGTGAGGAGGTAGCCCTCGAGCCAACCCTCGCACAAATGCTCGCTCAGGACCTCCATCACTCTGCCATCGGGCGCGATATGATCGTCGATGTCGAGCACTCGCCCGACGAGACATCTCTTCTCCACCTCGAAGACGTTTCCGAGCCGATTGGAATTGGTTTCGTCCGGACAAAAGAGTCGAAAGTTTGCGGCGCCCTTATTCTCGACGAAGATGTCACGCACCATCTGCCCCAATTGCCTTGTGGACTCCCGGCTCACAGTCCCCGGCAAACGGACATCGATGGAATAGTTGCGGAAATCGGGCACGCTGAGGGGAACAAGGAGGCGGCCACCATTCGAATTTGGATTCGCGCCCATGCGGCGGTCGCCCTTCGGGGCAAGCTCCGCCAGCTCTGGTAACAGGGCTCCTGATTCATCGAAGAGAGTTTCGGGCTCATAGCTTCGCAGCCACTCCTCGAGTTGCCGCATTTGTTCAGCGTTTGCGGGCACTTCACTAAGCGGCACCTGATGCGAGCGAAAAGTTCCTTCGACCGGAAGGGCATTCACGACTTTGGGTCCAGTCCATCCCTTGGGAGTGCGCAGGACGATCGCCGGCCAGCGTGGGCGATTCCGGATCGCGCCGGCAGATCCGGAACGAGCGTTCGTCTGGATCTCCCGAATTCGCGCATAGCATTTGTCGAGTGTGGTGGCGAACTCCTGGTGAAGGCGGAATGGCTCATCGCCTTCGACGAAATACACTTCGTAGCCGTGTGCCTGGAGGAGCCCACGTACATCATCGTCGCTGCCGCGTCCGAGGACAGTGGGTCCGCTGATCTTGTATCCGTTCAGGTGGAGGATTGGAAGCACCGCCCCGTCGCGAACCGGATTCAGAAAGCTCGTTCCCTTCCACGACCCTTCCAGCGGCGCCGTCTCAGCTTCCCCATCGCCCACAACGGCCACGGCGATGAGATCGGGATTGTCGAACGCAGCCCCGAAGGCGTGCATGAGTACGTAGCCCAGTTCTCCTCCTTCATGGATCGATCCTGGTGTCGGTACACTCACGTGGCTCGGAATTCCGCCCGGTGTTGAGAACTGCCGGAAGAGGCGCCTGAGACCGTCGGCATCTCGCGTAACGGCCGGATAGACTTCGCTGTAAGTGCCCTCCAGGTAGACGTTCGCGACGAGGGCCGCACCGCCGTGTCCCGGTCCGGCGAGATAAATGATGCTGGCGTCGCGCTCCGCGATCAGTCGGTTGAGGTGCACGTAGATGAAGCTCAATCCCGGCGACGTACCCCAATGTCCGAGCAGCCGCGGCTTTATATGCTCTGCCTGGAGCGGCTCACGCAGAAGCGCGTTCTCCCGGAGATAGATCTGGCCGACGGTGAGATAATTGGCGGCTTGCCAGTACCGCTGCATTCCTGCCACTTGCTCCGGAGTCAGCGGCGATACTGAGGGTGATTTTGATGCGCGCGTGGCCGTGACGCTACGCGACGTCTCGTCGGTTTTCGCGGTGCGTGGCGGCGCGACAGCCGGAACCGCGCTCGACACGGTCACATCGAACTCAAAGGTTGTCGTTCGCCCTCCCTCGCAGAACGCCCGCGGCTTCGCGCGCCAGCACGGCTCCTTCGTCGACAGCTACCACCCACACGTCGACAGGACCTTGCGAGCTACTAATCCGAGCGTCCGTCTCCTCGGTTCCGCGTGCGGCATCATTCCTGTCGTGGTCAAGGGTGACGCCGCACCACTCCATGCCCGCAAGAATCCGCTCGCGAACTTCAGGAGCATGCTCGCCGACACCGCCCCCGAATACAATAACGTCGATCCCGCCAAGCACGGCGATGTAGGCACCGATATACTTCCGGATGCGATAACAGTAAAGCTCGATCGCGAACTCGGCGTCGACGCTCTTGGATGCAAGGAGCGTTCGCATGTCCCCGCTCAACCCCGACAGGCCGAGGAGACCCGATTCCATGTTGAGCACACGCTCGAGCCTCTCGGCGGTGAACCCTGCCGTGCGCTCCAGAAAGGTGAGCAGGCCGGCATCTATGTCTCCCGAGCGTGTGGACATCACGAGTCCTTCCAGTGGCGAGAAACCCATGGAAGTGTCCTGGGGAACGCCGCGATCGATTGCCGTGATCGAACAGCCGCCGCCGAGCTGTAGCGAGATGATTCGGCCACCGCGATCGAGGTCCGGGCGGAGATGTTGTATACGCCGCAGCATCGAGTCGTGCGCCAGACCATGAAAACCGAAGCGCCGCACACCGTGCGTTTTCTGGAGGTCGAGCGGAATCGCATAGCGCTGCGCCACCGCTGGAAGGGCGGCGAAGAACGCGGTGTCGAACACGGCGATTTGTGGAACGTCGGGACCGAAGATCACGCGGCAGAGCCTGACCCAATCGAGCGCTATTGGTAAATGCAACGGTGCCAGCTCACTCAATGCGAGCAGAGCGCGCTCCGCCGTGGCGTCGAGCACACACGACGCGGAAAAGCTGATTCCGCCATGGACGATTCGATGAGCGACCGCCCGCACGTCGCCGATGGCATTTTGCTCGAGAAAGGAATTGAGCATTGCGTTGAGGGCAATCGATTGTTGCTCATCGGGCAGTTGCTCATGCGCGCGGGCAATACGTCTCGGGTTTTGCGTGGCGGCGTTCGCGGCTGGTGATGGCGGGAGCCTCAACGAGATCGCATCGAGACCTCGAATATCGTACGCGGCCAGCTTCACCGACGCGCTGCCTGCGTCCACCACCAGCAGCGTCGCCGTCATGAAAGGCGCCTGGCGAACTGACTGCGATACCCCTGATCGATTGCGCGCATCGATCTAAAAGTTAGCGGAATTTTCTCCCTCGCCAGGCCCGGCTTCAGTTATCGCTTCCACGGGAGCGGACTCGCACTCCGTCACCGATCTTGTGGGGACATCCAAACCGCCGAGGATGTTGAGGAGAGTCGACTTGCCGGAACCGGACGCGCCGAGGAGCACGACGAGCTCCCCGGAGTAGAGCTCGAGATCGATTCCGCGAAGCGCTGGTACTTCGACCTCCCCCATCTTGTAGATCTTCGTCAAGCCGCGGGTCTGGAAAACCGCGGCGGCCTCGCTCGTTTTGGGTGAGACCGAAGCGTGAGGGGAGCGAAGAATTTCCGGGGCCGGGCCGGCTGGCTTGCGCGCGACGGAAATTCCCCCGCCGGCCAGGGTCTTTTCTGCAATGGCCGGGGTCATCGTGCGTAGTCCCGCAGCCCGCTACCGCCCTGCGGGCGGGGTGAGGAGCATGGGCCAACAACCTTCACGCACTAACTTCCGACTGACGCTCCCCAACATGAGGCGGGTAATGAGATGATGCCGTTGACTCGCAATCACGATCAGCTCAGGCGAAATGAGGTTGGCCGCGGCCATGAGTTGCGCCCCGGCGTCACCGGTTCGACTGACGGTTTCAACCCGAATCGACCTGCCTTTGTTGATCTCCTCGGCGAGGTGAAGGAAGGCATGCTCAATTCCTTCGCGCTGGACCAAGGCCGCGCCCTCGTCCCCCTCTTCCACGATCGGTGACGGAAGACTTACGTGGACGAGGATCACGCAACCGCCAGGCTCAGCTAGATTTGCGGCGAGGTGAGCAGCTTCGCGGCTGGCGTCCCCGAAGTCGGTGGCGACCATTATTCTCCTCGGCAAGCCGGACAACGCGGGTCGGACGCCAAGCACCGGTACTGGTGCTCTGCCCATGACGCGCGTGGCGGTGTTCTCACCGATCGCCTGCTCGAAGGCGCCGTGCTGGTGGATACCCATCACGATCAGCTCGCTGTGTTGAGTCTCCGCCTCCTTGGCAATGCAAAGCGCAGCATCTCCAACGACGCTAGTGATCGGCCAATCCTGGTCTCTGCCGGTCGCCGCCGCAATCAGGGCTTGCAAGGAGCGACGGCGATGGTAATGGAAATCTTCTCCGAGCACCGCCTCCGTATGGGACACCATCGAGTCGGGGGTCCCGGGCGCCGGTATCATGAACTCGGCGGCGCTGATCACGCTCGGGGTGGCCCCCCGAGCGGTCAAGGCATCGGCGACGCAAATTGCGGTTCGAGCATTGTCGTCGTTCTCAATCGCCAACAGGAGCTTGAACGAGGTGCCGGGACGGAATAGGTGGCGAAATCCGCTCGCGGCCGCGGCAGGTCTTGATTCCGCGGTTGGAGTCTGCGCTGTCTGGGTTCTTACGGCTCGCTTCTTCTCCTTCGGCTTCGTCGGCGGCGGAACAGCTTCGGTCGGCGTAGGGGGAGTGGGCTTGCTATCGCGCGGCGGCGATACTGGCGCACCTGTGAGCGGATGCGCATCGGCCCACGACAACAGTGCGGCGTGGGTGTGCCGCACAGATTCGGTGCCGGTTGGCCCGGTCTCTTCGATGCGGCCCGGCACGCAGACGTTTCCATGGATCGCCGCGAGGATCTCGTCTTCAGCCAGTTCGGACGGAGAGCGATGACCGTGTCGCGGAGGGCTGTCTTCGCTGTATCCCATGAGCGGAAGGTGCAACAGTCAGAGCGCTCTGTCCGTCGGAGATGTACTGGTTTTTTGTGAGAGTTTTCCTCACGCAAAACTTTCCCCAAGTGGCCAGCACTAGCGAGCTGTCTGGATGCCATGCCATCGGGCAAACGCTTACAAGCGTAGCGGCATCCCCCGACCATCAAAACGAGTCTTCCTGACAGACGCGCTGCGCGGCACAATGCACTGTTCGTGCATGGCAACCACTCTGACTCCCCCGCCCGTTGTTCAATCCGCGCCGCCGGACACGAACTCTGGCGAACGCTCCACCAATCTGATCGTCGCATTCGCAAATGCTCGGCGTTCCGATGTGCCGACGCTCGGCGGAAAGGGCGCCAATCTCGGCGAGATGACGGCGGCGGGGCTGCCGGTGCCTCCCGGCTTCATTCTCGCTATAGAGGCATACCGGCAGTTCTATGAGAGCAACGAGCTCGGCCCCCGGATCGCCGCACTGCTCAAGGACATCGACTCGGATGATCCGGTAGCACTCGAGCGTAGCGCAAGCGCGCTTAGACAATTGATCGTTACCGGCACCGTGCCTGACTCGCTACGCGGCGCGATTGAGAGCGCGTACGATGGGTTGACGAAGGACAAGACGTCGTGCAGACGAGTCGCCGTGCGCTCGTCGGCGACCGCCGAAGACACCGCACAGTTCTCGTTCGCCGGAATGTTCGAGAGTTTTCTCAATGTTTCGGGGAAGGCCGCGGTCATCGAGAGCGTGAAAGCGTGTTGGGCGTCGACGTTCAGCGCGCGCGTCCTCTTCTATCGCATCAAGCAGGGCTTCCCCCTCGAGATGCCGGTCGCCGTCGTCGTGCAGCGGATGGTGAACTCGGAGAAGTCGGGCGTCATCTTCACGTCTGACCCCGCGACCCGCGACCCGTCGCGGCTTGTGATCGAAGCAGCATGGGGACTTGGGGAGGCCGTGGTGCAGGGAGCCGTGACGCCGGACCGGCACGTCCTCGACAAACAGTCGCTCTCGGCGATTGTGACAGAGGTCGCGCAGAAAGAGTTTCTACTCAGGTGGGACGACGCCAAGGGGTCGACCATTCGCGTCGATCTGACCGGAGATCCGCGCGCGAAGGCGCCCGTACTCACGGCGAGCGAGGTCCAGACGCTCGGCACTCTCGCGCGTCGTGCCGAAGAGCACTATGGCGTGCCGCAGGATCTCGAGTTCGCGATCGAAGGGGCCGATGTCTATTTGACACAGAGTCGTCCGATCACCACGCTGACCGCGAGACCCGCGATCGCCGCGTCTGGCCCATCGGCGAAACCGCTCGTGCATGGATTGGGCGCCAGTCCCGGTCGTGCGACTGGTGCAGTTCGCGTGCTCGACTCGCCGACAGACGAGGCGTCGATGAAGACGGGCGAGATCCTCGTGACGCGCATGACCTCGCCGGACTGGGTCCCGATCATGCGGCGGGCGGCGGCAATCGTGACGGATGCGGGCGGCATGACATCGCACGCCGCGATCGTCGCGCGCGAGCTTGGGCTTCCGTGCATCGTCGGCGCGCACGATGCAACGCGCGTCCTCGTCACGGGAGCGCTCGTCACGGTCGACGGCGGCGCCGGGACAGTCGTGGTGGGTAGCATCGGTCAACCGGAGGCGGCAGCGGCAGGCGTGACGAGCGTTACTCAGGGCGCGAGCGCCGCACCGGTCGCACCGATCACGGGGACACGCCTCTACGTCAACCTCGCGGAGCCGGATCGCGTCGTCGAAGTCGCATCGCGCGATGTTGACGGCGTCGGGCTCCTGCGCGCCGAGTTCATGATGCTGGAGGCACTCGAACACATGCATCCGCGTGCCTTCCTCGCGCAGCGGAGTGCCGACGAGTTCGTGCGCCGCATGGCCGAGAGTCTTCGCGCGTTCGCGCAGGCTTTCAACCCACGGCCGGTCGTGTACCGGGCGATGGACTTCCGGTCCAACGAGTTCCGGAATCTGACCGGCGGCGCGGCGTACGAGCCCACCGAGGCGAACCCGATGATCGGGTATCGGGGCTGCTTCCGGTATACCCGGGAGCCGGATCTGTTCGCGCTGGAGCTCCGCGCGCTCGCCCAGGTGCGGCGCGACTATGAGAACCTTCACCTCATGATCCCGTTCGTTCGAACCGCGCACGAACTGCAAACCTGTCTCGCCCTCGTGGATGCGAGCCCGCTTGGGTCTGATGCGCGGCTCGAGCGGTGGATCATGGCGGAAGTGCCATCGGTGGTTTACCGGCTGCCGGAGTACGCCGCGCTCGGCATTACCGGCGTCTCGATCGGCTCGAACGATCTCACGCAGCTCATGCTCGGAGTGGACCGCGACAGCGAGCTGTTCGGTGCTGACTACGACGAGCGTGACGCAGCGGTGCTCGACGCGATCCACTCGATCATCGCGGAGTGCCGGCGCCTCGGACTCACCTGCTCGATTTGCGGGCAGGCGCCGTCGGTGCACCCGGAGTACGCCGAGCGTCTGGTGGAGTGGGGCATCGACTCGATCTCGGTGAACGTCGATGCAATCGATCGCACGCGGCGCAACATTGCCAGCGCGGAGCAGCGGCTTCTTCTCGCACGGGCTCGGGTTATGCCGGCCTGAGGCCGACACTCCGATCCCGGCGCAACATGGCAATTATCGAGATTGACCACCTCACGAAGCGGTTCGACGACATCGTCGCCGTCGACGACCTCACCCTCGAGATTGCGGACGGTGAATTCTTCGGGCTGCTCGGCCCGAACGGCGCCGGCGCCAGGAGATTCACGAAACGGCTCCTCAGCGCTCGCGTAATCCGTTCGGTCTGCCGGGCGGAAGGCAGGCTGAGCGATGAGTGAAGGGAAACGAGCACGATGTCGAACGCGGCCAGCGTCTCGGCATCGAGATCCAACGACCCGTCCGCACGCACGTCGACCTCGCAGCCTTTGAGTACCGTCAGCTTTTGGAGTTTCGCGTTTAGCTTGTCGATTCGCCGTATCTGCCGCCGGAAGCCCGCGCGATCCAGACCGCTCGCGATGCGTATGGTCGGCGTGTGGTCGGTGATGGCGATGTACTCGTAAGCCAGATCCTGAGCCATTTCGGCCATTTCGTCCAGCGTATTCCGACCATCGCTGTCGGTCGTGTGCATCTGGAGGTCCCCGCGCATATGTCGCAGCTCGACGAGCTTGGGGAGCTTCCCGGCGCGTGCGGCATCAATCTCGCCTCGCGCCTCGCGCAATTCGGGGGGAATCCAGGGAAGGCCGACAGCGTTGAACACTTCCCGTTCCTCGCGGCCCCCGACGCGCTTGTCGCCCCGATGGACGCCGTACTCGCTGATCTTCAATCCGGCAGCGCGTCCCAGCGCGCGGATGGCGATGTTGTGCGCCTTGGATCCGGTGAAGTAGTGGAGCGCGGCGCCATACGACTCCGCTGGCAGCACCCGGAGGTCAACGTGCAAGCCGCCTGCGAGCTGAACCGCTGCGCGTGTCGAGCCGTGAGCGGTAACGCGACGGATCTCCGGGTAGGCCAAGAAATACTGCACGGCGCTGCGCCCATCCTCGGCCTCCACGAGCATGTCGAGATCGCCCACCGTGTCGCGGCACCGCCGGAAGCTGCCCGCGATTTCCGCCCGCGTCACGTTCTTCCCTCCGCGCATATACATCAGCAGCGGCTCACCGTACTGGGCGGCACGGGCGCGCAGCCACCGCCGGTCCGTGAGCACCGGCGAGGCGAGCTCAGTGAGAATTCTCTCCTCGGTCTTGGCGCCGAAGCCACGCAATTCATGGATGCGTCCCTCCCGCGCGGCGCGCCTCAATCCTCCGAGCGATCGCACGTGCAGGCGTTGCGCGAGTACTCGCGCCTTGCGCGGACCAATACCGGGAACGTGCATGAGCTCCGTCGCGCCCTTCGGTCCATGGCGCTCGAGTGTCTCCAGCATCGGCAACGTTCCCGTGCGCACGATCTCCCGGATCTTGCCGGCGAGATCGGCGCCGATTCCGGGTAGCTCCTTCAGCTCTTTCGGCGTGGTATGGGCGATCGGCGAGACGGAGCGTGTTGAATCCTCCACGGTGCGCGCGGCGTTGCGGTAGGCGCGAATGCGGAACTGGTTCGCATGCTTCAGCTCGAGCTGATCCGCAACCTCTCGGAAGACGCGCGCGATCTCGGCATTGGGTGGACCGCTTGCGGTGATCATCTCAGGCGAGCTCGCGGAGTGAACCGCCGTCCAGCAGACGTCGAATGGCCGTCGCGATCAGCGGCGCCACGGAGACGACGATGGGACGCAGCTCCTTCACCGGTTCGCCGGTAACCCCGACGCTATCACTTACGATCAGTTTCCGCACACCGGCCGAAGCAATCCTGCGTAGCGCCCCAGGCACGAGCACCGCGTGCGTCGCCGCGACCGTGATATCCGGCATCGCGTTCGCGGCCCGTAGCGTGCGAACGCATTCGACGATTGTTCCGCCGGTGGTGATCATGTCGTCGATGACGACGCACGGCCTCCCCGCGACGTCGCCAGTCACGCGGCTGATGCTCACGTGGTTGCCGCTGATCCGGTGCTTGTGGCAGATCGCGACCGGTAGTCCGAGAATGGTCGCGTATCGATCGGCGAGATGGCTCGCGCCCAGGTCGGGTGAAACGATCACCGCATCGGACGGCACTCGCGCGCGCAAGGTGTCGGCGAGCACCGGGACGGCCGTGAGGTTGTCGACCGCGATCCGGAAGAACCCTTCAACTGCCGGCGTGTGAAGGTCGAGCGTGATCACATGGCCGATGCCCGCCCGTTCCATCAGGTCGGCCAGCAGGCTTCCCATGATCGGCGTGCGTCGGCCATCGCGGCGATCGGAGCGCGCGTACCCGAAGTAGGGGATCACCGCCACAATGCGCGCGGCGGCGGCCCGGCGGCATGCGTCCGCCATGGCAAGGAGCTCGATCAGGTGATCGTTGACTGGCGGCGACGTCGGCTGCAGCAGCACGACCTCGAGTCCTCGCACCGACTCGTCGATTCGCACGAACACTTCGCCGTCGGGAAAACGCTCGGTGGTGCAGGCGGCGAGCCGAATCGCAAGCGCGCGCTCCACGCGATTAGCAAGCCGAGGATTCGCCGAACCGGCAATGAGCGCCGCTGGAAACGGTGATGGTGCGGGTCCGGCGGCAGTCCAAGCGAGTTGCCGGTCGACATTTACGGGTGTGGTCGCGACGGCCATGGCCTTCCCCTCCAGTGACTGCACAAAGCTGCGTGGTACGCTGTACTGGAAGGTGCTGGTTGCGCGGAGCATCGTCCATCAGGATTTTGCCGTTTCGGCGTCGGGGAATGGTGCAAGATTCTGTAAACGGAACACGCAGGCATTCCCCGATGCACAATTGAGGGTTTTGCTGACTGACGGCACCGTCAGTGGGCCCGATGTTCAGTGTCGGTGGTCTCTGCCGTAGAGTCGCTGCTCCCGTTGTCGGAAGAAGCGAGACATCCCATCGATCAAGAACTGGAGCGGAGGCCCGATGAAGTGGTCATGGAAGATCGGACGCGTTAGCGGAATCGATCTGCGGGTGCACGCGACATTCGCGATTCTGCTGATTTGGCTGGCGCTCCTCTACTATCAGGATACTGGTACCGCCGCAGGTGCGGCGCGCGGCGTACTCTTCACGCTCGCAATGTTTGGATCGGTCGTCCTCCACGAGCTGGGTCACGCACTCACGGCGCGCCGATTCGGGGCGTCAACCCGCGACATTACGCTGCTGCCGATCGGTGGCGTCGCGCGCCTCGAGCACATACCTACCCAGCCACACCAGGAGCTCTGGATCGCCCTTGCTGGTCCAGCTGTTACCGTCGGAATCGCGGCGGCAATTTACATCCTCTTGCGTGTGCTCGGATTGCCGGTAGGGTTCGTCGAGAAGGCGACCGCGCACGGGGAACGCGGTGCCTTTCTCGCTCAACTCATGTGGGTCAACGTCTCGCTGGTCATTTTCAATCTGCTGCCTGCGTTCCCGATGGACGGTGGTCGGGTGTTGCGCGCCGTTCTTGCGTTCCGCATGGACTACCTTCGCGCGACCGAGGTGGCAGCGCGCGTCGGCAAGTGGTTCGCGCTGCTCTTTGGAATCATCGGTCTCCTGGTCAGCCCGTTCCTTGTGTTGATCGGCTTGTTCGTCTGGCTCGCAGCCGCGAGCGAGTCAAGCGCCACACAGATGCATACTCTTCTGGGCGGCGTGAATGTCGAACGGGTGATGATTCGCGACGTCCGCACCCTTGCTGCTAGCGACACTCTCGAAGCGGCGCTCGATCACGTGCTTCAGGGCTTCCAGCATGACTTTCCGGTCGTCGAGAATGGCAAAGTCGTCGGAGTACTTACGCGCGCGGGATTGCTCGCGGGCCTGGCGCGACATGGTCGCGAGGCGCCGGTAACTGGTTCAATGGAGGCTTCGTTTCGTACCGCCAATCCAAGCGAGCTCGTGGAACACGCTATCGCGCGGCTGGGCGATTGCCCCTGCCACACGCTACCCGTGCTTAGCGACGGCCGGCTGAGCGGCGTTCTGACGCTGGAAAACGTTGGTGAGTTCGTGATGATCGAGGCGGCACTGCGCTCGTTGGCGTCACAGAAGACGTAACTTTCCCTCTAGAGGTTGAAGCATTGTGCCACAGACAGCCGAGGGCCCGGATCGTACGCCAAATCGCTCTAGAGCCGGCAAGCTTCGACCATGAGCATGCTTCAGGACCTCTACCCTGATGACTTCGCCCACTGCTACGGGTGTGGCCGACTCAACACAAACGGCCTGCACGTGAAGAGCGAGTGGACCGACGGCGAGGCCATCGCGCGGTTCAAACCCGCGCCGTATCACATGGCACTTCCGGGCTTCGTCTACGGTGGGCTGATCGCTTCCCTGACCGACTGCCATGCGATCGCCACCGCCGCGGCCGCGTCGATGGTTGCTGCGGGCGCGCTTCCGGGACGGGATCCGACGCCACGCTTCGTCACGGCGTCGCTGCACGTCGACTTTCTGCGCCCTACCCCACTCGGCCCGGAACTTCTGATTCGAGCACGCCCCGTGGAGGTCGGCAAACGCAAGGTCGTCGTGGAGCTGAGCGTCATCGCCGAGGGCGCGGAGTGTGCGCGCGCTCGCGTCGTGGCAGTGCGGGCGCCGATGACGATGGTGCGCTGAGGCGACGGCACAGAGGGGCCATGGCGCGATCTCCGCGAATCATGTCGTGGCGGTGGGGACGTGTAGTCGTCGAGGCCGCGCCGGGTCCGCTGCGAGATGCCGTGCTCTTTCCAGGCGGCGCGCGCGCGTGGGATTGGCGGGCAAGCGGAACGGGTCATCGTCCTACGCACGCCGGAAGCAATAGAGCGCTACAATGCCCTTGCGGCCACCGAACCCGTCGGCGCCCTCATTCACTCCACCTGCTGATCAGAAGGCGCGACGCGGCCCGCTCTCTCGCCGTCCTCTTTCCGTGCGCCGGCGTGGAGCGTAGTCCAGCCTGGAGGATCACTTGCCGGAAAGCTGTCAAAACCTGCCTCGTCGACGCGGTCGATAGTGCGCTCGACAGCGCGATCGAGCCTGGGCGAAGCAGGCTGCGAGTCGACTGGTGGGCGTAGCATGCTTCTTACCCTGTCAGCCCAAAGCGCCTGACGTCGAGCGCCGGGCACGCACGGTTGTGTTCGAGTCGAGCTTGTAATGCGAAAAGCATTCGCTCTCGCGGCCGCGAACGACGCGCCGCCGAGCGAGCGGGCCCCGGCGTTCCGTCACCACGGTGCACTGCCGCTCGCCGTCGCGGCCGTCCCAGTAGATAACGACCCAGTCGCGCATGCGATTGAGCCTGTGCGCGGTAGCGGTGTTGGAAAAGAGAGCGGTGTAGTGCCGGTCTCCGCGCGTCGTGTGCAATATGGGAAGCCAACGCTCGCCCAACGGATTGAACCGCCGAGGAGCGATCGTAGGCAGTTCCCCTGCCAGCCCGCGCTCCCTGTACTCGCGATCCACGTCGAGCAGCTCGGCGATGTCCGGCAGTGTGTCGGGTCTGCCATCTCTCCACCGCGAACGCAGACGCGTCGTCAGTGCATCACGAATTCCGGCCAGCCGTTTCGGGCCCATGCCGGAGAGACTCGCCAAGCGACCATCGTGCGCCGCGAGCTCGAGCTCTTCCAGCGATTCGATCCCGAGTCGGTCGTGGATGCGTTTGGCGAAAGTGTGTCCAATGGCAGGCACCGATGCCAGCAGCGCAACCGGATCACTCTCGCCGCGTAGCCTCTCCAGCGTGGCAAGACGTCCTGTCTCGATCAGCTGGCGCACCGCACGTGCGAGTCCGGGCCCGATTCCAGGGAGCCGGTCCAGCCCCTCGAGCCCTTCCTCATCGAGAAGCTCTCGCACAGGCCTCGCGAGACGGCGAATGGTCGCGGCGCCACCGCGCCACGCCTGTACGCGAAATTGGTTCCCACCCTGCTCCTGCAGCAGGTTCGCGACGTCTTCCAGACGCTCCGCAACATCGGCGTTCGACAGTGGCGCGGCAATTGTCGGCTCTGCATTGCTTGCGATCATTCCAGCTCCGTCATTACACCATGCTTGGCACGTCCGGATGCTCGAGGACGTCATTAGATCCTATTGTGAAATCGCGTGCTGCGGCGTCGGCGGCGAGGCTCCGCTTTTCTCCGGGATCGCCTGACACGTTGTGAGGATTGTCTCCATCAACGGCCGGCCCGACAAAGCCGTCTCGTCGCAACTCGCCACAGTGCTGCGCCACGGCATCAGCCGCTCTATCGCGTAAGTCGACCGCGGCTTTCCATCCGGTGCCGACGGCTCGGAGCGGCTCGCCGATCCAGACATGCGCGGGGCCGGGGTGTGGCAGGTGAGTGTCAGCGGGAAGTAGCCGCCGTGTTCCGCGCAGAGCAACCGGCAGGACTGGCGCCCCGGTCGCGACGGCAGCTTCGAACGCCCCGAGGCGAAACGGCCGAAGACCGCTGGCACGGGTGAAACCGCCCTCGGCGAAAAACAGAATGGCCTCTCCATTTCGTAACCGGCGCTCGATGGAGGCAGCGTCCGCGAGACTTTGCGACAAGTGCCAACGGTCGACCAAAGGATGCTCTCCCCGTCGCGAGAACGTGCCGATTAGTGGCCAGGTGAGGATCTCCGTCATGGCGACGATCACGAAGTCGATGGGCAGCGCCGCGACAAGGACGGGAGTATCCGCGTACGAAGCGTGATTCGTGACCAGAACGAGGGGCCCCTGCTTTGGAAGTTGCGCGAGCCCGTCGATCTCGATCCGGCAGCCGCTGATCACGAGCGCGATGCGAGACACGATCTTACTCAACACACGTACCGGTCGGCCAACGGGGAGCGTGTGCATGAGTATCCACACGAAGGGCCCCAACACCACCAGCGTGAGGCTCCAGGCGAGAACTAGATACGCGCACTGCGCGACCCTGAGCCCCGTGCGCACACCACGCTTCGCCGCGGCCAGCGCGATCCCCGCCGCAAGGCTCGCGCGCAGCAGCAACGGAGCGGGCCGCCTGCCGGAAATCGCTCCGGACTCGAATGCCGCGCGCGCCGCCGCGCGTCTGATCTTTCCGCTCGGCGTCTTCGGCACCGCTCCGGGCGGCACGACACGCACGACGTCCGGAGGCACGCCGACACCTGCAGCCACCTGTGCCACGATGTCACGCTCGAGGCGCTCGCGCTCCTCATGGAGGCGCGTGTGCGATTCGGCGAGCACAATCAGTCGTTCGGTGCCAGTCGAGGCGTCCGGAATCCCGAATGCAGCGACGCAACCCTTGCGAATTCCTTCGATCGAGCCGACTACTTCCTCAATCTCCTGAGGAACGAGGTTGCGACCGGCCTTGATGATCCGGTCCTTCACGCGTCCTGTGACGAACAGCTCGCCGTCGCTCATGTAGGCGAGGTCGCCGCTGTCGATCCACCCGTCCGGCAAGACCGCGCGCGCGGTCGCTGTGGGGTTACGATAGTACTGCGCCATGCACGAAGGGCCACGAAACAACACGCGTCCGACAACTCGTTCGGCGACGTCGCTACCGCTCTCGTCGGCAACCCGGACCTCGTGCTGCGGGAGTGCCTTGCCCACGGAGACGAAGCTGAGCGGCGCTGCCTCATTCAACATCGCTGGCACCGCGCGACCTTCGCGCGCGAACGCTTCTCGCGCGACACGCTCCACTCGAGGTGCTCTACCAACCGGCGGAAGACACAGGGCCACCGAGCTCTCGGCCAGTCCATACATCGGCGTCATCGCCTCTCGGCGGAAACCGAAACGTTCGAAGCGGTGGACGAACCGGTCGATCGTCGCGGCGCTTACCGGCTCCGATCCATTGGCGGCGCAACGCCAGGAGGAGAGGTCGAGTCCCTCGATGGCTTCATCGCGAATTTTTCGCACGCACAGCTCGTACGCGAAATTCGGCGCGGCCGACAGCGTCGCGCGTCGCTCGTGGATGGCCCATAGCCAGCGTTCGGGGCGCGCGAGGAATGCGAGCGGGGACATCAGCACGAGAGGAATCCCGTGAACGATCGTGTTCAACCACGTGCCGATGAGGCCCATGTCGTGGTACAAAGGCAACCAGCTCACCCCGACGTCGGTCGGCCGCAAGTCGATGCCTGCCGCGATCGCACGAATGTTCGCCAACAGGTTGAAGTGCGAGAGCAGCACGCCCTTTGGGTCCCCCGTGCTGCCGGACGTGTATTGAATCAGCGCGTAGTCGCTCCCGGTCACCTCCGGGCCATCGCCCAGCTCCGCGCCCGTGCGAAGCGCCTCGACGGTCGTGGTTGTGGAGAGAGAGCGTGCACCAGCGCGAAGCAGACGGGCGACGGGGGCAGCTTCCGGCATGGAGATCAGGAGGCGGACGTCGGCATTCGCGAGGATGCGAGATTGACGTTGGAGATACTCTTCCATTCGGTCGAGTCGCGCGGGCGGATATAACGGGACGGCGATCGCACCTGCAGTGAGAACGCCCATGAACGACTGAAGGTAGTCGAGACTCGTCGGCAACATGATCGCGACTGGCTCTCCTCGCTTGATACCGCGTGCCGTCAATCCGGCGGCAATCCGCCTCGCTCCATCCCAGAGCTGGCCATAGGTGACAGGTTGCGTGCGTGTGTCGACACGCAGGTGAACATGGACCCGTGCCGGCTCGGCGGCCGCCCGCCTGCTCAGTGCCTCGACGAGCGTCGCGATGTCGGGGAGAGCCACGGCACTCGCGGCGGCGGGATGCACAATCGGTGGCGTCTCTGTTCGCTGGACGGCAGGGGCTTGAGACAGCGCGCGTGCGATCTCGCGTGGAGTATCGAGCATCAGAAAACGATCGCCCAACTCGCGCTGAAGGCTGCTTTCCAATCTGGTGAGGAGCTCGACTCGCTCGAGGCTACCGAGACCGATGTCACGCTCCAGCGAAGCGGTCGGAGATACAGCGCTCGCGGCGCGATCGCCGCTCAACTCGAGCGCGAGCTCGCGTACCGCGTCCATGATGCGCCGTTCGTCCTGCTCCTCGGAGGACCCCGGCGCCGAACTCACTGGTCCTAAGGTCGTCGCCATGATGATGAGGCGCCCGTGTTGCGCCCGCGGCGCGGTCACGCGCCAGATATGCTCACGGTACTCTTGCTTTAGACTCGCGTCTATAAGGGCATCCCGCGTGCTCCGTGCGGGATGCCCTGACGTTCGTTCTCTCAGGCCGCGGCCCGTTCACCCATGGTCGCGACAATCGACTCGATGGCTCGGTGGCCGGTTTTCCCCGTCGGTGTTCACTCCCGGGGTTCGGCGGGCTGAGTGCGAGTAATGCCTACACACCGCTGCGAGTTTTCCTGACTGCGCTGAAAGTCGGAGGGATGTACCGTGCAGTCGCATGCTAAACTTCTCACAGCTGGTCGCGCTGGAACATTCGCTCAGAGGCACGCGCGTTCTGAGTGTATATCTCGATGGGACCGCGAGTGACCCCGCGCAACAGCGCGCGTGGCGGGTGCAGCTTGACCACAGCCTGGATGATCTGCGCGTCTGGCTGACAGGGTCGCCGCACGCGGAGCGCGAAGACTTCGAACAATGCGTGCGCTTGCTGGACCATGAGCTCGAAGCGTTCACCGGGAACGTGGAAGCGCACGGCTGGGCCGCGTTCATAACGGCTGATCGCTTGCACGAAGCGTCGCCGCTCCCCGTTACGATGCCGACGCAGGCCGTGTGGAGCACTGGGATTAGTATGGCGCCCTACATGCGCGCGCTGAAAGAGATCCGGCCTGTCGCTATAGTGCTCGTGGACTCTAAGAGAGCGGATGTACACCGGTATTATCGCGGCAAGCTCGAGCATATCGAAACGCTGCACGCGCATCACACGGTCATGCAGCCTTCGCATATGGGTGACGCACCCCGGCCGGGTTTCCACTCGGGCACCCGCGGTGCCACCGGCCATGACGAAGCTCAAGAGAGCTTGCTGGCAGGGACGAATCGCATGCTCGCGGACGCTGCCGAGCGCGCGATGCATGTCGCGGGCGCCGAGGGATGGATCGTCACGGGTGGTATTCCGAAGGTTGGCCGACAGCTGGCGGAGAGGCTGTCTTCGCGCGCGAGAGACCGCATTCTGAATGTCGAGTCTCTTGATATCCACGCCTCGAAAGCTGATCTGGCGGAGGCGGCACGCGTGGGGGCGTCGACACTGCGCAATGCAATGGATGCGGCGCGCATCGCCGAGATCGCCGATAGCGGCGGAGCGACCGGGCTGGGCGCGCTGGGACCCGCCGCTACGAGAGAAACTCTCGATCAGCGCCGTGTACGAGACCTATTCCTGACACACCGCTATCTGGAGAACCATGCCGCAGAGGCCGAGGATGCGGTTCGATCAGCGATCGATCAAGGTGCCATGGTGGAGGAAGTGTCGGGAGCCGCCGCGGAACAGCTGGATGCGCATGGGGGCATGGCAGCGCGGCTGCGGTATCGCGTGGCGTACAACGACAGCGCTACACCATGACGAAGGAGGAAACCTCGGAGAGCACACAGGAGTTACAAATGAGCACCAGTGATAATGACGGTACCGGGTTTCTGCGCAGAATGCTGTGGATCGTGTTCGCGGTAAGCCTGGCGGGAGTCGCCTTTTCAGGAACTCTCACGTACCGGGAGCTCAGCGGAACAGCTGCCTCGTGTCCATCAGTCGGAGCACCGGGGACGATTTTCGGTCTTCCGGCGTGCGTTTTCGGCTTGGTGATGTACGCGCTCCTTGCGGTGCTCGCAGGATTTGCGCTCATGCACACGCGGCCCGGAGATGACACCCGCGCTCGTTAGCCACTTCTGGCAGGTGGCGCGATGAGCATCGACCAGCTCCCTTCCCGCACAAGCTTCCTGGTAACACTTCCGAGAATCAGGCGGGTGATGAGGTGATGTCGCTGGCTCGCAATCGTGATCAGATCGGGCGAGATCAGTGCTGCCGCAGCCATCAGCTGCGCGCCGGCATCGCCGGTGCGGCTAACGGTTTCAACCTGAATCGATTTGCCTTCACTGATCTCATCGGTAAGGTGGAGAAAGGCGTGTTCGATTCCCTCACTCTGTACGAGAGCCGCACCCTCGTCTCCCTCTTCAACGATCGGTGTTGGCAGACTCGCGTGAACGAGGATCACGGAACCGCCCGGATCGGCCAGGTTTGCGGCGAGGTGAGCAGCTTCGCGGCTGGCGTTTCCGAAGTCGGTGGCGACCATGATTCGCCGCGGCAATCCTGATAATGCCGGACGCACGCCAAGCACTGGTACGGCTGCCCTTGCCATCACGCGAGTGGCAGTGTTCTCACCGATTGCCTGCTCGAACGCGCCGTGCCGGTGGATCCCTATCACCAGAAGCTCGGAGTCTGTTGCTTGTGTTTCCTCCGTGATACAGAGAGCTGGATCCCCCGTCACGCTTGTTACGGCCCATGGTTGAGCCATCCCCGTGGTGCTTTCAATCAACGCACGGAGGGAATGCACCTGTGCCTCGTGGAAGTCTTCCCCGAGAACGGCCTCGGCGAAAAACACCATCGAGTCAGGAGTCCCGGGAGTAGGTGCCATCACCTCGGTGGCACGAATAACCGTCGGCACCGCGCCTCGTGCGGTCAGAGCATCGGTCACGCGAATCGCGGCTCGAGCATTGTCATCGTTTTTGATGGCCAGCAGGAGCTTGAATGAAGTACCGGGCCGGAAGAGGTGACGAAATCCTCGCGCGACTGACGAAGATTTTGATTCCGCGGCCGGCGTCTCAGCTGTCTGCGTTGTCATGGCTCGTTTTTGCTCCTTGCGCTACTTCGTCCGCGCAGATTTTTCGATTGGAGTTGGGGCGCTGCCCGCCCTACCACGAGGCTGCTTCACCGATGTTGCTGTGAAGGGATGCGCGTCAGCCCACGGCAGTAGTGCGACGTGCGTCAAACGCACGCGTTCGGTATCAGTCGTTGGTCGAGGCTCTTCCTTAGCTTCCGGCATCCCACAGAAATCTCCGTGGAGCGCCGAGAGGATCTCGTCTTCAGCCAACTCGGACGGAGTGCGGTGTCCGTGACGCGGAGGCCTTTCTTCGTAGAATCCCATGATCTGAATGTGCAACCGCAAGTGGTCCGCGTCCGTCGGAGATGTGCTGTTTTTTTGTGAGAGTTTTCCTCACCCGGCTCAGGAGGCGGTCGGCGATCTTCCGCGCTCCGCCCGGTCCTTGATCCCGAGGAGCATCCTGCGCTCCATGATGAAATGGGCGGGTTCGAAGCCCAGTACTCCGAGCGGCGACAGGGCAACGCTCTGCAAGCTCGGCGTGCCTGGGCCACGCAGGCGGATCAGCAGCCGCGTCGTGCGCTGATCCGTAGGAACGAGCACAAATGCACCCCAGCCCTCGAGAACGATTGCGCGGCCAGGGACGATCTGAGCGACTCGCCAGCCTATCTCTTTTCCAAACACTCCACCCATCCAATTTGGAGGGACTGAGCGCACGACCTCCCCGATGTACCGCTGTTGCCACTCGGGAACGATCCGATCGGCATTGGTGACCTGGGCGCCGATTGTGTTTTCGAGGTTCGAATAACTGTAGAACCCACCACGATCCTGGCCGATCTGT
>Ga0209880_1000005_pt1 | contig 32517 bp, 30 predicted proteins | sample PersoiDNA2013191_FD_185803 | JGI IMG/M metagenome (GOLD analysis project Ga0209880, IMG submission 185803) | Permafrost soil microbial communities from the Arctic, to analyse light accelerated degradation of dissolved organic matter (DOM) -... | ecosystem: Environmental > Terrestrial > Soil >... | reverse complement strand
AACTCAAGGCAGACGATGCGGGCGAGCATAAAGAATTGGCGGCAATCTATGTCCGTCGAGGTCTTGATCCTGCGCTTGCGAAACAGGTCGCCGATCAACTCATGGCGCATGACGCGCTCGGCGCACATGTCCGCGACGAACTCGGGATCTCCCAGACGCTTAGTGCGCGTCCGCTTCAGGCTGCCTTTGCTTCGGCCGCCAGTTTCGCTATTGGAGCAGCCATGCCCCTTTTAGTCACGTTATTGGCCCCCGAGGCAAGCCTGATTCCCCTCGTCTCAGCTACTTCACTCGTTTTCCTCGCGCTTCTGGGCGGGGTGGCTGCGCGCGCCGGTGGAGCGCCTTTGACGGTGGGTGCACTGCGTGTCACGTTCTGGGGTGCGCTGGCCATGGGGTTGACCGCTGGCGTCGGCGCTCTGTTTGGAGCGGTTGCGTGAGCGAAGCGGCGATATGCCACCTGACAAGCTATTCAACTCGGTCGCGCTGACTCGCGCCGGTTAATTCGTGCGTTAGCAGAGGAGAGGCACTCATGGCAACGACGCACCCATCGCGTAATCTCAGCGTTTCCATCAACCGGGATGCCAAAGACGTATACAACTTCGTCTCCGTTCCGGAGAATTTCCTGCGGTGGGCATCAGGGTTGGGTAAGTCGTTGAAGAAGGTAAATGGCGAGTGGGTTGCCGAAACACCAGAAGGTCCGGTGAAGGTCAGGTTTACGGAGCGCAATGAATTCGGGGTTCTGGATCATTGGGTATGCCCGAAGCCAGGGCTGCAGATTTATATTCCCATGCGCGTCATTCCAAACGGCAGCGGCTGCGAGCTCATTTTTACGTTGTTCCGTTTGCCTGCCATGTCTGATGAAAAATTTGCCGCAGACGCGGAATGGGTCATGCGCGATTTAACATCTTTGAAAAACCTGCTGGAATCACCATGACTCCGGCCGTCAGTATGCTTGGCTCGGCGCTTCAAGGGGCATGAAACTGCGGGCGCAATTGGAGGCTTTATCCCGCTCTTTTACTGCGCCTACCCATGATGTGCCAGCTTCTCGATGTTGTGCACCAGGTAGTAAAGTTTCCACTCCGCGTCCAACCGCAAGAAATCGGGGGCTGGTGTCGATGTATTTGTAACGCGCCATTTACATCTCCAAAATATCGTCCTCCAGTTCGAGCTTGATATTTCATCTGGTTCACGGCACGATGCGGTTGTGAATATACTTTTTCTACAGCTTCGTTAGGCGATTATGGCTTTCATCCGCGGGATTTTGGACCGTATCATTCTGGTGATAGGTGTCGTTGCGGCCGGCTGCATCCCAAGTTTCATTGCACAGTATCGACAACGCGTTGGCGGTCGGCTCGATCAGGTACTGCAGGATATTGCACCGTTCCAGGAAATCGCCAATCAATTTCATCATGGTAGTCTTCAGGAGCTCATTCAACATCACCTTACCAGCGCTGACTCTACTTTTCATGACGAGGGTGCGGCCTTGCAAGCAATGGTTGTTTCTGCCGAACAATTAAGGCAAGCGCTTCAAGCGCTCAACACGGATTTGTTTCATCAGATGGTTTATATGCTTACCAAGGCGGATCCGCTCATTGCACGCGCAACCTGGGAAATATTTTCACCCTCTTTTAATTTAACTGTAGAGAGTGTCGTATTTGCCCTTATTATCGGCGTCGCCATTTGGTTGGTGTTCCTCGCGGTCTGGATCCTATTCGAACGTCTTGGAAGGCTGCTGCTTGCCAAATAAGTGTGCGGCAAATGAAACATCTATATTTCGAGTCAGCGGTTGTAGAAATGAAAATGTTATCGCATCCGCCTCGGAATCAAGGCTGGTGCTTGAATGGGTTTCTTTCATTGAGCTCGTCCATATACTGAGAGACGGCGCTGGCCTCGAGTTTTAAAAAATCTTCCACTGCACGCGAAAATTCGGGGTGTGCCAGCCAGTGCGCAGACCTGGTGGTCACTGGCAGGAACCCGCGTGCCAATTTATGCTCGCCCTGAGCACCGCCTTCAAAAGTTTTTATTTTGCGCGCAATGCAAAACTCTATCGCCTGGTAGTAGCAAGTCTCGAAATGCAGACCAGGGTGATATTCAAGCGCGCCCCATGAGCGCCCATACAACACATCCCGGGTAAAAAAATTGAGGGCGCTTGCGATCGGTCGCCCGTCGCGCGAGGCGATAACGAGTAAAACATGCTGAGGCATCGAGACTCCAATACGCATAAAGAAATCCAAATTCAGCGCCGGCGGGGAATGGTGCTGTTGCCGGGTATGGGCATAACACGCGGCAAAAAAAGCCCACTGATCTGGCGTGGCGTTTTCCCCGGTGATGCATTGAAGTTTTATTCCCGCCTCTCTGACCTTGCGCCGTTCTTGTTTGATGCGCTTGCGCTTGTCGCGGCTCAGCTCGGCAAGAAAAGTGTCAAAGTCGCGATAGCCTGGATTCTGCCAATGGAATTGCACGTCCTGGCGCAGCATCATTCCCTGTTGCTGCATCAACAGCGTATCGGCTTCATCAGGGAATAAACAATGCAGCGACGACACACCGATTTCTGTTGCGAATTGCAGGGCGGAACGGAGCAGCAATCCGCGCACTTCAGGCGATTCGGCCAGCAGTCGTGCCCCGGTGACTGGCGTGTAAGGCACGGTGCACACCAGTTTGGGATAATAGCGCAGGCCGTGCCGGTGATAGGCGTCGGCCCATGCCCAATCAAACACGAACTCGCCGTAAGAGTTGGTCTTCAAATAAAGCGGCATGCCGCCCAACAATCGCTGCTTCTGCCACAAGGTGAGAAATTGCGCACGCCATCCATTTTGTGTTGTGCTGCAGCCGCTTTCTTGCAGCGCTCGCAAGTAGGCGTGGGAAAGAAAGGGATCATTCCCTGCCAGCGCGTCCCATTGCGCTGCGGGAATATCCGCGAGGTTCTCGATTATTTTCAGTGCGGGCGCATTCATTAGGTTCTAACCTGTATCGGCATATTCTATCTGCTTGCTACAATGAACCGACGAAATACGCCAACATTTTCATGAAATCATATTCCGAATCCTGCGAAAAAAATAAGGCGCCCATTCTTGCTGTGCTGAAGGAAATTTTCGCCGAACGAAAACGAGTGCTGGAAATTGCCAGCGGTACCGGCCAGCACGCGGTGTACTTTGGCCGCGGACTGCCGCATCTGATTTGGCAAACCAGCGAATTGGCGCAGCATCATGCGAGTATTCAAGCCTGGCTGGACGAAGCGCAGCTGCCCAATGTATTAGCGCCGTTGTCTGCAGACGTGAATGATGTGCGCTGGCCCGTCGAGCCGGTGGATGCCATATTCAACGCCAACACCGTGCACATCATTTCGTGGCCGGAAGTGGAACTTCTGTTTGCGCATATTGAACGGATCATAACGCCGGGTGGATGCGTATGCTTTTATGGGCCATACAATTACGGCGGGCATTTCACTTCCGAAAGCAATGCCCGTTTCGATACTTGGCTCAAGTCACGCGACCCCAGCAGCGGCGTGCGGGATTTTGAAGCGGTGAACCGGCTTGCCGCATCCCATGGCCTGGACTTGCTGCGCGATATCGCCATGCCCTCCAATAACCGCATGTTGGTGTGGCGTGCGAAGGAAAACAAATCCCCCAATGGACTTGAGTAGAATTGCCTGTGGTTGAATCAAGCCTATTGTGAAATGTTCGACCCCGATTTCTTTAACCGCATATATTGACCCTATAGCAGTGGTGAAAAAAAAGCAGCCGAAGCTGCTTTTCTGGTACTCCCTAAGCTTAAGGCTTAATGTCCGCTACGATTGCGCAGTTGCTTGATTGCCGCTAGCTGTGCAATCGCTTCAGCCAATTCGGCTTGGGCTTGAGCATAGTCGATGTCAGAGCTGCGATTCTTCATTGCTTCCTCGGCGTCTTGCTTGGCTTGTAACGCACGAACTTCATCCAAATCCCCGCCGCGGATCGCAGTGTCGGCCAAAATGGTTACGACACCGGGCTGTATCTCAAGCATACCGCCGGACACGTAGATGAGCTCTTCCTGTTCCTGGTCTGGCCGCTTGATTCTGACCGAGCCGGGTTTGATGCGTGTCATCAATGCAGTATGACGCGGATAAATACCCAGTTCGCCCATCTCCCCGGGAACCACTACCATTTCTGCCAGCCCTGAGAAGATAGACGCTTCCGCGCTAACTACGTCGACATGTACGGTCATTGCCATGAATTGCTCCGGTTATAATTGCAGTGCTTTTGGATTATTGCAGCGTCTTGGCTTTTTCAACCGCTTCTTCGATGCCGCCCACCATGTAGAACGCTTGTTCCGGCAGGTGGTCATATTCGCCATCAACGATGCCCTTAAAGCCCTTGATCGTTTCTTTCAGCGTGACATATTTACCCGGGCTGCCGGTAAACACTTCTGCCACGTGGAACGGTTGCGACAGGAAGCGTTGAATCTTGCGTGCGCGCGCCACCGCCAACTTGTCTTCCGGTGCCAATTCGTCCATGCCCAGAATTGCAATGATGTCGCGCAACTCTTTGTAACGTTGCAGCGTAGCTTGGACTTTACGCGCCACACTGTAATGCTCTTCGCCCACCACCAGCGGATCAAGCTGACGGGAAGTGGAGTCCAATGGATCAACCGCCGGGTAAATACCCAACGAGGCGATGTCACGCGATAACACCACGGTGGAATCCAGATGTAGGAAGGTGGTCGCAGGTGCCGGGTCGGTCAAGTCATCCGCCGGTACGTAAACCGCTTGCACGGAAGTGATCGAACCCACCTTGGTCGAGGTAATACGCTCTTGCAAACGACCCATTTCTTCAGCCAGGGTCGGTTGATAACCCACGGCGGAAGGCATACGGCCCAATAGCGCGGACACTTCAGTACCGGCCAGGGTGTAGCGATAGATGTTGTCCACGAAGAATAAAATGTCGCGGCCTTCATCGCGGAATTTTTCCGCCATGGTCAGGCCGCTCAACGCGACGCGCAGACGGTTGCCCGGCGGTTCGTTCATCTGGCCGAACACCATCGCCACTTTGGATTCGGACAGGTTATCCAATTTGATTACCCCCGCTTCCGACATCTCGTGGTAAAAATCGTTACCTTCGCGGGTGCGCTCGCCCACACCGGCGAACACTGACAAACCGGCGTGTTCCTTGGCGATGTTGTTGATCAACTCCAACATGTTTACAGTTTTGCCCACGCCGGCACCACCAAACAAGCCAACTTTTCCGCCTTTGGCGAACGGGCACACCAAGTCGATCACCTTGATGCCGGTTTCCAGCAAATCCACTGAAGGCGACAACTCATCGAATTTTGGTGCTTTGGCATGGATCGGGCGTCTTTCGTCACACTTGATCGGACCGGCATCATCGATCGGCCGGCCTAACACGTCCATGATGCGGCCCAATGTGCCCACACCAACCGGAACTGAGATCGGATTATTGGTGTTCACTACAGCCATGCCGCGCTTCAGACCATCCGAAGAGCCCATCGCAATGGTACGCACTACGCCATCACCGAGTTGTTGCTGCACCTCGAATGTGAGGCCGGCTTCAACGATCGAACTGGTTTCCGCCTGCAGTGTCAGCGCGTCATATATCTTGGGCATTTGATCGCGTGGAAATTCGATGTCAACCACCGCACCGATACACTGAACAATCTTTCCTTGACTCATTTTAGGATTCCCCGTCTAAATAAATTTTGTGTTGCTGCTATCTTTAAAATTAACCAACCGCTGCCGCGCCGCTACAGATTTCCGAAATTTCGCGGGTAATCGCCGCTTGACGCGCCTTGTTATAAACCAACTTGAGATCTGCAATCACGCTCTTGGCGTTATCCGATGCGGCCTTCATTGCTACCATACGCGAACTCTGCTCGGAGGCCATGTTTTCAACCACGGACTGGTAAACCAGGGACTCGATGTAGCGCACCAGCAGCGCATCGATCACCTGTTTGGCATCCGGCTCATAGATATAGTCCCAGTTGCCCTCTGCGGTTCCCATCTGCTCACCGCTCAGCGGCAACAATTGCTCCATGCATGGCTCTTGCTTCATGGTGTTGATGAACTGGTTGTAGCTGATATGTATCGCGTCGATCTCGCCCGCCGTATAGGCATCCAGCATCACCTTCACCGCGCCGATCAATTTGTCGATGTGCGGCGTGTCACCCAACCCGTTCAGGCTGGATTTGACCCTGGCACCGATACGCGACATGAAACCCATGCCCTTGTTGCCGATCGGGCAAACCATGATGCCCTTGCCTTCGCCTTCCCACGCCTTCATGCGGCTTACGGCAAGGCGCAGAACGTTGGTATTCAATCCACCGCACAGACCTTTGTCCGAAGTCACTATGATCAGGCCGATGTTCTTGATCCCTTCGCGCTTTACCAGAAACGGATGCTTGTACTCAGGGTTGGCGCGCGACAGGTGCGCAGCAACGGCGCGGATTTTTTCTGCATAGGGGCGGGCCGCGCGCATACGTTCTTGCGCTTTACGCATCTTGGCTGCGGCGACCATTTCCATGGCGCGCGTAATCTTGCGTGTATTTTCTACACTCTTGATCTTCGTGCGTATCTCTTTACTGCCAGCCATTTCTCACCCCGCCTTAGTAAACAGCTGTAGCTTTGAATTTCTCGATCGCCGCAGACAACAATTTTTCATTATCGGCGGACAGATCCTTGCTGGATTCGATCGCGTCCATCAAGCTCTTGTTATTGGATTTCAGGTGAGAGTGCAACACAGACTCGAACGACAGCGCTTTAGCCACTGACACATCATCGAAGTAGCCTTTGTTAACCGAAAACAGCGTGACCGCCATTTCAGCGACAGACAACGGACAGTACTGCAACTGCTTCATCAATTCAGTGACGAGACGACCGCGCTCGAGTTGTTTGCGTGTCGCTTCATCCAGATCCGAAGCGAACTGCGCGAAGGCCGCCAATTCACGGTATTGCGCCAGTGCCAGACGCACACCGCCACCCAGCTTCTTGATTACTTTGGTTTGCGCTGCGCCCCCCACGCGGGACACCGAGATACCGGCGTTGATTGCGGGACGGATACCTGCGTTGAACAAATCGGCTTCCAAAAAGATCTGGCCGTCGGTAATGGAAATCACGTTGGTCGGCACGAAAGCAGATACGTCCCCCGCCTGTGTCTCAATGATCGGCAAAGCAGTCAGCGAACCGGTCTTGCCCTTGACTGCGCCCTTGGTGAACGCTTCCACATAATCGGCATTCACGCGCGCCGCACGCTCCAGCAAACGGGAGTGCAAATAGAACACGTCGCCGGGATAAGCTTCGCGACCGGGTGGACGGCGCAGCAACAATGATATTTGTCGGTATGCCCACGCTTGCTTGGTCAAGTCGTCGTAAACGATCAGCGCGTCTTCGCCGCGATCGCGGAAATATTCGCCCATGGTGCAACCGGCATAAGGCGCCAGGAATTGCATCGCGGCCGAATCCGAAGCGGTCGCGACGACCACGATGGTGTACCCCAGCGCGCCGTGCTCTTCCAGCTTGCGCACCACGTTGACAACGGTCGATGCTTTTTGGCCGATCGCAACGTAGACGCAGGTCATGTTCTGACCTTTTTGATTGATGATGGCATCCACCGCAACGGCAGTCTTGCCGGTTTGACGGTCGCCGATAATCAGCTCGCGCTGTCCGCGACCCACCGGAACCATGGAGTCAATCGATTTCAAACCAGTTTGCACCGGCTGGTCAACTGACTTACGCGCGATCACACCCGGCGCGACTTTTTCAATCTTGTCGGTCATCTTGGCGTTGATCGGGCCTTTGCCATCGATCGGCTGACCCAGCGCATTCACGACACGACCGCGCAATTCCGGTCCAACCGGCACTTCCAGAATTCGTCCGGTACATTTGACCGTGTCTCCTTCGGTGATGTGCTCATATTCACCGAGCACCACCGCGCCGACGGAATCGCGCTCCAAATTCAGTGCCAAACCGAAAGTGTTGCCGGGAAATTCCAGCATTTCACCTTGCATCACGTCGGAAAGCCCATGTACGCGGACGATACCGTCGGTGACACTGACCACTGTACCCTCGGTACGTGCTTGCGTCAGTGCCTCGAAGTTTTCGATGCGACTGCGTATTAAATTGCTAATTTCAGAAGGATTGAGTTTCATCGGATTTCCTTGTCTTGATAAATCTTTGGGAGGTTCCCTTATCAGGCCAGCGCGTTTGCCATTTCGCCAAGGCGAGTGCGGGCAGAACCATCGATCACCTTGTCTCCGGCACGAATTACCACACCGCCCAGCAATTCTTTATTGACTTTACAGACCAGCTTGATTTTGCGGCCCATCCGCGCTTTCAGCGAACTAATGATTTTTTCTTGTTGTGCGGCAGACAATTCAAACGCGGAGTCAACCACCACATTTACGGTTTTTTCCGCTTCCGCCCGCAGTGCTTCGAAGATAGCAACAATTTCCGGAAGCAGAAGCAGACGCTGGTTGTCCACCAGCACCCGGACGAAGTTGCGCTGTTGAACTTTTGCCTGTCCGCCCAACAAACCCTCCATCAGGTTTTCGACTTGCGATTTGGCAACTCGTGGGCTGGTGACTACTGCGCGAACTTCCGGGTGGCAGATCGCCTCGGCTAGAGACACGAGCACCTCCGACCAGCCTTTCAAGTCCGCCAGCTTTTGCGCTTCTTCAAATGCCGCCTGGGCATAGGGTCGTGCAGTAGTAATGGCTTCAGACATGGCGTTTAGATTTCCGAAACCAGTTTATCGAGCAGGTCGTTGTGAGCCTTGGCGTCAATTTCACGACCGAGGATTTTGCTCGCGCCAGCCAGCGCAATTGCCGACACCTGGGTGCGCAGCTGCTCTTTGGCACGAAACACTTCCTGATCGATTTCCGCCTTGGCGCCTGCGATGATGCGATCGCCTTCTACCTTGGCTTGCACCTTGGCTGTTTCGACAATTTCACTGGCGCGCTTTTCGCCATTGTTCACAATTTCACTGACCTTTTCCTTCGCCTCACGCAAAATTTCCGCAGAACGATTGGCGGCCAACTCCAAGTCGAGCTTCGCTCTCTCGGCATCTGCCAAACCGTCGGCGATTTGCTTTTTGCGTTGATCCAGCGCGGCCATAATGGGGGGCCAGACAAATTTCATGCAGAACCACACAAACAGCGCGAACATGATCGTCTGAGCTAGAAGAGTTGCATTGATATTCATGCAAGCTACCTTTCTTTAGTTATACGTTGTCGCCCGGGAAGACTTAATGCGCAACCGCAAACAGAACGTACATCGCAATACCAACAGCAATCATCGGAACTGCATCAACCAAGCCCATCACTACGAAGAACTGAATGCGTAGCATAGGGATGAGCTCTGGTTGACGTGCAGCACCCTCCAGGAAGCGACCACCCAGAATACCGATACCAACGGCCGCGCCAAGCGCGCCTAGGCCCATCATCAGGGCTCCAGCGATGTACAGCAGTGCATTTGCCATTTCCATTTTTTATTTCTCCTGTTAAAAAAGTAAAGTTGATAAAACCGATTTTAATGATGTTCCTGATGCGCCATATCCATATAGACCACAGTCAACGTCATGAAGATGAACGCCTGCAAGGTGACGATCAGAATGTGGAAAATTGCCCAGCCTAGCGACAGCAGTATCTGCGATCCGTACAAGGTAGCGCTGCCCAGCGTCAGCCCCACCCATGCACCACCCATCAGCGCAATAAGAATAAAGATCATTTCGCCGGCATACATGTTGCCAAACAGACGCAGCGAGAGAGAAAGCGGCTTGGCGATCAGGTTGACCCCTTCCAGCACTAAATTGACCGGCATACCCCATTTGCCGAATGGTTGCAGCGTCAACTCGCCCACGAATCCGCCCACACCTTTCATCTTGACGCTATAGTAGAGCACCAACAAAAACACCCCTATCGCCATACCAAACGTGGCATTCGGGTCGGTGGTAGGCACAACCTTGAAGAACGGGACACCAAGTTCATGCATCAACAAGGGAACATAGTCTATCGGCAACAAATCCATCAGGTTCATCGAAAAAATCCAAAAGAAGATGGTCAGCGCCAAGGGCGCAATCATGTTGTTCTTGCCGGAAAACGAGCCACGTACACTACTGTCGATAAATTCGACCGCCCACTCGCAAAAATTTTGCAGCCCACTGGGCGTCCCGGTGGTAATAGTTTTTGCGACACGGCGGAACACAAACATCAAAACAACACCCAGCAATAAGGACATTATGACCGTATCCAGGTTGAGCGCCCAAAAACCCATCGCTTTGGCTTCTTCTGGGGTGTGTGCAACCCCCCATGCACCGTCGGGCAATTGACCATACGTCAGATTCTGTAAATGATGCTTGATGTATTCTGCTGATGTGTGTGCTTCACTAGACATTTTTAGTCACTATCTCAGTCTTAAAACTACTCAAAAACAATCGGCCCACTGGCAGTACCGCTTGACCAATCACAAAGCCACCCAATAATGCGAGCGGCGATAATTTCAGCACGGCAATGCACAAATAAAGCAGTACTATGACCACCAAAAACCTTTCGGCGGCGTAAAAATACATGAGCCGTAATTGATGATGTGCTTCATGGGCAGGATGCAAAGCGGCTCGAACCATTCTCCATGCCAACAATGTCCCGTTGACAACGGCTACTCCTCCACCGCTTAACACCGCTATCGCAAATTGCGGCGTGCCTTTTATGCTGTAAGCAATGCTTGCGCCAATCAGCGTGACCACCATCTGTAACAAGATCACTTGGCGTGCTATTTTTTTTTCTTTGGCTCCAACATCGAAAAGCGTGATGATGATAGCGGCGTTTTCCGGGGGTGTCAAACATTGTTGCTGCACATCACCGACATCTTTGCTCAAGTTATTTGCCCTTTTTGAGCCTGCTCAGGAATTCATCGAGTTGATCATGGTTCGCATATTCGATGACCAGCTTGCCTCCGCCTTTGTTGCCCGGCTTAATTTCCATGCGCGTTCCAAGATACGCGCTCATTTCTTCCTGCAAGCGCTGTGTGTCGCGGCTAAGCCTGGTCGTTTTCTTTTGTTTTTCTTTTTCCGGCTCGCGAGTTTGCTTCAGCACAAGCTTTTCCGCTTCGCGCACAGAAAGCTGTTCCATCACAATTTTATTTGCCAGCAATATCTGCTGCGCACTTTCCAGCGACAACAATGCGCGCGCATGCCCCATATCCAGCTTGTTTTCCATCAGCATGTTCTGCACGGCTTTGGGTAGTTTTAATAGACGCAACAAATTGCTGGTAGCGCTGCGTGAACGTCCTACCGCCTCAGCGGCTATATGATGAGTCATTTTGAATTCATCAATTAATCGCTGAATACCTACCGCCTCCTCCAGCGGATTCAGGTTTTCACGCTGGATATTTTCAATCAGCGCCATCGCCAGTGCCGCATTATCCGGTACGCTGCGTACCAGCACCGGCACATGTGTCAGCCCCGCCAATTGCGCGGCGCGCCAGCGCCGTTCACCCGCAATGATTTCATAACCGCTATCGGCAAGTTGCCGCACCAGAATCGGCTGCATGATTCCCTGGGCTTTGATCGAAGCCGCCAGGTCGTTCAGCGATGCCACATCCATATGCGTACGTGGTTGATATTTGCCCGGCCTGAGTAGTGTGACATTCAAATCACGCATCACCTCATCTTTTTCGCTTTTGCCACCTGATAACAACGCATCCAGTCCGCGTCCCAATCCCTTGTGTAGCTTTGCCATGATCAATCCCTTTATGCCGTTGCAGCAGGTTGCGCCGCGTTATTCAATAACTCCCCGGCCAAAGCCAGATATGCCTGTGTTCCCTTGGATAATTTGTCGTGATACAGCACCGGCACGCCATAGCTGGGCGCCTCCGCCAAGCGCACATTGCGCGGAATCACGGTGCGATAAACTTTACTGCCAAAATGTTCTTGCAATTGATCAGAGACTTGCTGTGCCAGAGCATTACGCGGATCGAACATGGTGCGCAGCAATCCTTCGATTTCCAAATCCGGGTTCAAGTTGGCGCGTACCTTTCGAATGGTATTCACGAGATCGCTCAAGCCCTCCAGCGCGTAGTATTCGCATTGCATCGGGATCATTACCGACTTGGCCGCGCATAAGCCATTCAGAGTCAACAAATTAAGAGCCGGAGGACAGTCGATCAGCACAAAGTCATATTCTGAAGCAACCAGCTGTACCGCATCGCGCAGCCGCGTTTCGCGGTGAGCTAGATCTACTAATTCGATTTCCGCACCAGCCAAGTCTCGATTGGCGGGTAACAGGTCGTATTTTCCAGCCTCAGAATGTGTTCGCGCCTCAACTATCGTTTTGCTGCCCAACAATACTTCATAGACGCTAGCCCGCAAATCACGCTTGTCGATGCCGCTGCCCATAGTGGCATTGCCCTGCGGATCAAGGTCGATCAGTAACACGCGCTGTTTGGCAGCGGCAAGACTGGCGGCCAAATTCACGGAGGTTGTGGTCTTCCCCACTCCGCCTTTCTGATTGGTTACAGCTAATATCTTCGTCATGTCGCTTCGCTCCCATTGCATGTTGCAATTACCAGGCTGCGTGCCGCTTGCAAACCCGGCACCTGTAATGGTATGACGCGCTCAACCCTGCATCCGCCCGGCATTCCCGCCAATTCTTGTTCCGGCGACCCCTTCATCGCGGCCCAACGTCCGTGCTCCGCCAAGAGGTGGCGCGTGCTGCGCAAAAAATCACCCAACTCGGTAAATGCCCGTGAAATGATTCCATCAAAGCGTTCTGGCGGCTGCCATTCTTCCACGCGCGCGCAGTGTATGCTCGCGTTGGGCAATCCCAGTTCAATGATCGCCTGTTGTACGAAACTGGTTTTTTTGCTGTTGCTATCCAGCAAAGTGAACTGCCAGTCCGGCCGCGCAATCGCCAAGACCACCCCCGGCAAGCCCGCACCACACCCCACATCCAACCACCGACTAGGCCATAAATGTGGCATAACGGCGAGGCTATCTAGTAAGTGATGGCTCACCATCTGTTGCGGATCGCGAATCGCGGTCAAGTTATAGACTTTGTTCCACTTGTGCAGCAACGCCACATAATCCAGCAGTTGGCTTTGAGCCTCCATGCTCAGCGCGATCCCCAGTTGCGCGATGCCGCGCTGTAATTCTTCGGCCAAGTTCATGCATGTTTCTGCGTTGCTTGAGCGTCGCGAAAACCACGTTTCAGGTGCACCAACAGTAAGGAAATCGCAGCAGGTGTGATACCGGAAATGCGTGCGGCCTGCCCTATCGTTTCGGGCTTGTGCTGATTAAGTTTTTGCTGCACTTCGATAGACAGCCCGCGCACCTCACGATAGTCAAAAACACTTGGTAATCCTAATGTTTCATATTGTTCATTACGTCCAATTTCATCGCGTTGCCGTTCAATATAGCCGTGATACTTCGCTTGGGTTTCCACCTGCTCTGCGACTTTTTCATCATCCACGCCAACACCCGCGCCGGGCAAGGTTAACAGGCTGGTATAACTCACATCCGGGCGGCGCAACAATTCATGCAGCGCATATTCGCGCTCAATGGGTTTGCCCAACACCCTTATTGCGTCTTCTACCGGCAAGCTACGCGGGCTCATCCAAGTGTTGCGCAACCGCTCTTGTTCTCGGGCGATGGATTCACGTTTTTGTTCGAACGCCTGCCAACGTGCGTCATCCACAATGCCCAATTTGCGGCCGATTTCAGTCAATCTTAAATCTGCGTTATCCTCGCGCAATTGCAAGCGGTACTCCGCGCGGCTGGTAAACATACGATACGGTTCGGAAACGCCGCGTGTAATCAAATCGTCCACCAACACACCCAAATAGGCTTCGTCTCGTCGCGGACACCATGCTTCTCGTTCGCTGACTTGCAGTGCCGCGTTGAGTCCGGCCAGCAAACCTTGCGCGGCGGCCTCCTCATAACCGGTCGTGCCGTTGATTTGCCCGGCGAAGAACAACCCTTGTATTGCCTTGGTTTCCAGAGAGCTTTTCAAACCGCACGGATCGAAATAGTCATATTCGATCGCATAGCCGGGACGCAAGATATGAGCGTTTTCCAATCCCTTGATGGAACGCACCAAATCCAATTGCACATCAAAGGGCAAACTGGTGGAAATGCCGTTGGGATAAACTTCATTCGTGGTCAACCCTTCCGGTTCAAGAAAAATCTGATGAGAGGATTTATCGGCAAAGCGGGTGATTTTGTCTTCGATAGACGGACAGTAGCGCGGACCCACGCCCTCGATCACCCCAGTGAACAAAGGGGAGCGATCCAACCCGCCACGAATGATGTCATGCGTGCGCTGATTGGTCTCGGTGATCCAGCATGGCAATTGCTTCGGGTGCTGCGCAGCATTGCCCATGAATGAGAACACCGGCACCGGATCATCGCCCGGCTGCTCCTGCAGGACTGAATAATCAATGGTCCGACCATCGATGCGCGGTGGCGTGCCGGTCTTCAATCGCCCAGCTGGAAGATTCAGCTCGCGCAACCGATGTGCCAGACTGATGGACGGCGGGTCACCTGCGCGTCCCGCTTGATAATTTTCCTGCCCGATATGGATCAACCCAGACAAAAACGTACCCGTTGTCAGCACCACGGTTTTCGCGCTAAAGCGCAAGCCAAGTTGAGTAACCACTCCACGCACCCGATCTTGTTCAACCAACAAATCGTCCACGGCCTGCTGGAACAGCCAGAGGTTGGGCTGGTTTTCCAGTCGGGTTCGGATGGCTTGTTTATAGAGCAGGCGGTCGGCCTGTGCACGTGTGGCGCGTACCGCCGGACCTTTGCTGGAATTCAGGATGCGGAACTGTATGCCACCTTCGTCTGTGGCCGCCGCCATTGCGCCGCCGAGTGCATCCACCTCTTTGACCAAATGTCCCTTGCCTATCCCGCCAATGGACGGGTTGCAGGACATCTGCCCCAGCGTTTCGATGTTATGGCTAAGCAACAAAGTCTTGCAACCAGCGCGCGCGCTGGCCAAGGCCGCCTCGGTACCGGCGTGTCCCCCACCCACCACAATTACATCGAACACATCAGGAAATTTCATGTCGCTACTGCTTTGAAAAGGACGCGCATCATACAACAGCCAAGCCGCAATCCCAAACGCTGTGTTTCACGTGGAACAATACCGCCTATTTTCCGATGCAGAACCTGCTAAAAATCTCACCGAGCAAATCATCTGCGGTGAATTCCCCGGTAATTTCATTAAGCGCTCGTTGCGCCAGACGCAACTCTTCGGCGAACAACTCCGCGCTAGTCAACACAGCATGGGCTTGGTCCAGGTGGGTTTGCGCCAAGGCCAAGGCTTGCAAGTGTCGTTCACGCGCCATGAATGAGCCGCTTTCCTGATCGCGCCATCCCACAGCTTCCAGCAACTTACCTCGCAATTCCTCCAAACCTTCCCCGGTTTTGGCTGAAACACCAACGAAAGGGTTGTTCCCCGCCATCAAAAGGGTTTTGTCCTTCATTAGGTCAATCTTGTTGAACACCAACAGACGAGGTATATCTGCCGGTAATCCTGCAAATATGGCCTCGTCCTGGGCAGTCAAGCCCCGACATGCATCCAACAGCAACAGTATCAAATCAGCGCGGTGCAGAGTCTCGCGGGTGCGTGCGATGCCCATGTTTTCCACTGCATCTTGTGATTCACGCAGCCCCGCAGTATCCATGATGTGCAATGGCACGCCACGGATCTGGATGGCTTGGCGAATTACATCACGGGTAGTGCCTGGAATATCGCTGACCAAAGCCACCTCTTCACCAGACAACCGATTCAGCAGGCTGGACTTCCCTACGTTTGGCTGTCCTGCAATAACAACGTGTGCACCTTCACGCAGCAGACTCCCCTGTTTTGCGCTGTCCAGTGTGTGCTGCAATTTCAACCGGATGTTGTTCAGCAACGCGTCGCGACGTTCGAAGTCAATGATGTCCACCTCTTCTTCCGGGAAATCCAGCATCGACTCGATCAACATACGCAGATAAATCAGCCCGTTGACCAAGCCATGAATAGCGGCGGAAAATTCCCCACTCAGGGAGCGCACCGCGCTACGCGCTGCCTCTGTGGTATTGGCATCAATCAAATCAGCAACGCTTTCCGCTTGAGCCAAATCGAGCTTATTGTTCAGGAAAGCGCGGCGCGTGAATTCGCCTGGTTGCGCCAATCGTGCACCCAAATCAAGACAGCGCTGTAATAACATTTGTAACACGGCAGGACCGCCATGACCTTGCAACTCAAACACTTCCTCGCCAGTGTAGGAGTGCGGAGCAGGAAAATACAAAACGATACCCTGATCCAGCACATTACCATTTTCGTCTCGGAAATTGCAGTAAGTGGCATGTCGTGCGGCAGGCAACTTACCCAAAATCCCGTTACCTATAATTTTGATATTGCGTCCAGAGATACGTATCACCCCAATCCCACCACGCCCCTGTGCGGTAGCTATGGCGGCAATGGTATCAACGTTTGGCAACAACACCTTTACTCTCCGTCTCGGCTGCTCGGGTGATGTACCACTGCTGGCCAATGGAAAGGAGATTATTCACAATGGAATACAACACCAACCCGGCGGGGAAAAAGAAGAACATCACACTGAAAACGATAGGCATGATTTGCATTACCTTAGCCTGCATGGGATCCGGCGGCTTTGGATTAAGGCGCGTCTGAATAATCATGCTCGTCCCCATAATCAACGGCAGGATGTAATATGGATCCGCTGCTGACAAGTCAGTTATCCAGCCGAAAAATGGAGCATTGCGCATCTCGACGCTTGACAAAATAGACCAATACAACGCGATAAAAACTGGGATTTGGATTAACACTGGCAAACACCCGCCCAATGGGTTGATTTTTTCTGTTTTATACAATTCCATCATGGCGCGATTTAACTGTTCGCGGTCATCGGCGTACTGTTGCTTGATTTTCTCCAGCTTGGGCGCAACCACTCGCATCTTTGCCATAGAACGATAACTTGCCGCCGAGAGAGGAAAAAACAACAGCTTGATCAGGATGGTAAGCAAAATGATGGCAACACCCCAATTATGTGTCCAATCGTTAAATAACGACATGACCCAGAACAGCGGAACAGCTATGATAGTCAGCCATCCGTAATCCACCGTAAGCCCCAAACCGGGAGCGATTTTATCCAGATTAGCCTCGGTTGGGCCTGCATACAGTGTAGAACCTACGCGCGCTTTCTGTCCTGGATCAATAACCAAACTTGGTAAAACCATCCCTACGGAATATAGGTCTCCGTCCAGTTTATGCGTGAAAAACTCGTGGTTGGTCTTTTCCTTGGGCAGCCATGCCGCCACAAAGTAATGTTGCAAAATACCTATCCATCCGTCGTCGGATTGCTTGGGATATTCAGCCTTTCCCTTATCTATGTCCGAGAATTGCACCTTTTTGAGTTTTTCCTTGTCGGTATAGACTGCCACGCCAGTGTAAGTTGGCAAAAATCGCAAGCTGCCTTCTGGCGCGACACTATCCCGAATCAATTGAAAGTAGCTGCTCACCGTTGCCGTTTGTTGTCCCACATTTTCCAATTCATAGGTAATGTCAATCAAATAACTACCCTTGTGGAAGGTTATTACCTTAGTCACCTTCAGCTTGGAATCACCCTCAGCTTTCAGTCTTACCTGCACCTGTTCGGCATTTCCTGAAAGTTCATACTGATCTTGTTCCGAAACAAAGAGACTGTTGTGGTTAGGCAGCCCCGTTCCAATCAGCCCGCTTTGTGCAAAGTAATTATGTGTTCCTTTACCGCGATTGAAAAGTACCAGCGGCTTATTCTTATCCAAGCTATCCGGATGCTTAAGTAACGCTAAGCGGTTGATATCGCCACCGATGGTACTAATTTCTGCTTCGAGAATGTCAGTTTTGACGTTTATTGTTTTTCCGTTTGTCTGCTGGACAGACTGCTGGGCTATGGTTGCCGGTCCTGTTCCTGACAAAGCAGCCTGCCTCGAACCGGCAGGAAGCACTGACTGTGGTTTAAGCAATTCCTTGTTTGTTGTTACGCTCTGCTGAATCTGCTGTTCAGGATGTTGATAGCGTTGCCACCCATCCCAAACCAACATCAGCGAAAAAGCGAAAATTAAAAACAAAAAAAGTCTTTGTAGATCCATGATCAAGCCTAAATGTTAGGGTGCGGGATCGTATCCGCCGGGATTCCAGGGGTTGCAACGCAGCAATCGTTTAATGCTGAGCCAACCCCCCTTTACTACACCATGTTTAGCTAAAACTTCACAGGTATAATGGGAACAGCTGGGGGTAAATCTGCACGTCGGGGGGACAAGCGGACTAATTAGGTATTGATAGCCTCGTATCAACGTAATCACCATTCTGCGCATTTGTTTTCTACTTGGCTAAATAGCCTTTCCAAATTATCGATCCGCGGATCAACCTTCTGGGAATAATCACATCTCACCATTACAACCATATCCAACTTGCAAACCTTGATGTTGTGTTGACGAAACGTTTCCCGAATGATTCTTTTGACACGATTTCGGTTTGCTGCACTAGGTAACGTTTTTTTGCTTGCGATTATCCCAAGTCGGGCATTATTCTCGCAGTTACGAGCAAAAAATATTTTGAAATGTTTATCCGCGATATTTTCAGCATGAATAACATGGTCAAAACCGTCCGCGCGCAACAATCGATGCCCGACTGTAAATTTGGACGAGATGCTAAACCGCAAGCCTAGCGCGGCCTCTGGCGCGGCGCGCTCTAATAACCGCGCGGCCCCCGCGTGTCTTCATACGCACCAAAAAGCCATGGGTGCGTTTTCTTTTGATTACTGATGGTTGATAGGTGCGTTTCATGTTTTCTTCCTTGGTAAATCGTAAAACGCGCTATTACAAAGCCTTAACACATACGTGTCAAGTCTATTTTACTTTTTTGCCTGTGGATAAGTTTGAGCTTGCCATGTAGAATACAAAAACGTTTACCCTCGGTAAGAACCTCTCTCAACCAACGCAACCATGCAGGACATTTCTTTTTGGGATTCATGCCTCAGCTCGTTTGAAAAGAGCCTGCCGCCGCAACAATATAATTCATGGATAAAGCCACTGCTTCTGAAGAGCGAGAATGGAACACTGGTTCTTACAGCTCCCAACAGTTTTACTTTGAAACTGGTTCAGGAGCGATTTTTACCTGAGATCAGCCGACAAGCAGGACTAGCCTATCTGCACGTTCCGCCGTTTGAGTTTCGTATTCTCGATTCAGCGGCAGTAAACAAATCACCTGGGTTGCCCCCCCCAAAAAAAGCAATTACCCCGATTGAAAACAAACCCAAGATCGAAACCTCTTTTAGAGGTTATGGGAAACTAAATCCCAGCCTCACGTTCGAAAATTTTGTTATTGGAAAAGCCAATCAATTGGCTTTCGCTGCTGCGACACAGGTGGCTGAATTACCAGGGGTTTCTTACAACCCTCTGTTTGTATATGGCGGGGTTGGGCTTGGTAAAACACACTTATTACAAGCAATAGGCAATCAAATTCGGCTTAGCAATCCTCAAACAAAAATATGCTACATGCATGCCGAAAGATACGTTGCGGACGTTGTTCGTGCTTATCAAACGAATAAATTTGAAGAGTTCAAGCAATTTTACCATTCACTTGATGTCTTGCTTATCGATGATATTCAATTCTTTGCCGGCAAAGCTAAAACTCAGGAAGAATTTTTTTACGCATTCAACACGTTGGTTGACTCGCATAAACAGGTCATTCTGACCAGCGACACCTTCCCCAAAGAGATAACGGGTTTAGAAAGCCGCTTAGTATCGCGCTTTGGCTGGGGTTTGACTGTTGCAATTGAGCCGCCCGAATTGGAAATGCGCGTGGCTATTCTTTTGAAAAAGGCCGCTCTAAGTGGCTACTCGCTTAATGATGAAGTCGCTTTTTTTGTAGCAAAGCATGTCAGTTCCAATGTTCGCGAACTCGAGGGCGCATTAAAGCGTGTAGAGGCCTATGCTAAATTTCACAAGCGCAATATTTCCGTAGAAACCGCGAGAGAAGCATTAAAAGATATTCTGGTTGCGCAGAGCCGACTAGTTTCTATAGATAATATCCAAAAAACAGTGGCTGATTATTACAAAATTAAAATGGCCGAATTGCTTTCAAAAAAACGTACTAGAAACCTAACGCGCCCACGACAAATAGCCATGTCCTTGGCTAGAGAGCTAACTACAATGAGCTTGCCGGAGATTGGAAATTCATTTGGTGGCAAAGATCATTCGACAGTAATTCATGCTTGTAAAACAATATCGAGTTTACGACTTGTCGATACAACAATTGATGCCGACTATAAAATTTTGTTGCAAACGTTAAGAGGATAACCCTGTGGCAGTCCTGTGAATAAAATGTATATAAACATCATAATAAAATAATGAGCAAGGTTATCAACATTTATCCACGCCCTAATCAACAACAAATTCGCAAGATTTTTTATTCTTATGCTCTTGTTTTAAATATGATTATTTAGATCATTAACACAAATAAAAATCATTATTAGTCTTATTAGGAATTTATATTATGTTTATTGATAAAACAGAAAAAGAAACCATACTCAAACCACTGCAGGTTGTCATTGGTATTGTTGAGCGCAAGCAAACATTACCAATTTTGTCTAATGTGTTAATTGAAAAAGAGGCCGGCAAAATACGTTTTACGGCTACTGATCTAGAAATTCAAATTACAACCACAATAGAAACAAAAGCCGGTGGCAGTGAAATATCCAGCATCACGGTAGGGGGGAAAAAACTTCAAGAAATTTTTCGTATTCTTCCTGACCAAAGCAAAATCTCTATTGAGACCAAAGAGAATAAAGCACTGATAAAAGCCAACAAGAGCCGGTTTAGCCTACAAACTCTTCCAGCACAAGATTTTCCAAAGCTAAATAATCAATTAACGGACGCAAAAAAAATTGTTTTGCATCAGTCAATGTTAAAAAAATTATTACTTTCAGTACAGTATGCAATGGCGCAACAAGATGTACGCTATTACCTAAACGGCGTTTTATTAATTATTGAAGGAAATAAACTAAAAGTAGTGGCTACAGATGGTCATCGATTAGCCTTCAATGCTGGAGTCATCGATGGAAACCATGAAAAACAGGAAATTATTATGCCTCGTAAAGCGGTAACAGAACTATGTAAACTACTCGGGGATACAAATGAAAGTGTCGAAGTTGAGTTTTCGACACAACAAGTGAAAATGATTTTTTCTGGTATCAATTTAATCACCAAAGTTATTGATGGAAAATTTCCAGACTATGAACGGGTCATTCCAAAATATAGCAATCACCTCAGTATGAATCGCGTGCTAGTTCAGCAGGCTCTACAACGCGCAGCAATATTATCCAATGAAAAATTTAGAGGTGTGCGTTTCGTATTAACCGAGAAAAATCTCAGCATCATCAGTAGTAATAGTGAACATGAAGAAGCGCAAGAAGAAATTGAAACCGACTACCATGGAGAAGCTATCGACATCGGCTTCAACGTGAACTACTTAATGGATGGATTAAATAACATCGGCAGTGAAGCAGTGGTATTTTCCTTTGGTGATCCGAATAGCAGTATTTTGATAACGACACCGGAAAACCAGGAATTCCGTTACGTAGTTATGCCAATGCGCATTTAACTTCCCTATTTAATGTTTCACGTGAAACAAGACAAATATTCAGAAAGAACCGAATGAGTGAATATACCTCCAGCAGCATTAAAGTCCTAAAAGGTTTGGAAGCAGTTCGTAAGCGTCCTGGTATGTATATTGGCGATACTAATGATGGCACTGGTTTGCATCACATGGTATTCGAGGCCGTGGACAACGCCGTGGACGAAGCCTTGGCCGGATATTGTAATGAAATCAACGTTACCATTCATGCTGATAATTCAATCAGTGTCAGTGACAATGGGCGCGGCATTCCGACGGATATTCATAAAGAAGAAAACCGCTCTGCTGCTGAGGTTATTATGACTATCCTTCATGCGGGCGGAAAGTTTGACAACAACTCTTATAAGGTATCCGGTGGTCTGCATGGTGTGGGCGTGTCGGTCGTGAATGCCTTGTCAGAATGGTTAAAACTAACCATTTATCGTGATGGCAAGGAACACTTTATGGAATTCCGCCACGGCGATCCGGTGGCTCCGCTAAAAATAGTGGGTGAATCGAGTAAGAGAGGTACCCTCGTCCATTTTTTGGCCGCCAAAGAGACTTTTGGTCTGGTTGAATTCCACTTCGATATTCTCGCAAAACGCCTTCGTGAACTGTCTTTTCTGAATAACGGCGTAAAAATTGCGCTGATAGATCATCGTAATGGAAAAGAAGAAAACTTTGCGTTCAGTGGTGGCATCAAAGGTTTTGTTGAATACATGAACCGCAACAAATCGGCACTACACCCTACCGTATTCTATGCAATCGGTGAAAAAGAGGGCATTACGGCCGAGATCGCCATGCAGTGGAATGACTCTTACCAAGAAAGTGTGCAATGTTTTACTAATAATATCCCGCAACGCGACGGGGGTACGCATTTAACTGCTCTGCGTACCGCAATGACGCGTACGCTGAACCAATATATTGAAACTGAACAATTGGCGAAAAAAGCCAAGGTGGATACAACTGGCGACGATATGCGCGAAGGTTTGACCGCTGTGCTGTCGGTGAAATTGCCCGATCCGAAATTTTCATCGCAGACCAAAGACAAACTGGTTTCCTCCGAGGTTCGCCCGGTCATCGAAGATCTGATCGCCCAACAAATGAGTTCGTTCCTGCTGGAAAAACCCAATGACGCGAAAATTATCGTCAACAAAATTATTGATGCTGCCCGTGCACGTGAAGCGGCGCGCAAAGCACGTGATTTGACTCGCCGTAAAGGTATATTGGACGGCATGGGCCTGCCTGGCAAACTAGCTGATTGTCAGGAAAAAGACCCAGCCATGTCAGAGCTGTACTTGGTGGAGGGAGACTCTGCAGGAGGCTCGGCCAAGCAGGGTCGTGATCGTAAGTTCCAAGCGATCTTGCCGCTTAAGGGCAAGATTTTGAATGTAGAAAAAGCCCGCTTCGAAAAGCTGATCGCCTCGCAAGAAATCGCCACCCTGATTACCGTGTTGGGCACCGGCATCGGCAAGGACGAATACAACCCCGACAAACTGCGTTACCATCGCATCATCATCATGACCGACGCGGACGTGGACGGTTCGCACATCCGCACCCTGTTGCTGACCTTTTTCTACCGGCAAATGCCCGAACTGGTCGAGCGCGGTCATATTTATATTGCGCAACCACCGCTTTACAAGATCAAGCAGGGCAAGGAAGAGCGTTATCTGAAGGATGACCAGGAGATGAAAATCTACATGCTCAAGTCGGCGCTCAACAACGCAGTGTTATACCCAGCTGCTGACGCGTTACCGATTCAATCCGATGCACTAGAGCTGTTAGCCAAACAATATTTCCTTGCCGAAGCCGTGATTGATCGCTTATCGCGCTTTACTGCGCCGGAAGCTAGCCATGCTCTGTTGATCCTGCCTACATTATCGCTGGATGATTTAAAGCAAGCACAAAGCAGCGCAAAGCAGCTTGAAGCCGCGTGCGGTGGCAGCATTAAAGTCATGGTAGAAACCGACGAGGCTGGCGAACATCGCATGCGCCTGGAAAAACTGTATCACGGCAACTACTCCGTCAGCTATATGGATAGAGACTTTCTGAAAGGCAGCGATTATGTACAAATTCGGCAAGCTGCGGACGTATTGAATGGCCTCATTACCTCAAGTGCATATATTGCTCGCGGTGAACAAAAACGTGCTGTTTCCAGCTTCAAACAAGCTATAGAATGGCTACTGGAAGAAGCTAAGCGCGGCGTAAACATCCAGCGATACAAGGGGTTGGGAGAGATGAACCCCTCGCAACTGTGGGAAACCACCATGGACGTGAAGAACCGAATTCTTCTTAGAGTGCGCATCGAAGACGCGATTTCCGCCGACGAGATTTTCACCACCCTAATGGGTGATGTCGTTGAACCACGCCGCGCATTCATCGAAAAAAATGCATTAGGTGCAAAGAATCTGGATGTGTAAGTGGCATAGTTGATGTCTGAAAAATATTGGTTTAAAGTTCCCGAATCAAGTGAACAGCAGGTCATGCCCCCGTTGTTTCCGGCAAAGATGCACAAGGAAAAAACTTTACCGGCGCCGGGCTGTTTGCGTGATAAGAACAAACAACTTAAAAAACTAATTTGGGATTACTTATCTGGTTTGTTTGGAAGTAAGCCTATGATGATCTGCAACGATATATCTGTCGCACCGCGATTAGATTCCACAAACTTCATACAATGCTGACGCATTTCGCATAAAGCCTTCGGGTTGTCCAACAGGTACTGCAATTTTGTAATCATTTCCCTTGCGTCTTGTATCAGCGCTGCGGCTCCTGCACTAATTGCTAGCCGCGTTGCTTCGGCAAAGTTGTGGGTATACGGACCGACTAATACCGGTGTGCCGACCAAGCAGGCTTCAATCAAATTTTGTCCGCCGTAAGGTAGCAGGCTGCCGCCGATGAAAGCGAGGTCAGCTGCGGCGTAGTAAGCAAACATTTCCCCCATGCTGTCGCCAAGCACCACTTGAATCTCTGCCGACACAGCGCGGTTTTTACTTCTGCGCTGAAACATAATGCCGCGCTGCCCGAGTAAGTTTGCAATGTCGGCGAAACGTTGCGGATGGCGCGGGACGATCACCAGCAGCAAGTCTGGGATATGGATATTTTTCAGGGCATCGAGCAGTAATACCTCTTCACCCTCGCGGGTGCTGGCGGCAAGAAATACTTTGCGTGCTATGCCAAACTGTTCTCGCAGTTGTTTGCCAAGTTCCAGCATGGCGCGTGGAGGTTCGATGTCGAACTTGAGGTTACCCATTATCAATACATTTTGCGCACCAAGACTGGTCAGACGCGCGGCATCGTCAGCGGTTTGCGCGGCTATGGCAGTGAGTTCGCCCAACGCGTTGTGGGCTAGTTGTGCAAAACGCGCATAACCTTGCGCAGATTTTTCAGACATGCGCGCATTCAGCAGCAAAAGTGGTATGCCGAATTCGTGGCAGATGTGAATCAAATTAAACCAAATTTCCGTTTCCATCAGAATGCCAAGTTGCGGGCGGAAATGGCGCAAAAATTTGCTCACAGCAAACGGATAATCATAGGGTAGGTACACGCGTAACACACCGTCGCCATACAATTGCTTGCTGGTGGTGCGACCAGTGGGGGTGGTGTGGGTGATCAGGATTTGATGGTGAGGGTAGGTTGCGCGCAGCCTGGTAACGAGGCTTTGCGTGGCACGGGTTTCACCCACTGAGACGGCATGCAGCCAGATAATTGGTTTGTCACCTTTGATGGAATAAAAGCCGAAACGCTCACCGATGTGGCGCAAATATTCCGGCTGCTTTCGCGCACGCCAGATCAGGCGAAGAAAAATGTACGGCAGCAGCAGCCACAGTGCGAGGGTATAAAGAAAGATCATCAGGTGCAGTTCACGTGTCTTAACAAGATTATGAATAGTAGTGTCGTTGCGCGCACTACTCAAGAAAAACATTTGTTGTATTTTCTCGCGCCCACTAAAATGACCGAAGTTCCTTGGTTGCCATCCGGCAGAGAGTGTTTGATAATTACATAGATTTCCATAATGAAAATTCTCATTGTAAAGTTATCCTCGTTAGGTGACATTCTTCACATGTTTCCTGCCGTTAGTGATTTGCGCCGCCATTTTCCTGGTGTGGAGATTCACTGGTTGGTGGAGCCTGCATTTGTTGAGGCGGTGGGTTGGCAATCGGCGATTAACAAAGTGATTACTATACCGCTGCGTGCCCATAAAAAAATCTGGTGGAAGATTCCAGCTCTGCTAAACAAGTTGCGGCGACAACTGCAAGCGGAAAATTACGATGTCGTCCTGGATGCACAGGGGTTGCTCAAAAGCGCGTTGCTATCGCGACTCGCAGGGGTTGCAGTATTTGGTTTTGATGCCGATACTGCCCGGGAATCGCTGGCGGCGCGGTTTTACCAAAAGACCGCCAATGTGCCAGATGGGTTGCATGTCATAGAAAAAAATCGGCAACTGGTCGCGAAACTTTTCGCTGCCGATATAACGCAACCCGCCGATTTCGGCTTGGATAAATTTCGCCACGAGCGAATGCAAGCCGGATTTTCAAGTGCGCTCAGAGAAATAACCGATCAGCCCTATATAGTGCTGCTGCATGGTACAACCTGGAATAGCAAATACTGGCCCGAAGCCTCTTGGGTGGAGCTGATTCATTTGCTGGCGCAGCAGGGCTGGCGCTGTTTGTTGCCGTGGGGCAACGAGGTTGAACGCCAGCGTGCCCATCGTTTGCAGGCAGCCGGGGGTGAACATGCGCAAGTGTTACCAAAGTTATCGCTGACCGAACTGATGGGTGTGCTGCTGCATGCTCGCGCATTTGTCAGCGTGGAAAGCGGGATCGGGCACCTGGCAGCGGTACTTGACGTCCCGGGAATTATGCTGCATGGACCTACTTCGCCAAACTATAGCGGCATTCTTGGCAAGGCCTGTCTACACCTCACCAGCGGTATAGCGTGTTCACCTTGCTTTAAGCGTGATTGTCCAATTTTAAATGACGCTGGCATTCCACCCTGTCAACAGTTGATTACCGCACAGTGGGTGTATCAACAGTGCTTGAAGTTAATACCCGAAAACGTTGAAGATGCTACCGCGCAAACTGATAAAATACCCCATGCTTGAATAACGGCTGAGCAGAAGCGTGACGCTCCGCTCCGCCAGTCAGTGCACCGGTAAACTTGTTATAACAACGAGCAATAACGGCATCATCGTTCATTCTCAATGAACACTCGCTTCATAACGCCCGTGCAGCCCGCAATGGCAGCGGTTTAGAGTTACACGCCCTATTGGGTATGAATTATCGGGAGTAGAAATGAAAGCTATTATTCTGGCCGGAGGATTGGGAACGCGAATAAGTGAGGAAACCTCTGTGCGGCCCAAGCCGATGGTTGAGGTTGGCGGAAAGCCTGTTTTGTGGCACATCATGAAAATCTACTCGGCTCATGGCATCCATGATTTTGTTATTTGCTGCGGCTATAAGGGTTATGTGATCAAAGAGTATTTCGCTAACTACTTTTTGCATATGTCGGATATCACATTTGACATGCAGAACAACAAAATGGAGGTGCATCAACGCAATGCCGAGCCATGGCGCGTCACGTTGGTAGACACGGGCGAAGACACTATGACGGGCGGTCGTATCAAACGAGTTGCGCAATACGTGGGAGAAGAAGATTTCTGCTGTACATATGGCGATGGTATAAGCGATGTGAATATTACCGCCCTGATTGAATTTCACAAACAACATGGCAAGCTTGCCACGTTGACCGCAACGCAACCACCTGGACGCTTTGGAGCGCTGAAATTGTCAGGCAATAATATTTTAAGTTTCCAGGAAAAGCCTCAGGGTGACGGTAGCTGGATCAATGGCGGCTTTTTCGTTTTATCTCCCAAGGTGCTCGATTACATTAAGGACGACCATACAATTTGGGAGCGCGAACCCATGGATAGATTGGCGCATGAAGGACAAATCGCCGCGTTTTTCCATTCCGGATTTTGGCAGCCGATGGACACGATGCGCGACAAAAATTACTTGGAAGAATTGTGGGCAAGCGGAAAGGCACCGTGGAAAACATGGTAGAACCATCGTTTTGGGCCGGTAAGGTTGTGTTGTTAACCGGTCATACCGGCTTCAAAGGGAGCTGGCTTTCTCTATGGTTACAGTCCATGGGGGTAAACGTAATTGGTTATGCGCTGGCACCACCCACCAATCCAAGTTTATTTGTCACTGCGAATGTGGCTAATGGCATGACCAGTCTTGAAGGGGACATACGGGACATTTCTGCACTTTCAAAAGTGTTTAAAAAATATCAGCCAGAAATTGTCATTCATATGGCTGCGCAATCTTTGGTGCGCCATTCCTATGCCAACCCAATCGAAACTTATTCCACCAACGTGATGGGTACGGTTCATTTATTGGAGGCGGCAAGGCTGGCTGGTAATGTGCGAGCAATCGTCAATGTGACCAGCGACAAATGCTATGAAAATCGCGAATGGGTGTGGGGCTATCGGGAAAATGAGCCGATGGGCGGCTACGATCCTTACAGCAACAGCAAAGGCTGTGCCGAGCTAGTCACATCGGCCTATCGAAACTCATATTTCAATCCGAAAAATTTTGCCGATCACCAAGTTGCATTAGCTTCGGTAAGGGCTGGCAACGTGATTGGTGGCGGCGACTGGGCGGAAGATAGGCTCATTCCCGACATCATGCGCGCCATCATGCGAGGCGAGCCGGTGCGCATTCGCAACCCACACGCCATTCGCCCCTGGCAATATGTTTTGGAGCCGCTGTCCGGCTATCTGATGCTGGCGGAAAAGCTCTGGGAAGAGGGTGCGGCTTATGGCGAAGCCTGGAACTTCGGTCCAAATGACGAAGATGCCAAGCCAGTATCGTGGATCGCGGATCGTCTGACCAACACTTGGGGCGAAGCCGCGAGCTGGGTATTGGATGATGGCGACCATCCACACGAAGCACATTATTTAAAACTTGATTGTTCGAAAGCGAAATCACGTTTGAATTGGCAGCCGCGCTGGCATCTCGAAGATACATTGAGTGCAATTGTTGACTGGCATCATGAACGCCAGACTGGGGAAGACATGCGCGCGGTAACGCTCCAGCAAATTGCCGCGTATAAAGCTTATCAGGATCGTCCGGTATTGAATTGAGTAGAGGTTTATGTGAACAAAGAAGCGATAAAACAACAAATATTTGATCTGGTTGAGCAATACAGCGCACTGCATTTTGCAGAGAAATCATTTCAGCCCGGGGCAAGCGTCATACCGCCTTCCGGCAAAGTGATCGGCGCGAGTGAACTGAAAAACATGGTCGATGCCTCCCTGGATGGCTGGCTTACCACTGGACGCTTTAATGAAGCATTTGAAAAACGTTTTGCTGACTTTGTAGGCGTGCCTCACGCATTGACCACCACCTCCGGGTCTTCCGCCAATTTGTTGGCGTTTACCGCGCTGACTTCACACAAGCTGGGAGATCGCGCCCTGAAGCCGGGCGATGAAGTCATCACCGTGGCAGCAGGTTTCCCAACCACCGTGAATCCCATGTTGCAAAACGGTATGGTGCCGGTGTTTGTGGATGTGGACATCCCCACCTACAACATCGACCCAAAAAAAATCGAAGCGGCCGTAACCGAACGCACCCGCGCCATCATGGTGGCACATACGCTGGGCAACCCGTTCGATCTGGATGCGATCATGGCGGTAGCCCGCAAGCATAACCTCTGGGTCATCGAAGATTGTTGTGATGCACTCGGTTCACGCTACAAAGGGCAACACGTCGGCACCTTCGGCCATATCGCCACTTGCAGCTTCTACCCTGCTCACCACATCACCATGGGCGAAGGCGGCATGGTATTTACCGGCGACCATGAGCTAAAAAAGATCATCGAGTCGTTCCGCGATTGGGGCCGCGATTGTTACTGTGCTCCCGGCAAGGACAATACCTGCGGCAAACGTTTCGGCTGGCAACTCGGCTCGCTGCCTTTTGGCTATGACCACAAGTACACCTACTCACACCTTGGCTATAACCTCAAGATCACCGACATGCAGGCGGCATGTGCATTAGCACAGATGGATCGCCTGCCGGAATTCATAGCGGCACGCAAACGCAACTTTTCTTACCTTAAAGAGCGGCTGAAATCTTGCGAGGAATTTTTGATTCTCCCTGAGGCAACCGAGGGTAGCGAGCCGTCATGGTTCGGTTTTCCGATCACCTTGCGGGAATCGGCAGGCATCGCCCGCGTAGAACTTCTCAAGTATCTGGATCAATACAAAATCGGTACGCGTTTGCTGTTTGCAGGAAATTTGACGCGTCAACCATATTTCGAGGGCAGGCAATATCGTGTAAGCGGCGAACTCACCAGCACCGACAACATCATGAACAATACCTTCTGGATTGGTGTTTATCCAGGACTGACCGAGGCAATGCTTGACTATGTGGCGGGTCAGATAGAATCCTTTTTTGGCGTGAACTTTTGAACGCACATGAAAGCTTCTGCCGCCATAGCCAAAATTCTTGAGCAGCACCGAGTTCAATATTGTTTTGAACTGGTGGGGGGAATGATTACCCACTTGCTTGACAGCCTTGCCGAGAATGGGCGCTGCACCATTATTTCCATGCACCACGAGCAGGCCGCTGCCTTTGCCGCTGAGGGAGTTGCGCGACAAGCCAGTGGGACAAGTATCGCCGTAGCTATGGGAACCAGCGGTCCCGGCGCAACCAATTTACTCACCGGGATTGGCAGTTGCTGGTTCGATTCTATCCCTTGCTTGTTTATCACCGGTCAGGTCAATGTAAATGAACTAAAAGGCGACCGGGCTATTCGACAACAGGGATTTCAAGAGCTCGATATCGTCAGCATGTCCCGCTCGATTACAAAATACTCCGGCCAAGTGACCGAGGTCGGACAACTGCTCCCGGAATTACACCGCGCTTTGTCGCTGGCGCAATCGGGCAGGAAAGGCCCCGTGTTGCTCGACATCCCCAATGACATTCAGCGCATGGATATTCCCGATGAAGTCGTGAAAAAATGGCTAGCACAACCACTTGATACTGACCTAAACACACCACCCTCACTCTCAAACAAAGACGCTGCTTCTGTAGCAGCACTTTGCCGTTACGCCAAACGACCACTGGTTTGTTTTGGTGGCGGTGCCCGCTGGGCGGCATCCATGGGTTCGTGGGTCGATTCGCTGGAAAAGCATGGCATTCCCTACGTTTCCACCTTGATGGGACAGGAAAGAATCTGCGGCAGCAAGCATTACTTCAGCATGATCGGTTCCTACGGTAACAGGGAGGCAAACTGGGCGGTGCAAAACTGCGACTTACTGCTGGTTCTGGGCGCACGTCTGGACGTGCGCCAAACCGGTTCGGATACTGCCGATTTTGCGCGACATGCCAAAATTATCCAGGTGGATATAGATCCGGCGCAGCTCGATAACCGTGTAAAGGCCGATCTTAAAATTTGCGCGGATATCGAGGTTTTTTTTAAACAATTCAAAATCGCCGCCGATACTTTTCCCTGTACTGATGCCAGTTGGGCTGGGGAATTGATGACGCGGCGCGAGCGCCATGATGTCGATGAATATCCCGATTGGCGCATCAGTCCCCACCAAATATTTAAACGCCTGAACGAAACCATGCGCGGTCAGGCGGTTAATTACGTGTGCGATGTCGGCAACCACCAAATGTGGGCGGCGCAGGGAATCCGTCTTGGTGCGGATCAGGTGGTGCATTACAGCGGCGGAATGGGGGCAATGGGCTTCGCGCTCCCCGCCGCCATCGGCATCGGATTAAGCTCACCGAAAAAAACTATCGTGATTACCGGGGATGGCAGCCTTCAGGTTAACAGCCAGGAGCTAGACACGCTGAACCGGCTGGGACTTAACCTGACCATAATCGTGATGAACAATTTTTCCTTGGGCATGGTCAAAAATTTTCAGGACATGTATTTTGACGGACGCAATCAATCCACCCGAAAGGGATACAGCTGCCCGTCGTTCGCTAAACTTGCTGAAGCCTACGGCTTGCGGGCAATCCAGGTAAGTGACATGGAATCCTTGCGAGCCGCTTTCGAGAAAATACCCGGGAACACATCGCCGCTGCTGATTGAAATAATGATGGAAGGAGCAACAGAGTGCCGCCCTCGGCTTGCCTTCGGCGGCAAACTCGATGAGCAACATCCAAAATGTTCATGAGCGAAATGCAAAACAAACGCATCGCCATCCTGGGGGCGACCAGCCAAATCGCCAAGGACTTGATCGTCTCTCTTGCAGCTGTGGGAGAAAGAAATCTGTATCTGTTTGCCCGCCGTTCTGATGATGTGAAGAAGTGGTTAAACATTGTTGGGTTGTCGGGGCGCTACCCGTTGGATGACTTTTCTGCGCTTGGGGAGCACGAGTTCGATGCCATCATCAACTTTGTGGGTGCCGGCAATCCGGCGCAGGTCATGGCGATGGGGAATTCGATCTTCGACGTAACCTTGCGGTTTGATGAAATGGCGCTTGATTACTTGCGGACGCACCCCGCCTGCCGCTATTTGTTTTTGAGTAGCGGAGCAGCATACGGATCAAGTTTCGATGAACCGGCAACTCGCGATACTCCAGCCATTGTGGCAATTAACGATCTATCCCCACAAGAATGGTACGGCGTGGCTAAATTGCACGCAGAATGCAGGCATCGGTCGCACCCAGATTTGGCTATTGTTGATATTCGTGTTTTTAATTATTTCAGCCGTACACAAGATATCTCCGCACGCTTTCTGATTACCGACATTCTGCGTGCCATCCGCGATAGGACAGTGCTGAAGACCTCACCCGATTATATCGTGCGTGACTTCCTGCATCCATCTGATTTTTATAAATTGGTCAGCGCGTTACTTTCT
>Ga0209880_1000004_pt1 | contig 33884 bp, 34 predicted proteins | sample PersoiDNA2013191_FD_185803 | JGI IMG/M metagenome (GOLD analysis project Ga0209880, IMG submission 185803) | Permafrost soil microbial communities from the Arctic, to analyse light accelerated degradation of dissolved organic matter (DOM) -... | ecosystem: Environmental > Terrestrial > Soil >... | reverse complement strand
CATTTTCGCCTCGGATGCGAGCTTGTAGCGGAGGCGGGGGCAGGGGTCAAAAACTCCCCATTGGCGGAATGTTTCACGTGAAACATCGCCGAAACGGTAAAAAACTACCAATGGTCTGCCGATTCCTCGGAGCCGAGCGCGTCATCCTCGGCACTTATGCTGCATTCCTCAGGCGCCGAGGATCGATCCTCAGCTGCCAAGTGGCGTCACTGGCCGCCAATTCGCCCGCCGGCTATTTGCCGATGCAGAAGTGGCGGAAAATCACGTCCAGGATATCCTCGACATCAACCCGGCCGGTCAGCCGCCCCAGCGCGTGGGCGGCGATGCGCAGCTCTTCGGCCAAGAGCTCTTGGGCCAGCAGATCCTCGTCGCCAAGTTCGCCGCCCCGAGCCCGGCGCAGGGCCGCGAGGACCTCCTCAAGCGCCCGCCGGTGACGTTCGCGGGTCACCAAAGCCTGCTCGGCGCCCGCCAAGAAACTCTCGGCGTGGCGGGCCAGCTGGGCCAATAGCTGGTCAAAACCCTCGCCAGTAACGGCTGATAAATTGAATATTAATTCAGTCTTAGTGGGTTCTGATTCAGTTTTATGTGTTAACTCATTTTTAACCATGTTCTTTAAGGGCTTATTAGGGTCGAATACAGCTTCACTTGTTACAATATTCAGTAATTCAGGTTCACTTCTTTGCGTTTGCCCCTCAATCAGGTCGATTTTGTTGCGAATCAGCCAGGTTGGCGGCCGAGATTCCGCTTTTCCGTTCGATTCGGCCTCGTTTTCAAATGCGGCTGCGCCGGAGTTAGGCGACTCCCGGCTGTCCACCACCCACAGCACCAGATCGGCCGCCGCGGCCCGCTCGCGCGCGCGCCGCACACCCTCCAGCTCGACCGGATCTTCCGTATCGCGAATGCCGGCGGTGTCGAGCAGGGTCACCGGCCAGCCCGCGAGGTCGAGATGCACCTCAATCACGTCGCGCGTGGTCCCGGCGTAGGGCGACACGATCGCCGCCTCGCGCTTGGCCAGCCGATTGAGCAGCATCGACTTGCCGGCGTTTGGGGGTCCTGCGATCGCCACCACCAGGCCTTCGCGCAATCTTTCGCCGCGGCCACCGTCGGCCAGCGCCGCGGCAATTTCCGTCTCCAGTTCGCGCGCAATTATCAGCGCCGGCGCCAGCAGATTGTTCGGCACATCGGTCTCGTCGGAAAAATCGATGCCGGCCTCGACCAGCGCCAGCGCCTGGATCAGCCGCTGCCGCCAGGTTTCCGCGCGGCCGCCGAGCAGGCCTTTCATCTGGCGGAACGCCTGCCGGCGCTGCCCTTGCGTCTCCGCCATCACCAGGTCGGCGAGACCTTCCACCGCGGTGAGATCGAGCTTGCCGTTCTCGAAGGCGCGGCGGGTGAACTCGCCCGCTTCCGCCATCCGCAGGCCTTCGACGGTTGCGAGCGCCGCCAGCACCGCGGCGATCACCGCGCGGCCGCCGTGCAGCTGCAGCTCGGCCACGTCCTCGCCGGTCTCGCTATGCGGCGCCGGAAACCATAGCGCCAGCGCCTCGTCGATGATCTCGTTGTCGGCCAAAGGATCGGGATTGCGCACACGCGCCAGCCCCGCCTTGCGCGGCACGGGGATTTTGACACCCAACGCCTTCAGCGCGTCGCCAGCGCGTGGACCGGAAATGCGGATGATCGCGATGGCCGCCGGCCCGCGGCCGGAGGAGAGGGCGAAGATGGTGTCGGGGGCGGGCTTAAGCATCGCGGCGCAGGTGAGCGCCGCGGGGAGGGTGGGTCAAGGGGCACACATCAGCGCCCGTGGACCGTCATCCGATTCAAGCTTTTTCGAAAATTGCCCCGTAATGGTGGGGCGGCAATTCAACGACCTGATGCATTCTAAATCCTGACGGCTCAACCGCGGCCCGCGTGGCCTCGGGCGTCATCCGCAGATCGGTGGCAGGCCCGCGCGGCTCTCCGAGAATCATCGTTTCCTCACGCGGCCGCGCATGCCAATTCACGATCGCAAAATGGCCGTGCGGCACCAGCGCATTTGCCACCGCACGCGCAAGGCGGGTCTTCTCGGGCACGCCATGAAATGCATTGGCCATGAACACAAGGTCCGCCGGCCGCGATACCAGTCTGTCGACGTCGTAAGCGTCGCCTGCGACAAAATCGCAATTGGCGATGCCGCTTTCAGCGAGCCGCACGCGGGCCACGTCCAAGAGCTGGCGGTCGATGTCGATTGCCCTCACGTGACGCACAAGTTTACCGATTTGCAATGTAAACCAGCCGTCCCCTGAGCATAGATCGATGACGTTCATGCCAGCGGTGACGCCGACCTGAGCGAGAACCAGGGCCGGATCGGGCCACAGCGCCTCCCACCAGCCGGCGGTGGGCATCTCGGTTCCTTTGAAGAAACCCGGAAGCACCACCCGTCCATCTCCCTGTTGTTGTACGATAGCGCTGTGGTTCTCGATGGTTGCAAAGCATGCCGCCAATCCCAGATAAACAAAAGAGCGATGCCGTGCCCTTGCTGCAAAACAAGTCGCCGCAGGCGGCATCGGTGTTTTCTCCTGATGCGCTGTTGCGCGAAGCGCGGCGGCAAAAGGGGCTTGCGCCGCTCGATGTGCCGGCCGTTTGTATCTTCGATCCCGACGGCGATATCCTGCGCCAGCTCCGAAAATCCGGCCGCGCCACGCGCTTCGACGCCTGGCCCTGCTACCACACCGAGCTCTATACGTTTCGTCTCGGGGAGCAGACGGTCGGCATCGTCGGCTGCGTCGTCGGCGCACCTTTCGCCGTCTTGATCGCCGAAGAATTATTCGCCTGCGGCTGCCGCTTTCTGCTCAGCCTGACCTCGGCGGGTCAAATCAACGCCGCCGGACCGACGCCATATTTCGTAGTGATCGACCGTGCTCTCCGCGACGAGGGCACCAGCTACCATTACGCAGCGCCCGCCGAGTTTGCCGAAGCCGACGCAAAGCTCGTCGTGACAGCGGCCAACGCTTTGAAACAGGCGGGCTTGCGCATCCTGGTCGGCGCAAGCTGGACTACCGACGCGCCATTCCGCGAAACCGCCGAAGCAATCGAGTCGGCACGCGCGAAAGGCGTGCTGGCGGTGGAAATGGAGGCGGCCGCGCTCTACACGTTCGCGCGGACGCGCGGCAAATCCGTGCTCTGCCTCGCGCATGTCACCAACACGATGGGGCAGGCCGAACGGGATTTCGAAAAAGGCGAGTCCGATGGGACAATTGATGCGTTGAATGTTCTAGAGACGATCGTGAAAACAGCGACGTAAATAGTCCGGCGGCCGCGCGCTCAGAATACCAAAACCTTGTCCGCTTCCATCGTCGCATTCGCGAGTGCATCCATGGTGCTGCGTTGCGCGCCTTCAAGTAGCTCCGCATCGTTCATGCCGCGCGCGTCCATGCATGTGCCGCACAACAGCACGGACCCCTTGCTGCCGATCACCCGCTTCAGCATTCGCTCGATGTTGTACTAGCCTTCGGGCGTCTTCTGCTGGGCCTTGCCAGCAATCACGGCGTCGGCCATCAAAAACACCGTGATCTGCGCCACAGGATCTTTCTTGACGAGGGCGTGCGCGAGCCGCAGCGCATTATAGACGCGCTCGGTGCCATAGGGCGGGTCGTTGATGACGAACAGAACTTTCATGCTCTTCATATCTATGAAGGCAATGAAGCCGCCGCATTGATGCGGATCAGCTATCAATACCGCACTGCATCGATTGGCTACCCGAGTTCGGTCGGGAGAGCGAAGTGAGTATGCCGCGCCGTTGTCAATCCGGGCTTGACCCGGGCATGACGACGACATCGCAGGCGCTTAAAACTATCATTAAAATTAAGTATGTACTCACCTTAGGGAATTGCCGATCCTTTTAGGTTACGTGCAACGGAAGCCGGATAGAGCTACCGTTTGAAAGGCCGCTCTATGGAAGAACGACGCCGGCTTACGAGACACGTCGTGAATAAACCCGCCAAAATCGGGTTCGACGATCAATCGTCACTCGTCGATTGCATCGTGCGCGATTTGTCGAGCGGCGGCGCCTGCCTGCAATTTCCAGCCCCATTGCAGGCACCTGAATCATTTGAACTGAGTTTCGATAATTTCCGGTCCACCCGCGCCTGCCGCGTCGCATGGCGACAAACCGATCGACTCGGCGTGTGCTTCTGCTGATTGCGCACCGGTCGCGAACTTCAAGCGCGGCCTCGGCCATGCCCTATTGTCATCACCGGGCTTGGCCCGGTGATTGCGCTTAGGGACGCACGGTGCCCGCCTAAGCGAGATGGCCGGCACAAGGCCGGCCATGACAAGAGAGCGCGATCACGTCGTCGCCGCGCGGTTCATTTGCCCGGCGGGTCGCTCTCTGCCTTGAAGCCGCGAACCGCCCATCCGGCGGCTAACCCGAAAATTAACAAAGCAATCGGCGGGCCGAAAAGCAGAACCGGGATCACAAGGAAGTCGCCGGTTGTTTTGAACCCGCCCTGCAGTCCCTGCATGATCAAATAAATGATCCAGCCCATCAGCCAGGCGGCGCAAAACAAGAGCCAGACGCGAAACAATCCGCGCCGCCAATTGACCGCCAATATTTCTTCGTCCTTCGCGCTCAATGAGCGCCGAGGAATGCCAAAAGGCGCCATCACGGCTGTCCCCATAATCTTCTAGAATTCACTTTACCAAAAATCACCACGCCGCGCGAGCCACCCCCCGCCTTCGCGGGGGCAGGCTCTCTCCCAAGCTAAAGTTCCGAACTCGGATAAACCCGAGTTCCAATGGCAGAGGGAAGTGAGAATGCCGCGCTGATACCCGCTGACTGATCCCGGTCAATTCGGTATCCTGCAATCCGGCCCTGGCTGCGGGGGTGCGGTCGAGGGACCAGGAAGGAGGCTCAATTGTCTCGAATACGCCAGTTTGCTGCCGCCGTGACAGCATCGTTGCCGATCGCAGGTGCGCTTTTCGGCATCCTTTTCGCGGACGCCCAGGCCCAAGGTGCATCCGGCGCCTGCCAAGACGCGGCCGAGCTCGCGGTCTTGTCCTCGCCGATCGCGCCGTGGAAGGGCGCAGCCTTACGCGTCGTTTTCGCCGCGGAGAAGCCGCTCGAGGGCGAGCTTTCGCTGATCGCGCCCGACGGCAGCGTCGCGGCCACATCGCGTGAGCGGCACGGCGGGCCGCCGTATTCCTGGTTCGCCGAGGTCGCATCGCCGGCCGCAGGGACGTGGCGCGTGAGCCTCGCGCGCGACCATGCGCCGGCCGGGTGCGGCACGATCACGCGCGACATCGCCGTGCGCGCCGACCAGCCGCCGCGGCCGAGCGCGGTGCCGGGCAGCGTCTGGCCCTTACGCGCATCATGGAACCGCGCGACGGAAAACCTGTATTCGGCCTGGATCGAGAAGCTGTTCGACGCCTCGCTCGACGCGCCGCCGTCGTGGAATGCGCTGCACGAAGTGTTGCGCGATCGATCGCGCAATGTCCTGTTCGATTATCTGGGTCTCGGCGAGGACGAGACCGGACTCGTGATGCGCCCCGACTGCGCCGACATGCCGTACTTCTTGCGCGCCTATTTCGCGTTCAAGATGGGGCTGCCGTTCGGCTACTCGACGTGCTCGCGCGGCGGCGGCGGCCATCCGCCGAAGTGCTTCCAGTGGTTCAACATTGTGCATCTCGATGCGGCGCGTTCACCTTCGCCTTCGCCTTCGCCCGAACAAAATAACGCGCCGAGTGGCGTTGCGGCCAAGCGCACGGGGCTCGCAGCGTCGTTCGCTCAATATATTCCGATCGTCGGCGACGCTGTCCATTCCGGATCCGGGCGAACGCTGGCGAGCGACGACAACACCGATTATTACACTGTGCCGCTGCGGCAGGAGACGCTGCGCCCGGGGACCGTGTACGCCGATCCGTACGGGCACGTCTTGATGCTGACGAAGCGCGTCCCGCAAACGGGCGACGCGGCGGGCGTCCTGCTCGCCGCCGACGCGCAGCCCGACGGAACGGTCGCGATAAAACGTTTTTGGCGCGGCAACTTCCTGTTCGCCCAGGATCCCGCGCTCGGCAGCCCCGGGTTCAAGCGCTTCCGGCCGATCATGCGCGAGCAGAACGGCTCCTTGCGGCGGCTGAGCAACGCTGAGATCGCAAAACATCCGCAGTACGGCGATTTTTCGCTCGAGCAGTCGAAGCTCGCGATCGAAGCCTTTTACGATCGCATGGATGACGTGATGTCGCCGGCGCCGCTCGATCCGGCGCGCGCGCTGACGGAGGCGATCACGGCGCTCGAAGAACAAGTGAAGACGCGCGTGACGTCGGTCGAGAACGGGCGAAAGTTCCAAAACAGCGGGCACGGCGAAGCGACCATGCCGGACGGCGCGGCGATCTTCGAGACCACCGGCGCGTGGGAAGATTTCGCGACGCCGTCGCGCGATTTGCGTCTGTTGATCGCGATCGATGTGGTGCGCGGGTTTCCGGATCGCGTCGCGCGGCGGCCCGAGCGCTACGCCATGCCGAACGGGAAGAGCATCGCGGACGTGAAGGCCGAATTGGATAGCGCGCTCGCGTCGGAGCTTGCGGCGCGCAAGTTTTCGTATCCGCGCAGCGATGGCTCCGCGTGGACGCTCGCGCTCAAAGACGTGCTCGACCGCACGGCGGCTCTCGAGATGGCGTACAACGTGAACGACTGCGTCGAGCTGCGCTGGGGCGCGCCGGACAAGAGCGCCGAGGCCGCGACCTGTAAGCGGCATGCCTCGGTGGCGCAGCGCTCGAAGATGACGAAGTACCGCCCGTGGTTCCACGAACGGCGGCGGCCGCCGCGCGCTAACGGTTAGTGCATTCCGCCGCAAGCTTCAGGATCACTCCGGAAGACCGTCCCGCTGCAACTGAGAACGCACGCTCGGGTCGGGGGCAGCGCCGATTAATTTGCCGTCCGGCCCGACGACGGCATTGGCGTCATACCCTTGGCCCTGAGCACGGTCATGGGCTTGATCAACCGGAGCCACCCCTTTGTGGACTGAGCGAGCAAGCGTTGGCGTAGCGATCAAGGCCGCCGCAGCAATGGCTGCGGAGAAAAGTTTTATTTTGCGCGAGATCATTTTAGTGCCTCGTTGAGTGAATCATTGCGGTAGAAATAGCACTATTACTGCGATGCACAATATTGTCTACGATCACATATATTTGTTGTTGCCGTACAATTAGTTAACAGATTGGCGCAATGCACAAATTAGAGGCGTTGGCGCACGGCGGCGAAACCAGGCTCTGAGTGGCGCAATTTGTTTCCGATACCCGACATTCCCCCACTATTAAATGGACCGAAGTCGGATAAATCCGACTTCGGCTGGGCGAGGGAAGTGAGAATGCCGCGCCGCTGTCATTCCGGGGCGCGCGAAGCGCGAACCCGGAATCCAGAAACAGGCTCAGCGATGGCAGCTGGATTCCAGGTCCAGCGCAAACGCGCCATCCCGGAATGACGACCAGGACAAGCCCGGCCATGACAGTGGAGAGACGTAGCCGGCCGCGCGTCTGCATCCCCCAATGCCGCGTCGGAAAATCGAGCCGCACCGGCTACGTAGCCTTAATTAATCATTAATACCCATCTCACATTATCGGGACTACTCAATTACCCATGAGGGAAATCATGCGAATTCGCGCGTTCCTCGTCTTTGCCGCGCTCATCGCCATTGCGTCACCTGCACCGGCCGCCGAATTCGGTTCCAAGGACGAAGCGGTCGCCATGGTCAAGCGCGTGCAGGCCGAATTCAAAAAATCCGGGCCCGACGCCACCTTCAAAGCGGTCTCCGACAAAGCGGTCCCAGATTTCCACGACCGCGATCTCTATCCCTTCATCTACAACATGGAGGGGGTCTGTGTGGCGCACGGCGCCCGCGCGGCGCTGATCGGAAAACTACTCATCGACCTCAAGGATCAGGATGGAAAATTCCTGATCCGCGAGATGGTCGCCATGTCGAAGGGACCGGGCAGCGGATGGATCGACTACAAATGGCCCAATCCGCTCACCAACAAGATCGAAGACAAATCGAGCTACGTCGAAAAGATGGGCGATTATTTCGTCGGTGTCGGTATCTATAAGCAGTAATTCATCATGGAGGCTCTCGCCGTTTCACGGGCACCTTTGGCCCCCCTCAATTCTTTTTGGGGTCTCCGATCCTTGTTCGGCGTCCTCAACAATCTGTCCATTCAAATAAAGGCGTCGGCCGCCTCGGCGGTGCTGCTGATCTGCCTGCTGGCCTTAGGCGCCAATGCCTATGTGACCACGACCAAGTCCGCGGAAGGCCTGCGGACGTTGTCGCACGAGATCGAACAGAAACTGCAGACAGTCTCCAATGTCAGCGACGCCATCGTCACAACCCATATGAAAATTTTTCGTTATGTGTCGTGGGCGAGCAATAGTTTGAGCAAGAAACTGCTCGATTCGCTTTATGCGCAGATCAGCTCGGATCTTTCCGAACTGTCGATTCGCATCGACGACCTCAGCCAACGGCCGGATTTATCGGCGGAAGAAAAAGCAAGCCTGCAAGACCTCACGATCAAGTGGCAAAAGTGCATAAGGCAGGCCAAAGATACCATCGACGTCGGCCAATCCGATTCGGCCATGGCGACGATGATGCTTGGCCAGACCGATGACAGCTTCAAAGCCGTCTATTCCGATATTCAAACAATGTCGCTGAAAACCATAAATGCCGCGAATACGGTCAGGAACAGTCTCTACGCGGATGCCGAGCGGACCAAGACAATCATAATCCTGGGCACCGTCCTGGGTTTTGTGGTCAGCGTGTTCGTGACCTTCATGGTCGGCGCATCGATCGTGCGGCCGATCAAATCCATCACCGATGTGATGCAGCAGCTGTCCGCCGGAAAGACCGACGTCGAAATCGGCCATCGCGACCGCCGCGATGAAATCGGCAAAATGGTGCAAGCCATCGACATCTTCCGGAAAAATATGATCGAAATCCGTTCGATGGAGCAGGCGACCCATCAGGCCGAGCAAAATCGCGTGGTCGAGCGCAGGGCCGCCATGCACGAGCTGGCCGGCGAATTCGAGAAATCGGTTCAGCAAATAGCCAAGGAGCTTACCGACGCGGTGGCCGCGATGCACGATAATGCGGAGGCCATGTCGCTGATCGCAGCGCAAACCCGCGACAAGTCGCAATCAACCGCCGGCATCGTCATCGACACGCAGACCAACGTCGATTCCGTGGCGGACGCCGCCGAAGAGCTCGCGAAATCGATCGAGCAACTGGCGGCGCAAACGCACAACGCCAGGGAATTGACCAACAAGACCGTGGCGGAATCGGCAAACGCCAGCGCCAACGTCCAGCAACTGCTCGACGCCGTCAGTCAAATCGTTCCCATCACCGGCCTCATTCAGGCGATCGCCCAGCAGACCAACCTGCTGGCGCTCAATGCGACGATCGAGGCGGCGCGCGCCGGCGTCGCCGGCAAAGGCTTTGCCGTGGTCGCCGCCGAGGTCAAATCGCTGGCGCAGCAGACGGCGAAAGCAACCGAGGAAATCAATCAAAAGATCACGGCGGTGAATGCCTCGTGCGGCGCCGTCGTCGGCATCATGGAACAGGTCATCAGCGCGGTCGGCCATCTCGGCGAAGGAACCATGGAAATGGCGACGGCGGTCGGCCAGCAGGCGGCCGCGACCCAGGAAATCTCCAAGAACGCGCAGCAGGCCGCGGATGGCTCGCGCATCGTCGCCAACAATATCGTAGAATTGGATCAAAAGACGCGCGAGAACGACGATGCCTCGGGGCAGGCGCTGGCGGGCGCCAAACGTCTGCTCGATCATGCGGCAACTTTGCAGACCCAGGTCGACAAGTTCCTGCGCCACGTGCGCGTGGCATGATCGAGCGCCGGCTCTTTCGATGCTGAGCGTTGCGGCCCTGTTCAATTAGCCTGACGGCCAATTTGTCTGGCGCGTAATCCGCGCTAGGCTGCGCCGATGTCCTCGCCGCAAAACACCGCGCACGAAAATCGCCTGGCCGCCGCGACCTCGCCCTATCTGCTGCAGCACAAGCACAATCCGGTGGACTGGTGGCAGTGGGGGCCGGAGGCCTTGGCCGAGGCCAAGCGCAGCAATCGGCCGATCCTGCTCTCGGTCGGCTACGCCGCCTGCCACTGGTGCCACGTGATGGCGCACGAGTCGTTCGAGGACGAAGGCACAGCAGCCGTGATGAACGAGCTGTTCGTCAACATCAAGGTCGACCGCGAGGAGCGGCCGGACATCGACCAGATCTACATGAACGCGCTGCATCTCCTGGGCGAGCAGGGCGGCTGGCCGCTGACCATGTTTCTCACGCCGCAGGCGGAGCCGGTGTGGGGCGGAACTTATTTTCCCAAGGAGCAGCGCTACGGGCGGCCGGCTTTCACCGATATTTTGCGCGAGGTGGCGCGGCTGTTCCGCGAGGAGCCGAAAAAGATCGAGCAGAACCGCGCGTCGTTGCTGGCGCGGCTCGCCGATAAGGCGCGCCCGGCGGACAAAGTCACCATCGGTGTGAGCGAGCTCGACGCCGCCGCGCAGCAGGTCGGCAATATGTTCGATCCGGTCAATGGCGGCCTGCGCGGCGCGCCCAAGTTTCCGCAACCGGCGATTCTGGAGATGCTTTGGCGGGCCGGCGCACGCACCGGCGATGCGCGCTTTTTCGAGACGGTCGAGCATTCGCTGGATCGCATGTGTGAGGGCGGCATTTACGATCACCTCGGCGGCGGCTTTTCGCGCTACTCGGTGGACGAGCGCTGGCTGGTGCCGCATTTCGAGAAGATGCTTTACGACAACGCACAGCTCCTGGAGCTGTTGGCGCTGGCCTATCAGCGCAGCGGCAAGGAGCTTTTCCGCCAGCGCGCGCGCGAGACCGTGGAATGGCTCGCCCGCGAAATGACCACGTCGGAGGGGGCCTTTGCCGCCTCGCTTGACGCCGATTCGGAGGGCGAGGAGGGCAAGTTCTATGTCTGGTCGCGGGCCGAAATCGAACAGACCCTGGGCCCGGATGCCGCCGATTTTGCAGTGCAATATGACGTGACTGCCGCCGGCAACTTCGAGGGCCATAATATTCTCAATCGACTCAAGCACTTACCGCGCAGCATAGGTGAGGGCAGCCAAATTGGGGCGGAGTCCCAGCGCAGCAAAGATGATGCAGCACGGTTTTCTATGTTGCGCGGTAAGTTATTGGAATATCGAGAAAAACGCGTCCGGCCCGGACTCGACGACAAGGTGTTGGCGGACTGGAACGGGCTGATGATCTCAGGCTTGGTCAATGCCGGGATCATCCTGGACGAGCCGGGCTGGATCGCCATGGCCGTCCGCGCCTTCGACTTCATCGCGGGCAGCATGACCCAGGGCGACCGCCTCGGGCACTCCTGGCGCGCGGGCAAATTGCTGTTTCCCGGCCTGGCGTCCGACTTCGCCGCCATGATCCGCGCCGCGCTGGTGCTGCATGAGGCGACCGGCGATAGGGCCTATCTCGAGCGGGCGCTGGCCTGGCAGCGCGCCTTCGACGCCCATTACGCCGATCCCGACACCGGCGGCTATTATTTATCCGCCGACGATGCCTCCGACCTGCTGCTGCGCCCGCATTCCACGCTAGACGACGCCACGCCCAATCCGAACGCCGTGGCGGCGCAAAACCTGCTGCGGCTGGCGGTGCTCTCGGGCGACGACGCCTGGCGCGCGCAGGCCGACCGGTTGATCGAGGGCATCCTGTCGACGGCCGAGCGCAATCTGTTCGGCCACGTGGCGCTGCTCAATGCGCTCGACTTGCGTTTACGTGGCGCCGAGATCGTGCTGACGGGGCCGCAGGCGGACCGCTTTGCGCAAGCCGCGCTGAAATTGCCGTTCCTCGATCGCATCGTGCTGCGCGCGGCGAGCGCCGCCGAGCTGCCGCCGACGCATCCCGCGCAGGAAAAATTAAAGGCCGCACAGGGGAGCGCGGCCTTCGTTTGCGTCGGCGAGAGGTGTTCGCTGCCGGTGAGCGGCCCCGATCAGATCGCCGCGGCCGTTACGGCAATGCGCGGCTCCTGACGGCGCGATCAGGTATTCATCGACTCGAAGAACTCCGCGTTGTTCTTGGTGTTACGCAGCTTATCGAGCAGGAAGTCGATGGCGTCCATGGTGCCCATCGGATTCAATATCCTGCGCAACACGTACATCTTCTTGAGCACGGCCGGGTCGGTGAGCAGCTCTTCCTTGCGGGTGCCGGAGCGCGTGATGTCCATGGCCGGGAAGGTGCGCTTGTCGGCCACCTTGCGGTCGAGGATGAGCTCCGAATTGCCGGTGCCCTTGAACTCTTCGAAAATCACTTCGTCCATGCGGCTGCCGGTATCGATCAGCGCGGTGGCGATGATGGTGAGCGAACCGCCTTCCTCGATGTTGCGCGCGGCGCCGAAGAAGCGCTTCGGCCGCTGCAACGCGTTGGCGTCGACGCCGCCGGTCAACACCTTGCCGGATGACGGCACCACGGTGTTGTAGGCGCGGCCGAGTCGGGTGATCGAGTCGAGCAGGATCACCACGTCGCGGCCGTGTTCGACCAGGCGCTTGGCTTTCTCGATCACCATTTCGGCGACCTGCACGTGGCGCGAGGCCGGCTCGTCGAAGGTCGAGGAAATCACCTCGCCCTTGACCGAGCGCTGCATGTCGGTGACTTCCTCCGGCCGCTCATCGATCAGCAGCACAATGAGAAACACCTCGGGGTGATTGGCGGTGATGGCGTGCGCGATGTTCTGCAACAGCACGGTCTTGCCGGTGCGCGGCGGCGACACGATCAATGCGCGCTGGCCTTTGCCGATCGGCGCCACGATGTCGATGACGCGGGCCGAGAGATCCTTCTTGGTTGGATCTTCGTGCTCCATCTGCAGCCGCTCGTCGGGATAGAGCGGCGTCAGGTTGTCGAAGTTGACTTTGTGTTTGGCCTTCTCGGGGTCTTCGAAATTCAGCGTGTTGACCTTGAGCAGGGCGAAATAGCGCTCGCCTTCTTTCGGGCTGCGGATGTGGCCGTCGACGGTGTCGCCGGTGCGCAGGCCGAAACGGCGTATCTGTGAAGGCGAGACGTAGATGTCGTCGGGCCCGGAGAGATAATTCGATTCCGGCGAGCGCAGAAAGCCAAAGCCATCGGAGAGCACTTCGACGACGCCTTCGCCTATGATATCGATCTCCTGCGTCGCGAGTTGCTTGAGGATCGCGAACAACAGCTCCTGCTTGCGCATGGTGCTGGCGTTCTCGACTTTGTTTTCTTCGGCGAACTGCACCAGTTCGGCTGGCGTTTTGGACTTAAGTTCCTGGAGTTTCATTTCCCGCATGGGGGGCATTTATCCTTGGAAGAGTGACCGGTGGAGTCTTGAAAAATGCGAAGACTCGGAAAGCCGGTCGACTTGAGGAGAGAGAGATCGCAGGTCTGGGGTAACGCGGTGATTTTGGAAAAGTGCCCGGAACCCGATGCTGCGACCGGCCCAAATTGTGGGAGCCGGACCGCGACTGCATCCGCCTGCGTTCGGTGGGAATAAACAACATAAGCGGAAAAGCGTTTTTTCGCAAGTGCGCCGCGCACCGGTGCACCAATTTACGCTTTGGTTAGAACGGCTTGACCACCGCCAGCAGCACGATGAGGATCATCAGAACCGTCGGTATCTCATTGATAATACGATAGTATCTTTGGCTATGCGGGTTCTGGTCGGCGGCGAATTGCTTGACGAGACGGGCCAAGTAGCCGTGCAATCCGGACAGCACGAGCACCAGCGCGAGCTTGGCGTACAGCCACGGCGCGGCCAGCCAGCCGCCGCTCCAGGCCAGCCACGCCCCGAGCAGCCAGGCCGCGATCATCGCCGGGTTGATGATGGCTTTGAGCAGCCGGCGCTCCATCACCTTGAAGGTTTCCGATTGCTCGGAGCCGGGCTTGGCCGCCGCGTGATAAACGAACAGCCGCGGCAGATAGAGCATGCCGGCCATCCACGAGATGACCGCGATGATGTGGAGGGCTTTGAGGGTGAGATACATGGTTGTTCGTCACCGACCCCGCACCCGCTTGAGCATGCGCTCGACATGGGCGATCGGCGTATCGGGCAGGATGCCATGGCCGAGATTGAAAATGAACGGGCCGCTCGAAAAAGCGTTCAGCACGTCGTCGACTTCCCGATCAAGCGCGCCGCCGCCTGCGCGCAAGAGCAACGGATCGACATTGCCTTGCACCGGCACCCGGCTTTGGATTTGCTCGCGGGCGAAGCCTCGGTCAATGCCGCTTTCCAGGCTGACCGCATCGACGCCGGTCTCATCCACATAGCGCGGAATATTTTTGCCCGCGCCGCGGGGAAATCCGATCACTTTCGCGCCGGGGCGCCGCGCGCGTAGTTTTGCGATCAAACGTTTCGTCGGCTGTACGCACCAGCGCTCGAAATCCTGCGGCGGCAGCGACCCCGCCCAAGTATCGAATATTTGCACCGCATCGGCGCCAGCTTCCAATTGCCGCGCCAGATAATCGACGGAAGCATCGACCAGGCAATCGATTATATATTGAAAAGCCTCGGGTGCTTGCGCTGCCAGGTTTTTTGCCGGCGCCTGATCGGGCGTCCCTTGGCCGGCGACCATATAAGTCGCAACGGTCCATGGCGCGCCGCAAAAGCCAATCAGTGTCGTTGTAGATCCAAGTTCGCTTTTCACGCGCCGCACGGTTTCATAGATCGGCGCTAGCAGCTTTTGGTCCGCCTCTTGTCGTACCGACAGTAATGCTTCCGCATCCGCCAACGGCTCAAGCCGCGGTCCTTCACCTTCGACGAACCAAAGCTTGCGCCCGAGCGCGAGCGGTATCACCAGGATGTCGGAAAACAGGATCGCGGCATCGAAACCAAACCGCCGCACCGGCTGCAGCGTGACTTCCGCCGCCAATTTTGGATTAAAACAGAGATCGAGAAAGCCGCCCGCTTTCTCCCGCACTGCACGATATTCCGGTAAATACCGCCCTGCTTGCCGCATCATCCATACGGGCGGCACGGCTTCGTGCTGCCTGCCAAGCACGCGTAGTAGCAGCTTTATCCCCAGACCATCGGTTTTGCCGGCTTCTTCCATAAAGACTCTTATAAATCTCTTTGTAGTGGTTACTGGACGGTGGATTGGACTCATGCCTTCCGGTCAACAGTCTGTCCACTGCATGGTAGGGTTGGATTCAGAAGCGGGCCTAATCCAGCATTCTGTCATCCACAGCCGTGGCGGCGGTTTTGCTGGTGTTTGATGCGCTATCCCCGTTTGTCCCCAGGCCACTGTCCACATCCACTTACAGAAGCCACATCGCTATATCGGAAGCGTCCCGCGGCCAGCCATGTGGATGGAAAATGAACTCATTGTCAGTGTGAGCTTGCGTGGCGGGTAAAGCCGTGGCCTTCTCCCGCTCTATCCACACGCGGTCCTGCAGCTATACAGATGCCCAACACCGGTTATTTCCATCTCCATCTGGTTTCCGATGCCACCGGCGAAACCCTGATCACGGTGGCGCGCGCCGCTGCGGCGCAATATGCCAACGTGTCGCCGGTCGAGCATCTTTACCCGATGGTGCGCTCGAAGAAGCAGCTCGACAATGCGCTGGCTGAAATAACGGAATCGCCGGGCCTGGTGCTGTACACGCTGCTCGAGGAAGACCTCATTCAATTGCTGGAAAACAAATGCCGCGACCTCGCGCTGCCTTGTATGTCGGTGCTGGGGCCGGTGCTCCGCCTGTTCCAGTCCTATCTCGGCGCCGAGACCATCCACCGCGTCGGCGCCCAGCACGTGCTCAACGCGGAATATTTCCAGCGCATCGACGCGCTCAACTACACGATGTTTCATGACGACGGCCAGCACGTGGAAGGGCTGCAGGACGCCGACGTGGTGCTGGTCGGTGTCTCGCGCACGTCGAAAACGCCGACCTCGATCTATCTCGCCAATCGCGGCGTCAAAACCGGCAACGTGCCGCTGGTGCCGGGCGTGCTGCTGGCGCCCGCGGTGGAGAAGCTGACGCGGCCGCTGGTGGTCGGGCTCTATGCTAGTCCCGAGCGCATCGTGCAGATCCGGGAGAACCGGCTGTTGGGCTTGAAAGCGCATCGCGACGACGATCGCTATATCGACAAGGCCGCGGTGGCCGAGGAGGTGGCGTTTTCGCGCCGGCTCTGCGCCAAGTACAGTTGGCCCGTTATCGACGTGACGCGCCGCTCGATCGAGGAAACCGCCGCCGCGGTGATGAAGCTGCTGAGCGAACGCCGCCGTCAACCGGTGGGGTGATGTTATCCCTCCCCCGCAGGGGGAGGGTGGCGAGCGAATGCGAGCCGGGTGGGGGGTAGTTCAATCATGACATTGGAATCGCAGACCCCACCCCGCCCGCCGTCGCTGACGCTCCGGCGGCCGACCCTCCCCTGAAAGGGGAGGGATTAAGGAAACTCATGGCGCTCTGGCTTAGCCCGCAACCGCTAGTGCTCGCATCGAAAAGCGACGTGCGCGGCAAGATGCTGGCGGCGGTCGGCCTGCGCTTCGAGATCAGGCCGGCGCAGATCGACGAACGCGCGGTCGAAGCCAAAGCCGGGACCACCGATGCCGCCGCCGTCGCCCGCTTGCTCGCGCGCGCCAAGGCCGACGCGGTGGCGCGCTCGTTGCCCGGCCGGTTGGTGCTGGGCGCCGACCAGACACTGGCGCGCGGAGCCAAACGCTTCAGCAAGCCGGCCAACCGCGCCGCGGCGGCCGAGCAGTTGCGAGCCTTGCGCGGGCGGACGCACGAGCTGCATTCTGCGCTGGCGCTGGTGCGCGACGGCGCCGTGCTGTTCGATTGCGTCGACAGCGCGCGGCTGACCATGCGCGATATTTCCGACCGCTTTCTCGAGGATTATCTCGACATGGCGGGGGACGCCGCCCTGGCGAGCGTCGGCGCCTATCAGCTCGAAGGCATCGGCATTCATCTGTTTGAGCGCGTCGGGGGCGACTATTTTACCATTCTCGGCCTGCCGCTGTTGCCGCTGCTGGCCTATCTGCGGCAGAACGGCTTTGTGGATGGGTAGGCTCATGTCCCGGGCGCGGCGCAACATGAAATGTTGCGACGCAGACCCGGGACCGTTACGAAACTCAGAATTTGGAAAGGTCCCGGATCAGCGGCGCACCGCCATAGCGCGTCGAAGACGCGCGTAAACGCGCTTATGGCGCTGCACCGCGTCCGGGACAAGAGAAGCAAATGTTCATCCTTGGCCTGACCGGCTCGCTCGGCATGGGAAAATCCGCCACGGCGAAGATGTTCGCCGAAGAAGGCGTGCCCGTGCACGATGCCGATGCCGTCGTGCACCGGCTCTATGACGGCGAGGCCACGCCGGCGATCGAGGCCGCTTTTCCCGGAACGACCAAAGACGGCAAAGTCGATCGCGACGCTCTGGCCAAGCGCGTGCTCGGCGATGCCGCCGCCATCAAGCGGCTGGAGCAAATCGTGCATCCGCTGGTGGGGGCCGCCTCGACGCGGTTTTTGGCGGAGGCCGAGCGCAGGGGCGCGCCGGTGGCGGTGCTCGACGTCCCGCTGCTGTTCGAGACCGGCGATGACGCCCGCTGCGACGCGGTGGTGGTGGTCTCGGCGCCGGCCGACCTGCAGCGGATGCGCGCCTTTGAGCGCCCCAGCATGACCGCGGGCAAGCTTGCGGCCATCCTCGCCAAGCAGATGCCGGACGAGGAAAAGCGGCGGCGCGCCGATTTCGTGGTGGATACTTCGAAAGGTTTTGACGCGGCGCGTGCGCAAGTGCGTGATATTCTCAAGGCGGTCGCTAAGATGCCGAACCGGCGGCCGTGATTCTGATCGCCGCCTGAGCGGATAAAAAAATGCGCGAAATCGTCCTCGACACCGAAACCACCGGGCTGGATCCCTTGCAGGGTCATCGCCTGGTCGAGGTCGGCTGCATCGAGCTGCTCAACCGGATTCCGACCGGCGCGACGTTCCACAGCTATCTCAACCCGGAGCGCGAAGTGCCGGCTGAGGCCTTCGCCATCCACGGGCTGGCGACCGAATTCCTCAAGGACAAGCCGCTTTTCGCCGACATCGCCGACGATTTCCTCAGCTTCATCGGCGACGCGCCGCTGGTGATCCACAATGCCGGCTTCGACCACGGCTTCCTCATCGCCGAACTCAAGCGCGTCGAGCGTCCGCTGATCGCGCGCGAGCGGCTGGTCGACACGCTGCTGCTGGCGCGCCGCAAGCATCCGGCCGGGCCGAACCGGCTCGACGATCTGTGCGCGCGCTACGGCATCGACAATTCGCGGCGCAGCAAGCACGGCGCGCTGCTCGACGCCGAGATCCTGGCCGAGGTCTATCTGGAGCTGATCGGCGCGCGCCAGGCGCAGCTCGGCCTCGCCGAGAGCGGCGTGCGGCGCGGCAACACACGCGACGGCATCGCGGTGCGGTGCGAGCGTGATGTGGCGTTGGCCGTCCGCGTCAGCGCGGCCGATCGCGAGGCGCACCGCAAATTCGTCGCGACGCTGGGGGCGAACGCTCTGTGGCGAGATTATCTGACGGACGACGCCTGACGGCTCAGCTCGGCGCGCCGGCCACCTGCATCTCGCTTATCTTCTTTTGATAGAGGCCGACGAAATCCACCGGATCGAGCAGCAGCGGCGGGAAGCCGCCATTGCGCACGGTGGTGGCGATGACCTCGCGCGCGAACGGGAACAGCAGGCGCGGACATTCGATCAGCACGAGCGCGTTTATGCTTTCCTGCGGGACGTTCTGGATGCGGAACACGCCGGCGAATTCCAGCTCGAAACGGAACATCAAATTGCCGTTGGTCTCCGCCTTGCCGTCAAGCTTGAGCGTCACCTCGATGTCGTTGTCCGACAGCGGCTTGGCGTTGACGTTGATTTGAATGCCGATCTGCGGCGGCGCCGTTCCGACCGCCAGCGACTGCGGCGCGTTCGGGTTCTCGAACGAGAAATCCTTGATGTATTGCGCCACCACGTTGAGTTGCGGCTGCGGGTTCTGGGCCGGTGCCGGGCCGCCATTGGTTGTGGACATGAAAACTCCTGAACGTCACCAAAGAACTGATGCGGCGGTTGGCTAACACGGCGTCTATAGGGGAACAAGGATTCGAAGAAGCCCTTTATTGGCGTATGATCCTGTCCGAAAACCGGTACCCATCCCCGAGCCAGTCGAGGACAAGCTTTCCGGGATCATGCGCTATTGGTGTTCCCGCTGATTGTCGCGCCGGTCGGTCAGCGCGGCGTCGGGCACCTGATGCCACTGCTCGGGCGCGAGATCGACCACGCCGTCGGCGCGGGCGGGCGCCGGCTTTAGCCCGAGCAGCACGCCCAGTGCCCGCCGGAGCGGCGCGAGCAATAGCAAAAGGCCCAGGACATCCGTTATAAACCCTGGAATTAGCAGGAGAATTCCCGCTAGCAGGGTCAGGGTCCCGGCGCTGTCGGCTTGCAGGGCGGTGAAGCCGCCTTGGCCCATTGCGACGCGCACGCGGGCGATGTGGTTGCCGCCGGCATGGCGCAGCACCATGGCACCGGCCAATGAGGTCGCCGCCACCAGCGCCAAGGCCCACAGAAAACCGATCGCCCCTGCCACTGCGATGAACACCGCCAGTTCCATGATCGGCAGCGCCAGCAGGGCCAGCAGCAGCCATTTTGCCACATTCATAGGTGTTATTGTCCTAGGCGCATGATCTTATCCGAAAACCGGTGCCCATCCCCGATCAAGTCAAGGATATGCTTTTCGGGATCATGCGCTGGCTGTCTAGGTTGGCGTAGGCGTCCCGATCGTTTAAGCTTTGTTCGCGAAGCACAATTGCGCCGAAATACCGGCGCAGGGCCTATGGATTGGCGCGGACACCGGCATAGATAGGTACGGTGGACCCGGCCGCCACGCCGTCGATCGGGCCGCGGGTCGATCTGCCGTTACGGTTACCGAAAGCATGCGAGACGTGTTCGACATCTACACCATCATATTCCTGGCGCTGGCGGTATTCATCTTCCTGCGCCTGCGCAGCGTGCTCGGCCAGCGTACCGGCCGGGAGCGGCCGCCATACGATCCTTACGCCGCGCGCGAGCCGGGGCGGCCGGCGACTGAAAAAGTCGTCACCCTGCCCAATCGAACGCCGGAAGCGGCCGCGGTGGTGAAGCCGGCCGAACCGGTCGCGCCGGGCGAGCGCTGGAAGGGCATCGCCGAAGCCGGCTCCGTGCTCGCAACGGGTCTCGACGCCCTCGTTGCCGCCGACGCTAATTTCGATCCCAAGCATTTCCTCACCGGTGCGCGCGCGGCCTATGAAATGATCGTCAATGCGTTTGCCGAAGGCGATCGCCGCACCCTGAAGAATTTGCTGTCGCGCGAAGTCTACGACGGCTTCGAGTCCGCCATCACCGAGCGCGAGAAACGCGGCGAGACGGTGGAGAGCCGTTTCGTCTCCATCGACAACGCCGAGATCACCGCCGCCGAGTTGCGCGCACGCACCGCGCAGTTGACTGTGCGCTTCCAGTCCAAGCTAATATCGGTGACGCGCGACAAGAACGGCAACGTGATCGACGGCAATGCCGAGAAGGTGACCGACGTCACCGACGTCTGGACATTCGCCCGCGATCTGTCGTCGCGCGATCCGAACTGGAAACTGGTCGCAACCGAAGCCGGGCAATGACCGCATGGCGGCGTTACCACCTCGCTCGCAATTGGGCATTGGCTTGGCACTGGGCCTGATCGCGGCAGGCGGGCCGGCGGCGGCGTCCGAGATGAAATTCCGCAACGCGCAGGTCGAACCGCTTAGCTTTACCAAAATGGCCGGCTGGCAGGACGACGACCACGCCGCCGCTTTCGGCGCATACTTGAAAAGCTGCAGCGCTATCCTGCAAGGCAGTAAGGCGAAGCGCGCGGCGCGGCCGGTCTACGGCGGGCTGTACAATGCTTGCGGGAAAGCGGCCACGCTCGCCGCCGCCGCCGGCACAGTCGATCGCGCGCAAGCGCGCAAGTTCTTCGAGGACAATTTCAAGCCGGTGCGCATTTTGCCGGCCGTCCACACCTACGGCTATTACACTGGCGCCGACGGCTTTTACACCGGCTATTACGAGGCCGAAGTCGCGGGCTCGCGCGTCAAGACCGAGGACTACAACGTCCCGATCTACCGGGTGCCGGCAAAACTCGCGGGCAAGAAGAGCAGGGTGTTCTCGCAATACGACCGCACTGAAATCGAGCGCGGCGCGCTCGCCGGCAAGGGACTGGAGATTTGCTGGATCAAAAACCCGGTCGATGCCTTCTTCGCGCAGATCCAGGGCTCCACGCGCGTCAAGCTCGATGACGGCGAATTGCTGCGGCTTAATTACATCGCCAGCAACGGCAAGCCCTACACGCCGGTTGGCCGGCTTCTGATCGACCAAGGGGTCTACACGCCCGAAGAAATGTCGATGGACAAGATCCGGGAATTCATGGAAGCCAATCCGGACGAGGGCAAGGCGCTGCGCGAGAAGAACCGCTCCTTCGTGTTCTTCTCCGAGACGCAGCTCGGTCCGACGGACGAATGCGTCGGCGCACAGGGCATCCCGTTGACGCCATGGCGCTCGCTGGCGGTCGATCCCTCGATGCACGTCTACGGCATGCCGATTTGGATCGACGCCAAATTTCCGATCACCAGCGACCTGCCGCAGGACACCTTCCAGCATCTGATGTTCGCGCAGGATACCGGCTCCGCCATTCGCGGGGCGGCGCGCGCCGATATCTATTTTGGCCACGGCGAGGATACCCCCCACATCGCCGGCCGCATCAAGCAGTTCGGCAAATTCGTCATGCTGATGCCGAAGGACGTGTCGGTGAGCGGAGCCGCGCCGGAGAAGATCAATGTGCCGCTGCCGAGGCCGCGGCCGAAGGACATCATCGCGGATAATGCGCCCGCGCAGGCGGCGACAACGGCGGCGCTGCACAAGCCGAAGCCATGAGTTCGCGCGACGGCGACCGGCGCCGCGTTCTCTCCTACGAGGAGCGCGTGCTGTGGACGACCGTCACCAAGGCGATCGCGCCGCTGCGCACGACGGCGCGGATCGCGCCTGACGTGGATACCGAGGCGACGCCGGTTGCCGTCAAGCCGCCGCGTCCGGTTGGACCCAAGAAAGCTTCGCCGCCGCTGGCGCCGCAACAGCCTGCGCCGCCGCCGCCGCTAACGCCGCTCAGCCGCCGCATGAAGCGCGGCGTCGTGCGCGGCAAGCAGGCGATCGACGCCCGTCTCGACCTGCATGGGCTGACGCAAAGTGAGGCGCATGCCGCGTTGTTGCGGTTCCTGCGCAGCGCCGGCGCGCGCGACGCCCGGCTGGTGCTGGTGATCACCGGCAAAGGACGCGGGGGCGAGCCCGGCGTACTGCGCCGCCAGGTACCGCAGTGGCTGGGCCTGCCTGAATTCCGCTCACTTGTGCTCGGTTTCGAGGACGCGCACGTCACCCACGGCGGCGAAGGCGCGCTTTACGTGCGCCTGCGGCGCGCGCGCGGCTGATCCTTGCGCGGGCGGCGTAAAATGCGCGACCATTGCGCGAGGCCCTCAGGAGGATCCGTCATGCCGCGTCCGATCGCGTTGCTTACGGCGGTGACATTGAGTCTGGTTTACGGGGCCGCCGACGCGCAATCGTCCATGAAGCCTAGCGCGCCGCAAAAAATGATGTCGCCCGCCGAGGCGCAAAAAATGCGCGCGTGCAAAAAGCAGGCGGCGGATCAGAACATCAAGATGGCCGAGCGTTCCAAATTCGTCATGGATTGCATGACGGCCAAGAAATAACGCGCGTCGCTAAAGAATAAACCGGCTCAAATCCGCGTTCTTGGCCAGATCGCCGATGTGTTTTTCCACATAAGCCGCGTCGATCTTGACGGTCTCGCCCGAGCGGTCGGTGGCGGCGAACGAGATTTCGTCGAGCACGCGCTCCATCACCGTCTGCAGGCGGCGCGCGCCGATATTCTCGATCGCGGAATTCACCGCCACTGCGATGTCGGCGATGGCGTCGATGGCGTCCTCGCTGAAATCCAGCGTCACGCCTTCGGTCTTTAGCAGCGCGACGTATTGCTTGATCAGCGAGGCTTCCGGCTCCGTCAGAATTCGGCGCAAATCGTCGCGGCTGAGCGCCTTCAATTCGACGCGGATCGGCAGCCGGCCTTGCAGCTCGGGCAACAAGTCGGACGGCTTGGAGATGTGGAACGCGCCCGAGGCGATGAACAGCACGTGGTCGGTCTTCACCGGACCGTGCTTGGTGTTGACGGTGGTGCCTTCGATCAGTGGCAGCAGGTCGCGCTGCACGCCCTCGCGCGACACGTCGGCGCCCATGCGGCCCTCGCGCCCGGCGATCTTGTCGATCTCATCCAAGAACACGATGCCGTTCTGCTCCACCGCCTTGATCGATTCCTGAATGAGCTGTTCGTTGTCGAGCAGCTTGTCGGATTCCTCGTTGATCAGGATGGCGTGCGAATCCAGCACGGTGACGCGCCTTGCCTTGGCGCGCCCGCCGCCGAGCTTGCCGAAAATATCGCCGAGATTGATGGCGCCCATCTGCGCGCCCGGCATGCCGGGGATCTCGAACATCGGCATGCCGCCGCCGCCCGACTGCACCTCGATCTCGATTTCCTTGTCGTTGAGCTCACCGGCGCGCAGCTTCTTGCGGAAGCTCTCGCGCGTGGCCGGGCTGGCGCCGGGCCCGACCAAAGCATCGACCACGCGCTCTTCCGCGTTCAACTCGGCGCGCGCCTGCACGTCCTTACGCTTTCTATCGCGGGTGAGCGCGATGGAAATCTCCACTAGGTCGCGCACGATCTGCTCGACGTCGCGGCCGACATAGCCGACCTCGGTGAACTTGGTAGCTTCGACTTTGAGAAACGGCGCGCCCGCCAGCCGGGCGAGCCGGCGCGAAATCTCGGTCTTGCCAACGCCGGTCGGCCCGATCATCAGGATGTTCTTGGGCAGCACTTCCTCGCGCAGTTTGTCGTCGAGCTGCAGCCGGCGCCAGCGGTTGCGCAGCGCGATGGCGACCGCGCGCTTGGCGTCGTTCTGGCCGACGATGAAGCGGTCGAGTTCGGAAACGATTTCGCGGGGGGAGAAGTCGGTCAACGGGGCACTCTTTACGATTTCAGCGACTCGATGGTGACGTTGCGGTTGGTGTAAACGCAGATGTCGGCGGCGATGTCGAGCGACTTGCGCACGATCTGCTCGGCGTCGAGCGGCCCGTCGATCAGCGCGCGGGCGGCGGCGAGCGCGTAGTTACCGCCCGAGCCGATGCCGGCGACGCCCGCCTCCGGCTCCAGCACGTCGCCGGTGCCGGTCAAGACCAGCGAGACCTGCTTGTCGGCGACGATCATCATAGCTTCGAGCCGGCGCAGATAGCGGTCGGTGCGCCAGTCCTTGGCGAGCTCGACGGCAGCCCGCAGCAGCTGGCCGGGATACTGCTCGAGCTTGGTTTCAAGCCGCTCGAACAGCGTAAAGGCGTCGGCGGTAGCGCCGGCAAAGCCGCCGATCACGTCGCCTTTGCCGAGCTGACGCACTTTTTTGGCATTGGATTTGACGATAGTTTGCCCGATCGAGACCTGGCCATCGCCGCCAATGACCACGGTGCCACCCTTGCGGACGGTCAGGATGGTGGTGCCGTGCCAAGTGGGACTTGAGGGACTTTCGTTGGATGCCATACGCGTTAACCCCTGCAATCGGCATCATCTAGGCATGGCGCGAAGCGTTTGCAAACGCCTCGCAACGACTGTGGCGAATCCCGGCCACCCCTGATAAAAGGCGCGCGACTAAAGGATATTGCCATGCGCAAAGCCACCGTAAAGCGCAAGACCAAGGAAACCGACGTGGAGGTCGAGGTCGATCTCGACGGGACCGGCCGCTCTGCGGTCGCGACCGGCATCGGCTTCCTCGATCACATGCTCGACCTGCTGGCGCGGCACTCGCGCATCGACATCACGGTCAAGGCCAAGGGCGATCTGCACATCGATCACCACCACACCACCGAGGATGTCGGCATCGCGCTCGGCCAGGCGGTTCGCCAAGCGCTCGGCGACATGAAGGGCATCACGCGCTATGCCGATGTGCATGTGCCGATGGACGAGGCGTTGACGCGCGTCGCGCTCGACATATCCGGGCGGCCGTTCCTGGTGTTCAAGGCCGAGTTCGTGCGTGACAAGGTCGGCTCGTTCGACACCGAGCTGGTGCAGGAATGGTTCCAGGCCTTCGCGATGAATTCCGGCATCACGCTGCACGCCGAGACTTTATATGGGACGAACGATCACCATATCGCCGAGTCCTGCTTCAAGGGCCTGGCGCGCGCGCTGCGGGCGGCGGTGGCGATCGATCCGCGCGCCAAGGACGAGGTGCCGTCCACCAAGGGCTCGCTCGGCGGGTGAACCTTTCTTCTACCTCCCCCTGCAAGGGGGAGGTCGCGCGCTTGCGCGCGGGTGGGGGTCGTCGACGTTGTGCGATCGACCCCACCCCGGACCGCTGCGCGGTCCGACCCTCCCCTGGAAGGGGAGGGATAAGAAAGAGGACGTTGCGTAGGAAAGTACGATGCCCACATTCACCGTGCACCAACCGCCGCCGCGCCAGGGCGAAGCAGCAAGCGCTCCGGAACGTTTCGTGTTCGTGCGCGACGGATTCCATTTTTGGGCCTTCGTGCTGGCGCCGTTCTGGCTGCTGCGGTACGGGCTGTGGCTGGCATTCGCGATTTATCTCGCGGTCAGCATCCTGCTCGGCATCGCACTCGTCGTGATCGGCGCGTCGTCGAGCGTGCAATTCCTCGCCGGGTTGCTGATCGCGTTGTTGATCGGCTTCGAGGCGGCGACGTTCCGGCGTTGGAAACTGACACGGCGTGGCTGGAAGATGCTCGGCTTCGTGGTCGGCGAGGACACTGAGGCGGCGGAGCGGCGATTCTTTGCCGAATGGGCCAAGCGCGCAGATAAAGTGCCGGCGACGCCATCTACTGCGCCGGAGCCGCGCTACGCCGTGCCGTTGCGGCGCGGCACGCCGTCGCCGTCCGACGTGATCGGCCTGTTTCCCGAGCCGGGGAGCGGGCGATGAGTGTCGCCATCGTCGACTATGGCTCCGGCAATTTGCATTCGGCGGCGAAAGCGTTCGAGCGCGCCGCGCGCGAAAGCGGGCACCAACAACCGATCGTGGTCACCAGCGATCCGGCGCAGGTGGCGCGCGCGGACCGCGTGGTGCTGCCCGGCGTCGGCGCCTTCGCCGACTGCCGGCGCGGGCTCGACGAAATCCCCGGCATGATCGACGCACTTGAACAGAACGTGCGTAAGCGCGGGCGCCCATTTTTCGGCATCTGCGTCGGCATGCAGTTGATGGCCGAGCGCGGGCGCGAATATCAGGTGACGCCCGGCTTGGGCTGGATCGCCGGCGACGTCGATCGGATCGCGCCGGGCGACGCAAATTTGAAGATTCCGCACATGGGCTGGAACACGCTCAATATGCTGAAACCCCACGCCTTGCTCGAGGATATTCCGCTCGGGCCGGACGGGCTGCATGCCTATTTCGTGCACAGCTTCGAGTTCAAACCAACGCAACGCGGCGATCTGGTGGCGCAGGCCGACTACGGCGGGCCGCTCACCGCCATCGTCGGGCGCGACAACATGGTCGGCACGCAATTCCATCCCGAAAAGAGCCAGCGGCTCGGTCTGGCGCTAATCGCGAATTTTTTGAAATGGGCGCCATGATCCTGTTCCCCGCCATCGATCTGAAGGAAGGCCTCGCCGTGCGGCTGCAGCAGGGCGATAGGACGCGCGCGACCATTTTTCATCGCGATCCGGCGGCGCAGGCGCAGGCCTTCGAGACGCAAGGGTTCAAGCATTTGCACGTAGTCGATCTCGACGGCGCTTTTGCCGGTAAACCGATGAACGGCGACGCGGTCGAGCGGATTCTGGAAACTGTCGGCCTGTGCGTGCAACTTGGCGGCGGTATCCGTGACATGGCGACGATCGACGCCTGGCTGGAAAAAGGCGTCAACCGGGTGATCATCGGCACCGCGGCGGTGCGCAATCCCGCGCTGGTGAAGGACGCGGCGAAAAAATATCCTGGCAAGATTGCGGTCGGACTCGACGCGCGCGGCGGCAAGGTGGCGGTGCAGGGCTGGGCGGAGATTTCGGAACTGTCGGCGCTGGAGATCGCGCGCCGCTTCGAAGACGCTGGCGTCGCCGCCATCATCTACACCGATGTGACCCGCGACGGCATGCTGAAGGGCCTCAATCTCGACGCCACTATCGCGCTGGCCGATGCCGTGTCGATCCCGGTGATCGCCTCCGGCGGGCTCGCCTCGATCGAGGACATCAAGGCGCTACTGGAGCCGCGTGCGAAAAAACTCGAAGGGGCGATTGCCGGCCGCGCACTCTATGACGGCCGGCTGGATGCGGCGGAGGCACTCAAGCTCATCCGTGACGCACGGACGGCGGCTTGAGCCATGTTCAAAGTCCGCGTCATTCCCTGCCTCGACGTGAAAGACGGCCGCGTGGTCAAGGGCGTCAATTTCGTCAATCTGCGCGACGCCGGCGATCCGGTGGAAGCCGCCATCGCCTATGACGCGGCCGGCGCCGACGAGCTTTGCTTTCTCGACATCACGGCGAGCCACGAGAACCGCGGCATCATCCTCGACGTGGTGCGGCGCACGGCGGAGGCCTGCTTCATGCCGCTCACGGTCGGCGGCGGCGTGCGCACGATCGAAGACATCCGCGCGCTGCTCTCGTCCGGCGCCGACAAGGTGTCGATCAACACCGCGGCGGTGAATAGGCGCGCGTTCGTCAAGGAAGCGGCGGAAAAATTCGGCGACCAGTGCATCGTGGTGGCCATCGACGCCAAGCAGGTGTCGAAGCCGGGCGAGAAGGCCGCGTGGGAAATCTTCACCCATGGCGGGCGCAACCCGACCGGCATCGACGCGGTCGGCTACGCCAAGGAAGTGGTGGCGCTCGGCGCCGGCGAGATCCTGCTCACCTCGATGGACCGCGACGGCACCCGGCGCGGCTTCGACATTGCGCTCACCCGCGCGGTGGCGGACGCGGTGCCGGTTCCCGTGATCGCCTCCGGCGGGGTCGGCACGCTCGAGCACATGGTGGAGGGCATCCGCGACGGCCATGCCACCGCGGTGCTGGCCGCCTCGATCTTCCACTTTGGCGAGCACAGCGTGCGCCAAGCGAAGCTTTACATGGCGAAAGCGGGCTTATCCGTGCGGCTCGATCCGTGAAATCTCCCTCTCCCCGCAAGCGGGGAGAGGTGATAAGGGAAGCCGCATGAGCAAGTTTACGCTGGCCGATCTGGAAAAGCGGGTGCACGAACGCGCCAAGGCGAGCGCCAAGGAATCCTATACCCGCGCGCTCATCGACAAGGGCGTCGCCCACTGCGCCAAGAAGCTGAATGAAGAGGCCTTTGAAACGGGCTTGGCTGCCGTGCAGGAAAACAAGCGCCGGCTGATCGCGGAATCCGCCGACCTTCTCTATCATCTGTTGGTCTTGCTGAAAGCGCGCAGCATCACCCTGGCGCAAGTCGAGGGCGAACTGAACAAACGCACCAAGCGGAGCGGGCACGAGGAAAAGGCTTCACGGCCGCGGAAATCGTGATGGAACAGCGCACCGAAGAAACGCTTTCGCCCTACCGTACGTTCTCGCGCGCGGAATGGGCGAGCCTGCGCGAGGACACGCCGATGACGCTGACCTCGGAGGAGGTCACGCGCCTGCGCTCGCTGCACGACCGCCTCGACATCAAGGAAGTCGAGGAGATTTACCTGTCGCTGTCGCGGTTGCTCTCGCTCTATGTGGCGGCGACGCAGCGGCTGTTCCGCGCGCAAGAACGCTTCCTCGGCACCGAGGATGTGAAGATGCCGTTCATCATCGGCGTCGCCGGCTCGGTGGCGGTGGGAAAATCCACCACCGCGCGCGTGCTGCAGGCCTTGCTGGCGCGCTGGCCGAATGTGCCGAAGGTCGACCTCGTCACCACCGACGGCTTTCTTTTTCCGAACGCGATCCTCGAGCGCGAAGGCTTGATGGAGAAGAAGGGCTTTCCGGAAAGTTACGACTTGCCGGCGCTGCTGCGCTTCCTCACCGACGTGAAGGCCGGGCGGCGGCCGGCGCGGGCGCCGGTCTATTCGCATCTCATCTACGACGTGACGCCGAACCAATGGGTGGAAGTGGACCGGCCGGACATCCTCATCGTCGAAGGATTGAACGTGCTGCAGACCGGCCGCCTGCCGAAGGACGGCAAGGCGATCCCGTTCGTGTCGGACTTTTTCGATTTCTCGGTCTATCTCGACGCCAACGAGGACGTGCTCAAGTCCTGGTACGTCGATCGATTTCTGACGCTGCGCAGCACCGCGTTCCGCGATCCGAAATCGTATTTCCATCGCTATTCGAATTTGTCCGATGCGGAAGCGGTCGAGACCGCGTCGTCGATCTGGGAGCGCATCAATCTAATAAATCTGCACGAAAATATTCTGCCGACGCGCCAGCGATCCGACCTCATCCTGAAGAAGGTCGAAAGCCACCAAGTCGAGGACGTGTCGCTAAGAAGGTTGTGATTATTCTCTGTCATTCCGGCCGAGCCGCGAAGCGGCGAGAGCCGGAATCCAGATGTCTGCACTTAATTTGTTTCTGGATTCCGGGTTCGCTCGCTGCGCGAGCGCCCCGGAATGACGATAAAAATTACGCCGCCCGCTGGCTCACGGCGAAGTGCTCGATGTAGCGCTTCCTGATCGCCGACACCGGCAACACGATCAGCACGTCGGTGGTGCCGAACTCGTGGTCGACCACCGCGCCGTCGCCGATATAGGCCCCTAACCGCAGATAGCCCTTGATCAGCGGCGGCAGCGCGCGCAGCGCTTGCTTTGGATCGATCGCTTCCTTCGATATCCGGGCCATCTCGACATAGCGCTCGGGCAGCGCCCGCGCGCGCCAGGTTTCCGGCGCCCGTGCGTAGTGATGCAGGAACGACAGCGGCATCGCCAGCTGCTTGGGGTCGGTGCCGTCGAGGCTGGCGCAGCCGAACATGACGTCGGTGCGGTTTTGCCGCAGATAGCCCGCGATGCCGTGCCACAGCAGCTCGACCGTGCGCTTGTTGCGGTAGGGCGCCAGCACGCAGGAACGGCCGAGCTCGAGGAATTGCAGATCGCCGTGGCGCGCGATCAGTCCGCCGATGTCGAATTCGGCGGTGCTGTAGAAGTCGCCATACTCCTCCGCCATGGGCTGCCGCAGCAGCCGATAGGTGCCGACCACCGCCGGGCGGTTGGCGTTCTGGCCGTCGCGCGCGGCATGATCGAACACCAAGAGGTGATCGCAGATCGCGTCATAGGCATCGACGTCGCGGCGCGCGAACAGCCGGCCCGGATTGGCGATGGCGGGACCCTCTTGGTAGAAAACGCGATAGCGCAATTTCTGCGCCTGCCGCACCTCGGCGGCGGTCTGCGCCAGCCGCACCTCCAGCGAGCCGAGCCGGCCCAGGCTCTGGGTCGGGCGATGCGCGCGCGCCGCCCAGGCCTGCAAACCGCCATAGGCTTGCAGCGCCGAAATCAGGTTGGGCACGGCGGGCGCTGGCCGGAAACGCTCGAACAGATTGCGCGGCGGAGTGAGGCTGTCGCGGCGTGCCATGGCGGATATGGCTCCATTTCGGCGCGAAAACGGGGCGATTGGCCGGGAATTCAAGCAACCGAATCAGCGATCGAGCGTCGACATCCCCTACAGCACGCGCGGGACACGGAATTATGACAGTGGGGGTTCAGGCCGCAAGCCGGGCCGCGACCGCGTCCAGCGCCTCGCGCAGCCGCTCGCGCTCGAGCGGCTTGACCAGCAAGCCGTCCATGCCGGCGGCGAGGCAGGCGTCGCGATCTTCGCTCTGCGCATTGGCGGTGAGCGCCAGCATGCGGACCGGCCGGTCGCCGGCTTGCGTCTCGGCGGCTCGGATGCGGCGGGCGGCTTGCAGCCCGTCCATGCCCGGCATCTGCACGTCCATCAGCACGAGATCGTAAGGCTTGCCGGCCGCGCGCGCGGCGGCCCAGGATTCCACCGCCGCTGTGCCATTGCCGGCGACGGTCGGACGATGGCCAAGCCGGGTGAGCAGCGCGCGTGCCAGCAGCGCGTTGATCTCGTTGTCTTCGGCGACCAGGATCGACAAGCCAATGCCTTTGCCTTTGCCGTCGGTGGCGGCGGCGTCCGTCTGGTCGGGACCGGAAATTTCCGGCGCCATGTCTTCGAACGCATCTTCGGCGGTGAGCCGCGCGGCGAGCGATGCCATGCGCACCGGCTTGACTAGATAGCCGGTGAAGCCGCGCTCTTTAAGCGCGGGCAGTTCATGCCGCTCGGTCGGCCGGATCAGCACGATGCGGCGCGTCGCATCGAGAGCGTCAAGATCGCTGCGGGCGATCATGCTGCGCGCCAGCGGATAATCGACCAACAGCGCATCCCAGTGCCGCTTTGCCAGCAGCGCGACGGCGCTTTTCTCGCAGGCCACGACGTTGGTCTCGGCACCCCAGCAGGCGAGCCGGCGCGCCAGCAGCGCGGATTCGATTTCCGCCGCGGCGACGATCAGCACTGCAGTATCGGAGAGGTCGGGTGCGATGAATTCGTGGGCGCCGTCGGCCGGCGCCAGCGGCACGGTGAAACTAAAAGTCGCGCCGGCGCCCGGCTCGCTGTCGACCGCGATGCGGCCGTCCATGCGCGCGACGATGCGCTTGGAGATGGCCAGCCCCAAGCCGGTGCCGCCGAACTTACGGGTGGACGATCCGTCAGCCTGCTCGAAATCGCGGAACACGCGCGCCTGATCCTCGGGCTTCAAGCCGATGCCGGTATCGCGCACCAGGAAACGGATGTCATTTGCGCGCTCGCCCGGCTCGACGATCACCGCGACGCCGCCCTGTTCGGTGAACTTGATGGCGTTGCCGGCGAGATTGAGCAGCACCTGGCGCAAGCGTGCGGCATCGCCCACGACGTTCGCCGGCAGCCGGTCGTCCACGAACGATGCGATCTCGATGTCTTTCGCCTGCGCGCGCGGCGCCAACAGTTCGACGGTTTCCTCGACCAACGAGGCGAGCGCGAACGGCCGCGCCTCCAACTCGAGCTTGCCGGCCTCGATCTTGGAGAAATCGAGAATTTCCTCGATCAACGACAGCAGGGTTTCGCCCGAGGTCTTCGCCGCCTTGGCATAGGTGAGTTGCTCGGGCGTGAGCGGCGTGTCGAGCAGCAGATCGGCCATGCCGAGAATGCCGTTGAGCGGCGTGCGGATTTCGTGGCTGACCGTGGCCAGAAAGCGCGACTTGGCGCGGTTGGCGGTTTCCGCCAGGTCGCGCGCCTTCTCCAGGGCATTCATCTCGACTTCGTGCAATTCCCAATTGTCGTCGGACAATTCCTCGATGCGCGTCTCCAGCGCGCGCACTTTGTCCGCGTGAGTACGTTGCCGCATCAGCATGAAGGCGATGACCGCGCAGGCGGCGGCGAACAGCGCGCCGACGCCGGTGCCGTAGGCGTAGGGATCGTAAGTCGAGCTTTGCAGGCGTATGCCGGTGAGGAAACCGAGCCAGCCGGAGACCACCGCCATGGTGGACACGACGGCGCGGCCGAACAGCACCAGCGACGCCTTGTTGCGCGCGCGCTTGCGTGCCAATTGCGCGATTGCAGAGCCCGATCGCATGCCGCCTGAATCCCCGCGTCTTTAGCGGGCATTTGGCGCCATGAATCTTGCAATTCTATTCCCCGTTGCGCGCGTCGCGCGGGCGCGCGCGAACGTGGTGAAAGGAGCGTTAAGCCGATGGTAACCGCATGATCCCGAACGATCAGTTGCGCGCGGCGAATTCGCGTCCGGAATCGGCGGTCTTGCGGGTGGTTTGCCAGATCACCGCGAACAGCGCGGCGGCGTCCTGTTGCGAGAAACTGGCCGAGCGCACGTAGATTTTGTAGGCGGCGGGCGCACGCGACAGCGTCACCGTGAGGTCGGCGTTGGCTGCTGCGGGATCGAGACGGATGCTTTGGATGGCGGTGGCGCCGGTGCAGACATTGACGGCGTCGCCGTCGTCGATCAGCACGAAATCGGCCGCTGCGGAATCGTCCACCAGCTGCATGCGCAGGTTAGGCTGCGCCGCCGTGTTGTCGATGCGGACCGTGAAGTCGGCGGAGGCGTCCTCCGAGATCCGATAGCCGGAGGCACCGGCGATGAAGCACGACTTGGCGCTGGACGCGAAGAACGAGCCGGCGGTGGCGGCCGGCACGGCGACGACCAACACGACCAGCGCGGCGATATGAGTGCGCGTCATGAGCCCCTCCTGGGTGGCGCGGACGAGCGGCCACGCGTCGCGGCAAGGTTAGGGCCGGGCGATTACTTGTTTATTAAATTGCCCTGAAATGGCGCGCTTTTACGCCGCCCGCCGCACTTCGTCGGCGAGCGCGCGGTAGGACAGCGCTTCGGCCAGATGCACGCGGCCGACTTTTTCGGCGCCGTCGAGATCGGCCAGCGTGCGGGCGACGCGCAGCACGCGGTGATAGCCGCGCGCCGACAGACGCATGGAATCGGCGGCGTCTCTGAGCAGGGTAAGCCCGGTGCCATCGGCGCGCGCGATTTCTTCCAGCACCGGCCCGTGCGCCTGCGCATTGGTGCGCACGTTTGCCAGCCCCAGTGCCGCGTAACGCTCGACCTGGATATCGCGGGCGCGCGCCACGCGGGCGGCGATCTCGCGGCTGCCTTCGCTCGGCGGCGGCAGAATCAGATCGGCGGCGGTCACCGCCGGCACCTCGATGTGCAGGTCGATGCGGTCGAGCAGCGGGCCGGACAGCCGGCCCTGGTATTCGGCCACGCAACGCGTATTCGGCCCGCGTTTGCAGGCAAAACCGGGATCGTTGGCGCGCCCGCAACGGCACGGGTTCATGGCGGCGACCAGCATGAAACGCGCCGGATAGGTGATGCGGTGATTGACGCGCGCAATGGCG
>Ga0209880_1000003_pt1 | contig 34372 bp, 28 predicted proteins | sample PersoiDNA2013191_FD_185803 | JGI IMG/M metagenome (GOLD analysis project Ga0209880, IMG submission 185803) | Permafrost soil microbial communities from the Arctic, to analyse light accelerated degradation of dissolved organic matter (DOM) -... | ecosystem: Environmental > Terrestrial > Soil >... | reverse complement strand
CTTTAAACGGATCCCCTACGGTATCTCCAACAATACTTGCTTTGTGGCATTCACTTTTCTTACCACCATAATTTCCTCTTTCAATGTACTTTTTAGCATTATCCCATGCACCACCGGCATTGTTGAGCATACTGGCAAGAGTAAAACCTGTAGTCATTCCGCCCATTAACAACCCAACAACTCCGGGAACGCCAAATATGATCCCGGTAACAACAGGTACTATAATTGCCATAAGCGCTGGAACAACCATTTCTTTCTGTGCACCTCTGGTTGCGATCTCAACACATTTTGCGTATTCTGGTTTCCCGGTTCCTTCCATAATACCAGGAATCTCACGGAATTGCCTTCTTACTTCCTCAACCATTACTCCTGCATTCCTTCCAACAGCTTTCATAGCCATTGCAACAAATACAAAACACATCATTGCTCCTATGAAAAGACCTGCAAGCAATATCGGGTTAAAGAGTGAAAGGTTATAGGCTGAAACAAAATCTTTGATTCCGGCATGGGAAACTTCGACTGCGCTTTGGCCTGCCTGAACAACAGCAGGGACATGACTCTTATAAAACAAAACATCACCGATTTGTTTATAGCCATCAATACTTTTATCAGCAAGTCTGCCAAGCCAGAGTTTTACCTCCTCCATGTAAGCAGCAACCAGAGCCAGAGCAGTAAGTGCAGCTGAACCAATAGCGAAACCTTTACCTGTTGCAGCTGTTGTGTTTCCAAGTCCGTCAAGAGCATCAGTTCTCTCTCTTACTTCTTCAGGAAGTCCGGCCATTTCTGCGTTACCACCTGCATTATCTGCAATAGGTCCGAAAGCATCAGTTGCAAGAGTTACTCCAAGGGTTGAAAGCATTCCGACGGATGCGAAACCGATACCATAAACACCCATTGCAAAGTTATGGAAACCACCTGCAAATGAATAAGCAGCAATAATACCAGCTACAATTGTTAAAACAGGCAGCCATGTTGAGAACATACCAACAGCCATCCCTTCAATAATTACCGTTGCCGGTCCTGTCTGAGATTGTTCTGCTATGCCCTGGGTTGGTTTATAACCATCAGAAGTATAATATTCTGTTGCCTGTCCGATAATTACACCGGCAACGAGACCTGATACTGCAGCTCCGAAAACGCCCCAGGTAATCCAGTCAGCATAAGCCATTACTGCCAACACAACGAGTATAAGAGCTGAACTTCCTCCTGTTCCAAGCAGAAGCGCTCTGAGAAGGGTTTTTGGTGAAGCTGATTCTTTTGTTCTCACCATATAAATTCCGGCTATTGACAATAAAACTCCGATAGCTGAAACCAGCATAGGAGCTATAATAGCCTTAATCTGATAATCACCATTTTGTCCTGCAATCATTGGAAGAGCAGCGCCAAGAGCAGCAGTTGCAAGTATTGAACCTGCATAAGATTCATAAAGGTCAGCGCCCATACCGGCTACGTCACCTACGTTATCACCAACATTATCAGCAATAGTTGCCGGGTTACGTGGATCATCTTCAGGAATTCCAGCTTCAACCTTACCAACAAGGTCAGCGCCTACGTCAGCAGCCTTTGTAAAGATACCGCCACCAACACGTGCAAAAAGAGCTTGTGTAGAAGCACCCATTCCAAAAGTGATCATAGTTGCTGTAATCTCAACAAATTTCTGATGCTCATCAATACCAGCCTGAACAAATGTAAGACCCAGGAAATTTAATCCTGTTGTCATGTGTTCAGGAGTAAATACAACTTTAGTCAGGAAAATGAACCACGCTGCAATGTCTAGAAGAGCGAATCCTACAACAACAAGACCCATGACTGCTCCGCTACGAAGAGCTACCTGTAATCCTTTGTTGAGCGATTTTGAAGTAGCCCAGGCAGTACGGTTGGATGCAAAAGTCGCAGTTCTCATTCCGAGATACCCGCAAAGACCAGAGAAGATACCTCCGGTAAGGAAAGCTACCGGAACAAACGGGTTCTGAACACCCATATATGCCAGTATTGATAATAATACAACAAGAACAATAAAAATCTTGCCTACAACTGTGTACTGGCTTTTCAGGTATGCCATTGAACCTTCTCTTACATATTCAGCGATCTCTTTCATCTTGGTTGTTCCTTCTTCCTGCATCATCATACCTTTGTAAAAGATCCAGGCGAACAAAAGTGCCAAGAGAGCTGAAATCGGCACAATCCAAAAAATACTACTAATCATGTTATCTGTTTTTAAATTAAAACTAAAAGCTTTAGAGTTAAAAAAAAATTCTCCGATACAAAACTATATTAGTTTTTTATTATTGCAAACGAAAAAATTAGGTTCTTAAAATAGTTCGTAATTTAAAACGAATCTAAAGAAGAAATTACACTCGATACTTTATCTTTAAGAGAATTGTTAATTCGCAAGGCATTCATTTTCACACAAATAACATCAGGCAAACTGGATCTCAGCCTTTTTTGCTTATTGGTTTCCCAAATTTTTTCTTAATGGAATTATATATGAAAGGAATAGATGTGATCACAATAAGAAAAATTACTATGTATCCCAGGTAATCTTTTATTCCGGGAATATATTTTCCCATGAAATATCCGGTTAAAACCAATGCATTTACCCAAAAAAATGCCCCAACCAGACTATATATAAAGAATTTATAGTAATCTAACTTTACAATGCCGGCAACAATTGGGGCAAACGTGCGTACAATCGGAAGAAACCTGCTTAATATTATTGTCTTTTTCCCATGTTTTTTATAAAACTCATTTGCAGAAACAAGATGCTCCTGCCGGAATAAAATTCCTGATTTTCTCGTGAATAACATGGGCCCCATCTTTTTACCAAATACATAACCGGCCATATTGCCTGCGACAGCCGCAATAATTATTAATACAACAAGCAGAATTGGATGTAATTCAAGGATGCCCGTTGAACACAACAATCCTGCTGTAAACAAGAGAGAATCACCCGGGAGAAAAAAACCAACGAAAAGGCCTGTTTCAGCAAACACAACAAACAGAAGCAGATATATCCCACCGTAATGGATTATACTTTCCGGGTTTACCAGCTGCTTTAAGAAATCAAGTATTCCATCCATGCGATCTGCTCTTGAATTTTAAAGTATTTTGAATTTAAGTCTTAAGCTGTTTGTTACAACGCTTACTGAACTCAGAGCCATAGCAGCCCCTGCTATCATTGGATTTAGTAGAAAACCGAATATCGGGTACAGTATCCCTGCAGCTACCGGAATTCCGATAACATTATAAATAAATGCCCAGAAGAGATTCTGTTTTATTGTTGCAACAGTATATTTTGATAATTTAATTGCCTGAGGGATTCGTATAAGGTCAGATGATATAATAGTCATTTTAGCAACATCTATTGCTATATCAGAACCTTTACCCATCGCAATGCTGACATCGGCTTGTGCAAGCGCCTGCGAATCGTTAATTCCATCTCCGACCATTGCCACAATTTTACCTTGTTTCTGCAACTCCCGTATGAAATCGTATTTGGCTTGCGGAAGTACTTCCGATCTGAAACTGTCGATACCTGTCTCTGATGCAATTGCTCTGGCAGTCTGTTCATTATCACCTGTAAGCATATGTACTTCGATTCCCATAAGATGAAGTTGCTTAATTGCTTCTACAGACGACTCCTTTATCCTGTCTGAAACTGCTATTACAGAAAGAACATTATGAGAATTCGCAAAGAAGAAAACAGTCTTAGCCTCATTCTGCCAGCGTTCAGCAAAGGCAAGTATCTCCCTGGAAATGCTGATTTTATTCTCCTCCATCAGTTTCCTGTTTCCGACAAAATAAAGTTCCTGCCCGGCAATGGCTTTAATTCCTCTGCCTGTTATGCTTTCAACATTTGATACAACTATATCGCTTCCTGATCCTGAATTTTCCAGAAATTGCACAACAGGTCCGGCCAGGGGGTGTTCACTATTTTTCTGTATAGCAAGTAATATATTGCTCTGTTTTACAACTTCAATATCCGTTTTCCATTCAATATACTCCACTGTCGGTTTTCCCACGGTAATAGTGCCAGTTTTATCAAGCACCACAGCATTTACTCTGTGAGCAAGCTCAAGACTTTCAGCATCTTTAATAAGAATTCCGTTATCAGCACCTTTACCAATGCCAACCATTATTGCAGTAGGTGTTGCAAGACCCAATGCACAGGGGCATGCAATAATCAGAACAGTAACTATTGCTAAGAGGCTGTGAGTAAGAGCATTGTCAACTCCGGAAATAAACCATATAACTCCGCTTAGCAGAGCAATTGATATTACAACCGGCACAAATATTCCTGCAATCTTATCAACCAGATGCTGAATAGGAGCCTTGCTTCCCTGAGCTTCCTTAACCATTTTAATGATCTGAGCAAGGACAGTATCCCCTCCTACCTTATCAGCCTGAAAATGAAAACTTCCTTTCTGATTAATTGTACCCGCAAAGACATTCGACTGAATAGTTTTTTCCACAGCTATCGGCTCCCCGCTTATCATACTTTCATCGACAAATGAACTTCCTGCAGTAATTATTCCATCAACAGGTATTTTATTGCCGGGTTTAACCAGTAAGATATCACCGGTTATAACATTACTCACCGGAATCTCCTTCTGGTCTCCGTTCTTCATTACGAGAATTACCGTTTTGGGCTGCAATCCGATCAGGTTTTTAAGAGATGAAGATGTATTCGATTTTGCCTTTTCTTCCAGGAGCTTGCCTAAAAGAATAAAAGTTATTATAACTGCCGAAGCCTCAAAATATACATGACTATGGATTCCTGCATTATGAAACAAATCCGGAAAAAGAGTTACAGCTGAACTGTAGAGATATGAAATGGCTGTACTTAAAGTAACCAGGCTATCCATATTTGCAGAACCATGCTTTAACTGCTTCCAGGCGCCAGCTGGAAACTGCCGGCCAAACCAGATAACAACAGGCGTTGCAAGAGCCATCATAATATAATTGGCATAAGGAATGTCCATGAAGACCATGGCAACTATTACCAGGGGTAAGCTTAAAACAGCGGCTCCGATTGTGTTAATCCTGATTTTTTTAAAATAACTCTGCTGCGCCTCCTCTTTCAATTCCTGACTATTTTCTTCTTCAATTATTATATCGTACCCTATTGATTGTACTGCCTTCTTTATTTCCGGTGGAGAGATTTCTTCAGGCAGGAACTCCACCAGGATAGAAGTGTCGGCAAAATTTACTGATGCACTCTTAATTCCGGGCAATGATTTTACGAATGCCTCGGTTCTGGCAGCACATGAGGCACACGACATTCCTGTTACAGGATAAGTTTTTAAGATCTGGATCGCTGGAGGCATAGAATTTTTAGATTATTAAATTGTAAACAAAAGTCATTAAAAATAAAAATATGACGATTGGCAAAATTAATCTATTAATCAAACAAATAAAATACATTAAAGTTGTTGGGTTAAAGTATCTGGATTTGCAGTCAGCTGCTGACAAAATGGATAAAGATTTTTCTAATTATACATACTTTATCAGATTATTCTGAGTTTTTCAATGATACTGATGTGAATATATTAAACAATATTTTAAAATAGCTGGCAGTTTTATAGTATTTCTGCACGATACATTTACTATTTTTGTAAAAATCAATTTTATGGATTCTATTAATAAGAGCCTTATAGAAAAGGCATGGGATGACAGATTATTACTCAATGACCCGGAAGTACAGAAAGAAATAAACAAAACAATTGATTTACTTGATAAGGGGCTGATCAGGGTTGCGGAACCCGGGGAGAACGGCTGGATAGTAAACCACTGGATAAAAAAAGCTATAATTCTCTATTTCCCAATCAGAAAGATGGAAACTATTGAAATAGGACCTTTCGAATTTCATGATAAAATCCCTTTGAAAAAAAACTATAAGTCATTGGGGATAAGAGTTGTTCCGCACGCGATAGCAAGGTATGGATCCTTTCTGGCCCCTGGCGTTATTATGATGCCATCATATGTAAATATAGGAGCACATGTTGAAGAAGGTACGATGGTTGATACCTGGGCTACGGTCGGGTCTTGTGCACAGGTTGGCAAGAATGTCCACCTCAGCGGAGGAGTAGGTATCGGAGGAGTGCTTGAACCAATACAGGCAGCTCCCGTGATTATAGAGGATAACTGTTTTATCGGATCAAGATGTATAGTCGTTGAAGGTGCCCACATATGCAGAGAAGCAGTACTGGGTGCAAATGTTGTAATTACAAACAGTACAAAAATAATTGATGTTACTTCTGAAATTAAAACTGAATATAAAGGTTATGTTCCACCACGATCTGTGGTTATACCAGGATCTTATCTGAAGAAATTCCCTGCCGGTGATTTCAGTGTGCCATGTGCGCTTATTATCGGCACAAGGAAAGAGTCTACAGATAAGAAAACATCTCTTAATGAGGCATTGAGGGAGTACGATATTCCGGCATGATAATTGAACTCGAGGTATAAAATAGACTCTCTCAAAACTAAAGTTATTTAACCAGATAAGAAAAATACATTACCTTTAAAATTGATAATAATTGATTTTGTGCTAATTTTGAACACAATCCTAACTAACACCATTGTATGCCTAAAATATCTGCTGTAATAATAACATATAATGAAGAGATGTTTATAGGAAAATGTCTCTCATCATTAGATGGGATTGCTGATGAAATAGTAGTTGTTGATTCATTCTCCACGGATTCTACTGAAAAGATATGTAAGAAATTTAATGTCAGGTTTGTAAAACATTCATTTGAAGGATTCCGGGATCAGAAGAATTATGCCCTTAAGCTGGCAACATACAAGAATATACTGTCGCTCGATGCTGATGAAGCCCTAAGCGACAGATTGAGGGAATCGATAATTGCCATTAAAGATAAATGGGATTATGACGGTTATCTCTTTAACAGACGAAGTAATTATTGCGGGAAATGGATAAGTCATTCTGAATGGTACCCCGACAGGCAGCTTAGGCTTTTCTATGCTGATCATGGTAAATGGGGTGAACTCAACCTGCATGAAAAATTTTTAATGTCGAACGGATCTAGAATAGGCAAGTTAGAAGGCGACCTGCTCCATTGGCCCTTTGTATCGCTTCAGGATCATATCGATAAAATGAATACTTATGCCCTTATCGGAGCTGAAGAATTTCATAAAGCAGGAAGAAAATCTGGCCTGCTGACACCATATATTCATTATTTCTGGGGATTTTTCAGATCATATATATTAAAGATGGGCTTCCTTGATGGCCGGGACGGATATCTTATCTGTTCAATTTACGCAAAATCCAGTTTCCATAAATACAAGAAGCTGCGGCTTCTGAACAATAATGGAGTTGTCAAATAGCTTCGTTTAAATGACTTTTGAAGAAGATATAAAAGAGTCATTGAATACCCTTAGACAAGGTGGCATCTTACTCTATCCAACAGATACTATCTGGGGGCTTGGCTGTGACCCGGCAAATGAAGCCGCAGTTAACAAAATATTTAAGATAAAATCAAGAGGTGAAAGTAAAAGCCTCATTATTCTTGTTGACGGCTTATCTATGATTGAGCGGTATGTAACAGAAATTCCTGAAATAGTATATGAGCTGGCCGATGTTTCCGATACTCCCCTTACAATTATTTACCCGAAAGGTAAAAATCTTGCAAAAGGTGTCTGCAGTGAAGATGGTTCAGTAGCAATAAGAATATGTCATGATGAATTCTGCAGAGAATTAATAAACCGTTTTCGTAAACCCATTGTCTCTACTTCAGCAAATTTAAGTGGTAGTTCCTCTCCCGGGAATTTCAGTGAAGTCGAAAAAACTCTGATCGATAAAGTTGATTTTGTAGTAAAGCACCGTCAGAGTGACCGGAGCAAAAGTTTAGCATCCCCGGTCATCAAAGTGAATTCAGACGGCACATTTAAGATTATCAGGAAATAAATTATCTCGATCTTACCTTCCCTGAGCCTGAAACATGAGCGTCAACCCTCGGGTTACCCTCATAGGTCACATTCCCGCTTCCTGAAATGCTGCATCAACAGAAATTATTTTTTCAGTTAATTTCCAGAAGTCCTTCAGGAATATCCATTACCACAATCTTCTTCTTTTTGTCGATACTGATAATAAAATCTTCATGAAAAGGTATAAGTATATTTTTCTTATTTAATGATATTACATTAAGGAGCCATTGTCCATTATTTGATATAACATCGGAAATTGGTCCAAGGAGTCTGTCTTCCTTAATAAATACCTTATAACCAATCAGAATCTGATTATCTGTTTTTATATTCTTTCCTACAGTGGTTTCATTCGTCAGGAAGATGCTGCACCCTGTGAATTCACTTATTTTTTCTACAGAATTGTATCCTTCAAACGAGAGCTTCAGAATATCGGCTCCGGAATATTCCAATCCTGAAATAAAAAATGGAACAGGCCTTCCTTCAATTTCCAGGAAGACCGATTCCATTTGGGGAATATTTTCAACAAAGGTTTTCTCTAACTTAACTGCAACGGCTCCCTCATAGCCACTGACTTTTGTGATTCGTCCCAGTAATATGTTGTTTTTGTAAGCCATTGGATCGGTGATCCTCCTGACCACTCAACTACTCCTGAGGCTTATCATCTGGAACCGGCTCTGATGCAGTCTCTTCCGGAGCAGGTGCCTGGATTGCCTCTTCTTCAGGTAATACTTCAGGAGCTGCCTCTTTGGCAATGGCATCGACTAAAGCTTTGTCGCCTGCGGCTGCTTTTGCTGCAAGATCTGCATTCCTCTTAGCAAGTTTTGCTACTCTTGCTTCGTTAACGCGCTTTTCACCCGATAACCTTTTTCCTGATTCCTCATCCTGAGATTTTTCAAGATTCGATTTTTTAGCTTCGATTTTTGCTTCATTCTGCTTAATCCACTCTTCGAATCTCTTTGTTGCTTCCGCTTCATCAAAAGCACCTTTTTTAACACCTTCAAGAAGATGCTTTTTAATCAGGACACCTTTATAAGACAGGATAGCTCTACATGTATCTGTAGGTAATGCGCCATTTTGCAGCCAACCTAATGCTTTATCGAAATCGAGTTCGATTGTAGCGGGGTTAGTGAGCGGATTATACGATCCGATCTTTTCAATATATCTGCCATCACGTGGCGATCTGCTATCTGCAACCACAACGTGGTAGAAGGCCAGCTTCTTGCGGCCTTTTCTAGCTAATCTGATTTTAACTGCCATTAATTCTTACGCTTTATTATTTAACCTGTTTTAAAAATTGAGGCTGCAAAGATATAATATTTATTTTTAAAGACAATATTTATGACTAAAAAATGGCCGGAATAAATTGATCACAAGTGCTGATTGTTTCATTTATCGCTTCATCTCTGAAGTATTCAATGTACTCATCAGAATTTCTGAATCATCTCAGGTGCGAAGCTTCATTTAATTTAAAACTGAAACATCTAAATAATTTTTTCAATGTCTGTCAAACTCATCCTGATCTTAATTCTATTTTGCCTATTTTTGTGAACAGAATAAACCGAATATTTAAGTTCCACCAATGGCAGGATTCGCACATTTACACGTTCATACTCAATACTCTATACTCGATGGAGCTTCCAGTATCCCATTGCTGATGGACAAGGTTAAATCTCTGGGAATGGATGCTGTTGCCATCACCGATCATGGAAACATGTTTGGTGTTAAAGAATTCCACAATTATGCAACCAAAAAGGGAATAAAACCAATAATCGGATGCGAGATATATGTTGCAAAAAGATCAATAAAAGATGTAAGTGGAAAAGAGGACCGTTCCGGCGATCATCTTATTCTCCTTGCTAAAAATCTGGTTGGATATAAGAATCTTATCAAACTTGTTTCAATTGCCTGGATCAAAGGTTTTTATTATAAACCCAGGATCGACAAAGAACTATTAATTAAATACAAGGAAGGACTTATAGCCTCTTCAGCCTGTCTGGCCGGTGAGGTTCAGGATGAAATACTCAATGGTACTATGTCGGGTGCTGAGGCCTCTCTCAAGAGTTATCTTGACATTTTTGGTGAAGATTTTTACCTTGAGATCCAGAGACATGAGACTTATGACCCAAGCGCTGACGGATCTGCTTTTCCCCTTCAACAAAAAGTTATCGAAGCATTTAAAAAGCTTTCAGTTAAATATAATGTTCGCATGATTGCGACAAATGATGCCCACTTTATTAATGCTGAAGATGCTGACGCCCACGACAGGCTGATATGTATTAATACCGCCAAAGATATTGACGACCCGAACAGGTTAAGATATTCAAAACAGGAATATATCAAGAGTGAAGAGGAAATGCGTGCCATCTTCAGCGATGTTCCTGAAGCAATAGATAATGTGGCCGGACTGGTTTCTAAAATTGAAAAGTACAAACTCGACCACGATCCAATCATGCCGGAATTTGACCTCCCGGAAGGTTATACCGATAAAGACGAGTATCTGAGGTTCCTTACTTACAAAGGAGCTGATAACAGATGGGGAACATTAACAAAGGAACAAACTGACCGGCTTGATTTTGAATTGGAAATGGTCGCTAAAATGGGATTCCCGGGGTACTTTCTTATTGTACAGGATTTTCTGCGTGCTGCCCGTGAAATGGGGGTTTCCGTTGGTCCGGGAAGAGGATCAGCCGCCGGATCCGCTGTTGCATATTGTCTAAGGATAACAGATATTGATCCTATAAAATATGGACTGCTTTTCGAACGTTTTCTGAATCTCGACCGTATTTCGATGCCTGATATTGATATTGATTTTGATGAAGACGGAAGAGAAGCAGTACTTAAATATGTGGTTAATAAATATGGGCACGATAAGGTTGCACACATAATCACTTTCGGGTCAATGGCCGCAAAGATGGCCATACGTGACGTTGCGCGGGTACAAAAATTACCATTACAGGATGCAGACAGGCTTGCCAAGCTCATCCCGGAAAGACCCGGAATAACACTTAAAGCAGCATATGCGGAAGTGCCCGAACTTGCCCGTGAAAGAGAATCTTCTAATAAACTGATAGCGCTGACACTGAAATATGCAGAGGTACTTGAAGGTTCAGTCAGACAAACAGGGGTTCATGCCTGTGGTATAATAATAGGGAAAGACTCTCTTGATAATTACATTCCGCTCTGCACAGCAAAAGATACCGATCTCTACGCTACGCAATACGATGGAAGCCATGTTGAATCAGTCGGTCTTCTTAAGATGGATTTTCTTGGTTTAAAGACACTCTCAATTATTAAAGATGCTATAGACAATATAAAAAAGTCAAAAGGTATAGAGATTAATATTGATGATTTACCTCTTGATGACAAAAAAACTTTTGAGCTCTTCAGTAACGGTGAGACAACCGGAATATTCCAGTTTGAATCAACCGGGATGAAAAGATACCTGAGAGACCTGGAACCAAACCGTCTTGAAGATTTAATTGCCATGAATGCTCTCTACCGTCCCGGACCAATGGAATATATTCCAAAATTTATCCGCAGAAAGCATGGCACGGAAAAAATTGACTACCCTATTCCTGTAATGGAAAAATATCTTGACGATACCTATGGAATTACAGTTTATCAGGAACAGGTGATGTTACTATCGCAGGAGCTTGCAGGTTTTACCAAAGGCGAAGCCGATTCCCTGCGAAAAGCTATGGGAAAAAAGAAACGTTCCATAATGGATGAAATGAAGCTGAAGTTTCAGGAGGGATGTTCAAAGAAGGGTTATGATGTCGATGTTGTAAATAAGATATGGTCCGATTGGGAAGCCTTTGCTCAATATGCTTTTAACAAATCACACTCAACCTGTTATGCACTGGTAGCTTTCCAGACAGGGTATCTGAAAGCTAATTATCCTGCAGAATATATGGCCGCGGTTCTCAGCCGGAACATAAATGATATAAAAAAGATCACAACCTTTATGGATGAGACCAGAAGGATGGGTATGGAAGTACTCGGCCCCGATGTGAATGAAAGCAATTTGAAATTCACCGTAAACAAAGACGGAAACATAAGATTCGGACTAGGGGCGATCAAAGGAGTCGGTGAAAGTGCTGTATTACAACTTATTGAAGAGAGGGAGAAGAATGGCCTTTATAAAAATATCTATGATCTTGTTGAAAGAGCAAATCTCAACTCTCTTAACAAGAAAAATCTTGAAGCTATGGCAGTCGCAGGCTCATTCGACTGTTTCTTAACAATTACCAGGGCACAGTATTTTTCTCTCGACACAAAAGGATCAAGCTTTATTGAAAGTCTTATCAGATACGGTAACAACTCAAAGACTATAAAGACTTCAAATCAACAGTCCCTCTTCGGAGCAACAGGCGGATTTGACATGATAACGCCAGAAGCAGCCCATTGCCCCGATTGGCCCAAACTGGAAAAACTTAACCGGGAAAAGGAGGTAATTGGCATCTATCTGTCATCTCATCCTCTCGATGATTTCAAGCTGGAGATAAATACTTTTACAACAGCAACACTTGCAGATCTGCAGAACCTTCGCGAATATCTCGATCGAGATGTTACAGTCGCAGGAATGGTGACAGATATAAAAACAGGTATTGCGAAAAACGGCAAGCCTTATGGTTCCTTTACCTTACAGGATTATTCTGATTCCTTCCGGTTCATGCTATTTGACAAAGACTATATTGAAAATAGTAAGTTCTTTATTGTTGGTTATTATCTTCTGGTAAAAGGAAGAGTGCAGAAAAGAAGGTACAAAGAGGAAGAAATTGAATTCAGGATTAAAACAATAAATCTGTTATCAAGTGTAAAGGACGAATTAGTAAAATCCGTCACGCTGAAAATCGACCCTGAAAATATCGATAACGAGATGATTAATAATCTGAAAAAACTAATAAATGAACACAAAGGGGAAACTGAACTAAGATTTCTGTTCCTTGATCCAGATGATAAAATTTCATTACCGATGTTTTCAAGGACTTTCCGGGTGAGGCTGAACAACGAGTTACTCTCGTATCTTGAAGATCATCCGGGAATAGAATTCAAAGTTAATTAGTTATCTTCGCGAAGGATATTTACAATTATTTTAAAATATAAAATATTATGGCAATAGAAGTAAATGATGGGAATTTCGATGAACTGGTCGTCAAATCAGACAAACCTGTTGTTGTGGATTTCTGGGCTGAATGGTGCGGTCCCTGCAGGATGGTTGCTCCTATCATGGAAGAGATTTCACACGAATTTGAAGGAAAAGCACTTGTTGTAAAATGCGATGTGGACAGTAGCCCTGAAGTTGCTGCAAAGTATAGCATAAGAAACATCCCTACCATACTTTTCTTCAAGAATGGGAAAATAGCTGACAAACAGGTCGGAGCAGTTCCGAAGAATAACTTTGTTGTAAAACTAAATGCTCTTCTCTAAAAAATAATGTTACTGAATCTGGCCGTTCAGGTAATCTGTAACGGCCTTTTTAATAATCCCTTATGACAATTTGTGTATTTGCCTCATCAAGCAGCCGTATTGATAACCAATATGCAGCAGCCGCAGAAAGTCTTGGGAAACAGCTTGCACAAGCTAAAATGGATGTTGTTTATGGAGGCGGTGGTATAGGCCTGATGGGCACGCTCGCAGATGCAGTTCTGGCAAACGGAGGCAGGATTACCGGTGTTATTCCATCTTTTATGAAAGATGAAGGATGGGATCACTCTGCTGTGAGTGAAATGATAATTACCTCCGATATGGGAGAAAGGAAAAAACGCATGTTCACAATGGCAGATGCTATAGTTGCATTACCCGGAGGAGTAGGTACGCTTGAAGAATTAACAGAGGCCATGACTCTGAAGCAGCTCGGTCTCTATAAAGGGCCAATAATAATCCTGAACACACTGAACTTCTATAAATCATTTATTGATTTTCTTGAACAGATGGTTACGGGCCATTTTCTCAGATTTGAACATAAAGGAATATGGGAAATCGCTGATTCAGTCGAAGAAGTAATGGTTCTTCTGGGGAAGAAAGAGGGTTGGCGCCAGGATCCCCGCAGTATTGCAAGGATCTAAATTTCAGGAATTTTTGTGCCAATAATCAGAATATCATCTACCTGTCCAAGATTGCCTTTCCACTCCATTATCTCTTTTTCAAGTCTCTCCTTCTGCTCTGGCACAGGAAGATGCCATAAGTGCGAAAGAAGTTTTTTAACATTCCCGGATTTATATTTTTTGACAGCAGCAGATCCAAACTGATCAGCATAACCGTCAGTGCACATGTATACCATGTCTCCCGGCTGTATATCGACAAGTTGATTAGTAAAGTTCTTCTTCTCATCCATAGTTGTCATTCCTATCGGAAATCTGTCACCTTTATATACAATTACCTCTCCTTTTCTGACAACATAAAGCGGGTTATATGCTCCCGCAAATTCGAGTGTGAAGTTCTTTTTATTAAAAGCTATAAGGGCAAGATCCATACCGTCATTTATTGCTTTTTGGTGATGTTGCTTAAGTGCCTTCAATACCTCATTGTTGAGCTGATCGACAATTGCAGAAGGCCGTGTTAAGCCATATTCCCTTACAACTTTATTCAGAGAATTATGACCGATAATTGACATAAAGGCTCCCGGAACTCCATGACCGGTACAGTCAACCACTGCTATGAACTGCAAGTCACCATTATCGTACATCCAGTAAAAGTCACCGCTCACAATATCTTTAGGCATGAACAAAACAAAAGTTTCTTTGAATGTATCCTCCCTTGGAAGCATTGCCCTCTGTATACGCTCTGCATATCTTATACTTGCAGTTATATCTTTGTTTTTCTCTTCGATCTCCATGCTTTTCTGAACCACCTCTGCTGTTCTCTCTTTAACCTTCTCCTCGAGAATTATCTTCTCTTTTATCAGGTTTTGTTCCCTGATTTTAATGTACATTACAACAATTACTACAATTACCAACATCGCGAAAAGTATAAACCACCATGTAAGATAAAATGGTGGTTTAATTACAAAATGAAACGAAACTGGGTTATTGTTCCAGATTCCCTGACTATTACTCGCTATTACATTGAATGTATATTTCCCGGGAGGTAATGCCGAATAAATTGCCCTCGTCTGATCAGTTACTGGCTGCCAGTCTATGTCTGCTCCTTCAAGTTTCACTTTATATCTTACAATATCCGGATTCGTGAGGCAAATGCTGTAATAGTCGAATAGAACAGAATTCTCATTATAATTTAATTTTAGTCCCGGCGTCATTTCCCGGGTTTCATAGTTCACCCGCATGCTCATAAGATGGGTGAGGGGTTCAAAACTCCGGGTTGCTGTTTCCGAAGGGCTCAGATGTGTGGCACCATTCGCGGTTCCAAACCAGAAGTCGCCTGAAGGGCTTTTATATACTGCATTTGGTTTAGTTTCAATTCCTGTAAATCCATTTCTTTCGGTATAAGAAAAGATCCTTTTAGTTTCTGGAAAATACCTGTTCAATCCAACGTTTGTACCTATATATATACTGCCGTCATTACCGGTAGCCAGGAGATTAATATTATTCGAGAGAAGCCCGTCATCCTGGGTTAAAGTAGAAATTATAGAATCATTTCTAAATGCCAATAATCCCAGGGCTGTTCCAATCCATAAAACTCCCTTACTATTCATAACCATTGTCTTGGGGATTATCCCCGGAAGAACAGAAACCTGCCTGAAATCTTTTTTAACTGCATTATATTTAATTAATCCAGTCTTTTTGCCTCGTGGTTCGATGCCAATCCACATATTGCCATCCGGATCGCAATAAAGAGCAGTTATCGTGGATACTGTTAAGCTATCCATTATCGTATATCTCTGAAAATTTTGTCCGTTAATTGTGCCTACTGCAAGTCCTTCAACTGTCCCAATCCATAAATTATTCTGTCTGTCTATTTCCATAGCCTTCACCTGTCCGCCCTGGTAGAGAATTGAGTTTATATATGGCTGGGCTTCAAATTTGGAAGTTTTCATGTTGTAAAGGATCACACCTCCTTCGTTTGCTCCGATCCATAAATTTCCATCCCGGTCCTCCCTGAAAAACCTGATATCTTCGTAAAGTGAGTTATTAGCTTTATTATAAAATACCGTTTTTTTTTCTGAATCCGGATAATAACGTGAAATACCTGAATTTGTGCCGAACCAAATAGCCCCTGTTGAATCCTTATATATTGCATTGACATTGGGATCGGGGAGTATCCCCTTTTCATTTATTGTTTCAAATGCATCGCCTTTAAATATGGTAAGCCCGTTACTCTGATCAGCAATAAGAATATTACCTTCAACATCCTCAATAATATCAAATATATTTGTTGCTTTCAGTCCATTTTTTATATCAAATTTAATAAGATTGTCTCCATCAAAAACTGCTATTCCCCCACCCCAGGTTCCTGCCCAAATCCTACCCCGGCTATCCTCAAAAAGGCAGCTGATAGTATTACTTGAAATCCCTTCCTTGATTAAATCATAATAAACCATTCTGCTTTCAGACATAATATACCTATATATTCCTCCATGGTTAGTTCCGAACCATATATTATTCTTTTTGTCTTCAAGTAAACATGTTGAACTAAAATAGGTTGTCAAGTGAGGCATCCGGTAGTTTTCAAATTTATTCTCCTCAGAATTATATCGCCTCAGGCCTACATCTGCAATGCAGATAACTGATCCGCTATGGTTAACAATTGCTCCATAAACCTGATCGCTCAGACCGTCTTTCCCTCTAAACTGTTTCCCTTTAATATGTTTAATGTCGTTTATCGGAAAGTCAGACCTTATAGCTCCGTCGGTAGAAGAAGTAAACCATATTTTATCTTTAATCTGCACAATACTGGTTATATCTCCGGTTAGAATTAATGAGTCGAAGATCACCTGTTCAAATTTCTGACCATTGTAACGGGATATTCCGCCATTCAGATGACCAAACCATATATATCCCGATGAATCTTCAAATATAGATTTTACCCCTCCTGAGGCGAGATTGTCCCGTGACGTGAAATTATCAAACTTCTTACCATCAAACCTTGAAAGACCGTTTGCGGTTCCAAGCCAGATATAGTCTTTAGAATCCTGTAGAAGCTTATAAACTTTCTGTTCACTTAGCCCCTGCTTATTGCTGTAATTATCAAAAAAATACTTCTGTGTCTGTCCGGACAGGACTGTTACAGGTAAAAAAAGCATAAGCCAGACAAGAAAATTTGCCTGGTACTTGCTGAAGTTAATGGCTGACATATAGGATCCTACTTTGTGATAAAGAAGAATGTCCCGAGCATATCCATTTGCTCGAGTCCCTGTATCCTGCCAAACTTTGGTTTCTGACCTTTGCCGGTTTCAACAGCGTCTGTAACCGATTTTACAATAGTCTCAATAGGAATACAAGCATTCTTGTTATTCATCAGTGTATTTGCAAAAGTTGCTGTGAATTTTGAATTATCAACCGCCAGTTCAGTACCGGCAGAGGTGAATACCTGTGCAGACCTGGCACCGGCGATCTGTGCATTATCGCATGTCGGAGACTCCCTTGCAGAACGCGAAGCTGAATAAAATCCGGGGCCCGATTCGCATGCATCTGAAACAACAAGAGTATGAATGACTACATCACTATAACCCTGTAATCCTGCTTTTAACGAGTTGATATTAAAATAGGTAAACTCATCATCGCGTTTTGCATCGACCGGTATCCAATAGCCAACATCATTAATGAATTTTCCATGACCCGCATACCAAACTAATAATGATTTAACCTGATTTTTCTTTATCTGGTCGCGAAGTTCGATATTAAAGAACCTCTCCATCTCCGCTTTAGTCATGTCTTTCTTGTGAATAATATTATTTATCTGATAGTTAGCCAGCGCTCTCTGAATAGTACTTACATCTTTTATAGGTCCATCAAGACTTGCAAAAGTTTCATAACTTGAATTTTCGATAAAAATTACCCATGTCCTTCCCATCGGATTGGTTGCAGCAATTCCTGCTCCTTCCCTGTTAAGTACAAATTCAGTTTCCTTTTTGTTCCCATAAATATCTTCAGCAACAACGATAAACTTATTTAAATTTGATATATCTAAAATCGCTGTAAATGAAGGATTTAATTCATTAGGATTATAACTTGCTGTAAAATTTCCTACAGTAATGGATTTAATCGGACTTTCATCCGATATTTTACCCTGAATCGCAATATTTGGGGTGGAAGAATCAAGAAAAACCTGTCCTTCATCAGAGGTATAGGGTGCAATAATAATAATTTTAGGCGGGTTAATCTCAGTGCGTTTAAGAGCATAATTCAGGACTTTTTCATTATTATAATCATCTATGGCAGAAAGAGTAATTTTATCAATACCATTAACATTTATATTTGCAAGAAAATCATATCCCCCGTTTTTTTCTGCCAATATAACAGTCTCATTATTAATCTTAAAAGATTTGATCTTACTTTTATCCTTAATAGTACCGGATATAAGAAGAGCTGTTTTGTCTCCTTTGATTTCTACTGTATCTTTTGTCGGGAGAGGGCTGACAATTGCAATTTCAGGAGGATCTGTCTCCTTGTTTATTTCATATAGCCTCTTCTGAGAAAGTTCCAGCATTTCCCGTGCCTTGGAGTCATACTTAGAGAGAAATGTAATCCGGTTATAATCGGCCCTGGCTTTATCATAATCCATAATTTCCTCATATGATTTGGCACGTGCATAATACGCTGTAGGATCTTCAGTTTTAAGCGCTGCCTGAAGCGAAATGCATTTTGAAAAGTCATTTATTGCGTTGGTGTGCTGGTTGAATTCCTGGTAGCAGATGCCTCTTTCAAAATAAAACGCAGAATTAGCAGGATCGATCATTATGGTTTTAGAAATATCATTTATAGCGCCCGGATAATCAAGGTTTTTCTTATATACCCTGCTCCTCATAAGATAAGCGGCAGTGTTCCGGTCGTTATTTTTAATTACTTCATTGCACTGTTCCATGGCTTCCCTGAGATTAGCCGGATTAATGGAAATAAGCAGATCAGCAAGTTCAATTCTTGGGTCAGCCAGATTTTTGTCTTTCGAAATTGATTTCCTCAACTCCTTTTCCCCAAGGATATCGTTGTTGAGTCTTCTGTATATGATACCCCGCCAATAATAATCCATTGGGGTATCCTTTATTATTATTGCCGTATCTGAAACTTTAAGTGCCTGGTCATACCGCTCAAGGGCGATAAGAGTAATAACCTTTTCGGGGTACAATCTGGAGTTACGCTTATCAAGGGTCGAAGCGTGGTTAAGAAGTTTCAGTGACTCTTTATAGTTGCCTGTCTTGTTACAAACCGCCCCAAGACTGATGATCGCATCAACATTCTTTGGTTCAAAAACTATCGCCTTTTCAAAATCGGCCCTGGCTTCAGTGTATTTTAACTGCTTTTCATAAGCCTGTCCTCTGGCATAATAGTAATCAGGATTTGAAGGTTCGAGGCCAATGGCGCTTGTAAATTGGACAATCGCATCTTCATACTTCATATTATCAACAAACTCCGCTCCTGCTTTGTAAGATTTCCTGGCATTTTGCCCAAAAGCACTTACTGCAATCAGGATAATGGTTGCCACTAAAAATACTAGCCTTTTCATATATTCCAGACTAAGTTTAATCTCTCAAACGATTTATCAAATATAGAAAAATTTATTATTATTATCAATCTCCAGGCTTCCTAACTTCCATTCTTTAAATATATTTCAAGGGAACTCCCGCTGAAAACTGTCTTTGAAAAGAGTGTCCCGTTTATCAGAGGAGCTTTTACTCCTCCTTTAAAAAAAGCATCCCCGGTAAAAATTCTTGCCTCATCCCACAAGCCTGTTGAAATAAAATGATTAAGCACTTCGGCTCCTCCTTCGATAAATAATGATTGAATGCCTGAAGCATAGAGGTAACCGGATATCTGAACTGAAGAAGACACATTTTCGTCAAGTAGCACCTTCACTGCACCCGGAATATCTGTTTTAGAATTATGGGTAAAGACAGTTACTTTACCACTTTTGCTATTTGCAAACGACAGTATATTTAAAAATCCTGAACTGCTGAGAATTAATTTTAACGGATCGGAGCCTTTCCATTCCCGCACGTTAAGACGGGGATCATCGGCCCTCATTGTCCCGGCTCCTACAAGGATAGCCTGTTCAGAAGCTCTCCACTTATGGACTAGTACTCGTTCCGGTTTACCTGTTATCCATGTTGGCTCTTTTTTATGATCTCCCGATCTTATTATATCCAGATATCCGTCAGCGCTCTGTGCCCATTTAAGTGTTATATATGGTCTTCTTTTTTCATGAAAAGTAAAAAACCGCCTGTTAAGTCTTCTGCATTCCTCGTCAATAGTGCCTGTTTTGACTTCACAACCGGCATCCCTGAGTCTTTTTACTCCGTTTCCCGATACGTTATCACTTGTATCAATTGTACCGATTACTACCCTGGGGATTTTATGTAAAATAATAAAATCTGCACATGGAGGTGTTTTTCCAAAATGTGAACATGGTTCAAGATTTACATAAAGGGTTGATTCCTCTAGTTTTGCTTTATCAGATACTGAATTTATGGCATTTACCTCCGCATGAGATTCACCGGATCTTAAATGATACCCCTCTCCCAGTATTTTGTCGTTATAAACAATTACCGAGCCAACCATTGGATTGGGATAAGTAAAACCCTCGGCCTTAGAAGCCAGCTCAAGGCATCTTCGCATGAATTTAATATCTTCTTTCTCCGCCATTTCAGTGAAAATACTAAATTTGACTTATGGGTGTCAAGATACAAACAATAAAAGATATCAGATTTTATCTCGCGAAGGAACTTACAGGTGTTTATAAGGAACAGGAAATAAGAGCCCTCGCTCATATAATTATTAAGACTGTAACAGGTATAACAAAGTTGCATCAGCTATATGACAGCGGATACCTGTTAACCAGTGAGGAAGCACAAAAGATTATTGAATTTACTGCTGAACTTAAAACCGGGAGACCGGTTCAATATATCCTTGGTGAAACAATATTTTATAACTGTACCATCAAAGTAAATAGTTCTACACTTATTCCCCGTCCTGAAACAGAGGAACTTGTGGATCTCGTCATTAAGGAAAACAAAGAGTATAAGGGGAATATTATTGATTTTGGAACCGGATCAGGGTGCATTGCTATTGCTCTATCTGCAAACCTGCCATTTTCATCAGTGACCGGAGTAGAGATTTCTGATGATGCCATCAGTATTGCCCGTGAAAATGCAGTTTTAAATAATGTAAATGTCTCGTTTATAAAAAGTGATATTTTCAATTTCGATCAGGAAGCAGTCAGTAAAGCAGGCATTATTGTGAGCAACCCACCCTATGTCAGAAATTCAGAAAAAGTTCAGATGGGGAGGAATGTACTTGATTTTGAGCCTCATCTGGCGTTGTTTGTGACTGATTCCGATCCACTTGTATACTATAAAGCTATCCTTAATCTGGCTGACAAAATACTTTTACCGGAGGGCCGTTTGTATTTAGAGATCAATGAAAATATGGGGAGATCAATGATTCAGTTACTTGAATCGTATGAGTATAATGGAATAGAAGTTGTTCCGGATATTAATGATAAAGAAAGAATTATAAAAGGCAGAAAAAATGTCTGAGAAAGCATTATTCAAAATAGCACTCGACAAAGCTATGGCTCAATGTTCCCGCCGGGAATTCTGTTGTGACGATATACGAAATAAGTTGGCTTTATGGGGTGTTGAAAATAATGATAGTGAGAAGATTCTGGGAATTCTGATGAAAGAGAATTTCATAAATGAATCAAGGTATGCAGCAGCTTTTGTGAGGGATAAATTTAAATATAATAAATGGGGGAAAATCAAGATTTCAGCCCATCTCAGAATAAAGAAACTTCAGCCTGAAGTTATAGCTTCTGCAATTAATTCAATTGATAATGAGCTTTATTCTAAATTTTTACGTGAGCTTATTGAAGGTCACAGACGATCTGTTAAAGCTAAAAATCAATATGATCTGAAAGCAAAACTATTGCGATACGGATTATCAAAGGGGTTTGAGAGCAGCTTATTATATGATATTCTGAATGATCTGGAGGAGTGATTTATCTTTCCGAAAAAATACTCCCTATAAACGGCCAGAAAGAAACCAGAAATATTATACCCGATCCTATACAATCAACAATAATCAATTGTTTACGGGTGTCAGGATATTTCATATAGAATATTGAGAAAGCCACTCTCAAAACAAGTTGCGTAGCGAAAAAGAGGAAGATCCTCATACCGTATAGATTCCATCGATAAGCTTCTTCAATTCTTCCCCTGATTATTAAAGAAAAACTATGTGATAATCCGCATGAGACACATTGCCCGCCTGTAAGCTTCTCATGAATACAAGCCACCGGATAATTATCCTTTTCAGGAGAAAAAATGCCGGAGTATGCAAAAATAAGCAATATCACTCCGGCAAAAATTATATTAATAATAATGTAAGGCTCATTTCTGAGCCTTACATTAAGGTTTTGCTCATCATTATTTTTTCTTTTGTACAGTATCATGTTTCTGAGTGGTATCACGTTTCTGAGTGTTTCCTCCCTCAAGATCTTCAAGTGTTTTCTCCTGACTCTTTTTATTGGCGTTGGTGTTTATTTCCACCTTATCTCCATTGCTTTCTACCTTAATCGATACGTTTGCATCTTCAATCTCTTTGGTAACATTGTCCTGAACATCATTAATAATATTCTGAATGTTGTTTGGCCATTTATCGGCTTTTTGAGCAATTTTCCCGGCGACAAATATCTGCGACAATGATATCAATGATGCAATTATTGCAATTATCAATCCTGCAATAAGCACTCCACGTGCTGAATTGTTCCTTGCAGCCTGAGAAAGTCCCACTGAAGCCAGTACTATTGCTATGATGCCGGGAATAATTGCTATCAGACCTACGCAGGGAATAACTGCAAGTACAAAAGTTATTATGGCTGTTATGAGCGCAGCAATCCCAAGATTTTGTCCCGTATTATTTCTTACCTCTTCCATGATATTAAATTATTTGTTACTTTTCATTCCTGAAAGGATATTGACCATATCCTGCTCTAAAGACGTCGTGGGATTTTCAATGATGCGTCCGGCCTCAATATTATTTTTATAGATAATAAACGTGGGAACCCGTTGAATATCCAGTTTAATATATTCTCCAACGGGCGATTGTTTTGTGTCATCTACTCCGATAAAAGTTAATTTTGTAACCGGGAACTGCCATGCATCCAGAACCCTCATAAATCGGGGGACCTCTCTTCTGCTGTCAGGGCACCATGTTCCCATAACAATTTTTATAGATACATCATCCTTATTGATATCCAGCAATTTATTAATAACATCAGTCTTAATCTGGTAATCATCAAAACCCTTCAGGTACCATGTCGAATAAGGATAATGGGTTAACTGATCCTGATTAAAATACCCCAGAAGCCATGTTGTCTGATCATGGAAATTTATTTCCGGAGGAGCAACATCTGTGACTATTGCAGGCTTCGCGACAGCTTCAGGTCTGTGGGAAGCCAGAGGTTTTGTGGGTTTACAATCACTGAATAAAACAAGAAATATAAAGAACGGGAAATAAATCTTTTTCATTTATTGATAATTAAACGAATGCAAATTAAAAGGATTTTTTTAAAAGCATAAAATTTATTGAGAGGAATATGCTTTTAACCGGGATAAGAATTCGGTTATCCTGCTTTATTTACCCGGTTTGTATAATAAATAGAAATACCAATTGATATTACAGCCAGAAAAAGTAATGCTAAAACCCTGTATATTATTTCGATCCTGGCCAGGTCGACTATGAACAGGTAAAATGCAGAACAGATCATGGTCCCCAGAGCCATATATCTGTATTTTATATTTTTAAGAAGAAGGCTGATGACAAAATAAAGAAGTGCTGCCATTGACCATGAAAATGTCACAAATTGTTTAGGTACAGCATGTAGCAAAGCCAGTAACATCATAAAAAAGCCTTCTATCATATATAGATTTCTTATCATGTCTGTTTTAATATATAATCGTGACCTCTTCCAGTTAATTATTCTTGCAGAAATCAGCGCAATAAGGGCAAAGCAGAAATTTACGCCGTTGACATTCTTTGATGATAAAAGATAAATAATCAGGATTGTCAGAAACAGGAGACTGTTCATGACTATTATCAGCCGGTTGCGGAACCACAGAGCCATGGAGACTACGAGAAGGCTCTGAACAGAAAGCAGCAAATAAACCCCTGGCAGCCCAAAGATGCCATAAAGTGCAATACTCATAGCCATAAATCCGTAAAGGGCATAGAATGCTGATGCAAAGTTCCAGTCAGATTTTGAATGAAGTATTATTGAAAATATAAGAGCAGATATTGTAATAACAGTAAACAGGTTTACATAGTCTGTACTGAAAAATCTTAAAACCATCAAAAGAAGTAAGAAAGTAAAGAGTATCCCGTTAATAATTATCACACTAATTAAAAAATCATCTGAAACTGAATCTTTTTTTCTGAACAATGACACAATGGAAAAACATACACCCAGTCCAAAAAGATATATAATCCCAAAATGATGTTCAGTTATCATTTCCATTGTGTGACCTGAAAGAGGATTTCCAAACAACCATAGGAAGAAAACCAGGTATGTAAGAAAGATAGTTACTATCAGCAAGGGTTCCCAGTTAAACCTGCGATATATATATACTACCCCGGCAGCAGTAATCATCACAATTGGAAGAGTCAAATTAGTTGTATCTCCCAGAATAGCTGTAGCGAGGGCAAAGAACACCGCCAATGCTGCAAAAGGTTGCGATTCGTTGCGGATAGACAGGTATACCTGTAAAGCGACGAGAATCAACAGCATGAATATGGAAATTATCTTTCCCGGAATAATAGGTGAAAAAGAAAAAAAGTGTAACCTGACCGTAAAATAAAAAAGAAGCACCAGTGCATTAATCCTGAAAATAAATGCCAGATGAACATTTGCTTTTTTTATATAATCTGCAAGAAGAAAAATTGACGCAGATGCAATATAGCCAATCAGAAAGGAGAAAAACCTGTACCCCAGGTTCATCATATACTGAGTAAGGAATGTGATACCAAAAAGCAAAACTATATTGCCTAGCCAAGCCAGTCCAAATCGTCCGATCTGGGATTCAATTCCTTTTTCTTCATCATTTAAAATGACCCCATTCAATATAGGATCTACTGTCTCCTGATGCTTTTCTGATATATAAATGGATTCACTGTCAGTAATATTGAGAGCAGATTCCAGTTTGCTGAGCCGAAGTTCCACAGATTTCAGGCTGTTGAGGATTTTTTCTATTTCTTCGTTCTGATCTGCCATGGCAAATAATTATATCTCTTCTTCCTCTTTCACCATTCTCCAGGGAGGTAAGAGCCACAAGAGGAATGCAAGTATCCCAATTGGCAGTATAAGCCAGAATGCCGCCATCAATGTTCCATCGAGACCAATCAATCCTACCTTAAAACTTGTAAATCCGGAAAAACTTTTTGAGAATAACTGTCCGCCGATCACAACATTCCATCTCATAGAATAAACTCCTATCAGAACAAGTATACTCACAATGAAATACATAGTCTTGCGAACTCTTATTTTGTGTTTGTAGAACTGCAGGAAGACAAGTGTAATGAGTGGGATAATTGTCCCAACCAGACCCTGCGCGATAAAAAGAGTAAGGTACAATTTACCAGAAACCAGTAATTTTATTATTTCAAACGATTCTTCAGCCACATATATCCTGTGTATCTGATCGAGACCTTCAAGAGTAAAGTCAAGAATCAGTACGAAGAAAAGATATTTTCCTATTGAATCCAGCACATCCAGGTCAATTACCTTCTTTCGAAAATATGTTATTACCATATAAACTATCATTACCAATGCAATTCCTGAGACCATTGCTGAAAAAAGAAAAATAATCGGCATTAAAGGCGTCGACCACCAGGGGTTAGCTTTTATTGAACCAAAAATAAATCCCACATAACCATGAAGGATAAAAGCAGACGGGATTCCTACAACTGTAATGATATATCCCATTTTCCTGTCCCACCTCACTGTCCTGGGAGATATATCGCTTACACCAAGAGTCAGAATCCTGTAAACCCATTTCATTATTCCTTTTTTCTCATTTGCCCATACTACCATACTATGCCTGTAGTCGAACCAGATCTCAAGCAAAAGGACAACCATCAGATACCACAGATATACAAAGCCAAAGATGGCCATGGCGGATGATGAATGAGGAGTTATCATAATCTCATAAGCTCTCTGCGGCTGGGAGAGGTGACTGATCAGAGGCATAGTGGCAACCAGAAGAAATGAAAGAGCTGTAAGTAATGCAATCTGGTAAGTTGGCTGCAGAATTCTAACCTTGAAAACCCTCTCGAGTGAGGCAAGAATAAAAGCTCCTGCAACCAGTCCGGTAATAAAAGGATAAACAACGATCAGAATTCCCCATTGCAATTCAATTTCATTCGGGAATATATACCCTTGTGAATGGGCGAGAATATCGTACAGATGTTGGTAATGTGGATCCATATTATCGTACCTCCGAACTTAGTGCATTATAGAATAGCTTTGAACCTGTATTCAGGTTAGGCCTGAGTACCTGTGTTGTATGTTCCTTCAGGAATTTAACAAGATCACTGTTTTTGTCCCTCAGATTGCCATACATTCTGGCGCCGGTCGGACAGGTTTCCATACAGGCCGGAGCAAGACCCTTTTTCAACCTGTGATAACAAAGGGTGCATTTATTCGCAACTTTTTTAACCGGATGAATAAATCTGCAGCCGTAAGGACATGCCTGTACACAGTACCTGCAGCCGATACAGTATTTTTCATCAATAAGCGCAACGCCCTCGGGACTGACATATGTTGCGCCTACCGGGCATACCTGTACACAAGGAGATTTTGCACAATGGTTGCACATCTTCGGAACAAAAAACGATTTAAAAATATCCTCATCCGGGACAGTCTGTTTAAAACCATCAATACCTCCATTGGGAGAAACAATATTCACACTCCCATCATTCTTAACTGTATACTGTTCTATCCATGTACGAAAGAAAAATGGCTCGGCAGGGACATCATTCTCATTTTTACAGGCTTTGGCACAGTTTCCGCATCCAATACATTTTTGAATATCTATAACTATTCCATACCATGGAAGACTTTCATCTTTCGGTTCTGCAGCAAAAAGTAATATCTGTGATGATTTCAACCATGAATACCCGATAGCGGCTCCTGCCAAAACTGTCGCAGTTTTAAGAAATTTTCTCCTTGATGTTTTTATTTTTTCATTTCCCATGGCTGATGTGGATTGTGACATTCAATGCAATTCTTACCAACATTGTGTTTATTAAGGTCAATCTGATTTATGGCACTCTTTTGCTTCCCCGCATTAATAATATGACATGACCCACAGAACTCTCTGCCTGAAGGCTTTAATATATCCTCAACCTTACTGCTAACTACATGTTTCTCGCCCGGGCCATGACAAGTTTCACAATGTATTTCACTGTGAACATCCTGTGCTTTCTTGTCTTCAATATCCTGATGGCATTTAAAACATGCCTGTTGCCCGGCGTAATGTATTTCAGGTTGTGCATTATCAATCAATGAAGCCGCCCGATAGTGGCCATACTTTCCAAATGTATCGGGTACAAGAAAATGCCGAAGCACCAAAAAAAGAGTGATGAATATTGCAAAAGCAAGTGCAAGCCTTGGAATTTGTGGCGGTACATAAAACTTCATCAGGATTTGAATATTTATTACAAAAATCAATATCTGAAAGACACCAATTTATTATTCCATCTGATAAATATATTAAAAAATGATATTTATCAGCCTGATATTATGACATTTATAACCATTCTAAATAATATTAAAACAGAATTTTTCAGCAAGATCCTGCTGAAGTCATCGAATGATGAACGAATCAGACTTTCCTGTTAATATATTCACAATATCTACTAAATATCAGCAACTTGCGTTATTTAAATAACACTGCCGGATTCAGAATTAATTAATATATTTCAAGGAGTATCTCCAGAATCTGCTTTGCTGCTTTTGATACGGAGGTTCCCGGACCAAATATTGCAGCAACACCGGCGTCATACAGAAACTGATAATCATGGTGAGGGATTACACCTCCTGCAATTACGAGTATATCCTCCCTACCCAGTCGCTTCAGTTCGTTAATTACCTGAGGGACAAGTGTTTTGTGGCCGGCTGCCAGGCTTGATACACCCAAAACATGAACATCATTCTCAACTGCCTGTTTTGCTGCCTCAGCCGGAGTCTGGAAGAGTGGCCCGATATCTACATCAAAACCTATGTCGGCATATCCTGTGGCGACAACTTTTGCACCGCGATCGTGACCATCCTGGCCCATCTTGACGATCATTATTCTGGGCTGGCGCCCCTCTTTTTCTGCAAATCTGGCAACAAGTGCCCTTGCTTCTTTAAAATTATCATCTGATTTGTACTCCGATGAATAAACACCTGATATTGTTCGTATCACTGCTTTATACCTCCCTACAATTTTTTCACATGCATAAGATATTTCGCCCAGGCTGGCACGTTTCGCGGCTGCCTGTACAGCTAATTCGAGAAGATTCCCTTCTCCGGACTGAACACACTTTGTTATTGCCTCCAGTGCGGTCTGACATTCGGCTTCATTTCTTTCTGCACGAAGTTTAGCAAGCCGTATAATCTGCGATTCACGTACAGCTGAATTATCAACTTCCAGAGTCTCAAGCGAATCTTCTTTTTCCAGCCTGTACCTGTTTGTTCCTACTATTGTTTGTACTCCTGAATCAATCTTGGCCTGAGCTCTTGCTGCTGCCTCTTCAATCCTCATCTTCGGGACTCCGGATTCAACTGCTTTTGCCATGCCTCCCAGACTTTCGACTTCTTTGATATGCTCCCAGGCCCGTTGAACTATTTCATGTGTAAGAGTCTCAACATAATATGAGCCTGCCCATGGATCAATAACCCTGCAAACCTGTGTTTCTTCCTGAATATATATCTGAGTATTTCTGGCAATCCGTGCGGAAAAATCTGTCGGTAATGCAATTGCCTCATCGAGGGCATTTGTATGAAGACTCTGAGTATGTCCCAATACTGCAGCCATAGCTTCGATACAGGTCCGCCCTACATTATTATAAGGATCCTGCTCTGTAAGACTCCAGCCCGATGTCTGACAATGAGTTCTCAGAGTCAGCGATTTGGGATTTTTCGGGTTGAAATCACTTACAATTTTTGACCACAGCATCCGTGCCGCCCTCATCTTGGCAATTTCCATGAAATGATTCATCCCGATTGCCCAGAAGAATGAGAGCCGTGGAGCAAAAGCATCGATATCAAGCCCCGTCTTAATTCCTGTTCTCAGATATTCCAGTCCGTCAGCAAGAGTATAAGCCAGTTCAATATCGCACGTTGCTCCTGCCTCCTGCATGTGATAACCAGAAATGCTTATTGAATTGAACCTGGGCATCTTTTCAGAGGTATACCGGAAAATATCAGCAATTATCCTCATTGAAAATTCAGGAGGATAAATATATGTATTCCTTACCATGAATTCTTTCAGAATATCATTCTGGATTGTCCCGTTTAATTCATCGAGCCGTGCGCCCTGCTCAAGAGCTGCAACTATATAAAAAGCCATTATTGGAAGAACGGCTCCATTCATTGTCATCGACACAGACATTTTATTGAGGGGTATCTGGTCGAAAAGCAGTTTCATATCAAGAATTGAGTCAACAGCTACTCCGGCTTTACCAACATCTCCCATAACTCTTTCGTGATCTGAATCATATCCTCTGTGAGTTGCAAGGTCGAAAGCTACTGACAAGCCTTTCTGACCCGCTGCAAGATTACGACGGTAAAAGGCATTTGATTCTTCAGCCGTTGAGAATCCGGCATATTGCCTGATGGTCCAGGGTAACATTGCATACATGCCGGAATATGGTCCGTGTAAAAATGGAGGCAGCCCGGCAGCATAGTTAAGATGCTCCATCCCTACCAGATCCTCTTTTGTATAGACACTCTTGATGGGGATCCTTTCAGGAGTTACCCAATCTTTTTTTAAACTGTTTACCTTCCCCCGTTCACGCTCATTGTTTGTATTGACAGGGAGCGTTTTAAGGTCGTTATAACTGAATTTTGGTCTCATAATCTACATTTTTACTGCCTTATCAGCTCCTAATCTCAACCTCTCATTCTCCTCTGATCCTCTGAAAAGTTTTATCGGCTCAATCTGATGATCACTTTCCACTACCGGTAATTTAAATACTCTGGTTAAATCAATATTTGAAGGGACTTTTTCATTGAAGTCCGGGAATCTGTTTGTTCCAAGCAGTATCTCTTTGCCATTTGCAATATCCGCTTTTCTTCCTGATGCCGATTCGGATAATTTTCTCTGTATCAATCCTGATTTCAGACATTCGAGAAAGCCGCCCTGATCTTCAATTTCAAGGAACAATTTCCAGGCATTATCGGCTATCAGATTCGTGAGGTTTTCAATATAATATGATCCTGCAGCAGGATCTGCCACCTTATCAAAGTAAGCTTCTTCCTTGAGTATGAGTTGCTGATTACGGGCGATTCTTTCAGAGAATTCATCAGGATGTCTGAATGCAATGTCAAACGGTTCCACAGTAAGTGAATCTGCTCCCCCGAGAATTGCTGACATTGCTTCTGTCTGTGTTCTGAGCATATTTACATAAGGATCATACACTGTCTTATTCCATTCGGATGTTACACAATGTATATCCATTTTAATCTTTTCACCATTCGCGGGATGAAAACCATTGGTGACCACAGACCACAGGAGGCGTGCAGCTCTCAGCTTCGCAATCTCAGAAAAATAGTTTGACCCTGTTCCGAAACTGAATCTTATCTTTGAAGTCGCAATATCCACACTTATTCCTCTCCGGGTAAGTTGTGCCAGATATTCGTTTCCCATTGAAATTCCAAAAGCCAGTTCCTGAACTATATCAGCCCCGGCGTTATTAAAGTTTGAAGCATTCAGATGTATCGTTCTGAATTGTGGAAGAAAAGCAGCGGAATGTACAACAGAAGCCAGATAGTCAAATCCATCTTCCGGAGGGATACATAACGTACCTTTAAGCATAAGTCTGCTTAACGGATCTGCTTCAAATGCTCCCCTGATCTGTAGAGGATCAGTCCCGGTTTTCTTTACATAATTGGTAAGGATATCAATTATCTCTTTTGCTTTCCCGTTTGAGAGGAAGTTTATTTCAACTGCCGCGGGGTGTATATCTTTAAGAAGAATATCAAAATTCTTTTCATTAACTGACTCAGGATCTGTTATCACAAAACCAAGTGAATCAACCCCTTTCATCAGGATTGTCAGAGCTTTCAGGTTCGCGTTGGAATAATCGGTTATCTCAATATTCTGTCTGACCAGCCAGTTATTGTTATTAATCTTTGTACCTCTCAGATATGGGAATTGGCCCGGGAGAGTATTGACATACATCAGGTTCTCAACATCTTCCATCCTGTAGAAAGGTTTTACATCAAACCCTTCATTCGTTCTCCAGACAAGTTTTTTATTAAAGTCTGCTCCCTTAAGATCCGTATTGATTTTATCCATCCACTCTTTAGTGGTTACCGGAGGAAACTGATCAAATAATCTTTCCTTTTGCACCATTCTTCTCAGTGTTGTAAATTAAAGCACAAATTAAATGAATCTGTGATCATAGTTTCTATGAAATTTATCATATCCGGAAGAGATGGAATCTTTGACTATTTTCCTGCAAATTCCATCAGGTAAGATTTTATGAACGGATTCAGGTCACCATCGAGAACTGCCTGAACGTTACCTGTCTCATGGTTTGTGCGTAAGTCTTTAATCATTTTATATGGGTGAAGCACATACGATCTTATCTGGGAGCCCCATTCAATCTTTTTCTTCTCCCCTTCAATCTTTGCCTGCTCCTCCCTCTGTTTTCTCAGTTCCAGTTCATAAAGTTGAGATTTAAGAATCCTCAATGCATTCTCTTTATTATTGAGCTGTGACCTTGTTTCCTGGTTTTCGATTATCAATCCGGAAGGTTTATGCCTTAATCTTACAGCTGTCTCCACTTTATTAACATTCTGTCCCCCTGCGCCACTCGACCTGAATGTGTCCCACGTAATATCGGCAGGATTGATCTTAATCTCAATTGTGTTATCAACCAACGGCGATATAAAGACTGATGCAAAAGTCGTCTGTCGTTTTCCCTGTGCATTGAATGGGGAGATCCTTACAAGCCGGTGAACGCCGTTTTCGCTTTTCAGATAACCATAAGCCCGTTCACCTTCAATCTCTAAGGTAACAGATTTAATACCAACCTCATCGCCAGACTGATAATCAAGTTCTTTGACTTTATAGTTGTTTCTTTCTGCCCAACGCAGATACATTCTCATCAGCATTGCTGCCCAGTCATTACTTTCAGTACCTCCGGCGCCTGAGTTAATTTTCAGAATTGCCCCAAGCTGGTCCTCCTCTTTCTGCAACATATTTCTGACCTCAAGGTCTTCGATCAGTGAGAGGCAGTTTTTATACTGGCTGTCAACCTCTTCTTCAGTAGCTTCACCCTCCCTGAAAAAGTCATTTATTACGCTGATATCTTCGATGCTTGAATTAATTTTGTCAAAAGCTATTGTCCAGCTTTTTAGTTGAGCAATGCTTTTCAGAAGGTCCTCAGCTTTTTTAGGATCGTTCCATAAACCAGGTTGCTGCGACAAGCTCTCTTTTTCTGCAATAAGTTCCAGTTTACCCTGGATGTCAAAGATACCTCCTTAAAGCATCGCGGCGTGCCGATAAAGCTTTTATCTGTTCGTTAGTTATCATTTCTGAATTTTTGCACAAATTTAGTCTTTTATCGTGTAACAATAAGGCATAAAGTTTTAATTTTGGCATTCTGAAAAACAAGTATGTTAAAACTAATCATCTTTCTCCGTCCTTTTGCGAGGTATCTTTTAATTGCCTGGGTTTTAACGATAATTACCTTATCGTCTATACCAAATATTCCAACTTTAAAGATCCATACGGCAAGGGCTGAGTTCAGGCTTGATTATCTGATGCATTTTTGTGAATATGGTGTTTTGACTTTCATTACTTTTCTATCATTTGCACGAAATGAGTTTAGGATCAATTATAAAAAGTACATCCTGGTTACATTGAGTCTGATCATGTTTGCTATTCTTGATGAGTTTCATCAGAAGCTTATTCCGGGAAGATCATATAATATAAAGGATATACTGAGTAATATAACCGGAATTCTGGCTGCAGTAATATTTTGTGTATTTGTATTCAGGAAAATAGCAAGAAAGATCGGGCTTGAAGGAATATAATCAACCCCGGAGGGGTTACACCAATAATAGTTACATCAATAATGGAATACAATCAACCCCGGAGGGGTTATACCAATAATAGGGTCCATTAATTTTCATCATAAAATTCATAGAGATAATCGGGAGAGAAATCTATACCTTGCTCAGTAAGCATTCCTAAGTATTCCTCTTTAAAGCTTCCTTTCAAATGATGCGTTTGTTGATTTAATATATATTTATAGACATTATCCAGTTCGCGATAACCAACAGTAAATGCGCCGTATCCCTCCTGCCAGGAAAATTTTTTAACTAAAAGATGATTTGTATTAATAAATAATGATGAACTCCTTTTAATATCTCTCACAAGATCTTCGATAGATATTGATGGACAAAATCCTACCAGTATATGTATATGATCATCTGTGCCATTTATTGCAATCGGATTACAATTCTGCCCTTTTATTATGCCATAAATGTACTTATGAACATTCTCCCGTATTGATTCTTTTAACAAAGAGTGCCTGCCCTTTGGAGTAAACACGCAATGGGCGTAGAGTTTTGTGTAGGTGTTTGGTTTCATGTCAGTTAATTTTAAAAATGCAGCAATTAAATTTACAATTTATTTTTCAATTAATCATGTATCCCTTTTAGAATTTTTATGAAATTTTTATTTGCCGATCGTAATTATTGATGGAACCCTATTATTGATGGAACCACTCCGTGGTTCTTGCATCATTCCTGATATCGCATCCTATTATTGATGGAACCGCTCCGCGGTTCTGGCATCATTGCGAATTTGCAGCCAATTATAGATGGCCATGCTCCGCTCCTCCGCTCCGTGGTTTATTTTTCATTTCCCAAAGAAATTAATATTGATTTTATTTGATTGAATATATGCCATTTACAATCAACCCCGGAGGGGTTATACTAATAATAAAATACCACCAACCCCGGAGGGGTTACACAAATAATAGTGGTTACAACAATAATAAAATACAATCAACCCCGGAGGGTTACACAAATA